>BNJT01002226.1_pt1:1317500-1675617 | contig 1675617 bp, 2314 predicted proteins | sample 8540491 | NCBI WGS metagenome assembly BNJT01 (sample SAMD00202455, study PRJDB9452) | human saliva metagenome | host: Homo sapiens
TCCGAGCAGAGTAGAAATACGGACTTAGCGATCCGGTGGTATGAAAGTGGGATTGCCATCGCTCAACGGATAAAAAGCTACCCTGGGGATAACAGGCTCGATCTCCCCAAGAGTTCACATCGACGGGGAGGTTTGGCACCTCGATGTCGGCTCATCGCATCCTGGGGCTGTAGTCGGTCCCAAGGGTTGGGCTGTTCGCCCATTAAAGCGGTACGCGAGCTGGGTTCAGAACGTCGTGAGACAGTTCGGTCCCTATCCGGCGCGGGCGTAGGATATTTGAGAGGATCTGTCCTTAGTACGAGAGGACCGGGATGGACTGACCTCTGCTGTACCTGTTGGGAATCAATCCCATAGCAGGGTAGGCAAGTTGGGAATGGATAAACGCTGAAGGCATCTAAGCGTGAAGCCAACCTCAAGATGAGATATCCCATCGCAAGAGTAAGACCCCTTGAAGAGAACGAGGTAGATAGGACTGAGGTGTAAGTGTAGTAATACATTCAGCTGACAGTTACTAATAGGTCGAGGGCTTATCCAATGCGTCTGGTTTTTGTCTAAAGTCTAGTCTAGAATAATCTTTGATATGTTGTTTTATTGTGTATTAACAATTGTTAGGTAATTGTGACTTAGGGGTTGTTGATATGCATTTAAGTAAAGCTTCTTTATAAAGGAGCAGGTACGATATGGCCCGGTGGCTCAGTTGGTTAGAGCGCCGCCCTGTCACGGCGGAGGTCGACGGTTCGAATCCGTTCCGGGTCGCTAGCCTTAGGGCTTATATATGGATGGATTCCCGAGTGGCCAAAGGGGGCAGACTGTAAATCTGTTGTCAGTGACTTCGGTGGTTCGAATCCACCTCCATCCATTAAGACAATATGTCTTATGTAGAGTAATCTACACAACTGGGGTCTTAGCTCAGCTGGGAGAGCATCTGCCTTACAAGCAGAGGGTCACAGGTTCGAGCCCTGTAGGCCCCATTTGATTATCGCGGGATGGAGCAGTCTGGTAGCTCGTCGGGCTCATAACCCGAAGGTCGTTGGTTCAAATCCATCTCCTGCAAACGAAAGAGACTATTCTAGTCTCTTTTTATTGCATTTCCCCATACTTTGTTCTATTGTAGAAAAGCAAGTTCGCAATGTAGAAGAGTTCTATAAGCATCTGTGGACCGGAATAAAAATACCTGATAAGTTGAAGTGAATAAGATATAAAGCTTATTACGATAAAAGAAGACTTATATACTAGATGTATTTTATACAGTATATTTTCGGTACTTTTATCATTTTCTAAGGGGGTAAGTATGAGAGTAGGTATATTAACCAGTGGAGGAGATTGCCAGGCTTTAAATGCAACGATGCGTGGTGTTGGCAAAACCTTATATAACCTATTAGGAGATGTGGAAATTTATGGTTTCCTGGATGGCTATAAGGGCTTGATTTATGACGAATATAGAAAGATGGAGCGGTCAGATTTTTCCGGCATTTTAACGGAGGGCGGAACGATCTTAGGTACCAGCAGAACTCCCTTTAAGCAGATACGAGAGCCGGATGCTAATGGCTTGGACAAGGTTGAGGCCATGAAGCATACTTATCGAAAGCTTCGTTTAGATTGCTTGGTTGTTTTAGGCGGTAACGGATCTTTAAAGACTGCCAACCTTTTATCCGAAGAAGGACTGAATGTTATAGGTTGTCCCAAAACCATTGATAACGATTTATATGGAACGGACATGACTTTTGGCTTTTATTCAGCGGTTCAAGTGGCTACCAATGCCATTGATTGCATTCATACTACGGCAGCAAGTCATGGTCGAGTTTTTATTGTAGAAATTATGGGACACAAAGTCGGCTTGCTTACTCTTTATGCAGGATTGGCAGGAGGGGCTGATATTATTTTGGTTCCTGAAATTCCTTACGATATTGATGCTGTTTGCAAAAAAATAGCTGAGCGTCATGCCACCGGTTCTCGTTTTTTTCCATTGTGGCTATAGCTGAGGGTGCTATTTCTAAGGAGGAAGCAAAGCTTACAAAGAAGGAACTTAAGAAAAAAATTGGCAGAAGACAGAAAAAAATTCATCCCTCTGTGGCCTACAAGCTGGCGAAGGAAATTGAGGAGAAAACCGGTTCTGAGGTGAGAGTAACGGTTCCCGGACATACCCAAAGAGGTGGACAGCCGGTTCCCTATGATCGTGTCTTTGCTACGAGAATCGGTGCGGAAGCTGCCAGAATGATTAAAAAGAAAAAGTTTGGGGTAATGCTATCTTTGAAAAATAATGAGATTACCACGGTTCCTTTAGCGGATATTGCAGGAAAATTAAAAAAACGGTCGATCCGGATTCCGGTATTGTAAAGGAAGCTAAGATGCTTGGTATTTCCTTTTGGAGACGAAGACTAAGCCTTATAAGGAATATCTATCAGTTTCTTCTGCATAAGGACTAAGGGATATTTTTATAAAGTATCTTACTTATAGATTATTTTTATAAAGAATCTTAATTATAGAATTTTTTTCATAAAGAATCTTATTTATAGATTATTCCTAAGAAAATATTATAGCTTATACATAGAATACAGTTTTAGAATTAGAAGGGATAGAAAAATTGTCATATACTGCGTTATACAGAAAATGGAGATCCCGGGATTTTGATGATTTGGTGGGACAGGATGCCATTACTCGTTCCTTTAAGAATCAGGTAAGTCATGACCGTATTGGTCATGCTTACCTTTTTTGTGGTACCAGAGGAACGGGAAAAACTTCCTTGGCGAAAATTTTAGCAAGAGCTGTTAATTGCCTGAATCCCAAGGACGGAAATCCCTGTAATGAATGTGAAAACTGTAAGGCTATTTTATCCAATACCAGCATCAATGTTTACGAAATGGATGCGGCCAGCAATAATAAGGTGGATGATATTCGATTGATTCGGGAACAGGTGGAATATCCTCCTGTGGGTATGCGCTACAAAGTCTATATTATCGACGAGGTACATATGCTTACGGAGTCCGCTCATAACGCTTTTTTAAAAACCTTAGAGGAGCCGCCGGAGTATGCCATTTTCATCCTGGCTACTACGGAGCCCAATGCTTTACCCATAACCATTCTTTCTCGCTGCCAGCGTTATGATTTTTCGCAGAATTCCTGCAGAGGTCATTGCAGACAGATTAAGACATATTGTGGAGGAAGAACAGATTGCCATTGAAGAGGAGGCTATTCAGTATATCGCCCGGATGGGAGACGGCTCTATGCGTGATGCGGTGAGCCTTTTGGACCAGTGTGCCAGCTATGATTTTCAGCGAGAAATCAGCTATGAAGATACCCTGAAAATATTAGGCGCAGTAGATACGGCAGCATTTTTCCCGGATGATTGCTTCTCTACGAGAGAAAGATATAGCTAAAGCTATGGCTTTGGTTTCCGATGTTTTGGAGCAGGGTAAGGAACTTGGCCAATACACTTCCGACTTACTAAGCTATTATAGAAATATTATGTTGGCAAAAACCGTAGAGCAGATTGAGGGCTTAATGGATTTGTCGGCAGAAAACAAAAACAACTTCTTTCCGATGCGGAAAGTCTTTCTATGGAAGAAATTCTACGAGCTATCCGTTTATTCACTGAACTTTTGCAGCAATATCGTTTTGCCAGACAAAAAGCGGGTACTTTTGAAAGTACCTTGGTAAAACTGGCTCATCCGGAAATGGAAGGAAAGACGGATGCCCTTTTGCAGAGGTTAAGAGAGCTGGAAGAGAAGATGGAAAAATGCTAGTTTTCTTCCGGTAGAGAAAACTGCATTTTCCAAGGGAGAAGTTACAGAAGAAAAAGGAAGTTATGGAGAAAGAAGTGGTCCTGCCTAAAGCCCAGTATGAGGATTACATGCTTTTGAAAAAAGACTGGGATGTTATCAAAACTTACTTTGACTCTCCGAGCTTAAAACAGGCTTTAGAAAAATCCAGAGTTTATCCGGCAAAGGACAAAAAATCCATGACAATTGTACCTAGTCTGGGACTTCTTACTAAGCTTTTTTTACCGATAAGGAACTAATGGAAATCGGAAGGGTCATTTCTGCGAAATATAAGAAAGAATTCCATTTTGTTTTGGGGAAGGTGGAGACGGAGGAGAGAAGTACAAAATATGTTTCCGATGAAGATTTAAACAAGATTTCCATGACCATTGAGATAAGCGATCAGGAGTAGAAGCCCATACTGTAAGGGAATTATAAGATTTCTCATAGATTTATTCTTGGGATTCATGGTAAAATAGACAAAGTTATGCTTAATTTAAAATTAAGGAGGAGCTATGGCAAAAGCATGGTGGATTTGGCGGGGAATGCCCGGCATGAATATGAATAATCTGATGAAGCAGTATCAGAAGATGCAGAAGAAGCTGGAGGAAACCCAGGAAGAACTGGCGAAAAAAGAATATCCTGCTCAGGCCGGAGGCGGTGCCGTAAAGGTAGTTCTTAACGGAGAGAAAGGTATTAAGTGTCAGCTTGGATAAGGATGCCGTAGATCCGGAAGATGTGGAAACATTGGAAGAAATGATTGTTTTGGCCATGAACCAGGCTCTTTCCGATATTGATAAAGAATCCAATCAAGAGATGGGCAAGCTTACCGGCGGAATGGGGTTAGGATTTTAATGGAGTATTTTTTTCCAAGGATATGGACCGTCTGGTGCAGGAGCTTTCCAGGCTTCCGGGCATAGGTCCAAAATCTGCACAAAGGTTAGCCTACTTTTTAATTAACGGAGAGAAGGAACAGGCCTATGCTTTGGCAGACAGCATTAAAAAGGCTAGAGACAGCATTCGCTATTGTAAATGCTGTTGCACTTTAACAGATGCGGAGCTTTGTCCGGTATGCAGTAGTGCGGAAAGAAATCAAAAACAGATTATGGTGGTGGAAAACCCGAGGGATATGTCCGCCTATGAAAGGGTAGGAAAATATCAGGGTGTTTATCATGTTCTCCACGGGGCAATTTCTCCTTTGTTGGGTATAGGACCGGAAGATATTCGTCTTAGAGAATTGATGGTTCGTTTGCAGGGAGAAGTGGAAGAGGTAATTATTGCTACCAACTCTTCTTTGGAAGGAGAGACCACCGCAAGCTATATCACAAAGCTAATTAAACCTTTAGGAATACCCTTAAGTCGTATTGCTTCCGGGGTTCCTGTAGGGGGAGATATAGAAAATATTGATGAAATAACACTTCTTAGAGCATTGGATGGAAGAGTCAGTTTATAGGAAGTGGAAGGGGTATTATGGACAAGTACGAGTTTAGTATCAAGGCAGAACAGATTAAAAAGTTAAGCAGTCAGGGAGATTACAAGACTGCTATGCAGATTGCGGATACCATTGACTGGAATAGGGTGCGTAATGCAAACCTTCTTTCTTCTATTGCGGATATTTATGAGTACAACGGAGAATATGAAGAGGCTAAGGATATTCTTCTTATGGCCTTTGAAAGGGCTCCGGTGGGAAAGCGTTTTCTTTATAAGCTTTCAGAGCTGTCTCTTCGCTCCGGCTCTATCGAAGAGGCTATTGAGTTTTATAAGGAATTCCTGGATGTCAGTCCGGAGGATCCCAGAAAATACTTGCTTCGCTATAAGATTTTGAAGGCAAAGGGGGCTATGGCCTCCCAGCTGGTGGGACCCCTGGAGCAGTTTACCGAAACCGAGCTGGATGAGAAGTGGCTCTATGAGCTGGCAAAGCTCTATGGAGAGGCAGGAAGGGAAGAAGACTGTATTGCCCTTTGCGATAAGATGATCCTTCTCTTCGGTATGGGAAAATATGTGGATAAGGCCCAGGATTTAAAGCTTCAGTATCGTCCCTTTGAGGAGGATACAAGGAGAGTTCCTCGTAAGGAAAGCCTTGCATTTTCCGAAGAAAATGAAGACAAGTTCGAAGAGAAGGGGTCAAGCTTTTAGACAGAAGAATGATGAAGAAAAGCCTGCTGTAAAGTCTGTAGAGGAAGAGACTTCTACGCCATTGTCTCCAAAGGAAGTAAGCAGAGAAGAAATTCAGGCTAAGAAAGAGCAGCAGTCGGCTGAAGAAAAGTCCGGGGAAGAGGACTCTGCCGGGGAAAAAGCATTTTCCGGAGAGAAATTGGAAGCGGATTCTGTAGAGGAGTCAAAAAGCTTCCGGAGCAGTTTACAAAAGCAGCTCGGAAGAAGAATCGAAAGCGGAAGAAAGTCCAAAGACGGAAAGCCCTGCATTTACCGAAAAGAAAGAAGCGGAATTTAATACCTACCACATGATTATCGAAGCCGATAGCCTGGAAGAGGGATTCCGAATTGCTGTGGAGGAAATCAAGTACTTCCATCAGGAATACAACTTACAGTTTAAGGTGGCTAAGACCAATGCGGATAAACTGAATGAGAAGGGCTTTTGCTCCCTTTGCCGAGAAGTTGAAGGAAAGAGACTTAATCGTTGAAGAGGCCGGAAAGCTGAAATATTCCGTAGTAGATGAAATCGAAAGATACATTCAAAAATCCGAAGGATGCATCTTCCATTATACTGGTGGATGTGTATGACCATTTTGATCGGATGGCGGAGGACAGGCCAAGATTTATTGACTACTTCGACATTGTTTCCAATAAGGAAGAGCCGGAAGAGGAAGAGGACAACGATCTGGAAGAGGTGGATTTAGACACAGCCGGAGAGTCCTTGGAGAAGGAAGAGACGGAAGAAAGTGTGGAAGAGGAATATGTTCCTCATAAGCCTTCTATCTTTCGATCGACCTGCAAGACCCTATACAGAAGTTTTGGAGGAAGAAGCCCGCAAGGAAGAGGAAGCCAAAGAAAAGGGAAAAGATTCTGCCGCTGTTAAAGAAGAAAGAGATTCTAAAGACTTAGAAGATACTGAGTCGGAGGAAGACTACTATGAAGATGAGGAAAATGATGGCTACGAGGAAGAGTCTTTAGAAGAGGAAGAACCGGAAGCCGCTTATCCTGCTAAAGAGGAGAGAAGAGAAGCGGCGCAGGGGAAAAAGGAAGAAGACTTATCAGCCATTTCCGATGCTTTAGAAAAACATTCTCCTCTTGGGCAAAAAGAAAAGAAAAATGCGGGAATGAGCATAGATGACTTTGCGGAATATGCGATTTCCTATGCAGACAGTATTGACTGTGCTATCACGGAAAAAGGGGATTACAGCACTATACGAAAGAATTCAGCTTATGGAAGAAGACGGTATCCTTTTAAATAAGCAAAGTGCGGAGGACTTGGTGGAAGAGGCTGCTGACCAGGCAGAGAAGCCAAGCCTTGGCAAGAAATTAGGGGCATTTCTTCGTCCGAAGTACAATAAGGACGATAAGTTGATTTTACGAGAAGAACATTTTATGGGGTAATATATGGGAATTAGTGAAATGGGAGTAGGCTTAGTCCTACTCCTTTCCCTTGGGGGCATGCTCTGGCATGGCTACAAGAAGGGCTTATTAAAGAAAATATTTGCCATGACTTCTCTGCTTCTTTCCATTGTGATGGCGAAGTTGCTTATGCCGATAGCACAGCAGGAGCTGGCAAAAAATAGAGATTTGCAAGTTCTAGTAGAGAAAATAGCAGGATTTTTTTCTTTCCTATTCAGAGTGAGGGGGCACTGCTTTCCGAAGGAATCGGGACAAGTCCACCATCGGATAAGGCCATGGAAAAATATAGATTTGTTCTATCAGTTTATTGGTTTAGAACAGTGGAAGGCCAATCTTTCAGAGAAAATATTCCAGTTGGTTTATAGCGTGATTTTTTTTATCATTCTTTACTTGATTCTCTGGATTCTTTTGAAGATCGGGTTTCAAATTTTAGAATACCTCTTTAAGTTGCCGGGGTTAAATCTTTTAAACAGACTCTCCGGAGCGGCACTATCAGCGGTGGAATGGGTATTTTGGGTTTGGTTTGGATTGATTTTGCTGAGTATCCTTCCGAATTTCCCTTTAAAAATCTGATTTTTGGAAGGCTTCTCCAGACCGGGAAGCATTCCCTATATTTTTGAAAGAAAGCAATTTGTTTACGAGAATCTTTTTTTAGCTATTAGGGAAAAAAACTATATATAGAAGCATTTTAGTCCACATATTGTTATCCAAAAAAACGAAAAAAATATCAAAAAAAGGCAAAAAAATTGCTTGACAGTCCCATTAACGGGTGTTAAGATACACAAGCTGTCGCAAAAAAACAAGACGGCAAAAGCGAAAAGAAACTGAGGAAAATCAAGGCTCCAGCCAAGATAAACCAAAGGCTTTTTTTGCAAAACTGAACCTTGAAAATCAAAAGATCGAATAATACACAGACCCTGAAGTTTCTTGAAAAAGAAGTTCTTCTAAGAAGAACGAAAAGCCGGAGTTCCGGCAGAGAAAATTCAGAAGCACAGAAATGTGCAGCGAAAACAAACTTTAACAGTAAAAAGGAAAAACAAGCTAAGCGCGTTTTGACTTGGACTGAACTTAAACCGCTCGGAAGAGCGGATAATGCTTTTTGCAAGAAAAGCACTTTTTATGAGAGTTCGATCCTGGCTCAGGATGAACGCTGGCGGCGTGCCTAACACATGCAAGTCGAACGAGATGCTTATCGGAAAGCTTCGGCCGGAAGATAAGTTATCTAGTGGCGGACGGGTGAGTAACACGTGGGTAACCTGCCTTATGGAGGGGGATAACAGAGAGAAATCACTGCTAATACCGCATAAGCACACAGTACCGCATGGTACAGGGTGAAAAAGATTTATCGCCATAAGATGGACCCGCGTCTGATTAGCCAGTTGGCAGGGTAAAAGCCTACCAAAGCAACGATCAGTAGCCGATCTGAGAGGATGACCGGCCACATTGGGACTGAGACACGGCCCAAACTCCTACGGGAGGCAGCAGTGGGGAATATTGCACAATGGGGGAAACCCTGATGCAGCGACGCCGCGTGAGTGAAGAAGTATTTCGGTATGTAAAAGCTCTATCAGCAGGGAAGATAATGACAGTACCTGACTAAGAAGCCCCGGCTAACTACGTGCCAGCAGCCGCGGTAATACGTAGGGGGCAAGCGTTATCCGGATTTACTGGGTGTAAAGGGAGCGTAGACGGAATGGCAAGTCTGAAGTGAAATACCCGGGCTCAACCTGGGAACTGCTTTTGGAAACTGTTGTTCTAGAGTGTTGGAGAGGTAAGTGGAATTCCTGGTGTAGCGGTGAAATGCGTAGATATCAGGAAGAACACCGGAGGCGAAGGCGGCTTACTGGACAATAACTGACGTTGAGGCTCGAAAGCGTGGGGATCAAACAGGATTAGATACCCTGGTAGTCCACGCTGTAAACGATGAATACTAGGTGTCGGGGTGCAAAGCATCTCGGTGCCGTCGCTAACGCAATAAGTATTCCACCTGGGGAGTACGTTCGCAAGAATGAAACTCAAAGGAATTGACGGGGACCCGCACAAGCGGTGGAGCATGTGGTTTAATTCGAAGCAACGCGAAGAACCTTACCAAGTCTTGAGATCCCATTGACAGAGTATGTAATGTACTTTTCCCTTCGGGGCAATGGTGACAGGTGGTGCATGGTTGTCGTCAGCTCGTGTCGTGAGATGTTGGGTTAAGTCCCGCAACGAGCGCAACCCCTATAGTTAGTAGCCAGCAGTAAGATGGGCACTCTAACTAGACTGCCAGGGATAACCTGGAGGAAGGCGGGGATGACGTCAAATCATCATGCCCCTTATGACTTGGGCTACACACGTGCTACAATGGCGTAAACAAAGGGAAGCAAGAGGGTGACCTTAAGCAAATCTCAAAAAAATAACGTCTCAGTTCGGACTGTAGTCTGCAACCCGACTACACGAAGCTGGAATCGCTAGTAATCGCAGATCAGCATGCTGCGGTGAATACGTTCCCGGGTCTTGTACACACCGCCCGTCACACCATGGGAGTTGGTAATGCCCGAAGTCAGTGTCCCAAGAAAGGGAGCTGCCGAAGGCAGGACTGATGACTGGGGTGAAGTCGTAACAAGGTAGCCGTATCGGAAGGTGCGGCTGGATCACCTCCTTTCTAAGGAAGAAGTAAGGGTTTGTGTGTTATTCGATTTTTTTGATGAATAGAGGGGCGACGGAAGTCGCGACTTTTAGGAAAAACTTGATAGAGAAGTTTCAAAAGAAACGATTCTAAGAGAAGAAACTAAAAGAATTAAATAGTTAAACTTTGTCCGGTGTTGATGCGTTTAGGGAAACACCCGTTCCCATCCCGAACACGACGGTTAAGACTTAAACGGCCAAAAATACTTTGCTGGTAACGGCACGGGAAGATAGGTGGATGCCGGACATTTTTTAAAAAATCCAAGCGTAATGCTTTGGGGATATAGCTCAGTTGGGAGAGCACCTGCCTTGCAAGCAGGGGGTCAGGGGTTCGAATCCCCTTATCTCCATTCGTGGAGCAATCCACGAGAGTACATTGATAAGTGAATATCTGAAAGAAAGAATTATTCTAGTAAAAATAGAGTAAGACATCCGAGGGTACAAGGTAAAACTTGTACAAAACGAGGCAAGGAAACCGAAAGGTTAACTTGCAAATCAGAAAAATGAGATACACGCTAGTATCTCGAAACACTTGAGCAATCAAGTGGAGAATTGGTTAAGCAATAAGAGCATAGGGTGAATGCCTAGGCACTGAGAGCCGAAGAAAGACGTGATAAGCTGCGAAAAGCTGCGGGGATTGGCAAATACGATTTGATCCGCAGATATCTGAATGGGGAAACCCACTAGAGAAAAGCTCTAGTACTGTACAGCCAATACATAACTGTACAGAGGGAACCCGCTGAACTGAAACATCTAAGTAGGCGGAGGAAGAGAAAACAACAGTGATTCCGAAAGTAGTGGCGAGCGAAATCGGAAGAGCCCAAACCAAGGTGCGTGCACCTTGGGGTTCGGACCGCATTTAGTTCCGTAAGTGAGTGGAAGACGATGGAAAGCGTTGCCATAGAGGGTGAAAGCCCCTTACACGAAGCGTAAAGGAATGAGCGGAATCCAGAGTACTGTCAGACACGTGGAACCTGGCAGGAATACGGGGGGACCACCCCCTAAGGCTAAATACTACTCAGTGACCGATAGCGATTAGTACTGTGAAGGAAAGGTGAAAAGGACCCCGGGAGGGGAGTGAAAGAGAACCTGAAACCCTGTGTTTACAAACTGTGGAACAGCGCAAGCTGAACCGCGTACTTTTTGTAGAACGGTCCGGCGAGTTATAGTTACTGGCAAGGTTAAGGACTTAAGGTCCGGAGCCGAAGCGAGAGCGAGTCTGAATAGGGCGCAAAGTCAGTAGATATAGACCCGAAACCGGGTGACCTATCCATGTCCAGGATGAAGCTAAAGTAAAATTTGGTGGAGGTCCGAACGCACATCCGTTGAAAAGGGTGGCGATGAGGTGTGGATAGCGGAGAAATTCCAATCGAACCCGGAGATAGCTGGTTCTCCTCGAAATAGCTTTAGGGCTAGCCTCATGGAGAGTCTAACGCAGGTAGAGCACTGAATTCTTGAGGGGGCGTCAAAGTCTACCAATAGATATCAAACTCCGAATGGCGTATAGATATACATGGGAGTCAGACTGCGGGATATAAATTCCGTAGTCAAAAAGGGAAACAGCCCAGATCTACAGCTAAGGTCCCAAAGTACATGTTAAGTGGTAAAGGATGTGGGATTTCATAGACAACTAGGATGTTGGCTTAGAAGCAGCCACACATTCAAAGAGTGCGTAATAGCTCACTAGTCGAGAGGTCCTGCGCCGAAAATTAACGGGGCTAAAACATGACACCGAAGCTTAGGGATGGTGTAAACCATCGGTAGAGGAGCATTGAAAACACGTAGAAGCGGTACCGTAAGGATCCGTGGAGAGTTTTGAAGAGAGAATGCCGGAATGAGTAGCGAGATGGAGGTGAGAATCCTCCAGGCCGAATATCTAAGGTTTCCAGGGTAAAGCTGATCTGCCCTGGGTAAGTCGGGGCCTAAGGCGAGGCTGAGAAGCGTAGTCGATGGACAACTGGTGTAGATTCCAGTACCTTACTAAATCAGAAATGTGGGGACACATGGAGAAAGAGAGAGCCGGGAATGAGAAGACCGGTGCAAGGGAGGTAGGAGTATAGTAGGAAAAACCGCTATGCAATCTGAAGACCTGATGCGGATCGAAAAGAAGTAGAGAAGCTCTTTAACTCTGTGGCGAGAAAAGCCGCTATTGTGTTTAGTAAGCCCGTACCGCAAACCGACACAGGTAGATGAGGAGAGAATCCTAAGGCCGGCGGGAGAAGCATTGTTAAGGAACTCGGCAAAATGACCCCGTAACTTCGGGAGAAGGGGTGCCCAGGCAACTGGGCCGCAGAGAAAAGGCTCAAGCAACTGTTTAGCAAAAACACAGGTCTATGCGAAACCGTAAGGTAAAGTATATGGGCTGACGCCTGCCCGGTGCTGGAAGGTTAAGAGGAGAGGTTAGCGCAAGCGAAGCTTTGAATTGAAGCCCCAGTAAACGGCGGCCGTAACTATAACGGTCCTAAGGTAGCGAAATTCCTTGTCGGGTAAGTTCCGACCCGCACGAAAGGCGTAATGATTTGAGCGCTGTCTCAACAATGCACCCGGTGAAATTGAAGTGCCAGTGAAGATGCTGGTTACCCGCGCCAGGACGGAAAGACCCCATGGAGCTTTACTCCAGCTTGATACTGGGATTCGGTAATGTATGCACAGGATAGGTGGGAGACGAAGAAGATAGGACTTTCGGTTTTTATCAGAGTCGCTGTTGGGATACCACCCTTATGTTATTGGATTTCTAACCTTAGGCCGTAAACCGGTCAAGGGACAATGTCAGGTGGGGAGTTTGACTGGGGCGGTCGCCTCCGAAAGTGTATCGGAGGCGCTCAAAGGTTCCCTCAGGATGGTTGGAAACCATCCATAGAGTGCAAAGGCATAAGGGAGCTTGACTGCGAGGGCGACGGTCCGAGCAGAGTAGAAATACGGACTTAGTGATCCGGTGGTATGAAAGTGGGATTGCCATCGCTCAACGGATAAAAGCTACCCTGGGGATAACAGGCTGATCTCCCCCAAGAGTTCACATCGACGGGGAGGTTTGGCACCTCGATGTCGGCTCATCGCATCCTGGGGCTGTAGTCGGTCCCAAGGGTTGGGCTGTTCGCCCATTAAAGCGGTACGCGAGCTGGGTTCAGAACGTCGTGAGACAGTTCGGTCCCCTATCCGGCGCGGGCGTAGGATATTTGAGAGGATCGTCCTTAGTACGAGAGGACCGGGATGGACTGACCTCTGCTGTACCTGTTGGGAATCAATCCCATAGCAGGGTAGGCAAGTTGGGAATGGATAAACGCTGAAGGCATCTAAGCGTGAAGCCAACCTCAAGATGAGATATCCCATCGCAAGAGTAAGACCCCTTGAAGAGAACGAGGTAGATAGGACTGAGGTGTAAGTGTAGTAATACATTCAGCTGACAGTTACTAATAGGTCGAGGGCTTATCCAATGCGTCTGGTTTTTGTCTTGACATCTCTTTTTTACTATGATAAACTCTTTCAATCGGATATTTATTTATGCCTCTATAGCTCAGTCGGTAGAGCACGCGGCTGTTAACCGCGGTGTCGTTGGTTCGAGTCCATCTGGAGGCGTTTCCCATTTCTCTTCGCTATGACAAGAGAATGTGTGGCGAAGTAGCCAAGTGGTAAGGCATGGGTCTGCAACACCCTGATCACCGGTTCAAATCCGGTCTTCGCCTTTCGCTCTGCTAAAGAGTTATGGCGCCATGGTCAAGCGGTTAAGACACCACCCTTTCACGGTGGTATCACGAGTTCGATTCTCGTTGGCGTCACGGTATCCCAAGAATATCTTGGGATTTTTTTGTATGTAAATTTCGGAGGAGCTATGGAACCATTATCTTCTATAAAGATTGCGCAGTACTATCAGGAGAGAAATCATGGACAATTTGACTTGATTCCCCATGTAGAGATATTGCAAGAAATTGATTCTACCAATCTTGAATGGAAGAGAAGAATTCAAAGCGTAGCTTTTGGAGAAGATATTTTTTCCCATATCCCGGAAGGCAGTGTACTGCTAAGTGATTATCAGACTGCCGGTAAGGGCAGGATGGGAAAGTCTTTTCTTTCTCCCAAGGGAACAGGGCTTTACTTTAGTGTTTTGACTAAGCCAAAGGGAATAAATAAGAATCCATTGGTCTTAACCTGCCATGCTGCTATTGCGGTAAAAAGGGCGGTTAAAGAGCTTTTTCAGATTGAGCTTTCCGTGAAATGGGTGAATGACCTATTTTATAGGGGAAAGAAGGTAGTGGGAATCCTGGCGGAAGGACAGCTGGCCTTAGGAGGAAGAGATGGAACTCTTAGTATTGACTCCCTGCACAGTGGGAAAGATACTGCTTCTTTAGTCTATTGCGTTATGGGCATCGGTATCAATCTTTTTTTCAACCTGAAGGAGGATTTCCGGTGGAGCTTTCCGAAATTGCCGGCTCCTTATTTGCAGAAGCAAAGGAAGTTAAAGAGGATTTAGATCGAAATAGATTTTTAGCCACAATCCTATACCATTATTTTTCTTTGTTGGATCAGGAAGAGGTGGAAGAGGAATATAGAAAAGAAAATATGCTCCTAGCCAAAGAAATTCGTTTTACGGAGAATGGCCGGGAACATTTTGGCACCGTAGAAAGCATATTGGAAAATGGGGCACTTTCCGTTTTATCCGGAGATGGGAAAAAGAAGAATTAGTCTCCTCCGGAGAGGTAAGGGAGAAATTTTTGTAATTACGGCTTTTAGTTCCTAATAGATTGTTATTCCTTTTCGTGATAAAATATGCAGGATTCCAGGAAAAGAGTTTTTATATTAAAGGGGTTATAGAATAGCATATGAAGGATCAGAGAAGGAAAAGAAGAAATGAGCAACATGTGGAGGAAGAAGCCAATTTTATTGGGGATATTTTGAAATTGCTTTTTGCTCTTTCCTTGGCTATTGTGGCTATTGTGGTTTGCTTTTTTTATTTTTTTCAAAAATATTGCCGGTTTTTTTCTTTACCGAATTTAAAGGCTACGGAAGCGGCATCCGAGAGCAGTAAGGAAGCGGTGGTTATTACGGAAGCCAGCAAAGAGACGAAGAAGAAGGAAACAGAAGTAACTACGGGAAAAACCACCGAGGAAACTACGGAGGAAGAAACGACTACAAAATCAGAGGAAACGAGCAAGGAATCCACGAAAGAATCCACGAAAGAGTCTACTTCAAGGAAGAAAGCAGTTCTTCTAAGAAGAAGGAAAGTATCGGCGAGTCTCCTACCCTAGAGAGCCAGAGCGGAAAGAAGAGCAGTACAGCGGCAACGAAGGAGTCCACAGCCGCTCAGAAAAGCAGTAAGAGTCAAGGTCCTGATGATGCCATCGTAGGGGAGGGGCCCAAGTCTGCGGAAGACAGTGGAGAGAATCAGGGACCGGGCAATCCTTAGGAGAGCAATCATCAATGATTTATTATATTTGCGGAAAATCTGCTGTAGGTAAGGATAGCATTTTCCAAGAGCTGGTCAAAAGAACGAATTTACAAAGGATTATTCCCTATACCACAAGACCCATGCGTCCTATGGAAAAGGAAGGGGAAGAGTATCATTTTCTTTCGGAGGAAGAGTTTTTATGGCTTCTTTCCGAGGGGAAAATGATGGAAAGCCGAAGCTATCATACGGCTTTTGGCCTTTGGTATTACGGCACGGCTTTTGAGGAACGCTACAAAGATCATCATCATGCCTTCCTTTGCATAGGCACTTTAGAAAGCTATAAGAGCATTAAGGCTTATCTTGGACAGGAGTATATTCAGCCGATTTATATTGAACTGGAGGATAGCCTTCGCTTAAAGTAGAGCCAGGGCTCGGGAGCAGGGAAATAATCCCAAGGCTTTGGAGGAACTGGAAAGGCGTTTTCAGGCGGACAACGAGGATTTTTCGGAAGACAAGCTGAGGGAAGCGGGCATAGAGAAACGCTATCAAAATCTTGACTTTTCAAAAATGCGTGGAAGAGATTTTTAGAGGATATTCAATAGGATGGGGAAGACAATTTTTGTCTATTTTTCCCCAACTTTGATAAGAAGAGGAAACGGCAAGGAATGAAGGGTATTTCCATACCAGATCATCGAATTCATCATGCCTATCTTGTGATTGGACAGGAAGAGGATCTGCTTCGTCAAATGGCGAAGGATTTTGTGCTACGGCTTTTTCACAAAAGCAAAAGAGAGGAGCCGCAAAACTCTTTTTTGGACGCGCTTTTTAGAAGCGGATGAGAAAATGTTGGAAAAGGCAGAGTCCCCTGAGCAGGCAGAGGGACTAGGGGGCTACCGACAGTAGACCGGAAAATACGGAGGATAGCTTAAGCCTCCGCATTCAGAAAGAAGAGCATCCGGATCTTATTTTTCGTGGACTATCTGGAAAAGGAAAATGGAGAGAAAAAATCCAGCATTTCCATAGACCAGATTCGACAGGAAGTAAAGGGAACGGTGGATATTTCCCCAAAGGAAGGGCAGTATAAGGTCTATGTGCTTTGCCACAGTGATAAGATGACGGTGGAGGCACAAAATGCTCTTTTGAAAACTCTGGAGGAGGCGCCGGGGCATGTGATTATGATTCTCCTTTGTGAAAATGAAACGAAGCTTCTGCCAACAGTTTTAAGCCGTGTGGTTCGGGTTTATGTAGGAGATATGCCTATAGAAAAGCAGTGGAACTTGTTACAGGAGATTTCCCCCCTTCGCATTTTACCTTCCTTTTTGAAGGAGATTGCCCATAAAAGCCAGGAGGAGATGCAGAAATATGCGGAGGAGCTGGGGCAAGTGGACGGACAAGAGCTTTACTGTTTTCTTGATATTATTTTGCGGGATGTGTTATGCTATAAAAGCACCAGAGACCACCATTTGCTCTATGGACAGAGTGCCAGAGAGAGTATTATGGCTATGGCGGAAAAGTATTCCTACTGGACTTTGGGACAGTGGGGAGAATGTATAGAGCGTTACAAAGAAGGACGGGCGGTAAATGTCTCCCAAAAGCTATCAGATTTTGGACTTCTTTTTATTTTTTTATCCAATGTCTAAGGGGAAGTCTTGAGGCAAAAAGAAAAGGGTTATCATGATAGAGGTAATTGGAATCAAGTTTCGCACTGCGGGAAAGGTATACTATTTTGCTCCCAAGGGATTAAGCTTTACAAGGGGAGAGTTTGCCGTGGTGGAAACCTCCAGAGGTGTGGAATACGGGGAAGTTTTAATGGCGAATAAGGAGCTTCCGGAGGAAAAGATTGTGATGCCTCTTAAGGAAATTCTCCGAAAAGCTACGGAAGAGGATAGCAAACAGTACGAAATTAACCGGGAGAAGGAAAGAGAAGCCTATCGGATTTGCCGGAAAAAGATTCAAGAGCATGGTCTGGAAATGAAGCTGATTGATGTGGAATATACCTTTGACAGAGGGAAGGCACTGTTTTACTTTACTGCAGACGGCAGGGTAGATTTCCGTGCTTTGGTAAAGGATTTGGCGGCTATTTTCCGTACCAGAATCGAGCTTCGACAGGTAGGGGTAAGGGATGAAACCAAGCTTTTAGGGGGCTATGGCTCCTGCGGTCGTCCCCTTTGCTGTCACAGCTTCCTTCCGGAATTTGCTCCGGTATCCATTAAGATGGCAAAGGAGCAGGGCTTATCCTTGAATCCCAGCAGTATCTCCGGCGTTTGCGGGCGCTTGATGTGCTGTTTGAAAAATGAAGAAGAGGTTTATGAGTTCTTAAACTCCAAATTGCCTGCGGTGGGAGATTATGCCACCACCAAGGAAGGCCTAAGAGGAGAGGTAGTTTCCGTTTCTGTCCTAAATCAGAAGGTAAAAACTGATTGTGAACCTGGAAAAGGAAGATGAGAAGGAGCTTCGGGAGTATGAGGTTTCGGAACTGAAGTTTAAGCCAAGACGGAGAAAAAGACGAAGCGTAAGCATGGTTTTCAAAGGGAAAATAGGATAAAAGAGGACAGAAAGCTCAGCTTTGAAACGGATACAGGACTTATAAGGAAAAGAGCAGAGATTTGTTCATGGAAAGAATATTAATTTTTATCATGGAAAGAATAGATGATTTACAATGTAAGGGCTACCGGATTATTCAAGATTCGGAAGCCTTTTGTTATGGAACGGATGCGGTGCTTTTGGCAAATTTCGCAAAGCAGGGGGTAAAGAGAGGAAGAGTCTTCGATCTCTGTACCGGAAATGGAATTGTGCCCCTGCTCTTGGCGGCAAAAAAACAGAGGCAGAAAGCATTTACGGTATAGAAATTCAAAGGGAGGCGGTGGAGCTTGCGAAAAGATCCGCAGCCTTAAATGAAGAGGAACGAATTCATATCCTGGAGGGAGACCTTTGTAAAATTAAAGAGCAAAGGACGGCAGAGGGGAAAAGCCTGGCCTCCTCCTTTACGGTGGTGACGGCAAATCCTCCCTATATGCAGGGAGACCTGCAAAATCCGCTGGAAAAGAAAAATATCGCAAGACATGAGGTGAGCTGTAGTTTTTCTGATGTTGCGGAGGCTGCAAGGTATTTACTGGCCTCTAAGGGGAAGTTTTATCTTGTGCATCGGCCGAAACGAATGGCGGAGATTATCAGCATTTTACGGGAAAAGGGCCTGGAGCCGAAAAGATTGCAGATGGTGCACTCCTTTGTGGAGGGAGAAGCGAAGCTTTTCCTCTTGGAAGCGGTGCGGGGAGCCTCTGTGGAGCTTAGGATTTTACCGCCCCTGATTCTATATCGGGAAAAGGGAGTCTACAGCAAGGAGCTTCTGGAGATTTACGGAATGGATGTTCCGGAGAGTAATAGAAGGAATGCATCAAAATAATAACGGAATGGATGCATCAAATTAGTTACGGAGTGGGTGCAGTAGGAGAAAAATAAATAGAGAAAGGGCTAAAACCTTATCCGTATACGGATATTATCCGAATATGGAGTCTAGGCAGAGACCCTTTCTTTTGTTATGGTAAGGCTAAGACCGGTCAGCGTTGTTTGTTTGGAGAGAGTCTACAGAGAAGTCTTTCTCAAGAATGAAAAATTTCAAAAGAAAGGGGGAATTTTATCATTTTTTCACAAGCTTTTTTGCATTCTGTGGTATGATTGTCCAATGTAGTAAGCAGTTCCTGAAAGGAAGGACGAAAGATGGCATTGGATGCAAAAAATTTAGTATTTGAGCCAATACGGGTGGAGGATTCCGTCCGTATTGCGCCTTATTTTTACCGAAGACCGAACAAAACCTGTGATAGCTGTGCATTGGACAGTTACCTTTGGGCAGAGTACTGTGACACTTCGATTGCAGAGTGGGAGGACAAGGCTCTTTTTATTCTTATGGCAAAGGATGGAGAGCAATACACCGCTACGCCCTACTGTGATGAAGAGGATTTAGCTCAGTATTTTGATATGATTAAGGACTACTTCAACCGGGTATTAAAGAAGCCTTTAAAGATCTATTTGGCGGATGAAGAGGCGGTAAAGTATCTGCATTTGGAGGAGGACCCCCGTTTTATTGTACGGGCGGAGGAAGATTATAAGGACTACCTCTATGATGCGGAGGAGCTCCGAACTTTGCCGGGAAAGCGTTTTCATAAGAAGAAAAACCTGGTGAACAAGTTCAAGAGAGAATATGAAGGTCGATGGGAATACAGAAGTATTCGTTGCCTGGAAAAGCAGGCAGTTTGGGATTTTCTAGACCGCTGGTATACCCACCGTGTCAAGGAAGAGGGAAATGGAGAGGAAACCCTGGAGTATGAAATCAAGGGAATCCATGAGATTTTACAAAACTGCTTTGCCATAGACCATTGCATCGGAGGCATTTTCATAGACGGAAAGCTGGAGGCTTTTTCCATAGGAGCCTATAATCCCAGAGAGGAGATGGCCGTTATTTCCATTGAAAAGGCAAACCCCAATGTGCCCGGCATCTATCAGGTGATTAATCAGGAGTTTTTGATCCATGAATTCCCTAAGGCTAAGATTGTAAACCGAGAGGATGATATGGGCTTACAGGGACTTCGCAGGGCGAAGGAGAGCTATAATCCTATAGGCTTTGCCAGAAAATACATGGTTTTACAGAAGGACTTCCAGGGCTATGAGAAATATCTTACGGATAAGTATGAGGAAGAAGTAGAAGACTATGAGTAGACGAATTCTTCTTTTACAAACGGAGGCGGAACAGGAAAGAACGAAGGCCTTGTATCGGGAAATCTTCCCGGAGGATTCGGAAGCCTTTGTAGACTTCTATTATCGTAAAAGACCGAAGAGAATCCTTGCCATGGAGGAAGAGGGAGAGATTGTGGGCATGCTCCATATCAATCCTTTCAGTATGTCCTTCTTTAAAAAGGAGCTTACGGCAAGCTACCTCTATGCCATCGGTACCAAGAAAGAAAAGAGAAAGCAGGGGATTATGGGAGAGCTGCTTCACTATGCCTTTTCCCTTTTAAAGCAGGAGGGAGAGCCCTTTTGCTTCCTGATTCCCGTGGCGGAAAGCATTTACAGCCCTTACGGCTTTCGGACTATAGGAAAGCTTAGCTTGGAAGAAAAGCCTTTGGAAGAAATCGAAAGGTCTGTACTTTATGCCCTTCCCACCAAGGAACTTTTAGAGAGAAGGGCGGAGGAAGCGGCTCTCTCCGATGAGGAGGATGAACTACCGGAGGATCCGGTGGTGATGTTGAAAATTTTGGACCCGGAGGCCTTTCGGAAGCTTAGTGGCTATACAGAAAAATACAGAAGATGCTCTTTTTGCAAAGATTGGCAAAGGAGAGGATTTATATTGTTGACGTGGACTAATTTTAATGCTTGCAATCAGTAGAGAACTTTGCTATTATTGGTAGCTGTATCACTATTCCTTGCTTTTCCAAAAGGAAAGGCCAGAGACCAAAAGGAGGTAAAAGCGAATGAACAAGTATGAGTTATGCGTTGTTCTCAGTGCGAAGCTCGATGATGAGGAGAGAGCAGCAGCCATTGAAAAGATTAAGGGATTTATCACCCGTTACAATGGTACTGTTGTAGAGCCTATCGAAGAGTGGGGTAAGAAGAGACTGGCTTATGAAATTCAGCACATGAAAGAAGCCTACTACTATTTCATCCCGTTCACAGGAGATGCAAACACTCCTAACGAGCTCGAGGACCAGGTTCGTATTATGGAACCGGTAATCCGCTATCTTGTGGTTAAGCCAGAAGAAGAAACAGCTAAGACAAAGAAGCATGAGCCTGCAGCAGAAGCAGCAGCTGAATAAGCAAGCGGAAAGCGAGTAAAACATGAACAGAGTTATCCTGATGGGTAGATTGGTAAGAGATCCGGAAATTCGGTATTCCCAGGGTGAGAACAGCATGGCCATTGCAAGATATACTCTTGCCGTGGACAGAAGAGGTCGCAGAAACCAAAACGATGGACAGCCTACAGCAGATTTTATCCGTTGTGTGTCCTTCGGACAGAGAGCAGAATTTGCAGAGAAGTATATGCATCAAGGCATGCGTATGTTGGTATCCGGCAGTATTCAGACAGGCAGTTATCAGAACAAAGACGGACAAACCGTATATACCACAGACATTATTGTGGATGACCAGGAGTTTGCAGACAGCAAAGGACAGGGAGGCAACACTTCCTATTCCCGTTCTTCCGGCCCCTATGTAGGCGGCGGAGAAGAGGATCTTGGAGAAGGATTTATGAATATACCTGATGGGGTAGAGGACGAGGGACTCCCTTCACTTAGGTAGGGAAGGTTTCCTCAGGATGAAGAGCAGCTTAGCTGCAATATAGAAGGAGGAAAGCCATGGCATTTCAGAAGTCAGATAAGAGTGGTTCAGCAAGACCAAGAAGAGCCGGCGCAGGCTTCCGCAGCAGAAAGAAAGTTTGTGGATTCTGCGGAGATAAGGTAAAAGCCGGTAGATTATAAGGATGTAGGAACATTAAGAAAGTATATCTCTGAGAGAGGAAAGATTCTTCCCAGAAGAATTACTGGTTCTTGTGCATTACATCAGAGAGCAATCACCACCGCTATCAAGCGTGCAAGACACATTGCTCTGTTACCATACCAGGTAGATTAATGAGAACAGCTCCACGACAGTGGGGCTGTTTTTTTGTTTGTCTAAATTATTCTTTAGGGATACTGTTATTATTAAGCTGCTGAATTGCACTTTCAGGTTCAAAAAAAGACCTTCTTGAATTTCTCATAATGGTCCATATCATAAAAAAATCCTTTGTAAAAAGAGTGCAATACAGTTTTTTTGTTTCGGTATAAAAGCAAATCCATCAATCAAGTCAATTGTCAGTACCTCCCCTGTAATGATTTTTTGAAGAAATTCCTTAAACAACGGTTCAGATAGGTATTTTTGTATTTCCTCTTTTTGTTTTTTTGTTATTAATTGAAGTATTATAGAATGTCTATAAAAGATGAAACCCAACCAAATACCCCAGAAATAATTAGCTATAATAGCCAAGGGACCCGCAAATAAAAGGCATTTAACAAGCCAATTTATTTTAAATCCGACCATTACAAATAAGATAAGACACATGAAACATAAGAAAAAGAATTTTTGCGTAATCGGAGTAGTAGAGCATGAGGGTTGGCTTTTTCCGGCACGAAAACAAAAAGTTTCGAAAAGCCTCTGGTATAGTAAACTTTTTTTCTCGTTCAGCTTCTGTTAACATTGCTTTTTCCTCCTGTCCTTAGAGTTAATCAGGAAACTGTATTTTTCAGGCTAAATTTCGCCATGAATCTTTCTTTTTGCATCCCGTTTGCTCTTCTACTTTACGAGATATTTTATCGTAATTTTATGGAAGGAACAATTAGTATTCTTTTTCGGAATACAAGATATTTCCTATTGTAGTTGAAAAATGATTTAGTGCTATAGTTTAGCGGTAAATGAGGAAAGAATGGAGGCAAGTTTATGTCCTATGTAAGTGAAATCTATCAGGCATTGGAAAAGAAGCATTCCCATGAGGCGGAATTTTTAGAGGCAGCCAAGAGAATTTTTAGAGTCTTTGGAGCCTATTGTGGCAGCCAATGAGGAGCTTTACCGGAAAAATGCTTTACTGGAGCGTTTTGTGGAGCCGGAAAGAATTATTAGTTTTAGAGTGCCATGGACAGATGACCAGGGAAAGCACCATGTAAATATTGGCTATCGTGTGCAGTTTAACTCTGCTATCGGACCTTACAAGGGAGGAATTCGTTTCCATCCAAGCGTAAACCAGTCTATTCTAAAGTTCTTAGGGCTTTTGAGCAGATTTTTAAAGAACTCCTTAACCGGTCTTCCTATCGGCGGCGGTAAGGGTGGAGCGGACTTTGATCCCTAAGGGAAAGTCCGATGCTGAGGTTATGCGTTTCTGCCAGAGCTTTTATGACAGAGCTTTATAAGTATATCGGAGCCAATGAAGATGTTCCTGCCGGGGATATCGGCGTAGGCGGAAGAGAAGTGGCTTACATGTACGGACAGTACAAGAGAATTACCAACCAGTACGAGGGCGTATTTACCGGAAAGGGAAGAACCTTCGGAGGCTCTCTTGCTCGTCCTGAAGCTACAGGATACGGCTTAGTCTACATTGTGGACGAGATGCTAAAGTCTGTAGGCAAGGAATTAAAGGGACAGACCATCGTGGTTTCCGGCTCCGGGAATGTAGCCCAGTACGCTATTCAGAAGGCTCAGAGCCTTGGAGGAAAGGTGGTCACCTGTTCCGATTCCAACGGTTATGTCTATGATCCGGAAGGCATCAAGCTGGATGTGCTTTTCGATATTAAGCAGGTAAAGAGAGGCAGAATTTCCGAGTATGCAGACCGTGTAGCGGGGGCTACTTATCATGCCGGAGAGCGCCCTTGGGGAGTAAAATGCGATGTGGCATTACCCTGTGCAACCCAGAACGAGTTAAATGGAGAAGAGGCGAAGACCTTAATCAAGAACGGTTGCTTCTGCGTAGCAGAGGGCGCCAATATGCCTTCCGATGAGCAGGCTGTGGATGTATTCTTAGAGAATGGCTTCCTCTATATGCCGGGTAAGGCTGCCAATGCCGGCGGTGTTGCAGTTTCCGCATTGGAGATGAGCCAGAACTCCCAGAGACTTTCCTGGAGCTTTGAGGAAGTGGATCAGAAGCTACAGGGCATTATGAAAAACATTTTCAAGAGTGTATCCGAAGCGGCAAAGAAATATGGCCATGAAGGAAACTTTGAGGTTGGGGCAAATGTTGCCGGCTTCGAGAAGGTGGCTGAGGCTATGATGGCGCAGGGCATGGTATAAGATAGAAGTAAGGGCGAGAAAACCGCAAAAGGGAAAAGGACTTGGGTATAGGCGGAGTCTATAGCCAAGTCCTGTTTTTTTATATTTGCAAAAAGAATAGCCTTTAGGCTATACTATACCCACTTCAGAGACTCTCTTTAGGGGAGTGTCGATGGAATGAATGGAATGAGAAGAAAAGCATTTTTTAAAGGAAAAAGAAAGAGTAAGGAGAAAAAAGCATGCAAACATCAGTAATCGGATTCCCTAGAGTGGGAGCGTTAAGAGAGCTTAAATTTACGACAGAAAAGTTTTTTAAAGGATTGGTTTCCGAGCAGGAATTACAGGAACTTGCGAAGGATATTCGTAAAAAGCAGTGGTTGAAGATGCAGCAGGAGGAAGTAGATTTCATTCCTTCCAATGATTTCTCTTTTTATGACAACTTTTTAGATACGGCAGTACTATTTAACATTATTCCGGATCGTTACAGAGAATTGTCTTTAAGCCCATTGGAGCAGTACTTTGCTATGGCTAGAGGCTACAAGGGAGAAGCCGGAGATGTAAAGGCTTTGGCCATGAAGAAGTGGTTCAATACCAACTACCACTACATGGTAGCGGAAATCTCCGATAAGGATGTGATTTCCCTTGTAGGAGATAAGCCCTTTAAGGAGTACGAGGAGGCAAAGGCTTTAGGGGTTGAGACCAAGCCTGTAGTCATCGGACCATTTACCTTATTAAAGCTTCTTCGCTATACAGAGAAGAAGACCGAGAAGGATTTCTTGGAGCAGGCGATTTCCGCTTATAAGGCTTATGTAGAGAGATTCGTTTCTCTGGGAGCAAAGTGGATTGCCTTTGACGAGCCTTACTTAGTAAGAGATTTAGAGAAGGAAGACTTAGAGCTCTTTACTGCTTTATACCAGGGTATCCTTTCCGTAAAGGGGGGAACCAAGGTTATATTACAGACATATTTTGGCGATGTAAGAGATGCCTATGAAAGCATTTTAGCCCTTCCCTTTGATGGTGTAGGTCTTGATTTCTTAGAGGGTAAGGAGACCAAGGCTCTTGTGGCTAAGGGCTTCCCTAAGGATAAGATTCTTTTTGCAGGTCTGGTAAATGGAAAGAATATTTGGAGAAACCATTATGAAAAAGACCATTCAGGCCGTAAAGGATTTAGAGGCACAGGGCATTTCCGTAGTGCTTAGCACCTCTTGCTCCTTACTTCATGTTCCTTACACCCTTGTAGGAGAGAATAAACTTGCCGAAGAAGTAAAGAGACATTTCAGCTTTTGCCATTGAGAAGCTGGAAGAGCTTTTTGGATTTAAAAGGAGCTGCTTAGCGGAAAGGCTAAGGCTGAGGTTTTAGAAGCAAATAAAGCACTTTTTTTGCTTCTGCAAGACCAAACAGTGAGGATCAGGCGGTAAAGGATCGTTGCGCAGCCATTACCGATGCGGACTACACCAGACTTCCTGCATTTGAGGAGAGAGAAAAGCAGCAGAAGGCTGAATTTAAGCTTCCCCTCTTCCCCACAACAACCATTGGTTCCTTCCCACAGAGTGCGGATGTTCGTCAGAACAGAAATGCCTTTTAAGAAGGGGGAGAAGACGAAGGAAGAGTACATTGCTTTCAACCGGAAGAAGATTGCTGAGTGGGTAAAGATTCAGGAAGACCTGGACTTAGATGTACTGGTTCATGGAGAGTTCGAAAGAAACGACATGGTGGAGTACTTCGGAGAGCTTCTTAGCGGATTCTTATTTACCGAGAAGGCTTGGGTACAGTCTTATGGAACTCGTTGCGTAAGCCGCCAATCATCTGGGGAGATGTTCGTAGACTCTCCGCTATGACTGTAGAATGGTCCACCTACGCACAGAGTTTAACCAAGCGTCCTATGAAGGGAATGTTAACAGGACCTGTAACTATCCTGAACTGGTCCTTCCCAAGAGAAGATATCAGCATTGCAGAAAGCACCAAGCAGATTGCTTTGGCAATCCGTGATGAGGTATTGGATTTAGAGAAGAATGGCATCAAGATCATTCAGGTAGACGAAGCGGCATTAAGAGAGAAATTACCTCTTCGTAAGTCCGACTGGTACAGTGAGTATCTGGATTGGGCTATCCCTGCTTTCCGTCTGGTACACAGCGGATGTCAGGCAGACACCCAGATTCACACCCACATGTGTTACAGTGAGTTTACCGACATTATCAAAGCCATCGACAACATGGATGCAGATGTTATTTCCTTCGAGGCTTCCCGTTCCGACTTACAGATTTTGGACTCCCTAAGAGAGAACAACTTCCGTACCGAGGTAGGACCCGGAGTATACGATATTCACTCCCCGAGAGTGCCTTCCGTTGAGGAAATTAAAGAAGCATTGGCAAAGATGCTGAAGAAGATTGAAAAAGAGAAACTGTGGATTAATCCGGACTGCGGATTGAAGACTAGAGCTAGTGAGGAGACCTTGGCAAGTTTAGCAAACCTTGTTAAGGCGGCAAAGGAATTGAGAAATGAGTATTGTTGATTTATTTCAAGAAAAAACGGTGTTTTCTTTCGAGGTGTTCCCACCTCGAAGGAATGCTCCAATCGAAACCATCTATGACACCTTATATGAACTTCGGGATTTAAGACCGGATTTCATTTCGGTGACTTACGGGGCAGGGGGAGGAAAGAACAACACCAGTACTATCCCTATTGCAGAGCATATCAATGATATCTGCCATGTGCCCAGTGTGGTTCATTTTCCTTGTGTAAATCAAACAAAGCAGGATGTATTGGAAAAAATTGAGGAATTAAAGTCTGCCGGAATCAAAAACATTCTGGCCCTTAGAGGAGATATTCCAGAAGGAGAAGAGAATAGCGGAGACTTCCGTTATGCTTCCGACCTGATCGCCTTTTTGAAGGAGCATGGGGATTTCCAGATTTCCGCAGCCTGCTATCCGGAGGGACATCTGGAAAGCCCGGATAAGGTAGAGGATATTCGAAACTTAAAGCTAAAGGTGGAAGCAGGAACAGATCAGCTGATTTCCCAGCTTTTCTTTGAGAATAAGCATTTCTATACCTTCCAGGAGCGTTGTGCTCTTGCGGGCATCAATGTACCTATTGAGGCGGGAATCATGCCTGTTATCAACAAGCGACAGGTTTTAAAGATGGCCAGCCTTTGCGGAGTAAATGTTCCCAAGAAGTTCCAGAGAATCTTAGACAAGTATGAGGACAATCCTATCGCCATGAGAGATGCGGGTATTGCCTACGCAGTGGATCAGATCGTGGATCTGGTTACCCACGGGGTAGACGGGGTGCACCTTTATACCATGAACAATTCTTATATTGCCAGAAAAATCTATAAGGCAACCCATAGCCTTTTTGAGTCCACTCATAAGGGCATTTCTGAGGATTCCACCGCTTCCGCATAAGGATAGCATCGAAATGCTTAAAAAAAGGAAATCATACACAGGTCTTCTCTAGCGATAGAGGAGACTTTGTTTTTTGAAAAGATAAATTTTCTCAAGGAAAATTAAGTCTTATAGAAGTGGCCTAAGCTTAGCTGAGCTATTGTTCAAGCTTAGCCGAGCTATTGTCTAAGCTTTGCAGCCTATGCTATTGCAAGACAGTGGCCTTTGTTGTAAGATATGGAAATGGTTTCAGACAGGTCAGGAGAGAGGAAGGCTAATGCATAAGTTTCTACGGTCCATTGGATTTTCTGCATTACAGGAAGACAAGGATACAGAATTTTATTTACAAAGGGCAGTACATGAAAAATATCGTAGTAGCTTTATTTCCTATGGAAATGGACAGGTGGTGGAGCAGTATCAGCTTCCGGTAGCCCCCTCTATGGGCATTACTGTGGTAGGACACAGAGATGCAGAAGGGAATTTTCACAGGGACTATTATTTTCCTTATATGCGTTCCTATGAAGCTGTGGAAACAACGGAAGGCAGTATTGAACGCCATGCGGAGAAGGAAACCTATGCCGGCGTGATGGAAGATTTTACCGCAGGGATTACTTTGATTTATTATCTTTGTAATTCTTTGGAAGCCCATCAGCTGAAACGAATGCAGATTAAGGCGGTGCCCAAGCAGGTCTATCTGACCGGACTTTCCGTGGAAGGCAAGATTCTTCTTCCTATAGAGAAGAAGGCGGAGGATGAGTGGGTAAAGCGACAGCACTTTGTGGAGCAGATGAAGCTTTTCGAGGCGGCAAAGGCAGGAGACCAGGATGCTTTGGAAACCCTGACGGAGACCGATATGAATCTGATGTCCGAGGTGAATCAGAGAATTGAAAAGGAAGACCTGTACAGCCTGGTGGAGTCCACCTTTATGCCTACCGGGGTGGAGTGCGACCAGTATTCCATTTTGGGAGAGATTGTAAATATTCGGGTGAAGAGCAATGTCTATACCCATGAAAATATCTTGGATTTAAAAAGTAAGATGTATGGACGCGGTATTTCGTGTTTGCATCAATGAAAAGGACCTTTTGGGGGTTCCCGCCATTGGCCGTCGTTTTAAGGGCAATGTGTGGATGCAAGGAGAAGTGGAGTTTTTGGAGCAAAGCTCTAATTCCTAAGTATGATTGTTTGAAAGATAGATATAGGAAATAGTAAGCGAGACAATAAAAGACCATGAAAGACAGAGAAGATATTCTTGCCCATGTGGAAGATATTTGGCGAAAAAAACAGAAGAGCGCGGTATAGTAAGAAATAGTCCCTTTTTATCGGAAAGAGAAAGGGGACTTTTTTTAGAGAAAATCAAAAGGGAAAGAGGGGCTAAGTTTCTGCTTCTGGGAGGAGAAGAGGCGGAAAGACAGGCCTTTTTCTTTTATCCAAGCTTTATGGATGAGGAGGAAGCTAGGGAGCTTCTCTTGGAAGAGAATCCTGTGGTACTTTTTGGAAATTCAGGGCAAGCAGAAAAAAAGTTTTTCCGAAGAACTCTCCCATAGAGATGTGCTGGGAGCCATTATGAGTCTTGGGATAGAGCAGGGAAATGCTGGGAGATATTTTTCTTTAAAGAGGAGAAGAGCTATGTTTACCTGCTTCGGAAAATGAAGGACTATCTTTTAGAGAATTTGCAGCAGATTCGACATACCGGTGTAGAAATCAAAAGAATGTGAGGAGGCCCTTGCTCCTAAGCAGGAAAAGAATAGAGGAGCAGATTTTTTTGCAGCCTCCGAGCGCTTGGACGGCATCGTGTCCGCCGTCTTTCACCTCTCAGAGGACGGGCGCAGGAATACTTTGCCAAAGAACTGGTGTATAAGGACGGCTTGGTGGCGAAAGGCAGCAGCAGTCTAAAGGGGGAGAAAAAGATTTCCGTAAGAGGATTGGGGAAGTTCCATTACCTTGGCCTTGAGAAAAACACCAAAAAGGGGAGAATGGTTTTACGGATTCTTCGGTATGGATAGAGGAACTGTAACCATTGAAGGCATTCGCTCCAATGCAGTATAGGCATGAAATCGGGCACGCTCTCGCTAAGCTCGTCCTCTTCGAAGCGAGGAACTGTAACCATTGAAGAGACAAGCTCCGATGTATAATAGGTCTGTATTTGGGGCACGCTCCCGCTAACCTCGCCTTCGTAGCAGTACTAACTTCAAGCTTCGCTTTGCTCGCTTTCAGTAAGTACTGACGGGCTCAGATTGCCCCTCTTACAGACCTATTATACATCAGTCGCTTCATCTTATTGGTTTCTACAGTTCTTCGCTTCGCAAGTTTGCTAGTACCGGCGGGCTCAGATTGCCCCTCTTTCATGCCTATACTGCATCTGTCGCTTCAATTCATTAATTGTTACAGTCCTTCGCTTCATTGACTTTCAGCAAGTATCGGGGTTCATATTGACCTCTCTTTAAGGTCTATAGGGTAAACATTGCTCCCTATTATTTGTTTACACTGGAATATATTCTCATTGTCGGAAACTACCTACATTTACCTGTTTGGCTTGTTTTCTCCTCTTCTATCCATATCGAAGGATACTTAAACGGAGAATTTTTGGAGTTTTGCGTACAATGCTTCCGGTAGGCGGAGCTCCATTTGAATTCCTTCTTCCTCATAAGAGAGGAGAGGATTTTTCCCTTCTTTTCGAATACTGTTTTCCCAAGCCGCTTCGCTATAGGGTAGCAAGATGGACAGGGGGCGGAGATTGGCGGAGGCTTTTTCGCTTACCGCTTCCATAAGCTCGGAAATTCCTATTCCTTCTTTAACGGAGATATAGAACTTTTCTCCCCTCTTCTTGGGAAGCTCAGACATAGGGAGAACCTTGTCGCATTTGTTCATCACATAAAGCATGGGGATATGACTGGCTTCCAGTTTCTTTAGGGTCGCCAGAGTGCTGTCCATGTGTTTTTGATAATTAGGGTCGGAATAGTCTACCACCTGCAAAATCAAATCCGCTTCAATGGCTTCTTCCAGAGTGCTGTGGAAGGCATCCAGAAGCTTGGGAGGCAGATCTCGAATAAAACCTACCGTATCGGCAAAAAGAAACTCTTCCCCTCTTTCCCCCTTCACATGGCGGATAGTGGTATCTAAGGTGGCAAAAAGCATATCTTTTTCTTCCACCTTTTCCTTCTGGCCTTCCCTACTCCAATCCAAAATGGCATTCATAAGGCTGGACTTTCCCGCATTGGTGTAGCCCACCAAAGCAATTCTTGGAATATTGGACTTCTCTCTTTTTTGCCGTTTTACCCGGCGCACTTCCTCCTGCTTCTTACATTCTCTTCGCAGAAAGGCCATTTCTTCCTGAATCTTTCGCTTATCCAGCTCAATCTTCTTTTCTCCTGCACCACGGTTGGAAAGACCGGCACCGCCGCTTCCGCCCTGGCGGGAGAGATTTTCCCGAAGTCCCACAAGCCTGGGCAGCATATATTGGAGGGTGGCATATTGCACCTGCATCTTCGCTTCCTTGCTTCTGGCCCGTTCCGCAAAGATTTGCAAAATCACCTGGGTTCTGTCCAAAACCTCCACAGAGAGAGCCTTGGACAGGTTATGAAGCTGGGAGGGGGAGAGGGCATTTTGGAAAATGACCAGATCCGCCTCATGGAAGAGCACGGCGGCTCTTACTTCCTCCACCTTTCCGGAGCCGATAAAGGTGGCACTGTCCTCTCTGGCCAGGCTTTGGCTGATGCTGGTGCAGCATTCAATGGACAAAGCCTGACAAAGGCCGACAAGCTCTTCCATGTCCAGAGCGAAGTCTTTGTTCTCCGGAAATTCCACACCCACCAGAACCGCTTTTTTATTTTGAATTTGATTACTTTGCATAAAACTCCTTTATCCTCTACTCTGATATAGCCCCGCTTTTCTCTTTTACGGAAAACTGCTTTATTTTTTTACCTTTGGTATAGGGATGCCATCCTCCCTTGCTACTTCCAACCACTCCGCTAAAAACTATTTCAGCATTATGTATAGCTTCCGACCTAGTCTTTCCGTCTGCAAAAAATCCTTTTAGCTCCGGAATTTCTGCGATATAAAGCTTATCTTCTTCCGACCAGTATATTTGAATTTCCCACTCTTTCATAATTACCTTCATAGAAAAATAAAGAAAATTTATTATATATACAAATAATATTTATCATTATCCCATATATTATCTAAATATGAAGGGATATAAATCAATGTTATGTATTTGCCCCGTGTTTTTAGGTCTGGAAGGTGGGGCGTCTGAGCCCGATATTTGCGAAATCCGGCGAAGTGAAGAACTGTAAAAATCAATAAGTGGAGCGAATAATGCAGTATGGGGCTATAATGGGGGTAATCTGAGTCCGCCGGTACTTGCGAAAACCTGCGGAGAGAAGAACTGTAGCAATCAATGAATTGAAGCGACAGATGCAGTATAGGCATGAAAGAGGGCAATCTGAGCCCGCCGGTACTTGCGAAAAACAAGGGTACCGAAGTTTTTCGCTTAGTATCCGCTGCGAAGGCGAAGTTAGCGAGAGCGTGCCCGATTTTATGCCTATACTGCATTAGAGCGTTCCTCATCAATGAACACAGCCTGCTTTGAAGGATACCCCCAATTCTTTGCCATCTTCTTGAAAAACCATGCCAGGGGCAGGAAGGGCAGAAGCAATAGCAAGAAGAATCGTAGAATCCGAAAGGCGGTATCCTGAAAAAATGTTTCCGGCATAATGTTAATCATACGGCTTAGGGCCGGGTCAAAGCTCCAGTTTCCCTGAGAGAAAAAGAGTAGATGAAACTGCGTAAAGGCCCGGTCAAAGTTTTGGCTGGCATAGAGAAAGAAGAGAAGTAATATTCCTAAGAAGCCCGCCATACAATAGAGGAAGCCTTTTCCCAGAATGGCAAAGGCCCTTCCATGTTCCAAAATCACAAGGAGAAAGAGGATAGCCAAGAGGGAGAGGAAGAACATCATGCGCAGGGTGAGGCTTAGAGTAAACAAAACTCGTACATCTGCCATGTGGGAAGCTTCGTCCTCCTGATAAAAGTTCTGCTCTACGCCATTTACCGAAACAGGGATAATGAGATTCTCCCGGTCTCCCCGAAGATAGCGAAGGGTCTCTCCCATAACTCTTTCCAAATCTTCTAAGGGAATGGACTCTCCCCGATTTTCCAGTAAAGCTTCTTGAACTTGGTATTTTTGAAATTCCTGTCTATAATAAGAAGGATTTCCGTAGCAGGCCAGTTCAAAGCCTGAGACGAAAAGGATGAAGAGCAGAAAGAGGGAAAAAAGCAGGCAGGCGACAGGATAGAATATATGTTTTATATAGGATTTCATGATTTCCTTTCTTTGGTGCTTTGTTGTAAAATGTGTAAGGTCAAATATCTAAATATCAAAGGATAGCCATACTTTTTCAGTATAACACGAACCAAGGAAGGAGAGGAGGAAAAATGGCTAAGGATAATAAAACCAATGTTTGCCGTCTTTTGGATAAGGCGAAAATATCTTATATAGAGCAGGAGTACCCGGTGGATGAAGAGGATTTGTCCGGAGCGCATGTAGCTTCCGTATTAGGCTTTCCGCCGGAAATACTATATAAAACCTTGGTATTAAAGGGAGATAAAACGGGCTATTTTGTGGCAGTGATTCCGGTGCTGGAGGAAGTGGACTTAAAAAAAGCGGCTAAGATTTCCGGGAACAAGAAGGCGGAAATGATTCCCATGAAGGATCTTCAGCCATTAACGGGATATATTCGAGGAGGCTGTAGTCCTATCGGCATGAAAAAGCATTTTCCTACTTACTTTCAGAAGCAGGGAGAGGAGCTGGAAAGAATCTATGTGTCTGCCGGTAAGCGAGGATTGCAAATCGGGCTTTCCCCAAAGGACTTATGCACCTTTGTGTCCGGAAGCTTTGAGGATTTGATTCGTGGAGGAGAAGAGTAAGATGAAGGTATCGATTTTGAATTTGGTTCCCCTTAGACAGGGAGAAAGCTATAAAGTCGCCATGGATCGGATGGTGAGTCTGGCGAAAAAGGCGGAGGAGCTGGGATATACCCGGTACTGGATTGCGGAGCACCATAACACCCATTCCGTAGCCAGCAGTGCCACCCAACTCTTGATTCAGTATGCCTTAAGCAATACGGAAAAAATCAGAATCGGCTCAGGAGGTGTTATGCTTCCAAACCATAGCCCTTATCTGGTAGCGGAGCAGTACGGTACTTTGGAAACCTTATATCCCGGACGGGTGGATTTAGGTCTTGGCCGGGCTCCCGGAACGGATTTGGAAACCGCCAGAGCCATTCGAAGAGGACTGGGAAGAGAGTCGGATTTTGAACGGGAAGTGATGGAACTTTCAGAGTATTTCCGGGATACGGAGGTGGTACATGCCTACCCTGCAGCAGGCCTTACTATTCCGCTGTATATCTTGGGATCCAGTACCGACAGTGCCTATCTTGCGGCAAAGCTTGGACTTCCTTATGCCTTTGCAGCCCACTTTGCCCCCATGATGATGGAGATGGCTATTCGAATTTATCAGGAGAATTTCCGGCCCTCCGATGTTTTGGAAAAGCCCTATGTGATTTTTAGGAGCAAATGCGATTCTTGCAGATACAAAGGAGGAGGCGGAGTCCCTGGCTACTACCCAGTGGCAGGCCTTTTTGAATATCATCACCAACCAGTCTAAGGGGCTACTTCCCCCGGTGCAGTCCATGGAAGAGGTTTGGAAGGATTATGTGGAGGCGGTAAGAGTTCCCACTTCGGCCCGGTGGCATTTACCGAGGAACTGATTCATCAGGAGAAGAAAATCGTAGAGCGGATGGGAGCATTTTCTTTTATCGGCAGCAAGGAAGAGGTGCAGGCGAAAAATGCGGGAAGTGCAGGAGAGAGTGCATTTTGATGAGCTGATTGTCAACTCCTACATTTACGAAGAGAAGGCTCAGCACTATTCCTATCAGCTATTAAAGGAGGCTTTAGAGGAATTATAAGAGATATTTTAGAAAGATTTTCTTTTCCGGCATTGTTTTCGAAAAAGAAATACAGTAGTCTGATGAGAAAGAAGTCTTGCATAAAGAAGCAGGACTTAGGCAAAAGCTCTTCTTCAAATAAAGCATAGTATGAAATGCTTTTTTTACGAAAAGGCTTTTATAAGGAAAAGAACAATAGGAGGAATATGCAATGGCTAAAGTAAAGTTTTTTTATGTAAATGGTTGTCCTTACTGTGCTCAGGCAAGAAAGGCCAGAGAGGAATTGATTTCGGAGAATCCTGCCTACGGACAGGTAGAGTTTGAAGAAATTGACGAGGGCTTACATCCTGAAATTGCAGAGCACTATGATTACTGGGCTACTCCCGCTATGTTTGTGGCTGAGGAGAAGATTTATGAGTCCCATATCGGAGAGAAGTTTGAAGAAGCCAAGGAAAATGTAAAGAAGGTATTGGAGAAGGCTTTAGCAACAGCTTAATACAAAAGGTCTATGCTATTATCCGTATCCCTAAGGAAAGGACGCTATGGGAGTGGAAAGAGTAGCCTTAGGCGCAAATAGCTTTCAAAATCCCGAAAGAAGGAATTTTGGAAGCTATTTTTTTCTTAGAGGAAAAGGACGAAAGCCGGGACGCCTATTTTTGGGGAAAGAGAGAAGAAGGCAGGACAGCCTATTTTTGGGGAAAGAAAGAAGAAGGCAGAAAGATATTTGCCTAGAGGGGAAGGACGGGCTATGGAAGGAATCAGAGAAGGAAATCAAATCCGGGGAAAGCACTTTCGCTTTACGGTGCTGACGGAAAGACTTTTACGCTTAGAGTATAGTGAAAAGGGCTGTTTTGTGGAGGGGGAGAGCCAAATGGTGCAAAAACCGCAGCTTTCCTCCCGCAGAATTTTACTGGGAAGAGGGAAAGCAGGGGGAGGGAATCCTCCGTACCAAATATCTTCGTTTGATTTATAAGGGAGGAGCTTTCAGCAGCGAAAATCTTCGGATTTTTGTCAGTGGAGATGCGGGAAATACCTCTGCCCTTTGGCATTACGGGGATAAGATTGAGAGCTTAAAAGGGTACTGCAAGAACCTTGGACGCTATAGACGGCGCCCTGCCCCTTTCGGAGGGAATTATTTCCCGGCAGCTTTTCTCGGTTTTGGATGACAGTAAAAGTATGCTTTATAAAGACGGACAATTCCTTGTGCGGGAAGATCCGGAGGGAATAGATCTTTATTTCTTCGCCTACGGCACGGACTATAAGACGGCTTTAAAGGACTTCTTCCATCTTAGCGGAGATGTTCCTTTGCTTCCCCGTTATGCCTTAGGAAACTGGTGGAGTCGCTACTTTGTCTATTCCGAGGAAAGCTATCTGGAACTGATGGATCGTTTTCAAGAGGAAAACATTCCTTTCCAGGTGGCGGTGATTGACATGGACTGGCATATTACCAAGGTGCCGGAGAAATACGGTACCGGCTGGACCGGCTACAGTTGGAATAAGGAGCTTTTTCCCGATCCTCCCCGCTTCTTGAAGGCTTTGAAAGATAGGGGGATGGCCTGCACCTTGAATGTTCATCCTGCGGACGGTGTCCGGGCCTTTGAGGACTGCTACCCCGCCTTTGCGGAATTTATGGGAGTGAATCAAAAGGAAGAAGAACCGGTGCTTTTCGACCTTTTGGATGAGAAATTTAGAGAAGGATATTTTCGTTTTGTGCATCACCCTATGGAAGAGGATGGGGTGGATTTTTGGTGGATTGATTGGCAGCAGGGGGAGAATTCCGGCATGAAGGGCTTGGATCCCCTCTGGATGCTGAATCATTATCACTATGAGGATAATAAGGGGAAAAATGGAGAGAAGCGCGGTTTGATTCTTTCCCGTTATGCCGGTCCCGGTTCCCACCGTTATCCCATCGGCTTCTCCGGAGATACGGTGATTTCCTGGGAAAGTCTGGATTTCCAGCCCTACTTTACCGCCACAGCCAGCAATATCGGTTACGGCTGGTGGAGCCATGACATCGGGGGACATATGTTTGGGGTACGGGATGACTCTCTCTTTACCCGTTGGGTACAGCTTGGGGTATTTTCTCCCATTATGCGCCTGCATAGTACCAACAATGCCTTTAACGGGAAGGAGCCCTGGAAATACAGCAGAGATGCGGAAGCGGTTTCCAAGAACTTCCTTCGCCTAAGAAAGGCATTGGTGCCCTATCTTTACACCATGAATTATCTAGCCCATGTGGAAAGACGACCCTTGGTTTTACCGCTGTACTATGAGGAGAAAGCTTGGGAAGGCCTGTACGATTATAAAAATGAGTATTACTTTGGAACAGAACTGCTTTGTGCTCCCATTACGGAAAAGGAGGATCCTGTCAGTGGCTTAGGAAAAGTGAAGGCATGGCTTCCGGAGGGACGCTGGGTAGATTTCTTCACCGGAGAGAAGCTTACGGGAGGAAGAGAGCTTACCCTGTATCGAAGCTTGGAAACTATCCCGGTCCTCGCCAAAGAGGGGACCATTCTTCCTTTGGATGGTAGAGAAGAGGGAAATGCTGTGGATGCGCCGGAGCTTATGGAGCTTCATATCTTCTCCGGTGCTGATGGAAGCTTCTGTCTGGCAGAGGATGAGCATGAATTTGCCGACTTCCAAAAAGAGGATTGGGCATTTACCGGATTTTCTCTTCGCCATACAAGCAGGGGCGGCTTAGTGGAAGAGGTGCTTCACATTTCTCCGGTGGAGGGAAATGAAAATGCCCTTCCCAAGGAGCGACTTTTCCTCCTCCACCTAAGAGGGGTGTCTTCTCTGGAAGGCTTAAGCCTGACCTACGGCGATACGGAGCTTCCGGTCGAAATTGGGGAATATTTAGAAGAGGAGGACGCTTTACTTCTTTCTCTTCCTGCCTGGGACGGAAAGGAAGGCATTTGCCTTCGCTACCGTTATTCTCAGGAAAGGAGAGAAGAGCAGGAACTTAAGCTCTTAGAGAATAGAATCTTTAAGCTCTTAGAGCGTGCCCAGATTTCCTATGACGAAAAGACAAGGATTTATGCTTGTTTGGAAGATTTAGGAAAGAAGAGCAGGGCAGAGATTTTGGGAGCGGTATATTCCCGTTGTTCTTCGGAATCCCTTCGGGGAGCCCTTGTGGAAGCCCTTTCCGCAAGCGGGGTATAAGATTTAGGGGCTGTAAAAATCAAAATAGTTTTTCTACGCAAGATAGGTCTGAAACGGGGTACGCTCTCGCTAGCTTAATCCTGTGTATTGAAGACTGTATTTATCATAAAGATGCGCTCAAATGCAGTATAGGTCTATAATCGGGGCACGCTTCCGCTAACCTCGCCTTCGCAGCGGTACTAACTTCAAGCTTCGCTTTGCTCGCTTTCAGTAAGTACCGGCGGGCTCAGATTACCCCTCTTACAGACCCTATACTGCATTATTCGCTTCACTTATTGATTTTTTTACAGTTCTTCACTTCGTCGGATTTCACAAGTACCAGGCTCAGACTACCTCATATTCAGACCTATATTGCCGAAAATCCTTTATTATTTTGATTTTTTTGTAGCTCCTTTTTTCTTGTTCAAAAATGCTGTCAACCCATAGAAAAGGAAAAGCAAGGGCAAAGAGGCTAGATTGTTTGAAATATACAAAAATAACGAAGTATTTTTGTGCAGAAGAACAAAATGACTGACGAATATGCTTAAGCATCACTTTATAGAGAAATACTATAAATAGAAATTGGAAAGAAAGAGAAGCTTTTTTGCAGGAGGGTAGTTGGCAAGAGAGAAAAGGGCATAAAATCAATATTTTCTAAGAAAAATCGGATAAACAGGACAGAATAATCCCGGAAATTTACCGGGTAAAGAGTAGGGACAAATCTTGCTTTTCTATAAGAGAAACCGTATAATTGGAAAATATCAATTTTTTATCAATCTAAAAATTTTTTAGGACGATATTTTCCCTGACGGAGATTCCGTTTCTTTGTTCAGGGAAGAGTATATAGAAAGGAGTTTCTCATGAGAGAACTCAAAACCACGGAGGCAGTGGGCAAAACCCTTTGCCAGGATATTACCCAGATTATTAAAGGAGAAAAGAAGGGACCTGTTTTTCGAAAGGGCCATGTGATTCGGGAGGAGGATGTCCCCGTGCTTCTTTCTGTGGGAAAGGACCACATTTACATCTGGGAAGAGGGGAGGACACTCTTCATGAGAATGATGCGGCAACCATGCTCTATGAAATGGGACGGAGCGAGAATATGCACCCCTCTGAGGTGAAGGAAGGGAAAATCGAGTTTATCGCCGACTGCGACGGGATGTTGAAGATTCAATCGGAGAAGCTTTTTGCTCTGAATTCCTTCGGGCAAATGATGATGGCCACCAAGAAGAATCACAGTTTCATCAAAAAGGGAGAGGCCTTTGCCGGCACCAGAATCATCCCCCTTTCCATAGAGCGGGAGAAGATGGAAGAGGTGCAAAAGATTGCGCCGGAAGGGGGCATTTTACAGCTTCTTCCCTTTGAAAAGAAGAAGGTGGGACTTATCAGCACCGGAAATGAAGTCTTCTACAAAAGAATCCAAGATACCTTTACCCCGGTGGTGCGGGAAAAGCTTTCTCCCTATCCGGTGGAAATTATCGGTCATGTGACCTGCCCGGATGATGTGGAGCTGGAGAAAGAGTCGATTCAGGACTTCCTAAAACAGGGGGCGGATTTGGTCATCTGCATGGGAGGAATGTCCGTAGACCCGGACGACCGAACTCCCTTGGCAATTCGCCTGTCCACGGAAGAGGTGGTAAGCTACGGGGCGCCGGTACTACCCGGTTCCATGTTTATGCTGGCCTATGCCAAGGGAAAGGTACCGGTATTAGGGCTTCCCGGCAGTATTATGTTTTGTCCCACCACGGTTTTTGACCTGGTATTACCGAGAATCATGGCAGGGGACATTGTGAAGAAGGAAGAAATTGACGCCTTGGGAGAGGGCGGTTTGCTATAAGACAGTTTAGCGATAAAACAGTTTAGCTATAAAACGAATAAATAAGATGTTTTCGCTATAGGGACGTTTAGCGAAACGACTCTATACTAGGAAAGAAGGTTAGGCAGATGGAGAAAGCAAGAAAAGAAATCATCAGGGAGATTGCCGGGCTGAATTCTCAGGAGGAAAATGTATTGTTTCACTCCTTAGCGGAAGACAGCTTGGGAGAGTTGGCCTTGTTTTCTGCCGGAAAATGCCTAAGCCATAGCCCGAAATTTCCTTTCTTTATCTCAGAAAAGGACAGGGAAGAATGTTTTTGGGCTAATCGCAAGGCGGGGATTTTTTCTCTGGGAGAGGGAAAATTCTTTGCGGAAACTCTGGCGTCAGAGAAAAAGCTGGTAATCTGCGGTGCGGGACATGTAGCCATTGCCACCATTCGTCTTGGGAAAATGCTGGGATTTTCCGTGACTTGTATTGAGGATAGACCGATGTTTGCCAAGGAAGCGGAAAAAGGCAGGGGCAGACAGAGTGATTTGCGAGGACTTTGCCAAGGCTTTGGATAGCTTGGAAGGAGACCGGGACAGCTACTTTGTGATTCTGACCAGAGGCCATGTGCATGACCAGATTTGCCTTCGGAGAATTCTGGAAAAGCCCAAGGCCTATATGGGCATGATGGGCTCCAGAAGAAGAGTGGCTATGATTAAGAAGAATCTTTTGGAAGAGGGATTTTCTCAGGAGCTTCTGGATTCTCTCCATAGTCCCATCGGTTTGAAAAATCGGAGCGGAAAGTCCGGAGGAAATTGCCCTTTCCATTATGGCGGAAGTCGTAGGGGTAAAGAGTGCCGGAAAAAAATACCATCGGCTACAGTGAGGAAATTCTGGATGCGGTGGAAAAGGAAGAGAAGCTGGTACTGGCTACCATTATCGAAAGAAAGGGCTCCGCTCCCCGTTCGGTAGGCACGAAGATGTCCATCAATCCCCTGGGAGAAATTACCGGCACCATAGGAGGGGGCTGTGCAGAGGCGGAGGTGATTCAGAAAAGCCGGGAGCTTTTTTTCTGGAAAAATGCACCGGAGGGCCTACTGTATCATGTGGATTTGACGGATGATGCTGCCGCGGAAGAGGGAATGGTATGCGGCGGAATCTTAGAAATCCTTTTGGAGAGATATTAGAGTATCGGAACTGATTGTAAGAGTCGATATTCATAGAGAATAGTGGCTACTAGCCATTGAGTCGATTTATTAGAGCAAGAAAAACAGTGTCAAGCTGTCGGGAGAGTAGAAGATGGAGGATAAGTTCCAAAGAAAAATCAATTATATGCGAATGTCCATTACAGACCGCTGTAATTTGCATTGCCAATATTGTATGCCCAATGGATTGGAGAATCCTCTTCCCATGGAGCGTCTGCTGACTTATGAGGAACTTTTGCAGGTGGCAAAGGCCGCAGTAGCCTGCGGCATTACCCGCTTTAAGGTTACCGGAGGAGAACCTCTGGTGCGAAGAGGTGCTGTGGATTTTATGGCTTCCCTAAAGGCCCTTCCCGGGGTGGAACAGGTAACGATTACCACCAACGGATTGCTGCTTTCCGATGCATTGCCAAGATTTCAGGAAATGGGATTGGACGGGATCAACATTAGCTTGGATACCTTGATTCCGGAGCGCTTTTATGAGATTACCGGCTTCGATGCCTTGGACAAGGTACTTCAGGGCATCAAGGAGGCGGTTGCCAGCGGGATTCCTGTGAAGCTGAATACCGTTTTACAAAAGGGAGTAAATGAGGATGAAATCTTTGCTCTTTTGGCCCTTTGTAAGAAATATCCTTTGGATCTTCGTTTTATCGAAATGATGCCCATTGGTTACGGAAAAGAGCAAGACGGCATCAGCAATGACTTTTTGCTGGAGAAGCTAAAGAAGATTTATTCAGGGGATCACAAAGGACATTTCCACCCATGGAAACGGCCCGGCAAAAGTATTATAAGATTCCCGGCTTTCAGGGTTCGGTGGGATTTATCTCCGCCATGCATGGAAAGTTTTGCTCCCATTGTAACCGTATTCGACTGACCTCTACAGGAAAGATTAAGCCCCTGTCTGTGCTTCGGAAACAGTATCGATGTACGGGAATGTTTGCGAAATCCGGCATTTTCGGAAGAACAAAGGGAGGAGATTTTACTGGAAAAGATTCAGGAAAGTATCTGGGCAAAGCCGGAAAGCCATTGCTTTGAAAAAGCTTTCCGAAATTACGGAAAAGCGGGAAATGGGAAGAATCGGCGGCTAGAATCGAGGAGTTTATGGGAAAAGTATTAGCCATTTGCTTGAGCGAGCAAAAGGGAACGGAAAAATCAGAGGTAGAGGAAGCTCTTCTGGTGGAGGACTTCGGCCTTCAGGGGGATGCCCATGCCGGAAAATGGCATAGACAGGTGAGCCTTTTAGCCTTTGAGAAAATAGATGATTTTCGAAAGAAGGGAGCCCAGGTAGACTTTTGGCGCCTTTCGGAGAAAACCTGGTGATAGAAGGATTCGACCTGTCCAAGTATCCGGTGGGCAGTGAAATTCATGTGGGAGACTGTGTTTTAGAGCTTAGCCAGATTGGAAAGGCCTGCCACAGCCACTGCGCCATCTTCCATCGTATGGGAGACTGCATTATGCCAAGAGAAGGCATTTTCTCCGTAGTAAAAAAAGGGAGGAAAAAAATCCGGGTGGGAGATCCGGTGGAAATTTTTCCCCGGAAAAAAAGGACAGACCCTTTACCGCAGCGGTAATTACCCCTATCGGACAGAGCCTCCCAAGGGGTATATGAGGATCAGTCCGGTCCCGTGATTACAGAGTTTTTGAAAAATCAGGGAATGATTGTGGAAGAACAGCTTCTCCTTCCCGACGGAAGGCCGGAGCTGGAGAAAGAAATCAAGAGGCTGGCGGATCAGCGGCAGATTTCTTTGATTCTGACCACCGGGGGCACCGGATTTTCCGAAAGGGATTGCACGCCGGAAGCCACTAAGGCAGTATGTGAAAGAGAAGTGCCGGGGATTCCGGAAGCTTTACGCGCTTACAGCCTGTCCATCACCAAGAAGGCTATGTTCAGTCGTCAGACTGCCGGCATTCGAAAGAAATCTCTGGTCATCAATCTTCCCGGTAGCCCCAAGGCCTGCAAGGAGAATCTGGACTATCTCTTCCCGGATTTATTCCACGGTTTGGGAATCCTTCGGGGAACGGATACGGATTAAATACGCTACTTTTCCTGAAGTTTTCTGAGAGTGGGTATAGATTAGGCCTGTTGCTTTCTTGAAGCTTTCTGAGAATGGATATAGATGAAGTACACTACTTTTTCCTGAAAGCCTCCGGAGGAAGAACGGAGAGATTGGGGAGAGAAAACATAAAAAAGGAGAAAAGTATGAAGAAAAAAGTATTATTTGCTTTGGCTCTTGCAGCAGCATTGGCTATGACAGCCTGCGGAGGAGCAAAGAAGACTGAAACTACCGCAGCGGCAACAACAGAGAAGGCCTCTGAGAAAGCCAGTGAAAAGGCTTCCGAAAAGGCTACCGAGGCTGCAAAAGAGGATGGAGAGAAGACCGAAGTACAGGTTTTTCGTAGCAGCTTCTTTAAAGAATGTGATGGAAGACCTGGGGCAGCAGTATGAGAAGGAGCATCCGGAGGTGAAGCTTGTATTTAACGCGGATTCCTCCGGAAAGCTTTTAAGCCAGATTCAGGAAGGCTATGACTGCGACATTTTCTTCTCCGCTGCACAGAAGCAGATGAACACCTTAGAGGAGGAAGGTAACATTGTAGAGGGAAGCAGAAAAAATGTAGTAAACAACCAGCTTTGCGTAGTTACTTTAAAGGACAGCGGAACAAAAGTTAGCGGTTTGGAGACTTTGAAGGATGCGAAGTCCATTGCTTTGGCAGACGGTACCGTTCCCGTTGGAAAGTACACCAGACAGGCTCTTGTTGCTTTGAAGATTCTTCCTGAGACAGAGGATGTGTCCAAGATTAGCACCCAGGAAGTTTCTGATGCCTTAGGCGGCGTAGAGATTTCCGAGCAGTCCAATGTTTCCAAGGTTTTGGCGGCAGTGGTAGAGGGATCCTCTGAAGTAGGAACCACCTATTATTCCGATACCTACGGTTATGAGGAAAAGCTTCAGATTCTGGAGAAGGTTCCTTACGATTTGACCGGAAATGTAATCTATCCTATTGCCCAGATTAAAAATGAAGATTCCGGTCAGGAAGTACAGGATGCAGCTAAAGGATTTCCTTGCCTTCGTAACATCTGACAATGCAAAAAGCACTTTTGAAAAAGTATTATTTTGATACCAACGTAGAATAATGATGAATGAATTATTGGAAGGACTCCGGTCATTAGACTGGAGTCCCTTATGGATATCCCTAAAGACAGCCTGTATCACTATGGTGATATGCTTCTTTTTGGGGATTTTTTTAGCCCAAAAGGTGGGAAAATGGAAGGAGCCTTGGCAATCTATTGTGGATAGCCTCTTAACCCTGCCCATGGTTTTACCTCCCACGGTGGCAGGATATTTTTTACTTTTGCTTTTCAGTAAAAGACGGCCTGTGGGCATTTTTTTGTATTCCCACTTTGGCATTAAAATCGTCCAGTCTTTTCTGGGCTGTATTATTGCGGCTACGGTGATTTCCCTCCCTTGATGTATAGAAATGCTAAGGCAAGCTTTGCCTTGGTTCCCAAGGATTTGGTACAGGCGGGAAGAACCCTGGGACTGTCGGAAACGAAGATTTTCTGGAAGATAATTCTGCCCCTTTCCGGTCCGGGAATCCTCTCCGGCGCGGTATTAAGCTTTGCCAGAGCGCTGGGAGAGTATGGAGCCACCTCCATGCTGGCGGGCAATATTCCCGGAAAAACCGCCACTATTTCCCAAAGAATCGCCCTTGTAATGCAGGACCAGGACTACCTGACTGCGGGAGTATGGGTAGGAGTGGTGATGCTGATTTCGCTGTTTTGCATGACGGCGTTACAGCTTCTAAGTAAAAGCCGAAAAATAGAAATTGTCGAAAGGAGTCGTAATGGAAAAAGCAGAACAATCGTCTTTTTTGTAAGCTGTCCTTTCAGCTTCCTTTGGATAGTTTTCTTTTTGGATATTCATTTTTCTTCTGATAAAAAAAGCGGATTGGGATTTTGGGGGCTTCGGGTTCGGGTAAGAGTATGTGCTTAAAGAGCATTGCAGGGATTGTAACGCCCAAGCAGGGGGAGATTCTGCTAGGGGATTCCTGTTTATTTTCCTCTTCGAAAAAAATCAATCTGCCGCCTCAAAAGAGAAGAATCGGCTATCTTTTCCAGTCCTATGCCCTTTTTCCGCATTTGACGGTGTGGGAAAATATTGCCATTGCTATGCAAGGTAAGGAGAATAAAGAGAGCAGGTCGGAGCGGATTTTCGCTTTGCTTCAGAAAATGGAGCTTTCCGGATTGGAAAAGCGTTTTTCCGGGGAGCTTTTCCGGAGGGCAGCAGCAGAGAGTTGCTTTAGCCCGTATCTTTGCTAATGAGCCGGAAATGATTCTTTTGGATGAGCCTTTTTCTGCCCTGGACTTGTATTTAAGGGATAAGATGCAGGAAGAATTGATGCAGCATTTGGAGGACTTTCCCGGGCAGGCCATCATGGTTTCCCATTCTCGGGATGAGATCTACCGTTTTGCAGAGGAAGTGATTATGCTGCAAGAGGGGAAGGTGATTGGACAGGGTGAGACCAGGGAAGTCTTCCGACAGCCGAAGAACCGACAGGCGGCTATCTTGACCGGATGTAAAAAAATATTGCTAAAGCGAAAAAGATAGGAGAGCATAGCATTTTCATAGAGGACTGGGGGCTGGAGCTTACGATGGAGCAGGGAAATTCCGGATAAGCTTTCCGCCATCGGCTATCGTGCCCATGAGTTTATTCCCTGTTTTTCTACTGAAGAGAAGAATGCTGTGCCGGTGAAGCTGCTTTCCAAGGCGGAGCTTCCCTTTGAGCATAACTTTTATTTTTCGGCCTGAGCAGGGTGAGGGCGAAATCTGCTTTTTGGTGCAAAGAGATGGTCCCTATGGTAAAATGCAGGAGATTCCCAAGGCTTTACAGCTTCGGGAAGAGAAGTTGCTCCTTTTAACGGAGGAAAATTAAGGTATAGAAAACTTGCTTTTTTTAGCAGAGTAAACGAATTCAAGAAATGTACGAATTTGCTAAAAGCGAAGATATTCAATAGATTGGGAGAAATATGGGAGAGTTTAGTCATTTTGATGATCAGGGAAATGCCAGAATGGTGGATGTTTCCGGAAAGGCGGATACAGAAAGAACCGCTGTGGCCAGAGGAAGCATTATCCTCAGTAAAGAAGCCATGGAGGCGGTGCTGGGAAGAAAGGTCAAAAAAAGGGAGATGTGTTCACCGTAGCTCAGGTAGCCGGGATTATGGGGGCTAAAAAAATGCTCGGAACTGATTCCCCTTTGCCATATTTTGCCTTTGCAGTCTGCCAAGATTTCCTTTCAGGTTTCGGAGGAAGAGGGAAGGATTACGGTGGAGTGCCTTTGTAAAACCGCCGGAAAAACAGGGGTGGAAATGGAGGCTCTCACCGGTGTTTCCGTGACCTTGCTAACGATTTACGATATGTGTAAGGCTATTGACAAAAGGATGCATATGGAGGGGATTCACCTTGTGGAAAAGCAGGGGGGAAAGAGCGGTGCCTTCTATTACGAAGAGGAGAAAGAATGATTTATCTGGATCATGCAGCCACAACAGCGGTATCAAAGACTGTCAGGGAAGCTATGCTTCCCTATTTTTCTGAGGATTACGGAAACCCCTCCTCCCTCTACCTTTTTAGCCCAGAAAGCGAAAAAAAGGCGGTGGAGGACAGCAGGAGAAGCATTGCCGGTCTTTTTGGGGATAAATCCAAGGGAAATCTACTTTACCTCCGGAGGGACGGAAAGCGATAACTGGGCGATTCTTTCAGCCTTTTATTCCGACATGGGGAAAAAAAGCAGCTTATCCGACGCCGATATAGCAGGTTCCGAAGTAGCAGGCCAAAAACAAAGACAGCCCCATATTATCTGTTCCGCCATAGAGCATCATGCTATTTTGGAAAGCTGCAAATTTGCGGAAAGTCTGGGGGCAAGAGTCAGCCGGATTCCGGTGGACAGTGAGGGATTTTTGGACTTGGAGGCTTTTGGAGCAGGCGATTACAGAGGATACGGTTTTGATTTCCGTGATGGCGGCCAACAATGAAATGGGAACGATTCAGGATTTGCGGGCTATCGGAGAAATTGCGAAAAAGCATGGGGTGCTTTTTCATACGGATGCGGTGCAGGCTTTCGGGCAGATTCCACTGTTTTTAGAGGAAATGGGGATAGACCTGCTTTCCGCCAGTGCCCACAAGCTTCATGGCCCCAAGGGCGTTGGACTTTTGGTGATTCGAAAGGGCGTTCGTCTTCCGGCTTTCCTTCATGGGGGAGCCCAGGAGCGGGGCTTTCGTGCCGGTACGGAAAATGTTCCCGGTATCGTAGGCTTTGCCAAGGCTGCAGAGGAGGCCTTTGCCGGCATGTCGGAAAGAGAGAAAAGAAAACGGGAGCTTCAGAAGCTGTTCTTCAGAAGACTTTTTGGAAGAGGTGCCCGGAATCAAGATTACAGGAGTGAATCCGCTGGAAGCTTCCGGGGAAAAAAAGACTTTCCGGCAATGTGCACATTTGCATAGAGGGAATAGAGGCGGAGAGTCTCTTGCTGCTTTTGGATCAAGAGGGAATTTGCGCCAGCGCCGGTTCCGCCTGTGCCAGCGGCTCCGTGGAGCCAAGCCATGTGCTGCTGGCCTTGGGAAAAAAAGCCATGTGGAGGCCTATTCCGGACTGCGTTTAAGCTTTGAAGAGGACTTAAAGGAAGAGGAGCTGGAGTTTACCGTGAAGGCGATTCGAGAAGGGGTAGAGCGCTTAAGGCGGGAATAAAAAAATGAGAAAAAAATCTCTTGACAACAGATTTACATATGATAATATATTCATGTGTAAATCGTTGTTGCTTTTTGAATGGTTTTTTACAGTTGCCATTCATTATGCAAGAGAAGAGGGACTTTACAAAAATTTTTACCATAAGGTTCGTAAAGTCCGTAATCTCAGAAAGGAGAGGAATGAGTCAAGTGATTGCCTTGGAACATCAAAGAGCAGATAGTCATGCAACGATTTCCGAGGATAGCTTATGTGATTTAGCGGAAGTGTTTAAGGTCTTTGGAGATTCCACCAGAATCAAGATTCTCTACGATTTGTTTGAAGGAGAGAAAAATGTTACGGAGATTTGTCAGGACTTGGAAATGAATCAGTCCGCCATTTCTCATCAGTTAAAGATTCTTCGTACCGCCCGCTTGGTTAGCGGAAAAAGAGTGGGGAAAAGCATTCTCTACTCCTTGGCGGATGAGCATGTCAAGACCATCATTGCCATGGGCATTGAGCATATCGAAGAATAAAAAGAAGTGATGAGAAATCAATGAGAAATCAATGAGAAATCATAAGAACAGAAACTATTTACTATAGGAAACAATAAAAAAATCAATATAGAAAAAGAGGAGAAAAAAATGAAGAAGAAGTTTGAATGTGAAATTGATTGTGCAAATTGTGCGGCTAAGATACAGGAAGCTATCGGAAAGATTCCGGGAGTACAGTCTGTAAAGCTAAACTTCATGATGCAGAAGTTTACCTTGGAGGCGGAGGATGATCGCTTTTGAGGAGATTTTGCAGGAAGCCATCCGTATAGGAAAGACCATTGAGCCGGACTTCACCGTGAAGGGCGTGTAGGAGAATAAAGTCCAAAGCTTGCAGTACTATGAGTAGAGTATTGAAGCGGATTATCAGAGTAAGTACCGGAAAAAGCAATAGTTTAGAGTAAAGTATAGAGTAGAAAAAATATAGTAAAGGGGAAATACCATGTCAGAGAAACTTATTCGGGAAAGAAACAAGCTTCTTCTTTCCGTCATCTTATTCTTAATCTTATTGATTGTGGAAAAGACGGGGATTCTTCCCTTCCTTCCGGAGCATTCTCTTTGGTATCTTCCGCTTTATCTTATTCCTTATTTTCTCAGCGGTCTTTCCGTGGTAAGGGAATGTTTTCTGGGAATCAAAAACAGGCGTCCCTTTGATGAAGCCTTATTGATGACTGTGGCCACCTTGGGCGCCTTCCTTTCCGGAGAATTTGCGGAAGCGGTGGCGGTCATGGTCTTCTATCAGATGGGAGAGCTTTTCCAAAGCTATGCGGTAGGAAAAAGCAGAAAATCCATAAAGGAGCTGATGGATATTGTACCGGAGCTGGCCCACATTGAAAGAGAAGACGGCACCGTAGATACCGTGGATCCGGATGAGGTAGAAGTAGGGGATATGCTTTTGGTAAAGCCGGGAGAAAGAGTGCCGGTGGACGGCATTGTTCGTCAAGGAGAAAGCATGGTAAATACGGCAGCCCTTACCGGAGAGTCCGTCCCCAGAGAGGTATTCCCCGGAGAAAAGATTATTTCCGGCTGTATCAACGGCGAGGGTATGCTTAGGGTAGAGGCTTTGAAGGCCTTTGAGGATTCCACGGTTTCCAAGATTTTGGAACTGGTAGAGGAGGCCTCCGAGAAGAAATCCAAGGCGGAGAACTTTATCACAAAGTTCGCCAGAATTTACACGCCTATCGTGGTGTATGCGGCATTGGCCCTGGCAATACTGCCAAGCCTTGGCCTGTTCTTGGGAACAAAAATAGGCTTGGTGTCTCCGGCGTTTTTTTCGCAGCCCATCCTCCCCTTACCTGGTTGTATCGTGCCTGTACCTTCTTAGTAGTGTCTTGCCCCTGTGCCTTGGTGATTTCCGTGCCCCTGTCCTTCTTCGGTGGAATCGGTGCGGCTTCCCGAGAAGGCGTACTGGTAAAGGGCTCCAACTATTTAGAGCTGGTATCCAAATTAAAGGTTGTGGTGTCCGATAAAAACAGGGACTCTTACCAAGGGAAACTTTGTCGTACAGAATATTGAGCCTTGGGAGGGAATCTCCAAGGAAGAGCTTCTTCGCACTGCCGCTATGGCGGAAAATGGTTCTACTCACCCCATTGGACTTTCCATCCTCAGCGCCTACAAAAAATGGATGGAAGATTCTTCGGAGGCTAATGCTTCTCCGGAGGATGCCGTAGTAGAAAGTAATCCGATGAAACATTCTTCCGGAAAGGAAAGCAATACTCTTCCCTTCCCGGAAAAGACGGAAAATCGTAGCGGTGCAGGCTTGATTTCCATTGTGGAAGGGTGCAAAATCCTAGTGGGAAAGGCCAAGCTTTTTAGAGGAAGAAGGCATTTCCGTACCACAGCAGGAAGAGGGAGTTGCCACCATTTGCCTGGTAGCAAAGGACGGTCAGTATCTTGGCAGAATTTTGATTGCGGATGAAGTAAAGGAAAGCAGTAAGGAAGCGATTTCGAAAATGAAGCTTCAAGGCATTGAAAATGTGGTTATGCTTACCGGAGACAGTACTCCTGTAGCAGAGGCGGTAGGCCGGGAGCTGAATTTGGACAGCGTTTACGGAGAGCTGCTTCCCGCCCAGAAGGTGGAGAAGGTGGAGGAAATCCTTAGCTCTTTAAGCGGAGAGGGAGAGAAGCGCAGCGGTTATCTGGCCTTTATTGGAGACGGAATCAATGATGCGCCGGTGCTTTCCCGAGCGGACGTGGGCATTGCCATGGGCGCTATGGGCTCTGATGCTGCCATTGAAGCGGCGGATGTAGTCATTATGGATGACGACTTAAGCCGAATTCCCACCCTCATTGCCATCGGAAAGAAGACCATGAGGATTGCTACGCAAAATATCATCTTTGCTTTAGGCGTAAAGTTTTTGGTGCTGATTTTAAGTGCCGTAGGACTGGCCAATATGTGGGCGGCGGTATTTGGAGATGTGGGGGTTACCGTCATTTGCATCATCAATGCTATGCGACTGATTCAAAACCCGAAATCTATCTAAAAGTGAAGGAGAATTCCTGAGAAAATGGAGAAGAAGCTGGATTTTTTTTATATCGGGGAGTCCTATGGGGGAAACCAGGATTGGTGCTTCGACCATATGATGCAGCTGGGGGCTGTGGCGCTATTACCGCCTGCGATAGTTCGATTTATCTTGCTCTGCACCATGGAAAAAAATCTTTATATTCCGGGAATTTGGAAAAATTAGATCAGGACGAGTACCTTTATTTTACCGAAGAAATGAAGAAATACCTGCATCCCCGTTGGTCCGGCATTGATAAGCCGGAATTATATGTGGAGGGATACCAAAATTTCCTTAAGGATCATCAGGAGGAAAATCTGATGATGACCATAGTTTCCGGAGAGGAAAATGTAGCGAAGGCGAAAGATTGTATTGTGGAGCAGATTGATAAGAATCTTCCCGTGCCGATTTTGGTCTTAAACCATCAGAATCAGGACTTGGATGATTATATCTGGCACTGGTTTTTACTGATTGGCTACCGATATCAGGGGGAAGACCCGCTGGCAGAGGGGAATGATTTTCAGATTCAGACCGTAACTTACTCGGAAGCGGCTTGGATTTCTTTGGAGGAACTATGGGATACAGGCTATAAAAACAAAGGCGGTTTGATCAAATACCATTTACTATAAAACATTAGAACTAGAACTATAGTGTAAAAAGCTTATAGGACAATATGAGTTAAGCGGAGCTGATATTTTTCAAAAATTGCTTTTGATACTGGATTATGTACATTAATATGAATCGCCCTACATCCTTGATTTACAAGGCTGTAGGGCGGTTTTTTCTTTTTAGAAGTGAATGGAAAATATAGTAAAGCGAATCTTCCTGCAGGATAGGCTTAAAAAGAGGGCAATCTGAGCCCGTCGGTACTTGCGAAAAAAACAAAGGAACTGCAGTTTTTCGCTTAGTACCTGCAAGGACAGACTTTTCATCAGAAAAGTCGTTCTGTTACAGACCAACTTCCGAAGGAAGTTGCTTTGCGAAGCAAAGTGAGCAGTAGATATCAAATCTACTGCTCAGTCAAGGCGAAGTTAGCGGGAGCGTGCCCGAGTTTTAAGCCTATCCTGTCAGGAAGAGCTTACTGTTTTTATATTCGCTTCTTTTTTTCTTCTTTTTATAGCATCGATAATTCACCCAAAGCAATAAAGTTCTTCATTTCCTCCGTAATCCACTTGTCCTTATGGTAGAAGAGCTGGCGATACATCTGCATCTCAAAGTCTCGGACTTTGAGAAGTCGTAGGCTTCCGTTTTTCAGACTTTCCTCCACGGCGTAATGGGGGAGGAAGGAAAGAGCCCGGTTTTCCTTAATCAGCTCGATAATAACATCGGGATTTCTGGTTTCAAAGAAGGGACGAATCCCCAAATGTCTCGAGGCCAATTCCTGCTCCAGAGCATAACGGTAGTTGGAATCCTTTTCTGTCAGGAAGAAGGGCTGATTCAAAAGCTCTGCCAAAAGAAAGTCTTCCTTATCCGGAAGATTGGCGTCATTGGAAGCCACAAAAACTACAGACTCCGGTTCTTCCAGGGTCTTTTTCCCAGTTTTGTCCATAAACCTTTTGATCGATGTAGTAGGCCAAATCAATCTGGTTGTGGTCCAGCATCTCGTTTAGTTCCTTGGGAGTGCCGGAACGAATTTCCAAAAGCGACAGTCGGAAAATGTTTGTAGAAGTAACTCACCACCTTGGGGAGCTTAAAGCTTAATAAAGACTCCAAGGTGCCGATTCGCAGTCTGTGGTCTTTCACCACTGCATTTCCCAACAAAAGCATGGACATCATCCACTTTTCGCAGGATTTCATTGGCATACATGAGAAACTTCTTTCCCGGAGGGGTTAATTCCACGTGTCTTCCCACCCGATCGAAAAAAAGCGGGTGTTGAATTCCAGCTCCAGTTGGCGAATCTGAATGGTTACAGCCGCCTGGGTATAGCCCAAAAGCCTCTGCCGCTTTTAGAAAAGCTTTTGTAATTCAACGATTTTTTTATAAAAAGAATGCAGCTGTCTAATTTCCATGATGTCTGTCCTCCAAGCATTATCTTCTCAGTATATACCCAATATTCTCTTTTTGTCGAAACCCACCTATAAAATTTATTTTCACTTCGTGCAAAAATATCTTATAATAGATAATTTTACTTCTATGATAAAAACTATTTTTATCACAGAAAGGAATGGGGGGAAAGGAACGCTTTTTATGAAGATTCTAAATAATTTGAATATTTCCGGGGGATTCTTCTTTTTATCCCACAAGGAAGAGAAGGGGAAGGGGGAGAATGCAGAGGATGGAACAGGAAGCGGGATTTGGGGAAAATGCTTTTGACAGAGGCATTTCCAGGGAGTATGATAGGGGGCGGCGTAAAGGCAGGAAGAAAATAGAATAGACAAGGATTCCATGACAATAGGGAAGAAGGAGGCCATTGTGGAGAAAAATCAAAAAAATATTGGGGAAGAGGCCATTTTCGATGCAAGAGCATTAGGTAAGGGCAGATTTATCGTTTTAGGCTTACAGCATCTTTTTGCTATGTTCGGTGCCACCGTTTTGGTGCCCCTGCTTACCGGATTATCCATTTCCACCACCCTCCTTTTTGCGGGACTGGGAACGCTCTTGTTCCATTTCTTATCGAAGAATAAGGTACCTGCTTTCCTAGGCTCCTCCTTTGCTTTCTTGGCGGGATACATGAGCATTGCGCCCAACAAGGAACCGGAGCTTTTGCTCTATGCCTGCTTTGGCGTGGCTTGTGCAGGGCCTGATGTACCTGGTTTTTGGCCTTTTTTTGTTCCAGGCTTTTTGGCGCCGGTAAGGTTATGAGATTTTTTTCCGCCGGTGGTTACGGGACCGATTATCATTGCCATCGGCTTGAATCTTTCCAAGTCTGCGGTGGAAAACTGCTCTACGAACTGGGGACTTGCGCTTTTGGCCATCTTTGTGGTTATCTTCTGCAATATTTTCGGAAGAGGCATGGTGAAGATTATCCCTATTCTTTTGGGAGTATTGATTTCCTATAGCTTTTGCGGCGGTTTTAGGCTATGTGCCCTTTGACAGTATCAAGGAAGCTCCTCTTTTTGGATTCCCTGTGGAGTATAAGAGAACCGTTTTCTCCCTGTTTACGGAAGGAAAATTAGATGTGGCTCTGCTTTTGAGCAGCAGCTTAACCATTATCCCCATTTCTTTCGCTACTATGATGGAGCATATCGGAGATATTTCCGCGATTTCTTCTACCGTAGGCATTAACTACATGGAGGACCCGGGTTTACACAGAACCTTGCTGGGAGACGGATTGGCTACGACCATCGCTTCTCTGTTCGGTGCCCCTGCGAATACCACCTATGGAGAGAATACCGGGGTACTGAGTCTTACCAAGGTTTATGATCCCAGAGTGATTCGACTGGCAGCCTGCTTTTGCCATTATCCTGAGCTTTTTGTCCGAAGTTTTTCCGCAGTCATTGAGGTAATGCCTCAGGCTATTATCGGAGGAATCTCCTTAGTCCCTATACGGCATGATTTCTGCGGTGGGTGTTCGAAATGTGGTAGAGACCAAGGTGGACTTTTCCAAGAGTAGAAATATTATTGTGGCGGCTATGATTTTGGTTCTTTCTATCGGAATCAATTACTCCTCTGAGGGAGCCCTGCATTTTCAGCTTTTCGGTATCCAGATTGCTTTTTCCGGCATTGCCACAGGTTCTTTGGTGGGAATTTTGTTAAATGCCATTCTTCCGGATAAGGATTATGAATTTGCAGAAAAATAAGCCCAATGATACCGGTGTGGACTTACAGATTTCTCAGGGAAGCAGTTTGCTGTTTGAAATTGCCACTAAATATGGTGACAGCGGGAAGAAAGAGAAGGAATAAAAAAACATAGGAGAATAAAAAGAGCAGGGCAAAATTCCTGCTCTTTTTTGTAATTACTTTACTCTGTAACTGCTTTTGGCTTATGCCCTGCTACCATAGCATGCCCTGTGATAAAACACATTACCATTCCAACAACTGTTACTACTGCCCAGAATTGATGTTTCTTCAGCATAGTATCTCCCCCTTTCTTACGGAACCCAAGCACTGTCCGGATTTATATGAAATCCGTGGATGGGTGTGTTTAGGACTATTGTTCTCTAACCTTCATACTAGCGTATTTCTATTGGTATGAAAGAAATATTATAGCTTATTTTTCTTTTTTTATGATATCGAGATATCTATACATACTGGCGGGGGAGCAGGATAGTCTGTTTCCCACGGTTTTAACAGAGCCTTTCATAGAGAAGATGCCTTTTTGATAAAGCTGTCGTATGATATCAAGCTTTTCGGAATGATTCAGTTTACTGAAGGGAAGGGACTTATTTATTCTATGTAAAATTTCATCTATTGTATTTGAAATATTTTCCGAAAAGATTGTCTGTTCATCATTTCCCTTTATTTCTATGGAGATATTTTTGGATACATAATAATCCGGATGGCATAGGGAAAAAATAAGATTGGACAGCTCTTTGTATCGGTTGTCATCAAAGTTTATATTCAGCCCGCCTACAGCTTTGCCATTTTCGTCCTTTATAAAAAGGGTAGAGCATCTTAGAATCTTGCCATTGGCGGAAAGGGCTCTATAATTTGCCTGCCACTTTTCCTTAGCGGACTCCTCGCTTTGTAAAATGCTTTTCATGGTGGGACTGAGCGGATCTCCATTTTTTCTGCCACTGATATTACCGTTAAGGATATATAGAATCTGCTTTAGGTCATATACTATAACTTCGTAATCAGGACCCAGTACCGAGCCTAAAAAATCAGAAAGATCCATGTATCGCTTTATATCTTGTTCATTCATAATCCCTCCAAATTCTATTTGTATATACTCAGCACACAAAAACTTTAGGAAAGCACTCTAATGTATTATAGCAAAACTTCCTGCTCTTAAAATCGACTTTTAAGCAAAATCACCAAAATGAGAATTTAGGGCCTTAGAGGCAGACAGAAAAGGGTTGAGAAAAAATTCTCAGATAAATTCTCAAATATTATTTGCCGCAAAAGAAATGCAGGAAAATGAAGGACTTTTTACTACATATTTGTGTGGGTATTGCGTGTAAGGGCAAAGAAAAATCCCATTAAATTTATCAAAGAGCAATTTCATTGTTTTTGAATCTTTATCCCAAAATCCTGAATTTGTACAAAATACACTATTATGCACTAAAATTTCCCTAAAAAAATAGCCGTTAAACAAACAATATTGACAGTAGATTAAAAGGATGATAAATTATTCTCATGACAATATGTATATAATTATATATTTAAATATATATAATTTTTGGCGATTAAGTGTATATCGACGCAAATATCAATGTAATCTTGAGAAGAGCATGGATATTTTGTTTAAAGGGAGCACAATACTGTCCGCCAGTCGTTTCTTACGATGACCGGGGTATCAAAATATATTTTTATATATGGAGGTATGAAAATGGAATATGAGAAGATGTTAGGCGTAGAGGCACCAAAGTCATGGACCCATGTAGTGAGAGAAGTTCCTACAGTTACCCAGGAGCAGAGAAGAAAGGCTCTGGAAATGACACATTATAATGAGTTTGCCTTCCCGGCAGGTCTTTTATACATTGACTGTCTTTCCGACTCCGGAACTACATCTATGACAGACACACAGTGGTCTGCAATGTTCTTGGCAGATGAATCCTACGGAAGAAATAAAGGATATTATGTTCTTTTGGATGCATTCCGAGATGTATGGGAGAGAGGAGACAATCAGAAGAGACTCATCAACTACATCAAGGAAGGTGTGGACAAGGATGATGTAGAAAAGATGATGAATGAAGTGTATCTGGTGGACTATGAGGGCGGATTTATCAATGGCGGTAAGTACCAGCTTTCTAGACCCAATACCTTTATCGTTCCCCAGGGACGCTGCGCAGAGGCACTTTTATTTGATGTATTAAAGCCATTATTTGCAAAGAGATGGCCGGGTAAGGTATTCACTATCCCCTCAAATGCTCACTTTGATACTACAGAAGGCAATATCAAGCAGATGGGGAATGTACCCAGAAACCTTTTCCATAAGGAAATCTTATTTGAGGTACCAAAGAGCGGAAAATATGAGAAGAATCCTTTTAAGGGAGATATGGACATTGATAAGCTCAACCAGCTGATTGAGGCTGTAGGCGTAGAGAATGTTCCGCTGATTTATTCTACAGTTACCAATAACTCTGTATGCGGACAGGCTGTTTCTATGAAGAACATCAGAGAGGTTTCCCAGATTGCACACAAGTACAATATTCCCTTTGTTATGGACGGTGCAAGATGGGCAGAGAACTGTTACTTCATTAAGATGAATGAAGAGGGCTATGGAGACAAGTCTATCTGTGAAATTGCAAAAGAGATGTTCTCCTACTTTGATGTGGTTTCCGCATCCCTTAAGAAAAACGGACATGCCAATATGGGTGGTGTTTTGGCCTTCCGTGACAAGGGGCTTTTCTGGCAGAAGTTCTCAGAGTTCAATGAGGACGGTAGCGTAAAGACAGATATCGGCCATCTTTTGAAGGTTCGTCAGATTTCTGCCTATGGAAATGATTCTTACGGCGGAATGTCCGGACATGATATCATGGCGCTTTGCCAGGGTATGTATGAAGAGGCAAGATTTGACTATCAGGACGAAAGAGTAAGACAGTGTCAGTATCTGGCAGACGGCCTTACGGCAAATGGTGTTCCTGTAGTACAGCCTGCAGGAGGCCATGGAATTTATATTGATGTGGATAAGTTCTTTAACTATAAGAGAGGCCATGAGAGCTTTGCAGGACAGGCTCTTTCTCTGGAGATGATTCATCGTTACGGTATCCGTTGTTCAGAGCTTGGAGATTTCTCTATGGAATATGATTTAAAGACTCCTGAGCAGCAGAAGGAAGTATGTAATGTAGTTCGTCTGGCAATCAACAGAAGCCAGTTCAGTAAGCAGCATATGGACTATATTATTGCAGCCTTGACACAGCTTTATAAAGACAGAGATACGGTTCCCAATCTAAAGATTACCTTTGGACATACTTTGCCCATGAGACATTTCCATGCATGGGCAGAGCCCTACGCTCCATCCAAGGAAGAGATGTGTGAGGAAGGAAATTACAAATATTGGGAAAAATAAACGAGAAAGCGCAGATTATATCAGCGACACTCGTGAAGAAGATATCTTGGCGTCCGGTCTCGTAAAGGCCGGACAGCTATCCACAAAGGGACTTACATTTTTTAGTAAGATGGAGGAAGCTTATGGGTTCAGATAATACCGCTGTAAAGCAGGATGGATTTAACTCACAAATAGGTTTTATTATAGCCTGTGTAGGTTCAGCTGTAGGTATGGGAAATCTGTGGAGATTTCCGGTGCTTGTGTCAGCCTGGGGAGGTATGACTTTTTTGATTCCCTACTTCTTATTTGTTATCTTGATCGGTAGCACAGGAGTGGTGGAAGAAATCGCACTGGGAAGAAGCACAGGGAAAGGTCCTATAGGAGCATTCGGTGCTGCTATGGAGCATGCCGGAAAAAGCAGAAAACTGGGTGAGAGCATAGGAATAATACCCACAATCGGTTCTTTGGCTCTCGCCATAGGATATTCCTGCGTAGTAGGTTGGATCTTTAAATATGTTGTCATGGCCTTTACCGGTCAGCTTTTTGGAATGGGTAGCAACATGGATCTTATTGGCAGCACTTTTGGATCCACAGCTATCGCCTTCGGTAACAATACCTGGATCATTATCGCCCTCGTTGTAAACTTTGCTATCATGGCCTTTGGCGTTGCAGATGGCATAGAAAAAGCAAATAAGTTTATGATGCCGCTACTTTTCGTCATGATGGTCGGACTTGCTTTTTATATAGGCATACAGCCGGGGGCAGTAAACGGGTACAAATATATCTTTACCGTTAATCCTGAAGGATTAAAGGATGTAAGACTTTGGATATTTGCCTTCGGACAGGCATTTTTCTCCCTTTCTATTGCAGGAAACGGTACGGTTATTTACGGCTCCTACCTGAGTAAGAAAGAGGATATCCCTTTCTCTGCAATGAATATCGCTATATTTGATACTCTTGCAGCACTTCTGGCAGCGCTGGTGATTATCCCTGCTATGGCCACATCCGGTGCAGAACTTAGTGAAGGCGGTCCGGGTCTGATGTTCATTTACCTTGTCAATATCATGAATCAAATGCCCGGTGGCATGCTTGTAGGAATTATTTTCTTCGTATGTGTTAGCTTTGCAGGGCTCAGCTCCCTTGTGAACCTGTATGAGGCGCCGGTAGCCACATTGCAGCAGCAGTTTAAGCTCAGCAGAATACAGTCTGTAGGAATTATCGGCGTCATCGGTGTGGTGGTTGCAGTATTGATACAGGGAATTGTAGGCAGTTGGATGGATGCGGTATCTATCTATATTTGCCCTATCGGTGCGGTGCTTGCCTCGGTAATGTTGTTCTTTATATTTGGAAAGCAGTATACCATGGAGGCTGTAAATGCCGGTGCAAAGAAGCCTATGGGTGATACCTGGTTCTTCTTGGCAAAGTATGTTTATACAGGCCTTGCCTTACTTGCTCTTATTGCAGGTGCATTCTATGGCGGAATCGGTTAATCAAGCTATAGTAGAAAAAAAGTATGAAAGTATTTTTCATAACAAAAAGGGGCTGTAAAAAAATCAAAATAGTTTTCTAAGCAATATAGGTCTAAATTTGCGGCACGCTCTCGCTAGCTTCGCCACGTATCGGATACTAAGCGAAAAACTTCGATTCTCTTGTTTTTCGCAAGTACCGACGGGCTCAGACTACCCCTCATTTAGACCTATATTGCCGAAAATCTATTTCTTATTTTGATTTTTTTACAGCCCCTTGTTTTAAAAATCCCTGTTTATGCTTTTTCTTTTAAAAGCATTTCTCCTACTCTTCTCCCCACAGCTCCACCGGATTGTACGGCTTCTGCAATGCTTAGGGAAGGCTTAAGACTCTGCCCTGTCAGGAAAAGTCCGGGGAAGAGCAGTTCTTTTCCTTTTTTAAAAGGGGAGCAAGAGAGGCTTCTTCCTCGGGGCTTAGTCTCCCCATGGCCAAAACCAAAGTTTTCGTAAGAAAGAAAGATTCCCCCTTCTTAGATCTGGCCTTTAGAAGGTAACGATAGGAGGAGCCTCCGTCTTTTTGAAAAGCTTCCTGTAAGGGGAGATCTTCCGTAAGGAGATAGAGTTCCTCTACTTCCACACCCTCTTGATGGGCAACCCCATAATTTTTTCCAGAAAAAGGGAAAAATGCGCTAGAAGCTCTTTGGGATAAACGGTCTTGGGAAAAAAAGACCTTGAAGGGCTTCGCAGCTCTTTCCCAGTCGTCCTCCAGGGTTGGTTTCTTTTTTTCCAGCACAATACTGTTTTCAATCCCTAAATCTGCAGCGGCAGAGATTGCAGCTAAGCCGGAACAGCCGCCTCCCACCACCAATAAATCAGAAAAAAAGACTCTTCCGGCTTGGGAAGAGTCAAGTTTTTGGAAGAGCAGAGAATCAATTGTGAGCATCTCCCATCATGAATTCAACAACCTTCTTCATGTCCTCCGGCTCATGGACAATCAGTTCCAGCTCCTTAATGTAAGCCTTGTCCAACATCTGGGACATCATCAGCATCTGGGAGAGCTTGGACTTTAAGTTGATACGGTCTCCTTCCGGAGAAACCAATTCTACCTTTCCGTGTAAGTCATTCAGCAGTTGAAATAAGCCCTCGACATTGTTTACATTTTCGATTTTCATAGAATTCCCTTTCTCTAAGACATGTTCTGCGCTTAATGCGATGGATTCACCTTAGTATAAAGAAGAGGAAAATGCAAGAAGAAATCTTTTTGGAGAAAGAGGGAAAATTCTTTTACTAAATCCGCTATATTTTTTTGCGGAGAAATTGTAAGTTTGCACAGAAAGCAAAAAGAAAATCATTTTTATCCTAAAAACTTGGAAAAATTACTGTTCAAACTTGGAAAAAAATCGTTAGAATAGAAAGGCGGCTTTAACAAAGAAAGGAAAAACTATGGGGCTTGAGCAAGAAAAAAAGGCAAAAAAATAGAGAAGAGGATAGTGGGGAGAAAAAAACCAGACTGCTTTTTTTGGGAAAATTTGGGGCTCTCCAAGGAAGACTTGAATCGCTTAGAGAAGAGCTTGGAAGAGCAGGGAACAGCAAAGGAAGGAAGCGGAGAAAGAAGAAAAAGCCAATCACAGAGTGCTTTCCGAAGGTGGTTTTGGCTTCCGCATCTCCAAGGAGGCAGGAGCTGATTCAGCTTCTGGGACTTCAGGCAGAGATCCATCCCAGTGGAATTAAAGAAGATATAGAAGAGGAAGATCCCAGTCTCTTGGTGCAGAAGCTGGCCTTTCAAAAGGCGGAGGATGTGGCAAAAGCAGTATCCGAAGGACTATCTGGTCATCAGGGGCGGATACGGTTGTCTTTCAGGATAAGAAAATTCTGGGAAAGCCAAGAACAGAGGAAGAGGCCTATGCCATGCTTTCCGGCTTATCCGGAAGAACCCACCGGGTATACACCGGGGTCAGCCTTCATTTTCAGGGGAAGAAAATGGGCTTTTACGAAAAGACCGAGGTGCAGTTCGTAAGACTTACGGAGCGGGAAATTTGGGATTATATCGAAAGCAAAGAGCCTATGGATAAGGCGGGAGCTTACGGGATTCAGGGGCGTTTTGCCCCCTTTGTAAAAGGGAATTGTAGGAGACTATTACAATGTGATGGGATTGCCCCTTGCCAGACTTTACCAGGCTTTGAAGTTTTTAGGAGCGGAAGGAGAGGCGATTTAAGGAAAATATTAGCTGAAGCTTCTGTAGACAGGAGCTATATCCCTCGGAACGGAAGAACAAAAGATTTCAGGAAAATGTGCTCTTTCCGGAAGCTATGGAGAAGGCTTCCGAGAGAATAAAAAGAAATGCGTAGCAGTAGAAAGGAACTAGAAAATGAGTAGTGAAAAGCAAAAACGAAGTAAGTTCAGCTCCCGCCTGGGCTTTGTCTTATCCGCCGCAGGCTCTGCGGTGGGCTTGGGAAATATTTGGAGATTCCCCTATTTAGCGGCGAAGTATGGAGGGGAATCTTCCTTTTGGTTTACCTCCTTCTGATGCTTACCTTTGGTTACACCATGATTATTGCGGAAAGTGCCATCGGTAGAATGACCAGAAAGAGTCCTGTGGGAGCCTATGCACACTTTGGAAAGGACTGGATGTTTAAGGCGGGAGGCTGGATCAATGCCATCATTCCTATCCTGATTGTTCCCTATTATTCCGTCATCGGCGGCTGGGTGTGCAAATATCTCTTCGGTTACATCCAGGGAGAAACGGAAGCCATGGCCACAGCAGAGTATTTTACGGAATTTATCGGAAACGGTGTAAAGACGGAGTTTTGGTTTTTGATTTTCACCCTGCTGGTACTTTGGGTTATCTTTATGGGTGTGGAAAATGGAATCGAAAAGGTTTCCACCTTTATGATGCCGATTCTGGTGGTTTTGGCAATATTGCTTTCTATTTACGCTATAACCAGAGAGGGGGCTATGGCAGGCGTTAAGTACTTCCTGGTTCCCAATGTGAAGAACTTTTCCTGGATGACGGTGGTTTCCGCCATGGGACAGATGTTCTACTCTCTCTCCATTGCCATGGGAATCCTGATTACCTTCGGCTCCTATATGAAATCCGACCTTTCTATTGAAGAATCCACCAGCCATGTGGAGGTTTTTGACACAGCCATTGCGGTTTTGGCAGGACTGATGATTATTCCTGCGGTTTTCGCTTTTTCCAACGGAGACCCATCCGTATTAAAGGCAGGCCCTTCTCTTATGTTTATTACTATGCCGAAAATCTTTGCCAGCATGGGCTTTGGCCGAGTAGTGGGCATTCTCTTTTTTGCCTTGGTTTTCTTTGCGGCGCTGACCTCCGCTATTGCTTTGGCGGAAAGTGCGGTTTCCACCTTCCAGGATGAGCTGAAGTGGAGTAGAAGAAGATCCACCGTGGTTTTACTGCTGATTATGGTGGCTTTGGGAACCCTCAGTGCTTTAAGCTATGGACCTTTATCTTTTGTAACCATACTGAAAAATATGCCCTTCCTGGATTTCTTTGACTTCCTGACCAACTCTGTTATGATGCCTATTGCCGCCATGGCTACCTGTCTTTTGGTGGTGCGAGTGATCGGCGTAGACGGGATCGCGGCGGAGGTTATGCGAAAGGATGCTCCCTTTAAAAGAAAGGCGGTTTTTAATTTTATGATCAAATACCTTTGCCCCTTCTTTGTGGCGATTATCCTGTTCAGCTCCGTAGCCGGCGTGCTGGGATGGATTAAGTTCTAAAGGCGTCGAAACAAAGCTCCGAAGCAAAGCGTGAAACAAAGCGTTGAAACAAAGCGTTGAAACAAGGCGTCGAAACAAAGCGTTGAAACAAAGCGTCGAAGCATGCTCTAAAAGCGTAAAAAATATTCCTTGCAAAGTTTTTAGGCAGAGGAGTATTCTTAGTATCGTAAAAATGAATGTTCTTCAGGGCGGGGTGTAAGTCCCCACTGGCGGTACAGTCCGCGACCTGCGAAAGCAGTTGAACCGGTGAAACTCCGGTACCAACAGTATAGTCTGGATGGAAGAAGACGAGCGTTGTGCTTTCTGCCCTGTACTTTTTGTACAGGGCTTTTTGTATTTTCAAAGGGGGTTTTAAAGAGGATTCCTTTGAAAATACAAAAAAGAAGGAAAATGCCCGGTCCTAAAGCCTTTCGAAAAGAATCACCGGAAGAATGCAGTTTGCAGAAAATGCAAAGAAAGAGAGGACAGCAATGAAAGCAGAAAGTCAGGGAAGAATGGTGAGCAGTGTGAAGAAGAGCAGTGTGGGATTTTTGGCGGTAACAGGAATTTTATCCGCTATCGCGTACATTTTGATGTGGATTGAGTTTCCCATCCCCTTTTTGATTCCCCCATTTATTAAGTTTGATTTTTCGGATTTCCCGGCTTTGATTGCAGCCTTTGCCTTGGGACCCGTTTCCGGCATTTTGGTGGAGCTGATTAAGAATGTTTTGCACGGCTTCAGCTCCGGCTCCTTCGGCGTGGGAGAACTTTCCAACTTTATTCTTGGGGCAAGCTTTGCAGGTACCGCAGGATTTATTTATCAGAAAAACAAGAGTAAGAAGGGAGCAATCATGGCCTCCGTTATTGGCGCAGTGGTGATGGCGGCTATTTCCTACCCCTCCAACCTCCTGGTGGTTTATCCCTTCTATTACAATTTCATGCCGAAAGAGGTAGTACTTTCTGCTTATGAGTTGATTCTTCCCTCCATTGGCAGCATTGAAAAGGCTTTGCTTGTCTTTAATGTGCCCTTTACCTTTGCGAAAGGTATGATTGATGTAGTTCTCTGCCTTTTACTGTATAAGGGAGTATCTCCTTTCCTGCATAAGTTAAACGGAGAGGATACTCCAAGTAGTCCCCTCCATTTCCCCCTTGCGTTCAAGGCAATATTTTTGTACAATAAGAGGAGACAGAGAGGTGTCGGATGAACAGAGAAGAATTTGATGACGAGTATTATCAGCAGAAAATGATGGAACACCGCATTCGGATGGAGAAGCGGAGAAAAAAAAGAAAGAAGGAGAAGCGCCTGCATATCCTGCTCTTTTTTTCTTCTGCTTCTTTTGTTGTTCTTAGCTTTTATCGGGCTGCGTTATGCCCTGCCCTATGTGCAACAGCAGGGAGGGATTTCCTTTGGAAAAAAGGTCTCTGAAAGCACGATTGCCAAGAATCGCCCGGTGGTAAAGCTGGGAGAAGAGGAAACGGAAGAGAAGGAGGATGTAGTTGAGGCAAGTGATCCACCAGTTCTTTCGGAAAAGGATGAAGCTTTAAAGACGGCGGAGCTTCAGGCGAAGCAGTATGACTATGACAGTGCTATCGCCACCTTAAATGCTTTGAACCTGTCTTCCGATACGGAGATTTCTGCAAAGATTTCTCAGTATGAGGAAGAGAAAGGCAAGCTGGTGCCGGCGGATATGAATGATATCACCCACATTTTCTTCCATATTTTGGTGGTGGATGTGGAGAGAGCGTTAACGGATTCTCATCAGGGTGAGACAGTATAACTCTGTGATGACCACCATTCCGGAATTTGAAGAAATTATTCAAGAGATGTACGACCGAGGCTATGTGATGGTGCACATGCACGATATGGCGGAAATGCAGGAACAGCCGGACGGAACGAAGAAAATGGTGAAGAAGCAGATTATGCTTCCGGAGGGTAAGAAGCCCTTTGTCATGTCCCAGGATGATGTGAACTACTATGTTTACATGGAAGGACACGGCTTTGCCGATAAGATGGTTTTGGATGAAAATGGAAAGCCTAAGAACCAATATACCGACAAGGATGGCAATGTTTCCGTGGGGGACTATGACTTGGTTCCTATTTTGGATAAGTTTGTGGAGCAGCACCCGGATTTTGCCTACCATGGCCATAAGGCGGTGATTGCATTTACCGGTTATAACGGGGTCCTTGGCTATAGAACCGATGAGACCTTTGATCCGAATTCTCCTGCTTTAGACCCGAAAAACAGGGCAAATCCCAATATCGAAGAGGATAAGGAAACCGTTAAAAAGATTACACAGGCCATGAAGGAAGATGGCTATGAGTTTGCTTCCCACTCCTGGGGACATATCAGTTTTGAAAGAAGAGATCTGGCCTCTGTAACGAAGGACACGGACCGCTGGGAAAGAAATGTGGAGCCTCTATTGCCGGAGCCTTGTGAAGTACTTCTTTACCCCTTTGGAGACGATATCGGAGACTGGCATCCCTACCAGCACGGACAGGAGGATGGCAAGTTCGATGTCTTGGAGAAGGCCGGATTCCGCTACTTCTGTAATGTGGATTCCGCAAAGGTATGGATACAGTACGGAGAGGACTTTGTGCGCCAAGGCAGAAGAAATCTGGATGGCTATCGACTCTATGAGTCCTATAGCGGAGCGGCAGACCGCTTATCGGATTTGATTGATGTGAAGAAGGTTTTTGATACCAGAAGACCCACTCCTATTAACTGGGAATAAGGATAATTTTGGAAAGGAAGAAAATGAACCGGAAACTAGACACCGAAGAGGTACGACATTTATTTGAGGGAATGCAGCAGTTAGAAACTACGGAAGAGTATTTTCGATTTTTTGAGGACCTCTGCACCATCAATGAGCTTTTTGGCCATGGCTCAGCGCTATGAGGTGGCGAAGCTCTTACAGGAAGGCAAAACTTATATCGATATAGCGAAGGCCACCGGAGCTTCCACGGCAACCATTTCCAGAGTCAACCGTTCCTTACATTACGGAGAAGACGGCTACGCGGTAGCCTTTGAGCGGATTGCCAAAAAGGAAGAGGAAAAATAAAAGGAACAGCTTTAAACAATCAAAAAGCTTCTCAACGATATAGCATGGAACCGGGGCACGCTCTCGCTAGCCTCGCCACGCAGCGGTTCTAAGCTTTCCAAAAACAAAAGCTAAGAACCGGCGGGCTCAGACTACCCCGTATTCCAAGGCTATATCGCTGAGAAGCTAGCCTTGTTTGATGATTACTGTTCCTTTTATTTCTTTTTCCTCTTCCTTTTTTTCTGGCTATCCTCCATGCGGTCTACAATCTTTTCCATAAGTTGTTTTTTAAGGTAGACATCAAAGGCCAGGAGACTTAGGAAGGAAAAGCTTTGGAGCTGTTCCCGCTCCTGTTCCTCCAAATCCGAAAAGGCAGGATCCTGTTCCGAAAAAGAGCTGTTGGCAGTCCGGAACTTTTTCTCTAAATCCTCGGTTAAACTTTGCATTTCTCCGTTGGCAAAGGAGAAGATTTCTTCGTAAATATCCGTGAGTCTGGGTTTACTGTGGAGGGAAAAATACTGCTCATTTAAGGGGTCTACCACGGTTCGGATGTCGGAAAGACTCAACATGCTCTTATAATAGTAGATTAAAAGCAGAATCAGCATGTGATTCTTGTTGTAGCGCTTTCCCACAGGAGGAGGCAGAATCTTATTTTTGGCATAGTTATTAATCATGGTTTTGGTAAGCGCTTTATCCTCCGGATGACGCTTCATAGAGGCCAGATGCTCCTCCATAAATCCGGTTACCTGATCCATGTATAGATCCAGGGAGGGCAGGCTTCCCGCATGCACATGATGTAAACTTTTAAGATATTCAGTTAATTCATTTAAATATTGTTCGTCCATAAAAACAAGTATAGCATAGCAAAGTAGAATTACAAGAATTTAGCGGTGGCTATAAGTGGAAAACGGTACTATCCTTCAGCAAGGTATTTCTAGAAAAGCTGCGAAGGAATAAAGAAGAGAGTATAGGGCTTATATACGACCTAAGGAAAAGAAAGGAAAGCCATGGAGCTGAAAAATATATTAAACAAAGAACAGTATGAGGCCACTACCCATGGAGAGGGACCTCTCTTGATTTTGGCGGGAGCAGGCTCAGGAAAAACCAGAGTGCTGACCCATAGAATCGCCTACCTGATTTTGGAAAAAGGGGTCTCTCCCTATCAGATTCTGGCGATTACCTTCACCAATAAGGCGGCCCAGGAAATGCGGGACAGAGTCAATCAGCTTCTGCCGGAGCGACAGGGGGAAATCTGGGTTTCCACCTTCCACAGCATGTGTCTGCGGATTTTACGAAGGGAAATCGGCAATCTGAGCTATGATTCCGACTTTTTCCATCTATGACACGGATGATCGAGAAAACCGTGATGCGGCAGGTCTTTAAGGAATTGCAGATAGACAGCAAGATGCTGAAGGAAAGGATGGTGCTTTCCGCCCTGTCTTCGGTGAAGAATCAGGGGCGCTCCGTATCCGACTATCTTTTGGAGGATCCGGAGGATTTTCTGGATGGGAAGATTCGTGTCTGCATCCGACTTTACGAAGAAAAGCTAAAGCAAAACAATGCCCTGGACTTTGATGACCTTTTGTTACGCTGTAAGGAGCTTTTTGAGAAGTTTCCGGCAGTTTTAGAGAAGTATCAGGAGCGTTTTCGTTATATTTTTGGTGGACGAGTATCAGGATACCAATGATGTGCAGTTCCATTTGGTTTATCTCCTTGCCAAGAAGTATCAGAATATTTGCGTGGTGGGAGACGATGACCAGAGTATTTACCGTTTCCGGGGAGCCAATGTGGAAAACATCCTCTCCTTTGAATCCCATTTTCCAAACTGCAAGGTGGTAAAGCTGGAACAAAATTACCGCTCCACCGCTCCTATTCTGGACTTGGCCAATGTGGTCATTGCGGAAAATCAGCACAGAAAGCAAAAGAAGCTTTGGACCGCGGAGAAGGAGGGCTTGAAGGTCAGCTTTCAGGAGTATGAAAGTGCCAAGGAAGAGGCGGCGGCTGTTATCCGAGGCATTCGGGATGCAGGCTGGAGCTATAAGGACCAGGCGGTGCTGTACCGCACCAATGCCCAGTCCCGTTTACTGGAGGAGCAGTGCATTTATTGGAATATTCCCTACCAGATTGTGGGGGAGTGAACTTCTACCAAAGAAAGGAAATCAAGGACATCCTTTCCTATATGAAGATTTTGGTGAATAAAAAGGATGATGTGGCTCTTAGAAGAATCATCAATGTACCCAAGCGGGGTATTGGAGAGGCCAGTCTTTTAAAGCTGCAACAGTACGGGGAAAGTCTTGGAGGTTTTTTTCTTTGGTGGAATCCCTTCCCTTTGCCAAGGCGGCAGGACTTTCCGGAAAAAGCTTTGACGATGGTGGGAAGCTTTCAGGAAATGCTGGAGAGCTGGAAGGATGTGGAATTAACATCCCTGATTGACCGCATTTTACAGGATACGGAATACGAAAAGGATCTTCAGGCAGAGGGAGCCATAGAGGCGGAAAGCCGTATGGAAAAACATTCAGGAGTTACAGGGAAAGCTCAATCCTATATTGAGGAAAATGGAGATGAGGGCAGTCTTTCCGCCTTCTTGGAAGAAGTTTCCCTGCTTTCCGACTTGGATAGAAGTGACTTAACGGAGGACAAGATTACTCTTATGACCTTACATGGGGCGAAGGGCCTGGAGTTCCCGGTGGTTTATCTGGTGGGCTTAAATGAAGGCCTCTTTCCCAGTTCCCAGTCCATGTTTACCCCGGAAGAGCGGGAGGAAGAGCGAAGACTCTTCTATGTGGGTATCACCAGAGCGGAGAAGGAATTGTATTTAACCGCAGGAAGAGACCGGGTGGTGCATGGGCAGTATCAATCCATGCTGGTGAGCAGCTTCGTAGATGATGTGCCGGAAGAGTATCTGGAAAAGAAATATCTTTATCGGAAAAAGCCCAGTGAGGAAGATATTTTCATGGAAAAAACAGGCCGTTCCGGCTATAGCTCATACTTACAGCAGGCGAATCAGTCTATCAAAGCCTATATGGGACAGTCAGGCTATGGGGATTCTGCTTCAAGTGGCTATGGAAGGGGAAGTTCCTACGGCTCTTCAGGAAACTACGGCAGTAACGGAAGTTCCTTTGGAAAGTCTTATGGTGTCGCTTCCTCTTCCTCCGCTTCAGCCTCCACTTTACAAGACTATCAAAATGCCGGCATTATCCAAAAAGGCATTTCCGGCATGAGCTCCGGAAGCCTGGATTATCAGGTGGGAGACCGGGTCAGTCACATGAAATTCGGAGAAGGGGAAGTTTTGGCCATAGAAGAGGACAAGAAGGATAAGCTGGTAACGGTACTTTTTTTGATACCGCAGGGCAGAAGAAGATGTTGGCAGGCTTTGCCAAGCTGAAAAAGCTGTAGTTTGGAAAAGCGGAAGCCTAGTTGGCAAACAAGACTGTGCATTGACGAAGAAGACAGTGCTTTACTGTATCAAAAAGCCTAAAAGAAATTAGAAATAGGAGAAAGAGGGAGGCCGGTCCTCCCTCTTTTTTTAGTCCTTGCTTATGGTTTGTTGGGAAAATGACGATAGAGTGGAGAAATCTGTTTTTTCTGTGCGGAACATTATACAAAAAATGGAAGTAAATGTATGTCTATATAGGATATTTTTCGATTTTCACTTAAAGAACAGGGCTAGAATATACAAGGATAAGGAGTAAATTATGTTAAAAGTTTTTCCAAAAAGCAAAATCGGGAAAAGAGCATTTTTCTGCATTTTTTTATGTGCAGTGCTTAGCTTTAGCAATGTACAGGCTGTGGCTTATGCAGGAGAGGCTGTGGGAGAGGAATTTTCCACAGGGGGAGAAAATTCTTCTGAACAAGAGAGCAAGGTACAGGAAGCTTCAGCAGGACAGGGAAGTTCTTTAGAGGCAGGGTTCTTCGGGGGAGAAATTCCCGAAGAAAGCAAAAATGACAGAGGGCTCTTTGAAGGAAGAGACCGGAGCAGAGCAAAATTCTGAAGAGTCGAATGCAGAAGAGAAAGAAAAGCAAGCTCAGGATGCGCAGTCTGCGGATAGCGAAGCGCAGGATAAGACTGTAGAAGATAAAGAAAATACCGAGGAGGGCAAGAAGACAGAGGGCGCATCGGAAGAGGCTTCCTCTACGGAAAGTGCTCTGAATGAAGCGATAGAAGAGGGAGAAAAGAAAGAACTCTCCTTCCTGGAGCCGGGAGTCTTTCAGGAAAGCAGCCCTGAAGGCGTACAGGTTACTGCCAAGTACGGAGAGGACACCTTCCCTGAGGGAACCTTTATGAGACTTAGCCCTGTGGAGGACGAAGAAGTTCTTTCCGTCATGAAGGACAAGGTCAAGGCGGAAAAAGAAAAGAAGGCCGGAAAGGGAGAGGAAGTGGAGATTCGCTCCGCTTACTTTGTGGACATCAGCTTTTATCGTTTAAATGATGAGGGCAAGGAAGTGGAAGTCCAGCCTAAAAACGGAAAGAGCGTGGAAATCAGCTTCCGAAAGAATAATGCTTTGGAAGAAGCCCTTTCCATCCGGCCCGGCGTTTGGGCAGAAGAATATGTGGAGGAGGAAGAAATGAAGAAGGAAAAGTCCTTCTTTAAAAAGGATGCCTATTCCATTTCTCTTCCGGAAAGTGAAGAACTGACGGTAGTCCACCTTCCGGAGGGAAGGAATGCAGAATTACTTCCCTTAAAGGATGGCAAGGATTCTTTCAGTTTTAAGGGAAGACACTTCAGTCCCCACGGTGTAGTAAGCTCCGGAACCGGCCCGGTAGAAGCAGAACAGAAAAAAATCATGTTTTTTTGTGGGATACTGGAAAGAAGTTGTGGATCCTGAGACAAGAAACGTGGATCCGGATCTGGGGCACAGCTATCCCGGGTCAACAGAGGATGATGTAAGAAGTAAAAAGAATTTATTGATTGTTCCTTCCCCTAAGAAATCTAATGGTTTGAATCCAATTGCTCTTTCTGTGGATTTTACCTTAAAAGGAAATAAGGATACGGTATATCCGCCGGGAACAGTTACCATGGAGGTTCCTACCCGTATTTATGAAAGCTGGAATGCAAATTATCCTGACAGAGTTGCTTACGGGGATAATATAAGTGAAGAATATAGCTCCGTTCAATCTCCAATCCCTGCAGCACCCGGTAAAAATACAGTAACAGATTTTAACTATACTTTGGTGGAAAAGGAAATAGATGGGAAGAAAATACCATATTTTCACATGGTAAATCATACGCCTCTTCCCGCAGGGGTGACATTCTCTGCAGACTTTGTATATTATATGGTACCGAGTATGATTAAGGTAAAGCATAGGCAGGTAGGTACAAACAATGAAGAAGTAGGAGAATATAATAATGCCATTCCTGTATTTGCGGAGGTAAACCACCCAAATGATATCTATGATGCTCAGGCAAAAGATGATCTTTCCCTTACACTTAGGACGAAAGTAAATCCTTTAGCAATGAAGATTGCACATGGTACCAGCGGAGTGAATGGAGGAATTTTTTATAATTGGGATGATGCATGGGGACCAAAACCTGCAGATGCTGCTGATTATTTTTATGTGTCTTGGTTCGTGGATGTAGAGAGACCTCAGGGAAGTTCCCAAGCCTTTGATTATAGTTTCCGATTACCTCAGACCACCGGAGATGGGGGAGAATTGGTGGGAGCACAAAAGGCAAATCAGGGGTATACTTGGAATGATTATACCTTTGCCAGCAATTTAAAATATTTTACACAGACAGGTATATACAAAGATATAGCTAAATATATGAATTCCACCCCCCCTATAACGCCTATAACGGAATACTCAAAGGTTAACCCTATTAACAGAAGCTTTATTGGAATAGATAAAGAACCGATTAAAACCAGAGAAAGTGTAAGCAATGATACTACACGAGAAAGAGGCGGCAATACAGAATATAATAGGTTTTCATATAGTTCGACTGCCAATGCGCAAAGGTATGTAGCGCTTTATCGTTATCCGATGTCAAAGATTACGGATGCAATAAATGCTCCCGGACGAGATCCAAAAAAACCTCTCCTTGTCTTAAAGAACAGTGTGGAATGGACTGAAACCTGGGCAGATACTTATGTTCGTAGAGGGTCTGCAGAAACAGACGAAGCAGGGAAAGCGAAAATCGTATTACCTGCAAAGCAGACCGCGGTAATCAACCTGGATAAAGATAATGGAAAGTACGCAAGATATGTTGGCGCGCTACAAAGTCTGATTGCGGATGGCATATCAGATGTGAGTATGGATGGCCTTAACAGGAACAATACCTTCTACATGTCGGCAGGCTTTCATGCTGATGGAAATCAAATACAGTTCAATACAGACGGCAGTTATACGGTTCCGGAGTCTAAAGCCGTTTTACGAGATGATGGAGAGTATTATCTTTATACCTTAAAGGGCAATTCGAGTTCTGAGGAAATAAACAGCAATTGGAGCACTCCATTAAATACGGAAGTGAGCTTTAAAGAGCAGGGAACTCCGGTATATAAGCTTAGGGAAGAAGACTTCTATTATGACACGGTTTCAATTAGCTCCATGGAAATCTTTGATGTGAAAAAAGCAAATCCGCCGATAAACTATACACCAAGTGGAGAAGTTAGAAGCGATTTTTCCAGCTATAAGCCCATAGAACTATGGATCAGAAAAAGAGGAAGCAATCAGTATGAAAAGTTTGGTAGTTTCAAGCTGTAGAAAAAAACAAATTTAACTTTACTCCGGAAGCGGGATTTAATGTACATACTGCCAATAATAATTCTCAAGCCATTACAGATTCCAACTATATTGATTTAGAGAAGTCGATATCGGAAAAAAATTGCAGGAATAGAATTTCGGATTGGATCAAATTCTTACCAAACAAATATCAAGACAAAGTTTGGAATTAAATTGACCCCTGGGAGAAGAGATGCGGAAGAATTTCCAAGACGCTTTAAAGATAGGAGACAATGGAAAATACAATTTTATAGGAGGTCCGGGCTATGGAAAATACAGTACAGGATCCGGATCGGAGTTTGAAAAACGTTTAGGAAGTACTTGGACGTTCGTTGGCTACCGTTACGATCCCATAACCTTAAGATCAAAAGTACAAAAAACGGTAGATAATGTGGAAGATAATATGGCGGATAGCGAACAGCTGGTGAAGTCTATGATTACAATCAGCAACGAGTCTACTATTGCACAAGAGTACCAGGAAGATAAATATGTTAGCCCATATTTACTTAGAGAGGGAATTATTTACGATTTGCTTCCGGCAGGAACCTATGTGAATCCTAAGGAAATTGCTTTGGGGCCATCCTATTCCAAGGGCAAAGCGATAGATGATTTTCAACAGGGGATAGACTATGTTGTGGAGATGATTCCTAACTGGGAAAATTCCGGACAGACCATGATGAAAATCAGCTTTAAAACCCCAAAAGGCTCTAAAACGCTAAGTTGGAAGCCTAACGGTAGATCCTATCTTCGTCTGTATTATGTTATTCATAATCCCTATATTAATATTATAGACAGAGGAACGGTTCATCAAAATACGGTAGCTTTTGTAAATACTTCTAAGGAGACCAAGTGGAATCCTAACTTTAATTTAGAGGATAAGGAGAAAAAAATTGTTGCCCAAAAAACAGGGAAAATTAAAGAACCGTATTTTCAAAATATTATGGAAGAAGCATGGAATAGTGATGAAAGTCACTATAAGACCATGTATTTAGAGGATGCACCGGTCTATTTTAAGCCTCTTCGAGCCGTTCAGGCGACTCTCACCAATGAGGTGTCTACAGAATTGCACGGACCATATCGGAAAGAAAATGTCAGCTATATGGGAGATCCTTATAAGCATCGCATTAAGTTCCAATCACAAAGTATTACCAGAACAACAGATTTGGTGATGTATGATATTTTGGGCGACTCAAAGGATCGAAATGGAGATTTTGCAGGTGTTGACATCAGCTCCATGTTAGGAAAGCAATCTTATAAGTATGGATTAACCACAGAAAATACGGATACCTTAGAGCCGGAGGTTTACTATGCTACAGTAATTCCTACTGCGGAGCAAAGGGATCTGGGGGTTGCAAAAGTATGATAAAACAGCTTATGAAAATGATAATAACCCTAATAACCCTAAGAATCAGGGAAGTATCTGGAAGAAGTGGGATGTCAAAAATCCAAAAAATAATGAAAAGATTGACAGAAGCCAAATCAAGGCAATAGCCATTGATGCCAGAACAACTAAGGCAGGAGAACGCTTTATACTGGATAAGGAAGGAATGTTGGCTGCCTATGTGGAGATGACAGCTACCACGGATATGAACAAAGTATCCGTTAAAAACACCAATACGGCTTTTCGAACTGCTCGTATATTTGCAGGCGCAGAGCCTACGGAATCCGATGTATTTGATACGGTAGAGGCTCCCAGCTTTCATAGTATTATTGAACCTGTGATTTTAAGCATTCCGGTAAAAAAGCAAACAGTTACTCCTCAGGGATTATCTGTACCGAATATTAGAAATGCCTTTAAGTTTACGTTAAAGGGCGGTTTAGGAGCCAGTCTTCTGGATGAAAAGGGACAAGCCATTGTTACGGAAAAGACCAATCCTGATGCGGATGGAGGATTGATGGAATTTGGAAAGATTCGCATTCTTCGACCGGGAACGTATGTCTATACCGTAACAGAAAGCGGAAATCGTCCGGGAATTCAGAATGACCTTCTTTCTGAAAAGACAGTTACTGTTACTGTCAATAATGAAGATGACCAAAAGCTTACTTATACCTCTACAGCTAGTGCAGAAACGCCATTGGTATTTACCAATACCTACGGTGTGGAGAAGGTGGAGCCCAATATCAAAGTGAAGAAAATATTGGAATCCTACGGAGGAATAAGTGTTCCGGATATCAGCGGAAAATTCAGTTTTACCTTAAAGGCTGTAAACGGTGCACCTATGCCGGAAGAAGCAGCAGGAGCCGATTCTTTGACTAAGACAAATCCGAATCCGGATGGAGGTGAAATCTCCTTTGGAAAGATTGGATATACACTCCCCGGGGATTATCAGTATGTTATTACAGAAGCCGGTACGGTTCCATCTGTGAAAAATGATGAAAGTGAAACTAAGCATATTACTGTACAAGTAAGAGACCTGGGCGATGGCACCATGAGCGCTACAGTCTCAGGAGATGGCTTGGAATTCAGAAATGTTCTACCACTGGATCCCATAGAATCCAAGCTTAGTTTACGGAAGGAAATTCAGGGACAGAGTAATGCTTCTAAAGAGAAGAAAGATATATTCTCCTTCACCCTCCGATGGGTGGAGAGTGAATTGGCTCAGGGCGGAAATGCAGGTGTAAAACTGCCAACAAATCTTGCTCCAATGCCGGGGAATAAGATGGAAAGAAGTACACAGATTACGGTGGAAGGTGAAGGACAGGCAGAGTTTGAGCCGATTTCCTTCCCTGCTCCTGGAAAGTACAGCTATGAACTTACGGAAGACAGGCTAAGTCTAGGCGGATACAAGTTTGACCCAAGCCGTTATCAGGTGGTCTTTACGGTGGATGAGGATCCGGAGGAGCCTTTAAAGCTAAGGGTTAAGAAAGAAATTTTTCAAGGACGATGTTTCCACAGAGGAAGTAGTTTTTGTAAACGAGGTGATTAAACCCGGTCAACCGAGCATTCCTCCTGTGACGCCTAAGCCGTTTGTGCCGACTACCCCGATACCCCTTAATCCGGTAGGTGGACCGGGAGAGAAGCCTTCCTTACCGGAGCCACCTGCACCACCTTTGGATATACCGGAACAGCCCGGGGAACCGGGGATCCTGAAAATAATCCTCCCCTCCATTACCCCGGTACGTCCACCCAGAACCAGAGAAGAGGTGGAAAAAAACGAATCGGAGAGATTCTTGGAAAAAATCGTCCCCCTACACCGGAGGAAGAAGAAGAGCTGAAGAAACTGGGAGAGGTACTGTCTAAAATTCGAGAGAAGGAAAGCAGAGCCACGAAAACAGGAGACAGCTCGACCATGAGCCTATATGCTCTTTTTGCAGGACTTAGTGCAATACTTTTAGGACTGTATATGAGTTTAAAAAGGCGCTTTAGCAAATAAGCAAAGAAAAACAAAGAAAAACAAAGAAAAGGAAAAACTCCCCTGCGTTGCTTAACGCAGAGGAGTTTTTTGCCATTAATGAGTATATCTTGCAAATATCCTTTATGAAATTTGATACACCATATCTTCCCAGCTTTCTCCACCCCAGGTAGAGGGAGACTTTCCCAGGTGCTCATAGCCGAAACCGCTGTAGAAAGGAACAAAGTGGGAATGGCAGGTGAGAAAAATCTTCTCAGTACCCCGCTTTTCCTCCATGTCGATATAGCGGTTCATAATCTGGCTGGCGATCCCTTTTCCTTGATATTCCGGTCGAACCTCCAGACCTAAAAGAAAACAATGCTTTGCTCCCTTCTCATGTAAAGAGGCATTTCGGAAGAATTCATCCAAAAAGACTTCAGAAGCGGAGTGAATACCGCTCATATAACCGGTAATTTTTTTATTCACCTGATCAAAGGCAATCAAAAAATCTTCCGGTATTTTCTCAACACGGTCTTTAACCTCTTCATAGTTACAGGCTTCATTTTCCGAAAAACATATCTTTTCTATCGCTGCTAATTCTCGGATATCCTCTTCAGTAGCCGCCCGAAAAAGATACCGCTCCTGCTTATACATAAGACTCCTTTCAAAAACGATAAATTTTATTATTTTTATATCATAGCAGAGAATTATAGGAAAGGCAAATAAAGGGGGCTTATAGGAGGGAAGTATTAAACGATGCATGTAGGCAAAGTTTAGTACTTCCATTTTTCATGTCGATTATTTACTATAGGATTAGAATCATTTTCCAGGAAGGAGGACAATCCCATGGAAGGACAATCCATCATGCAAATATTTCAGGGGAGCTCCTCTGTGTCCGGGGTGATTATCCCCATAGCTTTAATGCTATTTTTCCGGTTTTGCCTTAACCAGAGTGACTAAGAGTCTAAAGCTTCCCAATGTAACTGCCTATATTTTTGGCGGGAATCTTGATTGGACCATATTGTTTGAATTTGGTGAATCCGGACATTATTACAGGCACAAGCTTTATTGCGGATATTGCACTAGCCTTTATTGCCTTTGGTACCGGAGAATTCTTTACCTTTTTCCGCTTTAAAAGCAAAAATGGCTTAAAGGTTTGCATTATTACGCTTTTTTTGAAAGCCACTTTAGCTTCTCTCTTCGTTTTTTTGTGCTTTTGCCTTTTTTTATTCTAAAAATTGAATTTGAGTCTGTCTTTGGTTTTTGGGAGCATTGGCGGCAACCACCGCCTCCGCTTCCACGATTATGACCATACGGCAGTTCAACGCCAAGGGAGACTTTGTGAATACCCTTTTGCAGGTGGTAGCCTTGGACAATGTCTTTGGACTTGTGGCCTACAGCATGGCGATTTCCGTAGCGGTGGCTTTTGCAATCCGGCTCCTTTAAGCTGAGCAGTATTCTCATGCCCATTGCTTTAAATCTGGCGGTGCTTCTTTTTGGGAGCGCTTTTTTTGGGCTCTTTTTAAAGCTTTTTAATGCCGAAGCAGCGTTCTACAGACAATCGTTTGATTATTACTATTGCTGTACTGTTCAGCTTTTGCGGCATCTGCGCTCTTTTGGATGTTTCCCCTCTTCTGGGATGTATGTCCATGGGTATGATTTACATCAATATCACGGAAGACGATAAGATTTTTCAAGCAATTAAATTACTTTAATCCTCCTATTTTTACTTCTGTTTTTTCGTGCGCTCCGGTATGAACTTTAAGCTGGATGTGCTCTTACATTCTGGGGGAATAGGGGAAAATGTTCCTCTTCTCTTGGTGGGAATCAGTTATTTCTTGGTGCGTATTTTTGGGAAAAATATCTTGGGGCTATTTTTGGGTCCAACTTTGGTGGGAGAAAAGAAGGAAGTTCGGAAATATTTAGGATTGGCATTGGTGCCTCAGGCAGGAGTGGCCATCGGCCTTTCCGCCTTGGGGGCAAGAATCCTGGGAGGAGAGTTGGGAAGAGCTTTTGGAGACAGTCATTCTTGCTTCCAGTATTCTCTACGAACTCATAGGACCGGGCTGTGCCAAGCTGGCCTTGTACCTTTCCCATTCCTATGCGGTAAGTTTGGAGGACTTAACGGAATCCGTCGCCATAGAACCGGAGAAGAAGAAAAAAATGAGGTGGAGCTTTTTGATTGAGCGAATCCAGGCCATTCAGAAGGAACTTCCTTCTCATGCCAAGAGACTGGCGGAAGAGGAAGAAGCTTTTTACTGAGGCGGCGGAGGAGCAGTATTAGCTTGATGTTTCTACATGAGGGGTTAGATAAGATAAAAAAACATAGGAGGAGCTAGGCTGAAAGCATTTTATAAAATGTATAGCTGAACAAGATGTTCCCGACATTAATGTCAGGGAACATCAGTAGTCGAACTTCCCAGATTGCTTTTATTTGATTTTTAGAGCATTTTTTTAAATGTGGCAATGCTACTAGTAGAAAGTAAAAAAATGCAAAAGTGCTTAGACAAATTAAAAACTTGATTTTTTTAATGCGATATCGGTTGTAGATGAGTTTTATTTGCATTGATTACAGAAGCTTTTGAATAGAACAGGAGGAAAAGCCATGTCAGAATGGATTATGCAGGAAGCATTTCAGACATTGACAATAGAAAACAACATAAGTCTTTTTTCCGCTATGCTCAGAATCTTCATGGCGGTTCTTCTCTCCTCCATCATTGGCTGCGAGCGAGCCAACAAAAGGCATTCTGCAGGTCTTCGAACCTTTATTTTTGGCCTCTTTATCCGGCTGTTTGGCCATGATATTAGACCTGCTTTTCATGAATACGGAGCTTCTTCGTTTTCCCATGCTCTCCGCCTTTGCTATGATTAGTATCGCTACCATCAGCAGAAAGGCGATTCTTTACAGTTCCAGAAACCAGGTAAAAGGTTTAACTACGGCCATTGCTCTATGGTCCTGTGTTTTTGATCGGTCTCAGTGCGGGAGCAGGACTTTATTTTGTTAGTGTGGTGGCCTGCTTTATGCTGTACTGGATTCTGTCTTATTTGCCGGGCTTGGAAATGTATTTGAAAAATCGCTCTAACCACTTTGAAATTCATTTGGAGTTAAAGAGCAGACAGTATTTGCAGGACTTTGTTACCACCATTCGGAGGCTGGGACTTCGGATTGATGATATTGAGTTAAATACCGCCTATCACGGTTCCGGCCTTAGCGTGTATTCTGTTACCTTTACCATAGACAGCAAGGAGCTGAAGAAGTTTAAAACCCACAAGGAGATTATCGAAGCCCTGTCCACCATTGACTACATTTATCATATTGAGGAAATGCGGTAGTTTAATTCCTGCCTTTACATCTTAGAAAAGATATGATAATTTTTTTATTCGGAAGAAACCGAATCGGAGGTGACCGAATAAAATGAAATTTATCGGAAGAGAGGAAGAAGTACGGAAAATCAAAGGCTTGTATCAGTCTCCAGGCCTGGAAGTTCTTCTGTTATACGGAAGAAGGCGAATTGGAAAAAGTGAGCTGATGAAACATTCCATGCGTTTCTTTGAGGGGAAAAGGATTTATTACGAGTGCAAACAGACTTCTGAAATGAACAATGTGGAAAGCCTGGCGACTTTACTTTCGGAAGAGTTTGGCTACCCGAAGATTTCCTTTTCCGGCCTGGAGGAAGTGCTGGATTTTCTTTTTAAAAAGGCGACGGAGGAGAATATTCTCTTGATTTTGGATGAATATTCTTATCTTAGTGATGTGCTGAAGGGCATGGACAGTGTTTTTGCAGGCACTGATTGATAAATATCGAAACCGGAGTAAATTGAAATTGGCCTTGTGCGGTTCCTTTGTGGATACCATGCAGAAACTGATAGAAAAAGAGAATCCCTTATTTGGCCGTTTTGATTTGGTTTTAAAGCTGAAGCCCATGGATTACTATGATTCAGCACAGTTTTATCCCCATTTTTCCGGTGAGGATAAGGTAAGGCTTTATAGTGTTTTTGGCGGAATTCCCTATTATAATCGTTTGATTCGGGAAGACAGGTCGGTAAAGGAAAATATTATAGAACTGATCGCATCCCCCGGTGCAAGACTGGAAAATGAGGTACTCATGTACCTTAAGTCGGAAATTGCGAAAATTGTGAATGCCAATGAAGTCTTTGAGGCTATGGCAAAGGGATTTTCCCGCTTTAACGATATCCTGTCTCAGTCCCATGTTTCCAGTGGCCCCAGCTTAGTGGATGTGTTGGACAAGCTGATTCGTATGGAGCTGGTGGAGAAGGCAGCGCCCATTAATGATGAAAATAACCGAAAGAAGTCCGGATATTATATCAGTGACCCCATGTCCTTGTTTTATTATCGATATATTTTCCGCTACAGCTCCCAGCTAAATGTGATGAATTCGGATATTTTCTATCAGCGATATATTCAGGAGGACTTTGAAAATGCCTATGTGCCGAAGCGTTTTTGAGACAATAGGAAAACAATATTTGATTCGGCAGAATCGAGCAGGGCTTATGGAGGAGCCCTTTGAGAAAATAGGCAGGTACTATTACGATATTCCGAAAGAAAGGCGAAACGGGGAGTTCGACATTGTCACTTACGATCCAAAGGGCTATATTTTTTATGAAGTAAAGTTTCAAGATAAGCCTCTTAGCAAGGCGGAAATAGAAAAAGAGATAGCCCAGGTACAGGAATGCGGCCTGCAATGCTATCGTTACGGCTTCCTTTCCAAAAAGCGGATTTGAAGCAATTTCTCGGGATGATCTGGTTTTGATTTCCTTGGAAAGTCTGTATGTATAGTTTTCTATGGCAAGTTTTAGGATAAAAATATTTTCTTCTCATTAGAGAAAATCACTTCGGAGGCTTTTTTTAGCCTCCTTTTTACGCTATACTAGGAAAGTTCAAAGAAATGAAGGGAGAACTATGGAAAAAAAGTCTGAAAGACCAAGTATATGAATCTATTCTGGAGGATATCTTCCAGGGCAATATTGCTCCGGGAGATATTTTGAATGAGAAGGCCTTATTGGAAAAATACCATTGTAGCAAGTCTCCTGTCCGGGAGGCTTTGATGGCGCTTTGTGCGGATGGTATTTTACGAAATATTCCTCGCTACGGCTATGAGGTGGTGCGCCTCAGTAAGGAAGATATCTACGATATGCTGGCTTTCCGTTTTGTTTTGGAGCGGGGAGTTCTTTTGGAGTGCGGTGCGGAGCTTCGGGAGGAAGACTTTCAGGACTTGGAGAAAATCAATAGTCAGTGCAGTGAAAATGATACGGATGCCATGACCCACTGGAAGCATAACACGGAATTTCACCTTCGTTTGATTGCCTGTGCCCACAATGAATACATTACGGAGCAGCTGGAAAAATGCATGGCCAGACTGAAGCGGGCCTACTCCCAGTACTATTGGAAGAAGGACAAGGAAATTCTCTTCTCCATGGATACGGAGCACCATGTAGACATTGTGTCGGCGCTGCGAAATAAGGATGTGGAGCAGGCTATCCGCTATTTGGAGGAGGATATACAGGACTTCGGAGAGTACTCCGCCTACCGTTTAAAACTTCATTTTTCTTAAGTCGATATCGGAAAGAAATTTGCGAGTTCTATAACGAAAAGGAGATATATTGTGAAGAAATTCATTTAAAAAAATTCATTTAAAACATTCACTAAGTAAATTTCAGAAAGGAACTTATGGAGAAAAAAAGAGGGCATGTGGAAACAGGTTTTTGGGACTTTGACATTTTGCAATCGCCATAAGTTCCTTTTTTTGTCTACTGCTATATTTTTGCAAATCGCTACCTTTGTAGGAAAGGAGCTTTTGCAGATGCTTTTCCGTCTGGCTTTGGTCTTGGTGGATTTACCCAATATTGACCAATATAATATTCGCTATTTCTTTACCAGCCCCAGAAGCCTTTTTCATGGTTTTGCTTTTTTTGCCTTTCTCTTTGCCTTCTTTTTCTATGTGGAAGTCTTTACCCTGGTGCAGGTGATTTTTAGCGGCAAAGGAAGGCGCCCGGATTTCTTATCGGAAAATTCTTCGGACCTCTCTTACCCGCCTCAGGGATTTTTAGTTATGGAAATGTTTTTACTTTTTTTCTGCTTTTACATTATTTGCACGATACCGGTGGCAGGTTTTATTCTAAGCTCCTCTTTGACAGATTCCTTTCGTATTCCGGCTTTTTATTACGGAAGAAGTGGGAAAAAAACCGTCGGAGGAAGCATTGTCCTTTTTTTCTGATTTTTTTCTTTTTTTATGTACCTTAATATGCGCCTTGTCTATACCGTACCCTTGATGGGATTAAAGGCGCAGAAGTTTCATAAATCGCTGCGGGAAAGCTTTTGCCTATACAAAAAAAAGGCGGGATCAAGCTGTTTCTAACCCTCTTTTTGTATGAGTTTTTGCTGGGCTTACTTGGCTCAGTTTTGCTCTATTTGACGGCTTTTTCTTTTTACCCGCCTGGACCCTAAGGGAGAGCTGGGGATTTTTTTCATTTTCTTTTCTTCCTTCTTTTCCGTTTTACCAGATTTTTTTCTTTGCGATTCTGTCAAAAATCGGTTTTCTTTCCCTTTTGGTAAATACCCTTCCGGTGGAAGGCTCCGAGGGGAAAATGCATTTCTTACCGAGGAACAAAAAGTATAGCAAGGCCACCATTTTTCCTCCTACTGGCACTTTTTTTGTCTTTCATAGCACTGTAGCTGTAATGGATTATATGAGCCGGGAGGTCAATACGGATGCGAAAATCATTGCCCATAGAGGGCTGGTTTCCGCCGGGGTGGAAAATACCATAGAGTCCTTAGAGGGCGCAAAGGCAGCAGGAGCAGATATGGTGGAGCTGGATATTCAGCTGACCAAGGATGGGGAATTTGTGGTGATGCATGATGTGGATCTTTCCCGCCTTAGCGGAATCAAAAAAAAGGTCTACGACTGTACCCTTTCGGAGCTTACCGCCATGACGGTGCGACAGGGGGAGTTTAGCGGAAAAATTCCAAGCCTTCAGGAATTTGTACAGAAGGCAAAGGAGCTGGATATGCCATTGCTTATTGAGATTAAGCCTCACGGGAAGGAACCGGAGAATTTTTCGGAAATTCTTCTGAAGAAGCTGGAAGAATATGGGGTGGAGAAGACGAATCCCCTGATGTCTTTAAACATTTCCCTGATGGAGGGTATAGAAGAGACTGCTCCGGAATGGAAGACCGGAGTAGTGATTCCCGTGCAATTTGGAGACTTTGCTACGAAAGGCGTGGATTTCTATGCCATAGAAGATTCCTCTTATAACGGCTACCTAATGGGAGAGGTGCAGGATATGGGGAAGGAGCTTTATCTTTGGACGATTAACGAAGAGGATAAGATGTTGAAATATCTGCAAAGCCCGGTGGATGGCATGATTACGGATGCTCCGGCAGAGGTACTACGGCTTCGGAAGGATATGCTGGAGGATAGAAGCTATTACGGCATGTATGAGCGCATGGCGGGGTAAGGGGCTTTGATGTAGTATAGGCATGAAATCGAGTACGCTTCCGCTATGCTCGCCCCTGCGGAGGGAAGGAACTAGTAAAATTAAAGGTGCACGCTCTGATGCATTATAGGCATGAAATCGAGCACGCTCCCGCTAACCTCGCCCTGCAGCGGTACTAAGCGAAAAACTACAGTACCTTTGTTTTTCGCAAGTACCGGCGGGCTCAGATTGCTCTCTTTCATGCCTATACTGCATCATTCGCTTCAGATATTTGATTTTTATAGTTCTTCGCTTTGCAAGTTTGCAAGTACCGGAGGATTCAGATTGCCCCAATTACAAACCCACACTGCATCATTCGCTTCTATTATGATTTTTTATAGTCCTTCACTTCGCGGGGGCTTTGTAGGTGTTGACGTGCTAGGATTGTCTCCGTTAAAGGCCTATACTGCATCATTCGCTTCAGCTTTTTGACTTCTACAGTCTTTCGCTTTGCAGGAGCTCTGTAGGGAGTGAAAAACTCAGATTGCCTCATTTTCAATCCTATATTGTTGAAAGTCTTTTTTTGCTTTTTTTATAGTCCATACCGGTGTTGTTTGTGAGTGTGTGCTTCTGTGGTAGGACTTATGGCTTATATATTGTATAAAAATATTTTTGATATACATAGAATCCCTATACAAATCATACAAAATCTATGTTAAAAAATCGTCAAAATCCGCCTAGTGCTTTTTAATCGTATTACTGATATGATTAGAGCAAATCCAAATAAGAATAGGAAGATTTCAGGTTTTTCGCTTCGAAAGAAAATCTTCACGCTTACTATGGGAAGGAAGTTTCGTTTAAAAGTCCTTTCAGACATATTTTAGGAGGTGCTTTTTGGTGGAAGAGAGCTTGATGAACAATTATACGGAGATTTTACAGAATGAGCTGGTGCCGGCCATGGGCTGCACAGAACCTATTGCCATTGCTTATGCGGCGGCGGCAGCAAGAAAGCTTCTGGGAGAAGAAGTCAAGGAGATAAAGCTATGCTGTTCCGGCAACATTATTAAGAATGTAAAGGCGGTTACCGTTCCCAATTCCGGAGGGCAGAAGGGAATGCAGGCTGCCGCAATCTTGGGTGTACTTGGCGGTGATCCCGATTTGAAGCTGGAAGTATTGTCTACGGTTACGGATGAGGACCGAGAGAAGTGCAGAATGCTGGTGGATACCGGTTTTTGTAAGGTTGGCTTCCAAGAGGAGGGCCCTAAGCTTTACATTGCGGTAGAGCTTTTCTCTGAAAATCATAAGGTAAAGCTGGAAATTGCCAACCAGCATAGTAACATCATTTACATGGAAAAGGACGGAGAAGTTCTTTATAAAGAGGGAGAAGAGGATAAGCAGGATGTAATCTCTACAGGAGGAGATAGAAGCTTAATGTCTCTACAGGGTATTTTGGATTATGCCAATGCCGTGGATTTGTCCTTGGTGAAGCCTTCCTTACAGAGACAGGTGGAGATGAATTTGGCAATTTCTCAGGAGGGCTTGGACAATGCCTGGGGAGCCAGTGTAGGAAAGACTATTTTGGAAACCTGGGGTTCTGATGTGCGGGCCTGTGCCTGTGCCAGAGCGGCAGCAGGATCTGATGCCAGAATGAGCGGTTGTCCTCTACCGGTAGTGATTAACTCCGGTTCCGGAAACCAGGGCATTACCGTCAGTATGCCGGTGGTGGAATATGCCAGATCCCTTTCCATTTCCGAGGATAAAATGTACAGAGCCTTGATTGTCAGCAATCTGGTTTCTATCTATATTAAGCATTACATCGGTGCTCTTTCCGCCTTCTGCGGAGCGGTAAGCGCTTCCTGCGGAGCGGGTGCGGGAATTACCTATCTCTGCGGTGGAGACTACCAAAAGATCGGCCACACCATCAGCAATACCTTAGGAAATGTAGGCGGAATTGTTTGTGACGGCGCTAAGCCCAGCTGTGCGGCTAAGATTGCTTCCTCCGTACATGCCGCTATTTTGGCTCATCACATGAGCATGAAGGATCAGGGCTTCCATGGGGGAGAAGGAATCGTAGAAGAAGATGTGGAAAAGACCATCAAGAACATGGGCTATATCGGAAAGGTTGGTATGCAGTCCACAGACAGAGAAATTTTTTGAAGGTTATGACGGATCAGGTGGATGTGAATTCCTGCCTGTAGGAAGCCGTGTTTTAGCAGAGTTAAAAATGCTATAATCATTATAGCTTGAACATTTTACACATAAGAAGGAGAAAAGTATGGAAAAACAAGGATTTATTCATAGCCTGCCCTTTAAGCTGTTAGTGGCCTTGGCTGTGGGCGTTGGTATGGGCCTGGCATTAAGCGGTATGGAGAATGCCGTATCTCATGCCATCTTAAACATTGTGGTAACCGTAAAGTATATTGCGGCACAGTTTATCAGCTTCTGTGTACCACTGATTATCATTGGATTTATTGCTCCCTCCATCACAAGACTTGGGAACAATGCTTCCCGTATGCTGATGGTAGCTTTATTCATTGCCTATGTATCCTCTATCGGAGCGGCATTTTTTGCCACAATTTCCGGATACACCATCTTACCCCACTTAAATATCAACCCTGATGTGGATGGTTTAAAGGAACTTCCTGAGGTAGTATTCCAGTTGTCCATTCCTCAGATTATGCCGGTAATGTCTGCTCTCTTCCTTTCCGTATTGGTAGGTTTGGCAGCAGCCTGGAACAATTCCAAGATTATCACTCAGGCATTGGAAGAGTTCCAGAGCATCGTTTTATCTATCGTAACCAAGTTCGTTATTCCGGTATTACCCATCTTAATCGGTACTACCTTCTGCACTTTGGCTTACGAAGGAACCATTACCAAGCAGTTGCCAATCTTCTTGATTATCATCGTTATCGTAATGATTGGACACTACATTTGGTTGACTCTTCTTTACTCCATTGCAGGAGCTTATGCAAAGAAGAATCCTATGAATATCGTAAAGCACTATGGACCTGCTTATATGACAGCGGTAGGAACCATGTCCTCTGCAGCAACTCTTTCCGTAGCTTTGGAGTGTGCAAGAAAGTCTGAGCCAACCATCCGTGAGGATATGGTGGACTTCGGAATTCCTCTTTTTGCCAATATTCACCTTTGCGGATCTGTTATGACCGAGACCTTCTTCGTTATGGCGGTATCCAAGATGCTCTACAATGAGTTCCCTCCTGTAGAGAAGATGATTCTCTTCTGCCTCTTGCTGGGAGTATTTGCTATCGGCGCTCCCGGCGTTCCCGGCGGAACCGTTATGGCTTCCTTAGGACTCATCACCGGTGTGCTTGGCTTTGACGAGACAGGAACCGCTTTGATGCTGACCATCTTCGCACTACAGGATTCCTTCGGAACAGCTTGTAATGTAACCGGAGACGGTGCATTGGCACTGATTCTTACCGGATATGCAGAGAAGCACGGAATTCATCCACAGAAGCTTGACGCGGTATTGTAATTTACGGTATTCATGGCAATAGCCGGATTCTGTAATTTGCATTACGATATTCATTCCCGGAAGCTGGATTTTACATTGTGATTTTTGGAAAAAGACCGACTTGGCAAAAGTTTTTCCCTTGTCGGTCTTTTTTTGCGTGTTTTCCTTAATAAAGTTAATTTAAAGAATATGTGGAAATATTAAAAAAATTATTTATAGAGGATAGGAAATAATACATCGATTCATGTTTTATTGCAATTAGACAAGAATCTAAAGAAAATATAAACTTATTTCTTGATAAAAAGAAGCAAAAAAATATAACGAAAAGAATGACAGCTTTGGAAAGGAGAATGCATGGCACAGGAGATTGATTTTCAAAACTGCGGGTTCGGCACCAGGATGATTCACGCAGGACAGGCACCGGATAAGGCCTACGGGGCCTTGGCGACTCCCATTTATCAGACCTCTACCTTCTGCTTTTGATACGGTGGAAGAGGGAAGTTCGGTATTTTCGGGAGAAAGAGTGGGCTTTGCCTATACCAGAGGAGGAAACCCCACCATCGCGGCTTTGGAAGCAAAGTATGCGGCATTGGAAGGAGGCGAGGCGGCCATTGCCACAGCTTCCGGCATGGGAGCCATCGGAGGTGTATTGGTTGGCCTTTTGTCCCAGGGGGATCATGTGATTCGAGGAACCTGTGTTTATGGCTGTACCGATCAGGTTTTACGGGAAACCATGAGCCGCTATGGGGTAGAAGTCAGCGAGGTGAACACCGGAGATTTAGAGGCGGTTAAAAATGCCATTAAGACCAATACCAAGCTGATTTATTTTTGAGAGTATGACGAATCCCACCATGGTTCTAACGGATATTGAAGCAATCTCTAAGATTGCCCATGAAAAGGGGATTAAGGTAGTGGTGGACAATACCTTTACCCCGCCCCCTGAAATCTATCCTTTACAGCTGGGTGCGGACTTTGTCGTGCATAGCTCTACCAAATATATCAACGGTCACGGGGATGTGATTGCCGGAGCAATCATTGGAAAGGTGGAGGATTTACTGCCTATTCGAAAGGGCATTACCTCCAAGATTTTGGGAACTACACCGGGACCTATTGATTCCTATCTTGTGCTTCGAGGCATGCAGACTATGGAGCTTCGCATGAGAAGACATTGCGACAACGGTTTGGCGATTGCGAAATTCCTGGAAAGCTCTCCTTTCGTGAAGAAGGTGTTCTATCCGGGACTGGAATCTGCGGAGCAGCATGCTTTGGCGGAAAGATTAATGAAGGGAAATTACGGCGGTATCCTGTCCTTTGAATTAAAAGAGGGGATTCAGGGAATGACTGCCTATGATGCCTGCAAGAAGGTTGTCAATGCTTTCACCATTCCTTCCATTGCGGTAAGTCTTGGGGATCCGGGAACGCTGGTAGAGCATGCAGCCAGCATGACCCATGGAAATGTTCCGGAGGCAGAGCGGGTTAAGGCAGGGAATTACCAATGATTTGATTCGTGTCTCCGTGGGCTTGGAAAATATCGAAGATCTCCTGGCGGATTTCAAAAAGCATTTTTCCGTTTTAGCTTAAGAGAAAAAGCGGTAGAAGCCTATGGAAAAAAATGGAAATCAAAAAAACCTCTCCTTTGCCTATAAGGATGAGCCGGAAAAAGAATATATTAGAGAATATCAATCTGACTGTGGAACAGGGAGAGTTTGTCTGTCTTTTGGGACAAAGCGGTTGTGGGAAGAGTACTTTTTCTTCGCCTTTTTGGCGGGATTGGAAACTGCCGGACAGGGAGAAATTCTGGAGGATGGCAAGGCCATTCAGGGAGCCAGTTTGGACCGTTCCGTAGTTTTTTTCAGGATTACGGCCTTTTTTTCCCTGGATGACAGCCGGAGAAAATATTGTTCTGGCTTTGGAGCAGAAGTACCCTGCAATGTCCAAAAAAAGGAAAGAATAGATAGGGCAAAGGAATTCCTTCAGGTGGTTGGTTTGGAGGAGCAGGTTTTTAAAAAGCTTCCCCGGGAGTTATCCGGAGGAATGAAGCAGCGCTGTGCGATTGCCCGTTCCTTAAGTGTGGATCCTCCCGTACTCCTGATGGACGAGCCCTTTGGTGCCTTGGATGCGGTAACCAGAGCGAAGCTTCAGGATTTGGTTTTGTCTCTATGGGATAAGGAAGAGGTGAAAAAGACCGTATTTTTTGTAACCCACGATGTGGATGAAGCCTTATATCTTGCCAATCGAATTGTGGTTTTCGGACAAAGACCCAGCCAAATCATCTTTGACGAGAAATTGGAAGATACCCATCGAGTGACGAGAGAAACCCAGTTTGAGGATCCGGAAGTTTTAAAGCGGAGAAATATTCTGATTAAACATATTAATCAGGATGTGGAAAAGTCACAAATAAATTGCCGTTCTTTAAGGCGGTTTAAAAGAAAAACTCTTGCGGAGAGGAAGTTACATAAAAACTCCGTAAATGGTGAAAAGCAAGACATTTGCTTTGTATAGCAGAAGGGAAAATAAAATGAAAAAGAAATTTGTAATTGCAGGACTGGTACTTGGCATGGCAGTGGCTGTCAGTGCCTGCGGTGGGAAGTCAGAAAAGAAGGAAAGCACAACAGCGGCAGCTTCTCAGGAAGAGGGAACAAAAGTAGCTGAAAGTAAGGCGGAGGCAAGCAGTGAGAAGGCGGAAGGCGACATCAAAACCGGAGATAAGCCGGAAAGTGCCACCATTACCTTTTGCCCAGGGAGCCAGCGGAAATGTACTGGTCAGCATTGCGAAAGCACAGGGCTATTTTGATGCGGTAGGTTTAACCGTAAATGAAATCCCTTTGGATGACGGACAGCTTCAGGCAGTATCCACCGGTCAGGTTGATATTGCTTCTAATTCCGGAACCTGGACTCCCATTAAAATGATTGCGGCCGGAGATGACATGGCTATTATCGGCGGAAATATGCTTACCGGATGTATGCCTGTTATTGCCAAGGAAGACACGGAGTATAAGGGGCCGGAATCCTTCTTAGGAAAGAAAATGGCAGGGTCTGTTTCTCAGTATGCTCTGTATCACACCCTGGAAGAAGAAGGACATGATGTAAAGAAGGAAATCACCTTTGTAGACGGAATGTCCGATGCGGACAAAATTCAGGCAGTTCTCAAGGGGGAGATTGATTATGCAACCATGGGAACCAATATGATGTATCAGATTTTAAATACCAAGGGCATCAAGATTGTGACCTTCTGCTCCGATGAAACCCCTAACTACTCTTGCTGCCGTATGGTTGCCAGAGAGTCTTGGGTACAGAAGAATCCCACTACGGTAAAGCTTTTAAATGAGGCTTTAATCCGTGCCCAGGCATACTTCAGCACTCATAGAGAAGAAACCGTGGATCTTATGGTAAAGCAGCTGGGAGCCAATAAAGAATATGTGGAAGCTTACCTTTTGAATGAGCATTATCGTATCAATCCGGATACCCTGAAGAATACGGTAATGGATAACTACAAGTATATGGAAAAGGTAGGCGGCATCGAGAATCAGGACAGCTCCGTGAATTTGGAAGACCGTATTTATGCGCAGCTTTACAAGGAAGCATTGGATGAGGCTCAGCAGAAGTGGGGCTCCGAGAATCCGGAATTCTACGAGGAAGCACAGAAGTTCTATACAGAGCATAATACCTAAGCTATAAAAATGTATCCGTAAATAGGAAAAATTTACCGGAACTGTGTTTCAACGGAAATGCTGTAAAAGATTTACAACAAAAAGGGAAATAATACAGTTGGAAAAATGAAAGATAGGTAAATATAATTTATGAAGAGCATAAAAACATTTTTTAAAGATTATTGGATTACTCTGCTGATTGTTTTGGGAATGTGCCTGGCCTATTATCTTATTTCGCAAAATGGCTTGATTTCGCCCCTCATGTTTCCCAAGGTGGGACTCATTTGGAAAGTATTTCTGGAAAACCGAAATGTGCAGTTGACCAATGTGTTTGCCTCCTTTACCTTACTGGCTCCTTCGATTCTGCTTACCTTGATTTTAGCTCTTGGCATAGGGCTTTTTATGGGAATCAACGAAAAAGCCAGAAAGGTGCTGTATCCCATAGTTTACGGATTTAGCTGTGTCCCCTCTATTTTGCTTTCGCCCTTTGTGGTACTGCTTTCTCCGAATATGTGGTGGGCGTCCATCATTATCATCGTATACGGATGTGTTTGGGCAACTCTCTTTGCCACCATTACGGGAGTGCAGACCATCGACAAGCGTTATTTGGACAATGCGAAAACCCTGGAATTAAAGGGCTGGAAACGATTTTTTAAGGTGGTTCTTCCGGCAGCCAGCCCCTCCATTATTTCCGGCTTTATCAACTCCCTCAGAAGCTCCTTTGTAATGCTGGTCTATGCGGAAATGTATGGCGCTCAGTACGGCTTAGGCTTTTTATGTAAAGCGTTATTCCACTTTGGGAATCTATGAAAATGTCTGGGGAGGCTTCATTTTCATGGTCATCATCCTGATTCTTGTGATGAGTATATTTGACAGATTGAAAAACTACATCCTGCGCTGGACCTTATAAAGGAAATAGTTTAAAATGATACTTCTATGGAAAGGCTCTCCTTCAGACAGGGGAGCTTTTTCTTGCATTCTTAATGAGCATAGCTCGCAGAGCGAGCAGTATCTAGATAAAGGATTTATTTAATTTCTTTTGGTCTTTGGATAAGCATTGGAAAAGAGGAGAAAGGTATGACGGAAAAAGATAAGCAGTTATCGTTTCGGTGTAGGAAAATACTTTCATAAGAAGGAGGTATTATCTCATCTTGAGGAAGAGCTTAGAGGCTTTTCGGATAAGGCTTTGGTGATTTCCGGAAAAAAAGCTATGGAAGCGGTGGAAGAGCAGAACTTTTGAAAGCGCTTAAAAGATGCCGGAGTTTCTTTTCGGGAAGAGCTCTACGAAGGATACCCAACGAAAGTGCAGGTAGAGGATTTTGCGAATCTGGCAAGGAAAGAAGAAAGAGGAGTAATTGTTGGAATCGGAGGTGGAAAAATCATGGATTTATCAAAAGCCGTGGCAAATCAGGCAGGCCTTCCGGTTCTTTTGATTCCCAGGATAGCGGCTACCTGTGCGGCCTTCAGCCCCTTGTCTGTCCTATATACGGAGGAAGGAAAATACGATAGGGCTATCCATTTTGAACAGGAAGTGGATGCAGTACTGGTGGACGAGGATATTATGCTCCGGCAAGGAATTCTTCGGATATGCCAATAGTGTTTCAGGGAGATATAATCTCTTCTTTCTATAGATGCTATATTTTTTTGTTCTCTTTTTTTCTTATCACAAAAAAATAAAAAAACTATGAAGAATGTCGATTTTATGCTAAAAATCTCACGGATTGTAACTATTTACCCGTGTGTTCGAGACCTTCCACACGCTAAACAAAAACTAAAGGAGAATTTATGCATTTTCAAGATCGAAAAACCAAGATGATGACCCAGGCGGCGTTGATTGCCGCTGTGTATGTGGCGTTGGTGCTGATTTTTTTAAGCCTATCAGCTTCGGGGCAATTCAGTTTCGTATTGCGGAAGCCCTTTGTATCCCTGCCTTTTTTTCAGCTTTGCGGCGGTACCGGGCTTGGCAGTTGGCTGTCTTTTAGGAAACTTCTTTTTCCGGAGCGGCAATGCCTGATGTTATCTTTTGGAACTTTGGCTACCCTGATTGCGGCCATTTTAAGCTATCAACTTCGGAACAAGAATAAGTTTCTGGTATGCCTGCCCCCAATTTTTAGCCAATGCCATCATTGTACCCTTCGTTTTACAGTATGCTTACGGGGTACCGGACAGCTATCCCTTCCTCTTTGCTACAGTAGGTTTGGGAGAAGTCATTGCGGTAGGCGGATTGGGAAATGCTTTACTATTGGCATTGGAGAGCCGTAAGGAAGTTATTTTTTTGGAGCAAGCGTTTAAGCTTTAGGAGACATTGCCCCGCAGTGTGAAAGTACTGTCTTATCCGGATTAGATTAGGAAATCATGCAAAAAGTCATACCATAAACAACTAAGCAGTAGTAAAGAAATGCTTTAGGAGGAAATATGTACGATATTCATTTTGACAAACCACTTTGGGTGCATTTTATCGGAATAGGAGGAATCTCCATGAGCGGGCTGGCGGAAATTCTGCTGGATCGTCATTTTACCGTGACCGGATCGGATGCCAAGACCTCTCCTCTGACAGAGCACTTGGAAAGCTTGGGAATCAAGGTCTTTGTTCCCCAAAGCCGTCAAAATATTCAGGATGGAGTAGAGCTTTGTGTTTATACTGCCGCCATCTCCGAGGATAACGAGGAGTTCCAAGAGGTAAAGCGGAGAGGCATTCCTATGATGAGCCGTGCAGATCTTCTGGGACGCATTATGCAAAACTATGCCACCGCCATCAATGTGGCAGGTACCCACGGAAAAACCACTACCACTTCCATGATTGGCGAAATTCTTATGGAGGCGGCGAAGGACCCCACCATTACCGTTGGGGGGATGATGAAGGATATTGGTGGAAATCTTCGGGTGGGGCAGTCCGACATTTTCCTGGCGGAGGCCTGCGAGTACACCAACTCCTTCCACTCCTTCTTCCCCAGCATTGCAGTAATTTTAAATGTGGAAGCGGACCACCTGGATTTTTTTAAGGACATCAATGAGATTCGGGATTCCTTTAAAACTTTTATTGAAAGACTTCCGGAGGATGGCCTTGTGGTAATCAACAAGGACATTCCTCATTATGAGTTCTTCCTGGAGAACTTAGGACAGCGAAAGGTGATTACCTTTGGTAGGGGAGATGCGGACTATACGGCAAATTTCATTTCCTATGACCACTATGCAAGACCCAGCTTCACCCTTTTTGAAAATGGAGAAGACCGGGGCAAAGTCAGCCTTTCCGTTACCGGAGAGCACAATATCTACAATTCCTTGTCCGCCATTGCGGTAGCAAGATACTTGGGTATTTCTTTAGAAGATATTAAGGAGGGACTGCTACGCTTTTCCGGCACGGACCGTCGTTTTCAGCGGAAGGGTAAGGTAAACGGCTTTACCATTATTGACGATTATGCGCACCATCCTCAGGAGATTGCGGCAACCATTGCAGCAGCCAAGAAGTATCCTCACAGAAAGCTTTGGCTTGTATTCCAGCCCCATACCTATTCCCGAACAAAGGCCTTTATGGAGGATTTTGCGGGAGCTTTGGCTCAGGCGGATGAAATCATTTTGGCGGATATTTATGCGGCTAGAGAGCAAAATACTGTGGGTATCAGTTCCGATGACCTGCGGAAGCTAATGCTTTCTCAGAATACCAATGTATACTACATCCCGGATTTCCCCGGCATTGAGAAGTTTATTTTAGAGCATGTGAAGGAGGGAGACCTCTTGATTACCATGGGTGCGGGAAATATCGTAGATGTGGGAGAGGATTTGCTTTCCTTAGAAGGTGCAGAGAGAGAAGAATAGGGATTTTTTTGAAGAAGGTTTTTGCCGGGAAGAAAAGGAATTTTTTTCTTTTTTTCCAAATGGTGGAAACCTTCTTTTTTTATCCCTTCCGCCGAGAGGATTTTTAGGGAAAGAAAAATTATTTTTTTCTTGTAAAAAAATTCTGGAAATCCACCTAAGGAATGTGGATAAGTAAGGGAGAAATGCTTCAAAAAATGATAGATAGTTCCAGTAAAATCAAGACTTTAGGGAAAATGAAAAAAGAAACCCACATTATCCACATTGATGTGGATAAGTTCTGTGGATAAACTTGTGGAGTAGTCTCCTTGAACTGCAAAAAGCCGCTATGTTATGATTTGCTCACCGACGACTTAGGGGAGAAAGGGAAGAGATGGAGATACAGTTTCAAGAGGGAATCCAGGCGGAGATTACTTGTGTTCCGAATGCATTTATAGATGAATATGTAGCCGAAGCCAATGGAGATTATGTGAAGGTGTATCTGTATTTGCTTCGCCATCAAAAAGAAAAGTTAAAGGGCAAGGAGATTGGAGAAGCTCTTTGTTTGACGGATCAGGATGTAAAGAGAGCCATCCTTTTTTGGGAGAAAAAGGGTGTTTTAAAAGAGGGGACAGCCAGAGCTTTGGAGCGGGAGTTGCAGTCTGAAGAGGCGGCTCTTCTTTCCGAGGAGAAGTTGTCTCAAAAAGAGAGGCTTAGCCAGATGGAAAGGACTTCTTTTTTTGGTGAGCAAAAACCGGCAATACAGGAAAAGAAACGGGAAATTGACGAGGAAGAATTTGGCGGAATCTTATTTGTGGCCAAGCACCTAATGCCTGTGGTAACCCCATCCCATGTTCGGCTCTTTGAAGATATGTACCAATCCTTGGAGATGGATGCGGAATTGATTGAGTTTTTCTTGGACTACTGCTGTAGCATTCAAAAAACCAATTGCCGTTATATGCAAAAGGTGGCTGTGGACTGGCATGAATTAGGCATTAAAGATGTAAGAGCAGCCAGAGAACATGTGAAAAACTTTGATATGGCTAAGGGAATGAAGTCCGGAAACGGAGAAGGGAAGTATGCAGGGAATTCCTTTTCCAATAAGGGAAAGAGCGGAAATGCTTCCGGAGAGAAGAAGAGCAATCGTTTCTTAAACTTCAGTCAGGATGAGGTGGATTATGATTCCTTGGCGAAGCAAAAAGCCTTAGAGCGGCTTGGGCAGTTCCATACAACAAAGTAGAGAAGGGGCAAGGCATGGCACTGAGCAACGGACAGGTTCAAGAAATACAACGGATTCTTTCAGAAAGACAGCTGGAAGCCCATAGAAAGTATTTGGAAAAAAGGGATGAGATTTTCCAAAAGCTTCCCCAATTAGAAGAGATTGAGGAGAAGGTTAGAGCCTTCTCTTTATCTGTTGCCAGGGAAATGCAGCAGGGCAATCGGGAAGGGCTCCTTCTCCCTAAAGGAGGAAATCGGAAAGCTTCATCAGGAAAAAAAGAATCCCTTTTAAAAAAACTGCGGGGTACAGCATAAAGGACTTGGAGGAAGAAGAGCATTTCTGCCCCTTGTGTGGAGACACGGGCTATATCGAAGGAAAGAAATGCCAATGCTTCTTAAAGCTGCAAGGAGAGCTTTTGTATCGGCAATCTCGCATGGGCGCAGTGTTGGAACGGGAAAACTTTTCCAAGTTCCAACTGGAACGCTTTGACAATAAAGAAAAGCTGGGACAGTGCGGCAATAAAACTCTGCGGGAATATATCAGGGAGATTCGGGATTATCTGACAGACTACTGTGAAGAATACCCGAAGAACAAACGCAGTATTTTGTTTACCGGCAGTACAGGAACCGGAAAAACCTATTTTTCTGCACTCTGTTGCCAAGGCCTTGTTGGATAGAGGTGTCAGTGTGTTGTATTTTACCGCCACAGGACTCTTTGAGTATTTTTTTCCAAAAAGGATGCGTGAGGAAGGGACGGAAGACTATATTGAAGAGGTGGATGTCATCCTCATCGATGACTTAGGAACAGAATTTTCCAACAGCTTCACCACCTCCCGATTTTTTGCTTTACTGAATCAACGGATTTTAGACCAAAAAACCATGTTGATATCTACAAATTTGAATTTTAAGGAACTTAAGGAGATGTACTCCGACAGAGTGGTATCCCGCTTCATGTCCGACTACGAAATCATCCCCTTATATGGGAAAGATCAGAGACTGTAAGGAAAGAAAAATGCGAAGAATCTTCCTGTTCTCTGCCAGGGTGCTTATTGAAATAGGAGCAAGTTAAGGAAAGAAAAAATGCGAAGCATTCCGCTATTCTCTACCGGAGACGCCTCTGAAATATTTATATTTCAAGAGCGGCTTCGGCAGAGAATAGGAGTCAAACTTGCAAAAGCAAGTTTGATTTCTTTCCGCCAGATCCTTAACTTTCCATCGAAGAGATATTTTTGTGGCGAGGCGAAGTAAAAGTAGACAAAGCTTTTGCCTTATGGCTTCGAATAAGGGGCAATCTGAGCCCGTCGGTACTAGCGAAAAACAAGGGAAGCGCAGTTTTTCGCTTAGTATCCGCAAGGACAGACTTTTCATCAGAAAAGTCGTCCTGTTGCAGACCAACTTCCGAAGGAATTTGCTTTTGCGAAGCAAAGTGATCGAGTGGTTAACAGAAACCACCGATCAGTCGAGGCGAGGTTAGCGGGAGCGTGCCCCTGTTTGAAGCCATAAGGACAAAAAGCGTTCATCTATTTTCAGATACCGGCTCCCCTAAACATCTCTTCGACAAAAGTTTTTTCCAAAAAGCAGAAAAGAGCATAGACTTTTTCCTTGCTTTCCTGTATTTTAAATCCGTAAATGTCTATGCAATGTTTGGAAGGAGAATAGTCATGGCTGATTCCAGAACTTCACAGTTCATTGAGCGTATTCCGGTAGGACCCTTGGCTTTGATGCCGTTAAAGTCCATTGAGCCCTTGGGAAAGAAGGTAAACGATTACTTGGTTACCTGGAGAACCAAGAGAGAAAGTGAGCATAAGGAAACTCTTGCCTTTTCAGGGTACCAGAAATCGGATTACATTGTTCCAACAAGAATTTCCCGATTCGGAACAGGAGAGGCAAAGGGAGAAATTTTGGAGTCCGTACGAGGAGTGGACATTTACTTCATGGTGGATGTGATGAACTACTCCATGACTTATTCCATTTTCGGCCATGTGAACCACATGTCTCCGGACGACCACTATGCAGATTTAAAGAGACTGATTGCGGCAACCACAGGAAAGGCTAAGCGTATCAATGTTATTATGCCCTTCATGTATGAGTCCAGACAGCATAAGAGATCCGGAAGAGAGTCCTTAGACTGCGCGATGATGCTGCAGGAGCTTCATGAAATGGGTGTGGAGAATTTCTTAACCTTCGATGCTCACGATCCCAGAGTCATGAATGCTATTCCCAGAGACTCCTTTGACAATGTTTCCTGCACCTACCAGTTCGTCAAGGCTCTTCTGATGAACATAAATGATTTGGACATTGATAAGGATCACATGATGATTATTTCCCCGGATGAGGGCGGAATGAATCGTGCCATTTATTATGCCAATGTCTTAGGCTTAGACATGGGTATGTTCTATAAGAGAAGAGACTACACCCAGGTTGTGAACGGACGGAATCCTATCGTGGCTCATGAATTCTTGGGAAGCGATGTGGAAGGAAAGGACGTTATCATTATCGATGATATGATTTCCTCCGGAGAGTCTTTGATTGATACCGCCAAGGCTTTAAAGGACAGAAAGGCAAAGCGAGTGTATGCTTGCTGTACCTTCGGCTTATTTACAAACGGTCTTAACAAGTTTGATGAAGCTTATGCAGCCGGAATTTTGGCAGGAGTTTTGACCACAGACCTGATTTATCAGCCTGAGGAGCTTTTGAAGAGAGAATGGTACATCAATGTAAGCATGGCGAAATACATTGCCCTCCTCATTGACAATATGAACCATGATATTTCTATCTCCTCTATCCTGGATCCTGTTGGCAGAATCAATGCAAGAGTACAGGCATATAAGGAAGCAAGAGCTTCTGAGACAGAACAGCTTAGCCTAGAGTTAGAAGATGATATGTAAAGAAAAGAGAGGCTTGGAAACAAGCCTTCTTTCTATATTTCCCCAATATAGTTTTTTATTATCCATTTTGGTGGTTTTGGTTCATAGCACCCATTTTTTTCCGTAGAAGAATTGCAGGGAGTAGCAAGGCTACCCTTTTTGTCGAGTTCTTTTTGGAAAAATGGGAGTTTTTTTCTTTTCGGAGTTTTTTTAGGACAGGTAGCTGTTCCGGGATTTTTTTCTTTGTTAGCGGCTATCTTTTTTCATAATCTGGAAAGTCTTTCCCAATGGAGAGAGAAGCTGAAAAAAAGCGTTTTTTTCCTATGTGCTTCCCTACCTTTTTTTGGAACAGCGGAATGACTGTCCTCTATCTTCTTTTCCAAAAGGCGGACTTTAGTATCCACGGAATTTTTGAGGGCATTTTTCTCTATCGCTACCAGCCGGTGTTTTGGTATTTTTTTCAGCTAATTCTTCTGACCTATGCCTGCCCATTCTTTGCCTTAGGCCTTTTTTTGCTACGAAAATATTTTTTTCTTCAAACTTTGCCAATTGCGCCTTCGCTGTTTTCCCTCTGCTGTTTTTTGCTTTTCGTATATATCCGTCTGGATCTTCCCTATCTCAATGAAGATGCGGCCTTTTATTACAGCTTTTGGCGCCTATTTGGCATTGCTTGGCTTTGGTATTTCCGAGGAGGGGAAGAGTTTGCCCTATGGAAATACGGAAAAAGAAATCTGCATCTTCCCCTTTCTTCTCCTGCTCCCGGCCCTTCTTTGCTGTGCTTATACGGTATTGGGAAAGTCCATCGGATTTGTACTTTTGGCTACGGTTTCCTATCGCATCAGTACGGCAGTTTTCCTGCTTCTTCTTTGCCAAAGAGGCTTTTTTGCCTTTGGAAAAAAGCATGCGGACTACAATTTTTATCTTTACGCGGCGCATTATCTCTTTTTGCGCCTTTGGTTTATGCTGCAAAAGCATCTTTTTCCGGAAGCGGGAGAGGCTTTGCTCTTTTGCTTTTATAGTTTGAGTCCTCTTTATTGTCTGCTTTTATCTAAAGTCACGGCGCACCTTCTCCGGAAGTATGCGAATCCTTTATGGAAGCTTTTAAATGGAGGAAGAGCTTAGTTGTATTTCAAGAGCCGAAATATTTGCAGAAAAGAGCTGTTTTGGCTCTATAGGAAAGAGGAGGTTTTAGAATTATTTATGAAATAGCAAAAATCCTTTAACTTGACGAACCATCCCATTAAGACTAAACTGATACTGTTGCTAGGGGCGCTGTATGCTGAGAGGTGAAAACCAACCCTTTAACCTGACCTGGATAATGCCAGCGTAGGGAAGCTATAGTGAGCCCTCCATTGTCCTAAGGACAGCATAGGAGGATTTTTTTATGCATAATAACACCAAAAAAATTGCGTTGTCCGGAGTTTGCGTGGCCATGTCTTTGGGACTGGGAATGTTTAGTATCTTTTCCCTTCCCATGGGCGGTTCGGTTACAGCTTGCTCCATGCTTTTTGCTACTTTGCCGGGATTTTTCTTCGGCGGAACCTACGGATTCCTGTCCGGTTTGGCCTACGGGGCTCTGAGCTTCATTTTGAAGCCCTATTTTTATAGTCCTGCCCAGTTTATTACGGACTATGTTTTTAGCATTTACGGCCTTAGGCTTGTCCGGTTTATTTTTCTCAAAAGAAGCACGGGCTGTTTATCGGTTATATCGTGGCTTGTCTGGGACGCTTTTTCTTCGCCTTTTTATCCGGCGTTTTGTTCTTTGCATCCTACGCTCCGGAAGGCATGAATCCTATTTGGTATTCCTTTAGCTATAATATCAGCTATATTTCCGTGGAAATGGCTATTACCCTTGTGGTGCTTTTTGTACCCGTTGTACACAGAGGTCTGTATCGGATGAAGGGACAGCTTCTTTCCGAAGGAGCTTATGCGCGATAGATTATAAAAACAAAAAGGAACTGTAATATCAAAAGAGATTTCTAAGCAATATAGGTCTGAAATTGAGGCACGCTCCCGCTAGCTTCGCCACGAAGCGGATACTAAGCGAAAAACTGCGATTCTCTTGTTTTTCGCAAGTACCGTCGGGCTCAGACTACCTCTCATTCAGACCTATATTGCCGAAAATCTCTTTTATTTTGATTTAACAGTTCCTTTTATACTCTTTTAATCTAATTCCGTAACCTTCGGGGAAAGAAGCTCTGCGCTTTCCAATCCCTCATCCAAGGTAATGACTCCACCGGCATTTACAGACCACTTATTGCCGTTTCCGTCACGGTACTTGTTCTTATTCTTCATGACTCTACCGGCTTCGTTTACTACATAGCTTCTGTTCTGTCCGGGAAGGGTGACCTTTTGGTAACGGGAGCCCTGCTCCGCTCTTTGCAGACGACCGTTATAGTAGAGGTAATCCTGCTTAAGTCCGGTAATCCCCCGACCATTCTGATCGAAGAAACAGGTGATATTGTCTCCGTCTCCGTCCACCAGATTCATTTTCCCGGTTTTTACGGAACAGTCTGCCTTACTGGCGCCACAGTAGTAGTAACCCTCCGGTGCATTGGAAGCGGTGCGTCCCTTTTGGATACCGTAAACCGGATTTCCTTTTTTTCATTGAAGAGATAACGCTTATCGTTGATTCTCTGGACTTCGTATACCCCTTCTTTTTCCGGCGGCAGGATGTCCGTTGTTCTTAAAATAGAACCACTCCACATCTCCGGTGGAAAGCTTACTGCTATTGCCCTCAGGACCTACAGTGGAGTACCAGGTACCGTTCAAAACGCTGTCCCATCTTGAATTTATTATCATTTTTTCTCAGCGAAAAATACATAACCTGCAATTTCCGGACTGGCATCACTGATTTCCGCCCAACCGGTGACCAAAAATTCCGTTTTCATCAAAAACCGTAGGAAGCATTGTCCAAGGTCTTTACTGCAACACGGCCATCCTTGGAGCGGAGCTTTTCTCCGGTGCTTTGGTTAAAATAGAACCAATAGTTTCCGTTATTTCCCTTTCGGTTCTCATCTGCGGTCACACCGCCGGGAAGGGGAAGCTGCTTCCATCCGGTAATCATCTTTCCGCTGCCGGGGTCGCAGTAGTAATTGTCATCATCCACCCAGCCGGTCTGCATAATGCCGTTTCCGTCAAAATAGTAGAAGGCCTCCTGTAATTTGAGCCAGCCATCCTGCTTTTAAGCTTCCGTCTCCGGTGGCATAATACCAAAGGGACTGACCATTTTGATTGATTTTTAATCCAAGAATTCTGTACTACAGAACCGTCATCATTTTGATAGACCTGCTGTCCTCGGCTGTTTACATTCCAACCCGCTGCATAAGCGGTGCCGGAAAAAAAGGCTGATTCCTGCGACCAGCAGTAAGGCTAGGGTTTTTCTTCTTCATTTTGTCCTCCAAATCTCTGTATGTAATATCCTTAAAGGATAGTAAAAAAATACATTATTCTATCTTCGCATTATAATACTATCCCTTTCTTATAGGAAAAAAACAACGAATTTTTTTCCTAACGAAACGGACAAAAAAACTTACGGTTTAAGAACGGTCTTCTTGAAACCATCTGGCAGAGCAACCACAGGGTAAAGCCTGATCGCTTTCCGAAATGGGAAGCCCTACTTCCTGGGAATCTACGATACCTCCACGGCTCTTTTGAATCAAATCCTTCAGCATATAGGCTACAACCCCCGGCTGTAATCCGGTGGTATAGGAATTTAAGAGGAAAAAGAGGGCATCTTTTTTTCAAAATCTTTTCGCTCAGCTGCAAAAAGGGATAGATGCTGTCTTCGATTTTTCCAGATTTCTCCCTTGGGGCCTCTGCCGTAGGAAGGGGGATCCATGATGATGCCGTCATACTGATTTCCTCTTCGAATTTCCCGCTCCACAAATTTCACACAGTCATCTACCAGATAACGGATGGGGGCGGAAGCCAGACCGGAAAGCTCGGCATTTTCCTTGGCCCATTGTACCATGCCTTTGGAGGCATCCACATGGGTCAACTCCGCACCGGCCTTTGCTGCGGCCAGGGTAGCTCCTCCGGTATAGGCAAAAAGGTTTAAAAACTTTGATGGGCGTCTTATCTCCTTTTTCCAGTCTTCTCTTTCTTTCTTTTGCAATCTTTTCGGAAAACCAATCCCAGTTGGCTGCCTGCTCCGGAAAAAGTCCGGTGTGCTTAAAGGCAAAGGGCTTTAAATGGAAGGCAAGGCTCTGGTCCGGATATCCGTTCAGCGCATAGGAAATCTTCCACTGCTTGGGCAGGTCGAAAAATTCCCAGTCTCCTCCTCCGGCCTTGGAACGGTGGTAGTGAGCGTTACATTTTTTTCCATAGAGGATTTTTTTCTTTGGATTTTGCCAAATGACCTGGGGGTCCGGCCTACGCAAAAATATATTTTTCCCCAACGCTCTAATTTTTTTCACCGGAAGAGCTGTCCAAAACGGCATAATCCACCCAATTTTTTTGCTAGAAACATTTTTTTCCTCCTTAAAAGCCCGTTAAACTGGCATTTATCCTAGCATTCTTTTTAGGAAAATGACAAGAAATGCGGGAAAAAAAGAAAAAGAATCCCAAGGCCACCCTGTTCGGATGGAAAATTTATGTTAAAATAGGGGGCGGTACAGACCGGATAAGGGATTTCCCGAGGAGGAAGCTTGATTATCGAAGAAACAAAAGACTACCTTGTGTTTTACAAGGAAGCAGGGCTGGATAGTGAAAAGGATGCTCCGAAGGACTGCCTTCCCGTTCACCGCCTGGATAAGGTGGCTTCCGGTCTTTTATTGTGTGGGAAAAATAAGGAGTCTACAGCGGCTCTTTCTAAGCAGCTGACAGAGAAAAAAATCAAAAAAACGCTATCATATCGTGGTACCTAAGGGAGAAGAGGGAAAAACTCTTCCGGAGGAGGGATGTTTTCAGGACTATCTCTATAAGGACAGCAAAAAGCAGAAATGCTTTCCGGTGAAGAGCCTTCGAAAGGGTGTAAAGGAAGCGATTCTCCGTTATAGGATTTTGGGGGATAATGGAGAGTGGATGCTTCTGGATGTGGAGCTGGAAACCGGACGCTTTCACCAAATTCGTGCCCAGTTTGCCGGCCGAGGCTTTCCCCTTTACGGAGACGGAAAGTACGGCTCCCGGCAGAAGGGAACTGTGGGCTTACATTGTTATCAGCTCTCCTTTTTGGATTTGAAGACGGGAGAGGAAAGACAGTATGAAATAAAAAATCCTGAGGGGGAGCCCTGGAGTATTTTTGAAAATGCTATGGAGCCTAAAGGCTCTGTTGACCGTCTTGAAAGCATTGTTGAACGGTTTGAAAGCGTTGTTGACCGGCATGAAAGCGCTATTGACAAGCCGGAGGAATAAAAACTTATAGTAAAAGCGTAAAGTGGAAAAGTTTGAGGCTGAAAAGAAAAAGAAAGTAGGAGTCATGCAAAACGGAGATATGCCTTTAAAGAAGAAAAAGAAGCCGGGAGCGTCCCTGAGAAATAAAGGAGAAGGGCAGAAGAATACCGGAGAGTGGAAGGGGCCGGGAGGCCGCGTGGATACAGAAGAGGGAAGAATGGCGGAGATTGCGTGGATGCTCTAGAGCGGAAGAACAGCGGAGATTGTAGGGATGCCCTAGAGCGAAAGGATAGAGGATTGGAGAAAGAGGCAAAGCCAAGAACCATCGACTATCGTTTCACCCCCTGCCTGGAAAGCTTTCATTGTGCCCACTGCGGCAAAGAAATTCATCCTGAGGGAGCAGGTTCTCAGCATAGAAATCATTGTCCTCACTGCCTGTATAGTCTCCATGTGGATGAGGAGCCGGGAGACCGGAAAGCGACTTGTCATGGACAAATGGAGCCCATCGGTGTGATTTCCAAGGGAGATGGGGATTGGAGTATCCTGCATCTTTGCAAGTCCTGCGGAAAGCTCTCGTTGAATCGTGCTTTGGCGGATGACAATCCCCTGCTTTTAATGCAGCTTGCGGTGAAGCCCTTGTCTTCTCCCCCTTCCCCATGTCCTTCCTGTCTCACTTTTTTTGGAGGAGAAGGGAAAGTAGGGAAAAATGCAGGTAAAGCTTAGCATAGAGCAATGAAGTAAAGAGAAGCATTATAAAGAATAGCGTAGTAAAGAGTAGTATAGTAAAGCAAAATCATGCAAAGCGTGATAAAGCGAAATCCCATAAAGCGTGATGAAGTAAAATCAAGCAAAGAGTAGAATAGGAGTACTATGAAAAAGAATCTTTTGGTGGCTCAGTCCGGCGGTCCTACTGCGGTAATCAATGCCAGTCTTTCCGGCGTAATTTGGAAGGCTATGCAGGAAGAAAAGATTGATAAAATCTATGGAGCACAGCATGGTATTGCCGGTGTTTTTGCAGAGGAATTTGTGGAGCTGAAGGCCTGTGCAGAGAAGCAGATGGAAGAGCATTTTCCGAAAAAAGAGGAAGAGAGCATCCTTCTTTCTCCCTTTGGGGACTTTCTTTTGGAAAAAGGAAGCACAAGGCAGGAGGCGGCATACTTTTCCAGACTGGCTCAAACTCCTGCGGCGGCTCTGGGATCCTGCCGTTTAAAACTGAAAAAAATCCCCAGGAAGACCCAAAGGGAGTTTCAGGAGCTCTTATCCGTTTTTAAAGCATGGAATATCGGGTATTTTTCTCTATATCGGGGGCAATGATTCCATGGATACCGCCTGGAAGCTGTCCGCCTACTGCAAGGAACAGGGGAGGACATCGTGGTTGTGGGGGTACCCAAAACCATAGATAATGACTTGGAGGGAATCGACCATTGTCCCGGCTTCGGTTCCTCCGCCAAGTATATTGCAGCCTCTCTTTTGGAGCTGGAGCGGGAGTGTCTGGTTTATGACACCAAATATGTAATGATTGTGGAAATGATGGGAAGAAATGCAGGTTGGCTTACCGCTGCCGCTGCCCTTTCTGCAGAAAAGGGAGGCATCCCCTACCTTATTTATTTGGAAGAGCAGAGTTTTTCCAAGGAGCAGTTCCAAAAGGATGTGGAGAAAGCGCTTCAGCAGTCTGGATCAGGTAATGGTGGCGGTTTCGGAGGGCATCAAGGATAGAAACGGAAAGTTCCTCTATACCTACGGTAGGGAGGAAGGGAGCAAGGATGCCTTCGGACACAGCATCGCCGGTGGAGCGGGAGCGGTACTGGAGCAGATGATTTTAGAGAAAATGTCGGTGAAAACCAGAAGCATTGAGTTTAATCTTTTACAGCGCTGTGCAGGGCATTTGCTTTCTAAAACCGATGTGGAAGAGTCCTTTTTACTGGGGGCACAGGCCGTAGAACTGGCAGTATTGGGTGAAAACGGGAAAATGTCTTCTCTTCGGAGAAAGCCATCCGGAGAGAGCTTTTTTGTAGAGCCATCCGGAGAGAACTCTTTTGAAAAGTCTTCCGGACAGAAGGATTCGGAGAGCGCCAATGCAGGGAAATCCGACAAAGCGGGAAGCGGGTATGCTGTAGAATATTCCGCGGTTCCTCTTTCTGAGGTGGCCAATCGGGAGAAGAAGATTCCTTTATCTTGGATAGGAAGGGATGGACACAGTTTGGAAGAGGAGGCCTTAGCTTATCTTCGCCCTTTAATTCAAGGGGAATACAGCTGTGATTTTGTAGACGGCCTTCCCCAATATATTTCTTTTTTTGAGAAGTCCGGAAAATAAATTCTCCCCGGTATGGTGGGAGTAATCTATAAGGGAGGGAGAAGCAATTTAAACATTCCTCAGGAGGTATGAGATGGATACTAGAAAATCTTATGTAGCCAATAAAAATCGCTATGAAAGCATGGAATATCGCAAAGCAGGGGATTCAGGGCTGTATTTGCCTGCAGTTTCTTTGGGACTGTGGCATAACTTCGGAGAAAGAAATTCTCAAGAGCAGATGCAGGATATCCTTCGGGAAGCCTTCGACTTGGGAATTAGCCACTTTGACCTGGCCAACAACTATGGTCCTCCTTATGGAGAGGCGGAACGGAATTTCGGGGTACTTTATCAAAGGGATTTTCGCCCCTATCGGGAAGAACTGCTGATTAGCACTAAGGCGGGCTATGATATGTGGGAGGGTCCCTATGGAAATGGCGGTTCCCGAAAGTATTTGTTGACAAGCTGTGACGCTTCCTTGAAACGGATGCAGTTGGATTATGTGGATATTTTCTATCATCATCGTATGGATCCGGATACCCCTTTGATGGAGACTATGCTGGCTCTGCTTCAGATTGTGCAGTCCGGCAAGGCCATCTATGCGGGAATCTCCAACTATGACGGTGAAACCATGAAGAAAGCTGTGGAGATTGCGAAGGAAATTCATCTTCCCTTGGTGATTAACCAAAACCGCTATTCCATCTTGGATAGGAAGGTGGAGGAAAATGGTTTTAAAGACTGCCGCTAAAGAGGAAGGAATGGGGCTGATTTGCTTTTAGTCCTTTGGCTCAGGGACTCTTATCCCGCCGTTATCTGGAGGGAATCCCCGAGGACTCTCGTATGATGAAGGACGGAAGATATTTGCATAGAGAGGACTTTAGCGAGGAAAAACGGCAAATGCTTTTAAGGCTTGCTGAGATTGCTCAGAAAAGAGGACAGAGTCTTTCGGAAATGGCCCTTTCCTGGGTGCTTCGAGACAAATCCACCACTTCCGTACTTGTGGGAGTCAGTAAGAAGGAACAGCTTTTGGGAAAATGTGAAAGCGCTGGAAAACACCTGCTTTACGGCGGAAGAGGAAGAGGCCATCCGGGAAGCTGTAGGATAAATCCGGTAGCAATGATTCTATATTTTTCGATAGGAATCAGCAATTTATTCGGAAAAAAACAAAAAAATCTATGAATTTTTTTAGGAAGAAAAGAGAGATTTTTAGGAAGAAAAGAGAGAAAGCTGGACTTTCCTCTTTTTATTAGAATCTAAGATTAAGGAGAAGAAGCGAAGGAACGGCAAAAAAAATACTGATGGTAGTTTTTTTAGAGAAAACTGCTTTTTCTGGATACAAGGAGAATAAAAAAATGCCCAAGCGGAGAAAGGTCCTTCATAAAGAGGATAGAAAAAATAGTGTTGGCCGTCTGCTTTTTGTCATATTGGCAGTAATTATACAAATTACATGGTTTTGGTTCTTTCTGTATTATTTAACAGAAAGCTATCTTTGGGCGTCTATTTTTTTACTCGAGTTTTTTTGCCATAGTCATGGTCTTGGGAGTGTTTGCAAAACGCAGCAATGCCTCTATAAAGATGACTTGGATTTTTATCATCATGGCGTTTCCTATTTTGGGAATGCTTCTATATCTTTTGGTTTACGGTTCCGGCTTTACCAAAACCATGCGGAAGAGAATCGAAGCGGCGGATGCCATGCTCTTTCCTTACCTGGATCAGTCCCATTTGATTTTGGACCAGTTGAAGAAAAGAAAATAAGGTAGTGGGAAATCAGTTTTCCTACTTGGAAAATACAGGAAAGTTCCCGGTGTATCGTAATACCGAGGTGGTGTTTTATAAGGAAGCTTCCATAGGCTTAGAGGCTCAGCTGGAGGCTCTTTCTGAAGCGAAGAAGTTCATTTTTATGGAATATCATGCCATAGAGGATCGGCAGTCCTTTGGAGAGATTAAAGCCATTCTTCGAAAGAAGGCGGAGGAAGGGGTGGAAGTACGCCTTTTTCTATGATGATGTAGGTTCCATAGGGTTTATTGATCCGAAATTTGTACAGGAGATGGAGGAGTGGGGGATTCAGTGTCGTATCTTTAACCCCATTGTTCCCATGGTAAACCTGTTTATGAATAATAGAGACCATAGGAAGATTACCGTTGTGGACGGTCAGGTAGGTTTTACCGGAGGCTATAATTTAGCGGATGAGTATTTTAATATTCACTCTCCTTATGGCTACTGGAAGGATACGGGAATTCGTCTTAGAGGTGAGGCGGTTGGAACCTTGACCCTTCTGTTCCTGGAAATGTGGCATGCCATGGACGATAGTCCGGTCCGGGGGCTTTATAATTATTTACCAAGACACTGGGAGAGATATAACGGACAGGGTTACTGTTTACCTTATGCCTATGCCCCTACGGATGATATGCCCTTGGCGGAGGATGTGTATCTGAACATGATTCAGTCTGCTACAGAGAGTGTGTACATTACCACTCCTTATCTCATTATTACCGATGAGATGAGTAGAGCCTTATGTCTTGCAGCAAAGCGTGGGGTGGATGTGAGAATTGTGCTACCGGGCATTCCCGACAAAGCCTTTGTTTTTGCCATCAGTCGTTCCTACTATCCCCAGCTCCTTCGAGCAGGAGTAAGGATTTATGAATATACCCCGGGCTTTATGCACTCCAAGCAGCTGCTGGTAGACCATGTTTTGGCAGCGGTGGGAACCATTAATATGGATTACCGTTCTCTCTACCACCATTTTGAAAATGGCGTTCTATTGTATGAGAGCCCCTGCATCTTTGATATTGCGGATGACTTTTATGAGCTTTTCCGTACTTCTACGGAAGTAAGTCCGGAAAAGGGACATAATCGAAGCCTCTTCACCAGGATGAGGCAGGGCATTTTAAGATTGATTGCACCGCTACTATAGAGAAAGTCGGATTGCTTTGGATAGAGAAGCAATCCGCTTTTTTTAGTAGTGTCACAGAAGAAGCGTATGACATTCTATTTTTAAGGAGTATTGTTTGCGCAGTAAGGAGTATCTCTTTAGTCGAAAATACAAGGCAAAGTCTACAGTTCAGCAAAGTCAAAACTGGCAATTATGCTTAAAATAGTTCAATGCATGATGTAAACTTCCATTATTTTTGTATAGTGTTGTATCATGGGCTTAACAAGTAATGCACGTTTAAATGGAGGGAAATTCATGTTTAGAGAAGAAATTGCTGCCATTTCCGCTTGTGCAGCGACAAAGGTGAAACTGCTCAAAACAAACCCTGCCGGATATTTTTTGATGTCTATTTTTGGTGGTGTGTTTATTGGGCTGGGCGTACTACTTTCCTATACGCTTGGAGGACAGCTTCAGGAAGCCCCTATGGGAAGCTCATGATGGGGATCTTCTTTAGTTCAGCTTTAAGTCTCATCATCATGGCAGGGGCGGAGCTTTTCACAGGAAACAATGTGGTACTGGCTACCGGGGTACTAAAAGGCAGCGTAAGCCTTTCGGATACCCTAAAGCTATGGACGGTTTGCTGGTTTGGGAATCTTTTGGGCTCGGTAATACTGTCCTTCCTCTTTTCTTTTGCCGGGCTTTATAAGGATGCCACATTGGCCAGCATTGTGGGTGGAGCTGCAGCTAAGATGAGCTTACCGCCCTTGGCTTTATTTATCAGAGGATTACTTTGTAACTACCTGGTTTGTCTTGCGGTTTGGTGCGGTTTTTCGCTGTAAGTCCGAGTCCGGAAAAATTGATTATGGTCTTTTTGGTGTATCGTGATATTTTTTTCATTGCAGGCTTTTGAGCACAGTGTAGCCAATATGACCGTACTGGCCCTTTCTCTTATTGACAATGGCGGAAATACAGCTATTTCCATGGGTGGATTTTGGTATAACCTGATTCTTGTGACCTTGGGAAATATTGTCGGAGGCGCTTTGTTTGTGGCTATTCCTTACTACATTACCGCTTTTGATAAGGAAAAAAATAAAATGCAGTAAGCACTGCCTTTGAAACTGCTAAGCTATGAAGGCTGAAAATAGGGTAAACTTTTGTCTATTAAAAAAATTTAATATTTTTTTAAAAAGATTTATCTCGCAGAATATGATAAAAATAAGTAAGTTAAATCAAAGAATAAAGAAATGAAGCCGAGTACATTCTTGGGAAAGTAAAATTTTCCGGGAAGCTTTTCCCCAAGGAAGAGTAGATCTGTCCCATTTCTTTTTTTCCATGACAAAGGGAGGAAAAAAACATGAGAAATTGTCCAAACTGCGGACAGGATGTCCAGGAAGAGGAACTTTTCTGTGAACACTGTGGAGAGAAGTTGGAAGGAGCAGAGTCTGTAAGCGCGGAAGCTACTACAGCGGAGAATGCAACTAGTGCAGTAGAAGAGCTTCAGACAACTGAGGGAAGTAATGCCGTAGCTGAGCCTGAGCAGAGCTATTCCTATGCAAAAACTTTGCAGGAATCCGATAACCGATCAGGGGAAGAAGGGCATGAAGCTTTTGATTCCTGTTCTGGCTGTGATTTTTACTGCTTTTGCGCAGGCTTCTTTGCCTTCGGAAAGAAGCTCTTTTCCGGCGGAGTAGCCCTTAGTACAGAGCAGAAGTTTTTTTACATTATCAGCAGAAATATCTTAAGGATAAGATGGATGCTTTGGTATCTCTGGGCTTTATCAATGAGGACCTGAAGCAGTCTTCCGATTTTACCATTACCGGAGAAATCGAAGGTAGTGAGGAAATGAACAAGTACTTAAAGGATTCTCAGATTCAGTTAAAGTATGATATGGATGCTGAGAAGAACTCCTTCATTATGAATGTCAATGCCAGAATTATGGGAACAGATATTCTGGACGGTTTTGCAGACTATCGTGACGGAAAGATTGGTTTTGCCATTCCTTTAGCGGATCCTCACTACTATCGCGGAGATTATAAGAGCGTAATGAAGAATCTGGCCGATGAGGATGTGGAAGCTCCGGATTTCAAGAGGTCTATTGAGAATCAAAAGCGTTTGGAGAAGATTTCCGAAAAGTATGGAGACCTTTTGGTAGGCGCTTTAAATAAGGATAACTTAACTGTTGAGAAGAAGGAATTTACTTTAAACAACTTAGACAAGAAGTACAACGGAGAGGTTTATCTTTTCAAGCCAACAGAGAAAGATTTAACCGCTCTCTTTGAGAAGGTAGCGGATACTCTGGAAAAGGACGGCGACTTAGAGGAACTGTTAAAGGATGCCAATGCAACAGGTTCCTTGAATGAAGCTTTGGGAACAGAGGATTTGTCTGCACCTAAGGATCAGTTAGCAGAGCTGGCTAAGGAGATTCGTGAAAATGCCGCATCCGCTGCCAAGGATATGGTAGACAATGAATTCCAGTGGCAGATTGCCGTTGCTGACGGAGAATTAAGACAGATCTTGATTTCTGCTAAGGAAAGCCATATGTCTTTGGAAATTGTAAAGGATGGCAAGGATGTTACAGAGCAGTTCAATTATGCAGATTCCACTACAGACGAGTTCTTCTTAAAGAACAGCTATAAGCAGCAGGATAAGAACTTGGTAGGAACCATTTCCGGCGGACAGGGTATTATCAACATTACCGGAGTGGAGTACAATATTGACACCACTAAGCATTCCGCTCTTATGCCTTACGGAACCTATACTGTGAAGGATCCTATGGGACGAGGGGCAGAGATTACTCTTACTGTAAAAGAGGGAGAAAAAGGCAGCTCCGATCATGAGCTGGTAGCTAAGAACTTAGATGCTTATTACGTACCTTTCAGCGGTGCTAAGTTGAATCTTAATACCACGAAGACCGGTACAGCAGAGCTGTCCAAGGAAGAGGAAGTGGATATTTCCAACTACAGTGAAGAGGATTTCCAAGAGCTGGGCCAGAAGCTTCAAGAGGGCTTAGTGGGAGTATTCATGACCTTACAGGGAGAACTTGCAGGATGAGAAATGAGAGCCTTTGTGTCGTAAACAACTTAGGCCTTCGGTATCATAGAGGAGAGAGAGCCGTTTTAGAGGGGCTCTCTCTTTCCCTATCCAAAGGAGAAATCGTAGGAATACGAGGGGAAAACGGAGCGGGAAAAAGCAGCTTGTTAAAGGCTATCGCAGGCTTACTTCCTTATCAGGAGGGAGAAATTCGGATGAGCAGAGAGGTAAAAAAGTCGCTTTCCTACCTGCCTCAGGACTTGTCCCTATATGATAGTCTTACTGCCATGGAAAATCTGTTTTTCTACGGAAAGATACAGGGTATACCTGGGAAAATTTTAAAAACCAGAGGAAGTTGGCTTTTGGAAGAGCTTGGACTTTCCGGGAAAAGCCGAGAAAAGATTTCCGCCTTGTCCGGAGGGATGAAGCGAAGAGTACATCTGGCTTCCGCCCTTATGCTTCGACCAAGCATCCTCCTTCTGGATGAACCTACGGTAGGTTGTGACGAAGAATCCTATAAGAGAATACGGGATTTACTTTTGAAAATGAAGGAGCAGGGAAGCAGTATGCTCCTGATTAGCCATGGAAGAGGGGAGCTGGAGGATATGGCGGATCGCATTTTGACCTTAGAAGAGGGGAAGCTTTCTTGAGCATAGCTACAAAAATACGAAAATCAGAAAGTTCGGGATAAAAAAAGTTTGTAAACAATAGTATTGGAGAGAAAAAGCATGAAGGGATTTTTTAGCTGCACTGTGGAAGGATGGAAAGTTGTTTCTCCGTAAAGGGGGACTGTTTACCCTGCTCTTTCCCTTTATTTCTCTTTCCGCTTTTTTTGCCCTGTTTTTTTCAGGGGCAAAGTAGCCAAATGCAGGCCTTTCCGGTAATGGTGATTGATGAAGACCAAAACCCTTATGTCCAAAAACCCTGATTCGGGAAATGGAAAAGGTAGAGTTGTTTTTCCACCGTATATAAAGAAACGGAAGAGATTGGACAGGAGGGGAGAGAAAAAGCCTTTCAGGAGGGCATAGTCGGAATTTTACGGATTCCCTAAAGACTTCTTCTATACAGCCTATCGTTTCGAAGGGGAGCCGGTGGATTTAAGTTTAAATGCCAATCGCCCCACGGAAAGCCTTCTCTTTAAAAAGCATTTTTACCTCCATTATGGAAATTATGGAAAAGGAGCAGGAAATCAGTAAGGGAGTTTTCCATGCTCTCTATGGAGAAGATTTATCCAAGGCGGAGGAGGAAAGCCTCTATGAACATGCCTCGGAAAGATTGCTGACGGCTGTGCTAAAGCGTCAGCTGGTTTTTGATGAGGAGGGACAAAGTAGCCAGCTGGAAACCGCTCTATCCCTTAGGATTTTTTTCTTTTTATTTTATTTTTTTCCTCTTGGCTTTCTGTGCCCTGTCTTCCGTTTTTACTGTACCGGAGGAGGAAAAGAAGGGCATCCCCCAACGCTTTAAACTTCTGGGAGGGAGGGGATTTTTCCTTTCCAAGCTTTTCTTTTTATTTCTTTCTACGCTGCCTCTTTTGGGACTTTGCCTCTTTGTTTTGCAAAAAAACGCTTTTTTTGCCCGGGGAGAGACTACTGCCCCTTATTTTTCCTCTTGCTTTTTAGAGCTACTGGGATTTTTTTCTTCTTCTTTTATCGTCTCTTTAGACTTTTGGGAGAAGAAAGCCTTGGAAAATTACTCTCCTTTTCCCTTCTGTTTTTGGGAATTCTTTATACCGGAAAACTCTTCGGAGAGGGAAATGCACCGGAGCTTGTGAACCGCTTTTCTCCCATTACTGTAAATCGAATGCTATTAGAGGGATGCAGGAGAGGACTTTCAACGGATGCACTCAGAGATCTGTCCTTGCCTCTACTCTTATGGTATGGTCTGGCTTTGGTGCTGGCGTTTTTTTCTATGCTAAGAAAAGGACTGCAAAGGCTTATCAAAGCAGGAGGCTCTCTTTGGCAGGGGAAGGATACAGAGCTGCGAAAGGGCTTCTCTCTCTCTCTACCCCTAAGCCTTCCTTCTCTTCGTTTCTCCCTTCTCTTAGGGGGAGGAAGGGGACTGCTTCTTTTGCTTTTCTTCCTGTTTTCTCTTTTTGTCTATTCTCAGGGAAGAGGAAGGGAAAAGCTATCCCTAATCTTGGTACGGGAGGATAAGGGTGCCTGGAGCGAGGAATTAATTCAAGATTTAGAAGAGGAACAGGGCTTAGAGATCGCAGTAATGGAAAATGGGGAAGGAGAAAGGGCCCTTTTGGAGGGCAGTGTAGAGGGCGTCCTGTGGATTAAGGAAGGCTTTACCGGAGATTTGGAAGGCAAAGGAAGCTTGCATTACGAAAGTAGTCCGGATTCTTTGGCGGAAATGGGCGTTCGTGAAATTGTGGCGGCTTTAAGCAGTACCCTGCGGATGGAGAAGGGAGCCCTTGCTTATGGAGAGAGTTTATTGGGAAGAGCTTTGGAAGATAAGGAAAAAGAGGCTATCGAGGCCTCTATTCTATCCAGTAAAAGGACAGAGCCCCTATATCTGATTCAAGAACTTCATGGAGAAGGGGCAAAGCAGCTTTTTCAACCGAAACGAGAGGCGATTTTGGCCTTTGTCCTGTATTTTTTTCTCTTTTCCTTGGCAACAAGTTTTGGCAGAGAAGAGGAGAAGAAGGTTTACCAGAGAGCTTCCTCCTATTCCTTTGGAAGGCTTCGCTATCATCTCAGCGCTATCCTGCTTTTTGTATTCCTAGGCTTAGCCTTTTACTTTGCCCTTAAAGGAGGGAGCCTTATTCCGGCAAGAAAAGAGGAGGGGATGTCTCTTGCCCTTACTTACAAGGATTTAAGCCTTCCTATACTTTGCACGGCAGTTTTTTCCTTCTTTATATATAGTTTGGGCAGGAGACTTTCCTATTCTTTGTTTTGGAGAGGAAATGGCGGGAGGCCTTTCCCTAAGCTTGGGATTGCTCTTCAGCTTTTTGGGAGGAAGCTTTATAGATTTTTTTCTTCCTTAAGCGATATTCCCGGCTTTATTCCCTACCTATCTCCCACCGGAATTTATATGATGGGAATGGAAGGAAAGCTTCTGCCTTTGGGCGTGCTGTTCATCATGGGGATTTTTTTGCTCTAGAATTATCTTCATCCCGCAAGAAAAAAGGAATCAGGGTCTAAACCAATGGAGAAGGGAAAGTGTGGCGGATTCTACTTCTCCTGCTCCAGCTGCCAAATCTTCCATAGACCCTTCAAGAGCAGGTTATCATCTACAATGATTTTATGTTTACAATAGGGACAAATCAGGTGGGCTAAGCCTCCTGTGGCAATGACAGTACCTTCCTCCCTCAGCTCCTCCTGAAAATGCTCCACAATCCCGTCTAAGGATCCGGCGGTACCGTAAATAATACCTGCCCGCATGGCATCCACAGTATCGGTGGAAATCAAAGTCTTTGCAGGAGCTACATCGATACTGGGAAGGAGGGAGGTTTCCTTGGCTAAAGCATTCATGGAAATCCCTACGCCGGGGAGAATTACCCCTCCCATAAAGTTTCCTTCTTTATTTACCACCGTGATAGTGGTGGCAGTACCCATATCAATAATAATGGCGGGAAGGGGATAGTTGTTCTTCGCTCCTACAGCGGAGATAATCAGATCCGGTCCCACGCCGCTGGGGTCTGCCATGGCAAAGCCCATATTCATGGGGCTGGAACTGCTGACCACGATACATTTTCCCTTACAAAGAATTTCCATAGCCTGTTGGTAGGAGGTGGTTAATTCCGGCACCACAGAGGAGAGTACGGAACCTTCCAGCTTTTCTAAATCAATGTCTAAGAGCCGACAGATTTGCGCAATGTCTGCGGCATATTCATAGCTGGTTTTTCTCCGGCTACTTTCCATCCGAAAAATCTTTTGGATTTCTCCCTCTTTGCTAATCGTTCCAAAAACGGTGTGGGTATTCCCGCAATCAATGGCTAAAATCATTTTCTCCTCCTAAACGGCAATCTCTTCTTTTACAAAACGAAGATTTCGTAAGATACGGGCTAATACGGGAACAAGGATCAGATTCACCAAAAACTCCGTGGTAAAGTTAATTCCAAGGATACTAAAAATCAGGAAGTCCAAAACCTTTTCCTGTCCGTTGGCCCAAAGAATTAAGGTATCCTGGAAGAAGAGGAGCAGTCCCAGGATAAAAATACCGGTATTTACCACGGGAGCAATTCCCGCAGATACAAATAAAGCCAGAGTAGTATTCTTTTTACTAAGGCCTCTTGCCACCAGTCCGGAAAGGTATCCGGCAGCGGTACTTTTTATCATGCATAGTAGCAAGGTAATTACGGGTTTTTGAGAAAAGAGCATGAAGCCCCTGCATCGTTTCCGGAAACCACGGAAATACAAAACCAAAAACCGAAGAGGGCACCAAGAAAGGCTGCGCTTAAAGGGCCATAGAGAACAGCTCCCAGAATAATAGGAACCAAAGTTAAGGTTATGTTAAAGGGTCCCAGCTTTAAACTGCCTAAGAGGAGTTGCAGAGCTAATACTAAAGCAGCAAGAATGGCTGTTCCCACAAGGTTTTGAACAAAGTTTTGATTTTTTTCATGAAAGCTCCTTTCCGTATATTGAAAGCCGGGGAAATTATGGCATGAATAAGGAAAAATTTCAAGGAATTTAAAAGTCCGAAAAAGCTATGTATTGCATTCCAAGCATGAATTTTTGTAAAATAAGGAAGGACTTTTTACAAGAAAACAAATTATTTAATACTTTTTGGAAAGTGCTAGTTTTTAAGAGTATAATGCAATTTCCTAATATTTTTCCCGAAAGAATTTCTTACAATAGGGAGTCAATGCTGGAGAAAAAAATAGCTTTAAGCTATATTGTGTTCAAGAGAAGAAGATAAGATGCCCTATTTTACGCTTTTTCTATTTTAGGAATAGAAAAGGGCGATTTTTCCGAAGCATTTTCTATAAAAAATTAGAAAACTGCCGATATACTAAAGGAGAAGAAAAGCAAGGATGTTAGAACGATTAATGCAGGAAATGGGGCTACCCCTTCTGTTTACAGCCATTTTATTGTATTACGCCATTAAACTGTTGGTTTTTTCTGATGTGGAGAGTATTCGCCCTCAAGGGACGCCCTCCTGTACGGGACAGAAAGGCCTATAGCAAAGAGGCGGGGATTTTGATTGTGATTTTTGCAGGCATCTCTTTGTTGTCTTCCGCATTAATGATTCTCCATCCTCTTTTGGGAATCGGACTGATTATTCTAGGTACTTTGGTAATGGCTATGCGTTTTAGAGCATTGGAAGAGAAATATGTTGGAGACAAGAACTCATGAAGAAATATTCCGTTTTGTTGGTAGATGATGAAGAAGATGTAGTAGAGGCCATTGTCCAAAAGATTGATTGGGAGGCCTTGGGCTATTCCTTTGGCGGGCTATGCCAAAAATGGTTTGGAAGCTCTGGAAATTGCAGAAGAAAAAGCAAGTGGATGTGGTGCTTACCGATATAAAGATGCCTTATATGGATGGATTAACCCTTTCTCACCGTTTGAAAGAGCTTTATCCCTCTATTAAGATTATCATTTTTTTCCGGCTTTTGATGAATTCTGAGTATGCCAAGGAAGCTATCCGCCTGGAGGCTGAGGAATATATGTTAAAAGCCTGTGGATGCGGGAGAACTGTCCCGGGTATTTCAGAAGGTTCATGATGCTTTTGGATCAGGAATTTGATGAGATGCAGAGCATATACCGCTTGAAAAATTATTATTTAGAGAGTCTTCCTATTTTGCAGGAAAGTTTCTATACCTCTTTGATTGAGGGAACCTTACCGCAACAGGATTTGGAAAGTACTCTTTTGGACTATCAGATTGCCCTTCCCGGAAAGTATTTTTGCGGTGGTAATTTTACATAACAGCTTAAGCCTGTCTCCGGAGGGGATTAATCCCCTTTTGATTACCATGTCTATCCGAAAGCTTGCTGAGGAAAGACTGCAAAAAGAACTGGCGTCCCTGCTTCTTTACCTATCTTGGACATACGCTATTTATTGCCCAATTGGATCAGGAGAAGGACAGCTTAAGACTTACGGATGACTGTGAGATTCTTTGCCGTATGGCTAGACACATTTGTAAGGCAACGGTAACGGCGGGAATCGGTAAAACCGTATCCAATTTGATGGATTTACCGCTTTCTTATTTAGGGGCCAGAGATGCGGTGGCTTATCGAGTGCTTTACGGTAGAGGAAAGGCTATTGCCATCAGTGAAATCGGTTTAGAGGATAAAGAAGAGCATACGGTTAATAAAGAAATAATTGATGAGGAAAGGCTTTTGGATATTTATCGGAGCATCCGTATGTCCTCTGAAGAAGAGTTGGAAAAATGTATTGACCTTTATATAGAGAACAGCCGTCTGGATTCCCCTTCTTTACAAGAATACCATTTTTTCTTAATGGATTTGGTGACCAATATGCATAAGTTCCTCTTGGCCAATCAGGTGGATACCGGACTTATTTTTCCCAAGGAGGAGGATGTGTACCATAAGGTGCAACAGTTCAGTCTGGCGGAGCTGTCTCAGTGGATGAAAGAGATTTGCAAGAAAATGCAGAGGATTATCCAGGAGATGCGAAGTGACAAAACCAAGTTCTTTGTCAAGAAGGCTGTGGAGCATGTACATAGCCATTATATGGATAAGGATTTGACGGTAGAGGCTTTATCTCAGGAGCTACATGTATCAGCGGCTTATTTTTTTCCACCGTGTTTAAACGGGAAACGGGAAAAAGCTTTATCAATTATTTGACGGATTATCGTATGGAAAAGGCTCTCCGGCTTTTGATGGAAGAGGAGGAGAAGACCTATATTATTGCCGAGGCTGTGGGCTACTCGGATCCGAACTACTTCAGCTATGCTTTTAAGAAGAAGTTTGGTATGTCTCCATCTAAGTATAAGTCCAACAGTAAGGGAAAAGAAGGATAGAAAAATCTTTCTAAGAGTAGGGGGGAGGATTTCCTTGGAGAAAAAAACGTCTCAAAAACAATCTATTGGCTGATGTTTTTTTGCAAAAAGGGAGTCTTTTTCCCCTTTTCTATTACTTCACCCCTTCGTTCCTTTCACAACATGCTTTTTAATGAGCTTTATGCTCTTTTCGATCTTCTTGATACTGTTTCTTTCCACGGTGCTGTACGCACAGTTCTCTATTCGTCTTAGAATTAATCAGGAAACCCAATCCGAACAGCTTTTAAGACAGGGAGGTATTCAATTAGAGGAATACCTTCTTAGCATGCGAAGAATTTCCGATGCCCTTTATTACAATGTGGTGAAGGGAACGGATGTGGATTTTAATGTATTGAATCAGGAGATGAACCTTCTTTACGAGGCCCACAAGGACGGCCTGGTTTCCATTGCCCTTTTTTCCGCCCGGGGAAAATATATTGCGGCGGTTCCCATTTCCGCAGAAAAGAAGAATCGTAAGGTAATCGAACAGGATTGGTATAGGAAAGCGGTACAGCAGGTGGAAAACCTGCATTTTTCCCTTCCCCATGTACAGAATCTTTTTGATGACCCTTCCTACCGTACTCGCTGGGTTATTTCTTTAAGTCGAGTGGTGGAGCTTAGCTTTGATGGAAGAAGTGATAGCGGTGTACTCCTGGTAGACATGGATTACAACATGATTGAGCGTATGATGGAGAAGATGAATCAGGTCAATGGAAAGCGCTATTTTTATCTTTGTGATAAGAGAGGAAAACTGATTTATCATCCCAAGATTAGAGAAATTTACCGCGGGCATGCGAAGGAAGATACAGAACTGGCGGTGGCTCAGGAAGACGGTATTCACCGTTTGCAAAGTGACGGAAAAGAAAAAACCATAGTGGTGGATACCATCGGCTATACAGGCTGGAAGTTGGTGTCTGTTTTGGAGGAGAGTAGCGATGTCTTTGCCACCGGGGGTATGCTTTACTATGTTTTCATCGTAATTTCCGTGACTCTCCTGATTGCCCTTTTGATGAACCAGGTGATTTCTTTGAGACTATCCTATCCTATCCGTAAGTTAAATGAAGACTTAGGCAATATGGGGGTAAAGCGTCCCACCATGGAGGAAATTGCTTCTTATGGAAGTACGGAAATTGTGCATTTGGGTGAAAGCTTGTTGCAATCCTTGCAAAGAATCGATGAGCTGACAGAAGAGCGAATCAAGCAGCAGGAGGAAAAAAACGGCAGAGCGAGATGGATGCCTTACAATCCCAGATTAATCCCCACTTCCTTTATAATACTTTGGAATCCGTGGTTTGGATGATTGAAAGCGGAAAAACGGGAAGACGCGGTGTTTATGGTAACCCAGCTGGCCAGCTTCTTCCGGATTTCTTTCTGCGGGAAAGAACATTATTCCTCTCTCAGGAGATTCAACACGCAAAAAAACTATATGAACATTCAAAAATCCGCTATAAGAATAAGTTTACGGTGGATTTTGATGTGGAGGAAGAGGTACTGTCCTGCCTTACCGTAAAACTGATTTTTACAACCCATTCTGAAAATGCCATTTACCATGGTATGGAGGGATGGATGAGGATGGAGAAATTATAGTCAGCGGTAGGATTCAAAAAAAGAAGGGGACGGTAGACGATCCGTACTGCTTTCCGTAAAGGACAACGGTTTCGGTATGACGGAGGATAAGGCCAGAGCTCTGCTGGAAAAAGACGGAAAGTGACTACTCCAGCTTCTCCAGCCAGAAAAAAAGAGGATCCGGTGTAGGCGTCATCAATGTACACCGCCGTATTCAGCTTCGTTTTGGAGCCATTTACGGTCTTCGGGTCATCAGTGCACCGGATGAGGGAACGGATGTACAGGTGCTTCTACCGGCTATTCCTTTTACGGAAGAAAATCAAAAGAGTTTAGAGCATGGCAATATGCATCACAGCACAGAGTATTTTTCATAGCGGACAGGAAGAGGGGGAGAAGTGATGAAGGAAAATACCATTTTCACCACAGGCCTCGGCCTGGTTGCCCTGCTTCTTTTACTCTTATCCTTAGGAAAGCTATTAGGGGAAAATGATGTGGAGCGCTACAAGATATCCGTGATTGTGATCACAGCAATTCCAATTCCTGGTCCAGCTTTAAGCTGGGACTTAGTGCTGCAAGCAGAGCCTATAACATGGAATATAACTTTGTTTCCACTGACCGCTTAGTTTCCATCCAGCAGGAAAATATCAATATCAAGAGAGAGATTCAGAGCGGGGCAGATGGGATTATTACAGAACTGAGAGCCACAGAGGATACCGGAAAGCTCTTGAATATCTTGGGAAAGACGGCAGCGATTCAGCTGGTGGATTCCGAGAAGGAGAGTACGGATCCCGGCTTAAATATCCCTTCCATCAATGTGGAGGAAGAGGCCTTAGGCAAAGCACTGGCAGAGCAGGTTTTGCATTCTACTTTGCAAAAAGAAAAAAAGCGTATCGGCATTTTGGCAGGAAATCAAAATAAGGGCAATATGCAAAAAAGGCTGCATGCCTTATTGACCGTTTTGGAGCTGGAAGGACAGGATATTGCCTGGGTTATTTTTGGATCGAGGGAAAACCCAGGAGGAAATGGTGAAGGCCAATCATAAGCGAAGTGTGGACTTGATTGTGGCCTTAGACAATGACAGTTTGGAAATTGCGGCTCGATATTTAAAAGATACCGGAAGACGATATGTGGAGTTGTACGGGGTAGGGAATTCCCGGGAGGTGGTTTATGCCCTGGATACCGGCATTATTCGTTGCCTGGCCGTAATCGACCAATATACTATGGGCTACTATGCCATGGAGAACCTCTGGTATATGCTTTCCGGTAAGCGTAACAGTATAGAAAACAAGACGGTTAACTTTTTATATGGTTACCGGCGAGAATATGTACAGTGAAGAAATCGAGAGAATTCTCTTCCCCACCGGGGAATAAAAAAATCGGAGAAGGAGTCCCTGTCCATGTTGGCAGGGAAGAAGAAAAAGAAGATGAAGAATCAGAAGCAAGGCAGGACAGGAAAGTTTAAGCATTCCCGGGAGAAGGGGGAAAGCTAAGTCAAAAAAAGGCTGTGGAAAAGAAGCATAGCCTGTTTCTCCATGCTACTATGCCTTTTCAGCACTCTTTTCTTCCTGTAAGCAAAAAGGAAGAGCCAAAGGAAAAGAAAAAAATACAAATCGGCGTTACGATTTATGACGGCTACGATACTTTTTGGCAGGATATATGGCGGCTTTTTGAAAAAGGAAATCAATAGGAAGAGGGAAGAAGGGATAGAAATAGGTTTCTTCCGTTATAATGCGGCGGGGAGTCAGGTGCTCCAAAATGAGCAGGTGAAGGAAATGCTGGAGAAGGACTGCGATGTTCTTTGCGTAAATCTTGTGGATCGTACTGCCCTTCTGAAATTATCGACATGGCAAAAAAAGAAAAAAATGTTCCTATCATTTTTCTTTAACAGAGAGCTGGTGGAGGAGGATCTTTCTCAATGGAACCAGCTATACTATATCGGGGCGGATGCAAAAGCAATCCGGAATTTTACAGGGAGAAATGGCTTTAGAGGATATTCTCTCTGAAGAAGTGGAAAAAGCCTACCCCGGAGGTTCCTCTGGCTTCTCCGGAGGATGCCCGGGAAGTGGAAGAAAGAATGGCGGCAAGTAGGGGAGCAGGCCAGAAAAGAGGGAGCGGTACTGGGAGAAAGCAGGGAAGCCTCTACAGAGGATGAGCGCAGTAACTTATCAGAGAGTGAAGCGGATTTTGAGGGAATTCAGGATTTTGTCCGCCAAAAGGGAAGGGAAAACCTGGAGAAGATAGAACGGGAAGCAGGATTTCTGGATGAAGGCCGGGAGATTTTTCCGGAAGAATCCTCCACGGAAGAAGCTTTTAGCAGCAAAACCGGAGGAAGAAGGTTCTGAAACGGAGAAATTAATTCTATCGCCAAGGGTGGATAAAAATGGTGACGGCGTTATTCAGTATTTGATGTTTGAGGGAGAGGCCGGCCACCAGGATGCCATTGTGCGGACGGAGTATTCTGTGAATACCTTAGTGCAAAAGGGTATTCCGATGGAAAAGCTTTCCTATGCCATTGCCAACTGGAATCGTGCGGAAGCTCAAAAGCAAGATGATGCAGTTTTATCCGGAGTTTCAGGATAGAATTGAATTGATTCTGTCCAACAATGACGATATGGCCTTAGGGGTTTTGGATGCTTACGATAAAAATCGGTTTGCCCTAAGGATAAAAGACCCTTTATTTACGGAATAGACGGAACTACTGTAGGCTTGGAAGCCGTGAAAAAGGGCAATCTCATGGGCACAGTGTACAATGATGAGAAGGGACAGGCCAAGGCCCTATTTCAACTGGCTTATAAACTGGCTTTTGGGCAGAGAGACTTGGAAACAGAGGGAGAAAATCGTAAGATTATTCGGCTTCCCTACCAAAAAGTAAGAAGAGAGGATAGCCAACGCTTGTTGGAGGAGAAGGAGAAGAAATAAATGGGAAAAGAACGGCAGGAAAAATTTTTGGATAAGAAAGAGGAAGTAGGAAAAATCCGCTTCTTTGGATTACGGAATTAGCGGGATTCCTTTGGGGATACTCTTAGTGCTTTTGCTTTTGCTTTTTTTCCTTTTTCCGGAACAGTCTAATCGGATTTTTATCCGGGATTCGCGGTTTTCTGGGACAGGAGTTTTCCGTTTACTATCTGGGAATTGGCCTTTTTATTTTCTTGCTCTCCTTTTATATTGCCTTTTCACCCTTAGGCAATATTGTTCTGGGAGAGCCTGACGAAAAGCCGAAATACTCCTTTTTTACCTGGGGAAGTATGATGTTTACCGCAGGGCTTGCAGCGGATATTCTCTTTTATTCCTTCGGAGAATGGATTCTCTATGCCAACGATCCCTATGTCCAATCCCTGGGAAAGCTATCGGATTGGAGCAGTATTTACACCCTTTTCCATTGGGGCCCCATACCCTGGGGATTTTATCTGGTGCTGGCGGCGGCCTTCGGCTTTATGCTTCATGTACGGAAAAGAAGCAGGCAAAAATATTCGGAAGCCTGCAGAGCTATTTTAGGAAAGCACACCGACGGTCTGGCGGGAAGAGGGATTGATTTACTGGCGGTTTTTGCTCTCCTTGCAGGAACAGCCACCACCTTTTTCGGTAGCCACTCCCTGATGTCGGAAATCATTAAAAAGCTCCTTCCCAACGGGCTGTCCACCAGAGAGCTTACCTTAATCATATTGATTGCCACCTGTGTGGTTTACACCTTTGCGGTATTGAAGGGGATGGACGGGATTTCCTTTTTGGCAAAGCTTTGTACCTGGCTGTTTTATGCCTTGCTTTTATACATTTTCTTCGGAAGTGGTGTAGGTTCCTTTATTGTAAAAAAATGGAATGAATGCTTTGGGAAAGATGGTAGAGCACTTTTTTTCTCCATGGCTACCTATACGGATCCTCTAGGAGAAAATCATTTTCCGGAAAACTGGACGATTTTTCTACTGGGCCTATTGGATGGTGTGGTGCGTGGCTTCCCCTTCTTTATCGGAAGCATCAGCCGGGAAGAACCATACGACAAACCATTATGGGAGGATACATTTTTCGGCATCGGCAGTACCTATGTAAGCTTCATTGTTTTAGGGAATTTCACCCTGTCCCTGGAGGTTTTTCCATAAATTACCGGTGTTACAGCTCTATCAGGAGAACGGTTCCCTCTACCTTACGGTGGTGAAAATGTTGGAAACCCTGCCTCTTCCCGGACTGGTATTCATCCTGCTTCTTCTGACCATGATTGCCTTTTACGCCACATCCTTTGACTCCATCGCATTGGTGGCGGCGCAGTATAGCTATAAGAGCCTTCCGGAGGGGCAGGAGCCATCCCGAAAGGTACAGGGATTCTGGGCGATTTTATTGATTTTACTGCCTTTGGCACTAGTCTTTTCCGAAAGTTCTATGGTAAACTTGCAGTCTGTCTCCATCATTGCGGCATTTCCCATCGGACTGGTGATTTTACTGATTAGTCTAAGCTTTTTAAAGGATGCGAAGGCTTATCTTTTGGAATTGGAAGAGCAAGGCAAGGGGGAGAAGAGGGAAAAAGATAAAGGAGTTAGGAAGGAATGGCAGTAGATGTTTCAAGGCTTTTTTAATTATGATAATGATGTGTGGCGGTTCATAGGAAGATTGGCGGATATGATGGTGCTGAATTTTTTATGGATTCTGTTTTCTCTGCCTATTGTAACTTTGGGGGCGTCTACAACGGCTTTATATTACTGTACCATTAAGATTGTGCATGAGGAGGATCGAGGCAATTTCAGGATGTTTATGCATTCCTTTAAACAGAATTTAAAGGAGGGCATCATTCTCTGGATGATTTTACTGCCTATTTTGCTTATCTTGCTCTTAGATCGCAGATTTTTTCTATGATTTTTTTGCGGATAACACAGCGCTTCGCCTTCTTTTTCGGGGGCATTACGGATGCCTTACTTTTTGCTTTGGACCTTTGTTTTTCTCTATATTTGGCCCCTGCTTTCCCGTTTTGACAATAGCTGGCAGAAAACCTTAGTTCATGCTTTGCTTATGTCTATTCGCCACCTGCCCTATACTTTGGGGATGCTTTTTGCAGATGTACTTTTGATTGTGGGAAGTTATTTTTCTGATTTTTGATTATGCCCATGTTCACTCCGGTATTTTTTTGTTTTGGGCTATCCCCTGATTGCCTGGATGAATTCCGCTTTTTTCAAGCGGATTTTCCGCCTGTATGAGAAGAAGGTGGAGGTAAGAGACCCCTTTGAAGAACGGGTTTATGGAAAAGAGGGAAAAGAAAGGGAAAACGCTACAGAAGCGGAGAAATAAAAAAGCTTTTCTTATTTCTCCTATAAAAGGGAGGAGGCCGGAGCGTCCTTATGGAAGCTCCGGCCGAGTATTATGAAAAAAATCTTATTTAGTGGATAACGAGCACTTCGTTATCTGTAATGCAGTATAGAAGTCAAGAGTGAATAAACTATGTTTATGCTGTAAACATTGTGCTAACAAAATATGAACGAAGCATGAATGAGGAGAAGAAATGTTATTACAAAGTGAAGTGAAGGAAGAAAGAAACCCTTTTTCGGATTGGCCCAAAAGCTTTTACGAGGAAAGGGATGTGGTCAAGCGCTTTGCCCTGGTGATTGAAAAAATCAAAAGGACAGAGGATATGGAGGAAAAGCTTGTAGAAGGAAAACGCCTGGAAACCCTTCGCTTTCGTTATCCTATTTTGCAAAAGGAAAATTTGGACAAGTTTGTAGAAACACAAAGGGGCAAGCCTTTGCAGATTAAAGACAACTTTATGGCATCATGGATGGAAATTTTAATTTCCGGACGAACCGGTATTTCCTTTTGGAATAAAAAGAAAATGCAGAAATGGGTGTCTCAGCAGTTGGACAACTTTCATTTGCCGGAAAAGAAGACCGTGGAAGAACGGAAGAGAGAGGATATTCCCTTAAGTGATGCGGCTATCGTAAATCTTACCCTGCAGAATCTGGATATTCCGGAGATACCGGAGGGACAAAGCCTGGAAAGCACCATGCTGGCCTTTGCCAAGAGTCCGGAAACCTTAGCCTTGGAACAACAGCTGCTTCGCCTGGAATGGAAGGCCTTCGCCAAGTTTTGGATGGAAACCTGTATCAAGGACAAGAGCTATTCTTCCACAGTCTTTGGCTTTGTTCGGATGAAGGATGAGTCCTTGGCAAAGAAACTTGCCCAGGAAATTGGAGATGTTTGCGTCTTTATTCCCAGAGCCCTGGGACTTGAGGAACGGGCGGTACCCCTTAGAAATGCGGTGGTAAAGGCCTATGAGGAAATGATTTATCAGGGCAGAAGCTATTGGGATGCCCTGATGGCGGAGAACAAAGCCTAGCAAAAGTAGGAGCAGAAGATGCCGGAGAACAAAGCCTAGCAAAAATGACAGATGTCGGGGAATTAAAGGAGAAAAAGCAATGATCAAGAAGGCTGTAATATTCGATGCGGATGGAACACTATGGGACAGTGTGGATTTGGTGGCAAAGGCTTTTTAGCATAAAATTGCAGGATTTTTCCGGAGACGAAGGGAATTAGGATTTCTCGGGAGGACCTTCTTCCTTTAATGGGAAAAACCATGGATCAGTTTGCAAAAAGCCTGATTCCTCAGGTAGAAGGGAAGAGGGGAGAAGAAATTCTTGCCCACTGCATGCAATTTGAAAATTTTTATTTGGGTGAGAATAAGGTACAATTCTATCCCCATCTTGAAGAGTGTCTTGCGGCATTGAAAGCGGCTGAGATTGGCCGCTATATCGTTTCCAACTGTCAATCAGGCTATATTGATGCGGTGCTGTATGGAGAGAAGTTCACTCTGGGAAAGACCGGGGACTTTTTGGATATGGAATGTTACGGAAACAACGGAAAAAAAGAAGGCGGAAAAATATCCGGATTTTGATGGAAAGAAATCACTTAAATCCGGAGGATTGTGTGTATCTCGGAGATACCGCCTTAGACTATAGCTCCGCTACAGAGGCGGGAATTGCCTTCATCCATGCCGCTTATGGCTTTTGGACAGGTGGAGGGGCGGAGAGAAGCATTTCCGATTTATCGGAGCTGATTGCCGTATTACCATTTAACTGATAGAAAAAAAGGATTGGAGCTTGAAAGATTATAGTAATCTGCTTCGAGCTCTTTTTTGTTTGCATTTTCTCCTTCCATTTCATCTCTGCTTTATAAAAGCTCTGTACTATAGACTCAGAAATAGTATTATGGGAGAAAAGCCTTTGCTCTTTTTCCCGGCTTTCTGATTTTTATATTGATTAAGACAATGCATAATTAAGGAGGAATATTTATGAGAAAGCATCAATTTATGGGAGTCTGTCTTGCTGCAATTTGTTTTGGTCTTAGCCTTTCCGGATGCCAAAAGCAGGGTAGCGGGGAGCCAAAGTCTTCCGTAGCGGCAGAAGGCATGGAACAGCAGGGCCTTGTGGTAAGCCCGGAAGAGGCAGGGGTGTCCGTAAATATGGATAGTAAGGTCGAAAAGTTTAAGCCTGCGGACTATACTTTGCCGGTAAAGGAGGAGTATGTGTATGAGTATATGGGCTTTAAATTTAAGCTTTCTGAAAAGATAAAGGAAGCTATGCAGCGTAAAGACATCATCATGCTGGACGACCAGAGTCCTCTGGATCAGGATTTAAGCTATGGCCTTCTAAGCTTCAGTAAGCTGACAGAGGAGCAGAAAAAAATGCGGAAGTGGGCAAGATGGGAGACGGCTACGAAAAATGGCAGGAGAGTCTTGAAAGAATTGCTACAATCGGGATGTTTGCAAAGAGTCTTTCCGAAGAGGAAATTTCCAAAATCACAAAATGCGATAGCCATACAAAGTTTGGAGAATCTGCAGATGGAAAGTATAGCTACTACCTTAGCGTAAAAAGCGACACTGATGCAGGGACAGTAGAGGAATTCCAAAAAAATGGAAAAGGAAGTCATGGAAAAAGGATCGTCCGGAAAAATGGCTTCGTTTTATCCGAAAAAAATCCGACTTGGAAGGAACCATGGCTTTTGTAGGGAATTCCGGCGACGCAGTGACTGATTTAAGCAATCTTGTCACAAAAGGATATCGAGGGGAAAGAATTCAGTAGTAAGGATTTTGCCAACTATGACCTGACTATGGTCAATGTCTTTGCCACCTGGTGCACTGCCTGCGTACAGGAAATTCCGGCTCTTGCGGAGGTGCAGAAGGAAATGCAGCCTAAGGGTGTAAATATTATCGGCGTGGTAACGGATACCGTGGATGATACGGGGGAAAATCAGGAAGCTCTTGAGAAGGCAAAGCTGATTATGGAAAGAACTAAAGCAAATTACTCTTTTTTAATGCCGGACAAGAGTAATTTCAATGGAAGACTCAATGGGATTCAGGCTCTTCCGGAGACCTTCTTTGTGGATAAGAATGGACAGATTGTAGGGGAGAGCTATTCCGGCTCTCACAATAAGAAGGACTGGACGGAAATTATAGAAAAAGAATTGGCTAGAGTAAAAGAATAAAAGCTTTAGCAAAGAATTTTATAGAAATGAGAATAATATGAAACAGAAAATTTTGAAGTCTCGACTTAGCTCCCTGATTCTCCTTTGTATGGGAATTGCCATGATGTATTTTGGCTATCAACGGGGAGAGGCGCAGATCGTGATGAATAAGGCAATCAGAGTGTGCATGGAGTGTATTGGCATTGGATAAGTTAAAAGAATTCATCAATGGAAAGACAAAAAAAGATAAGTACAAGGCCAGAAATAGGGGAAGGCATATTTTTCAGTCCTTTTGGTTTTTGCTGACCAATTCCTTCTTTGAAGGATTTAAAACAGGAAAAATCTATAGCGGGGAATTAAAGCAGCTCTGCGTTCCCGGCATGAACTGCTATTCCTGTCCGGGAGCCAAGGGATCCTGCCCTATTGGAGCCCTGCAGGCGGTGATTGGCAGCCCAAACTTTAAGTTTAGCTACTATGTGGTAGGTTTTCTCTTCTTTGTGGGAGCCCTCATTGGAAGAGGCGTCTGCGGATACCTCTGTCCCTTTGGTTTGTTACAGGATTTACTACATAAAATTCCCTTTGTAAAAAGATAGAGAGCTTTAAATTGGACAAGGCTTTTGCGAAAGGCGAAGTATCTTATTTTTATCGATCTTCGTCATCCTGCTTCCCCTATTCTTGGTGGACTTCTTGGGGCAGGGGTCTCCTTATTTTTGCAAGCTGATTTGCCCTGTGGGGATGCTGGAGGAGGAATTCCTCTGGTGTGGATGAATAAGAGCATGAGGGGGCGGTGGGCTTTTTTTATATGCCTGGAAAGGACTTATCCTGCTTCTGACCATCCTCCTTTCCGTCATCATTTACAGACCCTTCTGCAAAATACATCTGTCCTTTGGGGGCAATCTATTCCCTCTTTAATTCCGTATCTCTTTTCCGTTATACTTTAGACCGACAGAAGTGCATTCACTGCGGAAGATGTAAGGCGGTTTGCAGAAATGAATTGCGATCCGGTGAAAAAAACTGTAATGATTTGGAGTGTATCCGTTGCGGAAAAATGTAAAAAAATGCCTGCCCGGTGGATGCCATTGCCTGCGGCGTAACCAAGCTGGATGTAGCAGAAGAAGTGAAAGCGAAGGCCTGAAAGAGGCGGTAGGGAAGGCTCGGAAGAGGCAGTAGGGATAGTGCATTTCTCCCTAAGCCCTAAGCTTTAGCAGGAAAATATGGGAGAATGAGGGGAAAAGGAAGATGAACATACTTGTAGTGGAAGACGATCAAAAGCATTAGAGAGGGAATTGCCGCCTTCCTTTCAGAATTTGGCTATACCATGCTGGAAGCTAAGGACGGTCGTGAAGCCCTTTCAAAATTTCATAAAGACATTCATCTGGTGATTTTGGATATTCAGATTCCCTTCATCAATGGTTTAGAGCTTTTAAAAGAGATTCGAAAGCAGAGTATGCTTCCTGTTTTGATTCTTACCGCCTTTAGCGATGAGGAATATAAGATAGAAGCTTTTCACCAGTCTTGCAGACGGCTATATGGAAAAAGCCCTTTTCCCTGCCCCTTTTAAAGGCGAGAATTGACTCTTTAATCCAAAAGAATTACGGACAGGCGGAGAAATTTTTCTTATAAAAATGTGGAGGTGGACTTTGCCGGATACAGCGCCAAGCTGGATGGACAGCCTGTGGACCTGAATGCCAAGGAGGTGGAGATTTTAAAGTATCTTTCCGAAAATGAAGGTTTGGCTCTGAGCAGGACGCAGATTCTGGACCATGTGTGGAAGGAAACGGAGGAAATTCCCTTCGACAGAGTGATTGATGTGTATATTAAGGAACTAAGAAGAAAAACTCAAGCTGGACTGCATTTTTCACCATCAGAAATGTGGGCTATAAGTTGGAGAGAGAATGAAAAATTTAAAGCTATTTCCGAAAAATGTTCATACAGCTTTTTTTCTGTATTGGGAATCATCATTGTCCTGATTCATCTTTTTGGTCTTTTTCTTCTTTCCCATCAGCTACTTAGAGCAAAGAAAAAGAAACCATCGCTTTCAGGGCAAATGATGTTTCCGCCGGTATGGAGGGAAGGTCTATAAAAAGAAATCGAAGATACACTGGCACTGTATTCTAAAAGCAGTGATATCCAAGTCTTTATCAAAAAAGATAGGGAGAGTCTGTCTTTTCCTGTCGAAGGGGACATCCCCATTGACGATACGGTGCCTATTGATTTTGACAGTCAGACCAATTCCATGATTATCGAAGAAAGGGAGATTCAAACGGATAGAGGAGATAAGCTGATTTTACAGTTTATTTCCACTGCGGATATGCAGCAGGAGGCAAAGGAACTGAGCCTGCAATTCCTGCCCTATTCTTTGGGAATTTCTCTTTTATTTTCCGTTGCGGTTTCCTTAGTCTATGCGAAAGCAATTAAAAACAATATTTCGGAAATTAAAAAAGAAACGGATAAGATGATAGAATTGGATCAGACAGCTTGCTTAAGGATTGTGTCTAAAGATGAAGTAGGGGAGCTAAAGGAGCAGATTAATACCCTCTATCGAAGCCTCTTACAATCCATTGAAAATGTAGAAAAGAAAAATCAGGAAATTTTAAAGCTGGAAAAGCTGAAATACGATTTTTTAAAGGGGGCTTCCCATGAACTGAAAACCCCTCTTGCCAGCCTAAAAATCATTTTGGAAAATATGCAGTACAATATTGGGAAGTATAAGGATAGAGATTTCTATATCGGGGAATGTATCACCACCGTGGACAGTCTTAGCCGAAACATTTCCCAGATTCTTTCGGTCTCTTCCTTAGATAAGCTAAAGGATGATGAAGAAAGTTTGGAGATTCGTTCTGTACTTCTTCCGGTTTTGGAAAAGTACGAGGTTTTACTTCAGCAGAAAAAACTGCATGTACAGAACCGCTTGAAAGAGGAAAAGCTTTATATCGGAAAGCCTGCCCTAAGAATTATTTTATCCAACTTACTGAGTAATGCGGTAAAATACACGGAGGAGGGGGGCTTTATCGAAATTTACGGGAAAGAGGGCTGGCTTTATGTGGAGAACAGCTTTCAAAAGTCTTATTCCATGAATTTTGATTTGCAAAAGGAGGACAGTAACGGGCTAGGTTTATATATTGTGAACACTTTACTGAAGAACTACAGGATTCCCTATGAGGTCTTGGAAAAAGACGGGAAATTTGTCTTTAGAATTAAGCTATCGGCATAGGAAAGGGAGGAAGAATTTTAGGAAATCAATATAGTTTTCGCTAGTAAGATCTTTTTTTTGAAGCCAATATGGTTTTTGATATGGATATATCTTGACCGTTTTTGGATAAGAAGCTCCAACAGGATATAAAGGAGGGAATATGTTCATCTTAGAATTAAACCAGGAGGGTATGGGAACGGAAATCGGTTTATTCCGGACTATCGAAGAGGGAAGAGCCTTTATTTCTCAAGTGGAGGGCTACAAATCTGAGGAGGAAGAGGGATTCGTCTATGAAAGTCTGGAACTCCGGAAGATACCGGAGTATATGGAACTACATTATAACGGGCATATTGTACCACTGACGAAGTTTATGTTTACGGAAGAGGGGGATATAGACATTTTCTGGAAAGAGCTTCCGGACTTAAGTGCCCCCGGAAAGGGCATGGTGGAAGGCTCCACCAGAGTGGATGCCTACTCCATTGAGAATCGGGATCTGAAGGACTATATTGAAAAAAGAGAAAGTCAGTACCGAAAAGTGAAAGCCTTTTTAGAAGCAAAGGGTTATGAGGCGGATAGAGCCTACTTCGGTTCGGAAGACGGAGAAGCGGTACTCTACAGAAAAAAGGGGAGCAAAGACTGGCATTTTCTTAGCCACATGGATCCGGACTTTATTGAGGAAGAGGACTTCCCAGGCCTCTTAGACTAGGAAGATGAGCTTTGTGGAACTGCGTATATTTCTTGCACTTTTCCTCTTTAAGCTTTATAATCAAGAAACGCTCTATGCTTAGGAGCTTTTTTTGTGAAAAAATATAGAGCGAGACGAAAAAATTTGAGGTTTAAAATGAATGAAGTATTCGTCATGAAAGGGGGAATCCCCCTTCGTGGAGAGGTTGTCATCAGCGGGGCAAAAAATGCAGCACTGGGTATAGTGGCAGGAGCCCTTCTTACTGACGAAGAAGTAATTATCGAGAATCTTCCCGATGTTCGAGATATAAATGTTATGCTGGAGGCCTTAAAGGCCATCGGAGCGAAGGTCAATCGTATAGAAAGCCATGTGGTGTCTATTCAGGCGAATCAATTGTCTATGAAAAGTGTAGATGATGAGGCGATTCGCCGTATTCGTGCGTCCTATTACTTTATTGGGGCGCTTTTGGGAAAATACCATCAGGCCAAGGTGCCCTTGCCGGGAGGCTGTGCCATTGGGGAAAGACCTATTGACCAGCACATCAAGGGATTTACCGCACTTGGTGCAGAGGTGGAAACCACTGAGGGCTATTTTTGTGGCAAAGGCAGAGGAGCTAAAGGGAGAGAACATCTATTTTGATGTGGTCACTGTTGGGGCAACCATTAACCTGATGTTGGCTGCGGTTTTGGCCGATGGGCAGACCATTCTGGAAAATGTAGCCAAAGAGCCCCATATCGTAGATGTGGCCAACTTCTTAAACAGTATGGGAGCCAATATCCGCGGTGCCGGAACAGACACCATCCGTATCCGGGGCGTGGAGCGTTTGCATGGAACCACCTATGCAGTGATTCCGGATCAGATTGAAGCCGGAACCTTTATGTGTGCCGCTGCGGTGACCCGGGGAAATATTCTCATCAAAAATATTATTCCCAAGCATATGGAATCCATTACCGCAAAGCTTCGGGATATGGGAAATATCGTTTACGAAGGAGACGAGGAGATTCAGGTCATTGGAAGAGAAAAGCAGAAGGGCACCAAGATTAAAACCCTTCCCTACCCCGGTTTTCCTACGGACATGCAACCTCAGATTGCGGTTACCTTGGCGCTGGCAGAGGGGAAATCCACGGTTACCGAGTCGATTTTTGAAAATCGTTTCTTATATGTGGAAGAATTAAAGAAAATGGGAGCCGATATTACAGTGAAGAATAGAGTGGCCACCATTGAAGGACAGGAAAAATTACAGGGAGCAACCCTCCATGCCTTAGACCTTCGAGCAGGAGCAGCCCTGGTTTTGGCAGGTCTTGCCGCAGAGGGCATCACTGTGCTGGAAGATATAGGATATATTAGAAGAGGCTACGAGTTCTTCGAAAAGAAGTTGGTGAACTTGGGAGCCAAAATCGTTTTAGCAAAAACGGAAGAGGAAGTGGAAGCCTTCCGAAGAGAAGCATAATCACAGGAGTCGGTAAAGACATAGAAATACCTACGCTTCCTAGCATAATAGCATTGGATGCGGGCACGCTCTCGCTAAGCTCGCCTCCCAGGGGTTCTAAGCTTTTATAAGACAAAAGCCAAGAACCCGGGGGCTCACATTGCCCCTTATCCAATGCTATTTATGCTAGAAAAGCTGTATGGATACTATTCAGTCTTTACCGCCTCCTGTTATTTTTTTATGCTTTTTCGGAAGATTTAGCTCTTTTTGGAAGATTTAGCTCTCTTTGGAAGGCTTACTTTCCGAAGGAAGGCTTCTGTAAAGGTTTTGTAGGAAAACCGGGAGGAAAAAGAAAAGAGTTCCTCGCCGGATTATAGTATAGTAAGGGTAAAAATTAAGCAAATAGGAGAAGAGAGACGATGGATAGAAATTTTAAAAATAATATCGGGTTTAGACTGCCCGAAAATCTGTTACAAAGCTTGGCTTTTCTGCTTTTTATACTTCTTTTTTCCCTGAGCTTTTTTTGCAGGAAATTCCGCCTATGCTTCAAACTTTACGGGACCCGGTGTGAAAAGCCTTTCCTCTCAAAAAAAGAGTTAAGGGCGGTTTGGTTTTCTTATCTGGACTGGATGAATATGCCGAAGGAAGAACAGGCCTTTCGGGCAGAGGCAGCCAAGGTCATGGACAATCTGCAGAAGAATGGTTTTTCAGACTCTCTTCCTCCATGTGCACAGCCATTCGGACAGCTACGGAAAGAAAATGACAGTTTTTCCCCTATTCTAAATTTATGCCGGGAAATGGCAGTTTTGACCCCTTGGAGATTATGATTTCCGAGGCAAAGAAAAAGGGCATTTCCGTCCATGCCTGGTTTAACCCCTACCGTGTCAGCAGCTCCATGTCCAAGTGGGAAAATATTCCCGAAGACAGCATTGTGAAAAATTGGAGCAAGACCTCCGGAGAAGAAAGAAATGTGCTACTCCATGAAGGACAGTATTATATTAACCCCTCCAAGGCGGCAGGAAGAGAGGCACTTCTGGCCTCCATTAAAGAGCTATTGGATAACTACGCCGTGGATGGTATTCATTTTGACGATTATTTCTATCCCAGAGTTTCCTTGACAGAAGAGAGCAAACGCTTTGATGAGCCGGAGTATGAGGAGGCGAAAAGGCAGGGAGAGACAGGGAACTTAACAGAATATCGGAGAAATCAGGTCTCTTTATTGTTAAAACAGGTACATAGCTTGTGTAAAGAAAGAGGAGTGCTCTTCGGTGTAAGCCCAGTGCCAAACCTGCAAAGCCTTCGCTCTTCAGTGGCCTATTTCCTGGATGTGGACAAAAATTATGGCATCCAAGGACTATATTGATTACATCATGCCCCAGATGTATCACGGCTTTAGGGCGAAAAACGGAAAAGGGCAGGAAGCTCCCCATGCCTATATGCGAAGCCTTGGAGACTGGGTGAACTTAACAAATTCCACTGGAAATCAGGTGGAACTCATGCTAGGCTTAGGACTGTACCGAGCAGGAAGCACCGTTTGGGACGGAAATCCTGTATCGGAGTGGTTTACGGAAAGTGATATTTTAAAAAGACAGGTGGAGGAAGCCAGAAAGACAGGCATTGTAAAAGGCTATGCAGTCTTTGCTTATCAGAATCTTTTAGAGGAAAGAGCCCAAAGAGAGCTTGGAAATCTGAGAAGCGTATTTCAAAACTAGCTTCAGTCACTGTTTTTGTAGGATAAAGGAAATGCCAAAAAGGGAGGAATGAAAATGAAGATTGCAATGGGAAATGATCATGCCGCTGTAGAGATGAAAATGGAGCTTAAGGCATATCTGGAGGAGCAGGGAATCGAGATTATCAATGTAGGAACAGATACTCCGGAACGCTATGATTATCCCTTGGCAGGCTATCAGGTAGCCAAGCTTGTTCAGGAGGGAAAGGCAGACTTCGGCATCGCTATTTGTGGAACGGGAGTGGGCATTTCCTTAGCAGCCAATAAAGTTCCCGGCATTCGAGCATTCCCCTGCTCAGAGCCCTATTCCGCAGCTATGGGCAGAAGACACAACAATGCCAATGTGCTTTGCCTTGGTGCCAGAGTAGTAGGTATCGAGCTTGCAAAGATGATTGTGGACAGCTTCCTTTTGGCAGAATTTGAAGGGGGAAGACACGCAGATAGAGTAGCCCTGATTTCCAAAATCGAAGAGGATACAGAAGGCTTCAAAAAGAATATTTAGGATTAAGGGGCAGTAAAAATCAAAATAATTTTGATTTTTACTGCCCCTTATAGATTTTAAGCAAAAATAGTTTAATAAAAAGAGGATGCAGGAGTATGTTTTTACTTTTCCTTTTTCTATAGCACAGGTCTTAAAAACGGGGTAATCTGAGCCCGTGGGTTCTTGGCTTTTGTCTTGTAAAAGCTTAGAACCCCTACGAGGCGAAGTTAGCGAGAGCGTGCCCCGGTTTAAGACCTGTACTGTAGGAAAAGCAATATACGCTACATCCTCTTTTTTATACTTTTTGATCGATTCCTTCAATTTGCACCTGTTCTTGCAGATACTCCTGAATGATTTTAGGATCAAAGGATTGACGAGGCCTCCAGTTTGTATCAACAGACTTTATTTTCTGTTCAATTTTGGAAACTTCATCCTTACCGATTTGATCTATCGTGTACATAATGGCTCTTCTTTCCGGGCCGTTTTTGTGACTTAGCATAATCTCTAAACTTTTTACTATAGCTTTCAGCGTCGGCAGAATTTACAAATCCTTGATTTTTTAAGAAGGCATCACGGATTTCTTTTCTTGCCAAGGCTTCAATATCCTTGCTTACAGGAATAATATACTCTTTTTCCTGCACCGGGATAATCCGGACTCATCCAAGGGTCACCTCCTGCGGCAATAAGATTACGGAAGTGTCTCTCTTCTTGGCTTAAACTCCTCCATTCTTTTTTTCTTCAGGAGATAGATTTTTGGTTTTTTTGGGACTGAGGATCAAAATCCTGTTTTTGCTATGGCGTATTTTTGCCATATTGCTAATGGTCATACTCATCATGGCACCTCTTCCTTTGCTTCTTTTGAGTAATATCGACCATATATATGTATATATTAACTTGAAACAGCGGTGCAAAACCCGCCTTACCCCAGTCCTGCCTTCTTCATATACTGCAAAAAGCTTTCCTTATCTCTGGTCATAATCAGCTCTTCCGGAAAATGGATTTTTTCCAGCAGGGATTCTACCTTTTGATATTCTCCGATTTTTAAAGCGATATGGGCATCACTGGAAACGGAGATGGGTACTCCCAGTTCCGCACAGCGTACTGCAATGGCTTCGCAACGCTTTTTGGTTTCGTTTCCCTCATCCATGGAATGCTCATTAATCTCAATCAGAACATTCTGTTCCTTTGCGGCAAGAAGCACCGGATCGATTTCAAAGGGGAGTCCGGAACGACCGATATGCCCCAGAATCAAAATCTTAGGATGCTTCATAGCTTCCAGATAAAGCTTGGTGCAAGCCAGAGCACTTTCCCCCTTAGCAAAGCTGCTTCTATGGACAGAGGCGATGCAGTAGTCCATTTTCTTGCAGACACGCTCATAGAGAGACATTTTCTTCCCATCACTGTAAAAATCCCCATCAATATTTTTCCAAATGGGAATATCAAAACCGAAAAGGTTTCCTTCCATATCTACAATATCCACTTCACAGCCCTGTAAAACCCGAACACCCTGAATTTCCTTGGGCCAGGTGTGGCTTACCATCAAATACTGGTAGTGACGGACATTTTCATAATCCGGATAGAGCATGGAGGAAAAATGGTCTGTAGAGCCAAGAAGCTCCAATCCTGCCTCCTTAGCGGCAGCAACATTTTCCAAAATTGTGGAATAAGCATGACGGGAATAAAGAGTATGGGTATGAACATCACATTTCAATTTCATAAAATACTATTCCCCTTTCTTCTACTATACATCTAAAGTGATTTCCACCGGACAATGGTCAGAGCCCATAACATCCTGATGAATGGTGGCAGAGAGGAGCTTTTTCTCCAGCTGCTTGGAAACCACAAAATAGTCGATTCTCCAACCGACATTTCTTTCTCTGGCCTTGGTACGGTAGCTCCACCAACTGTATTCCTCTTCCTTATCCGGATAGAAATAGCGGAAAGAGTCAAGATAGCCTGAGTCTAAAACCCTGGGAAAACTTCGCCCTCTCCTCATCGGAGAAGCCTGCATTCATGTGATTGGAATCCGGATTTTTTCAGGTCGATTTCCTCATGGGCAACATTTAAGTCTCCACAATAGATTACCGGCTTTTTCTTTTCCAAAGTTAAGATGTAGTTCAGGAAGGCATCTTCGAACTCCATTCTGTAGGGAAGACGCTTCAGCTCTCCCTGAGAATTGGGCACATAGACGGTAATCAGATAAAACTCAGGATACTCCAGAGTAATTACACGACCCTCCTGGTCATGCTCTTCGACACCCTATGCCGTACTGCACGGACAGCGGTTCTTCCTTGGTGAAAATGGCGGTGCCGGAGTAGCCTTTCTTAACTGCATAATTCCAGTATTGAAAATAGCCGGGCAGATCCATTTCAATCTGTCCTTCCTGCAATTTGGTTTCTTGCAAACAAAAGATGTCCGCATCCAAACGCTTAAAATCCTCCATAAAATTTTTTCCCATAACGGCTCTAAGCCCATTGACATTCCAAGAAATCAGTTTCTTCATAAACATCCTTTCTACTCAATTCATTCTTATGATAAAGAAAATTATTTTTCGTTTAGCCCTTGCGTAAGCCCTCAGCACAGAACGCAAGCTTGTATTCTTTTTTTGGCATGAGAATAGTGTAACAGACATTGCAAAAGCCTGCAAGGGCTTTCAGGCACTTCGAAGGCAAGTTCTTAAAATTTTAAGAACTTTTTGCAAATGCAGGAGGAAAAGGCTATACTGTTTTTCAAATCCCAAAGGAAAGGAAAGTAGTATGGCATCACAGAATTTAGAAGAAGTAGCACAGTATCTTAAAAAGATGAAATTCCGAAAGGCCTTTTTTTGGTTTTAAGCCTGCCTCTGTTTGGAAGAAATTAGAGGACTTGGACGGAGAATATCGTTCCGCTATTCAGGTGATGGAAATCGGCTATAAAGCCAGACTTCAGGAAAGAGAAGAAAAAAATTGCCGAGCTGGAAGAAGAGCTGGCAAAGTTAAAGGGATAGGATATGGCAAAGAAGAAAAAAGAAACAGAGAAAAAAGCAGTCCTTCCTTTGGATGTGATTCGAAAAAAACGAGCTTACTATCGACAGCTGGGAGACATTCGTTCCTTCTTCTCCCACTTGCTTTTGATGGGAGGCCTGGTTTTATGTGATGTTCTTCGTCATTTTCGGAATTTCCCCGGTGAAGAATGATGATATGAAGCCAAAGCTTAGTGCAGGCGACTTGATGCTTTACTACCGCTTGGAAAATACCTTCATGCCCTCCGATGTTTTGGTATACCAAAAGGATGGAAAGCAGTTTGTTGGAAGGATCATCGGAAAGCCGGGAGATGAAATTGATATTCCGGATGAGGGCGGACTGAAAATTAACGGAAACTTTCAGGTAGAAGACGGTATTTTCTATGCTACCCAGCCCTACGATACGGAGGCGGTAAAATACCCTGTTAAGCTGAAGGAGGGAGAATATTTCCTGATGTCGGATATGCGTTCCGGAGCGAAGGACAGTCGTCTCTTCGGCCCGGTTACTACAGAGGAAATCAAAGGAAAGGTTATTACCATTTTAAGAAGATCCTCCTTATAATGCACTATAGGAAGAAAAAATGCAGAGAGCTGTTTCGATTGGTGGCTTATACCATCAATAAAACCTTCCATATCAGCAGATATAAGTTTCTTGAACTTATCCTGTGTAGTAATTTTAAAAAGTTGATGGTTATTCATAGAATCACATAGTAATAAATACATCCTATCAACACTCAAATACAGATTGGTTAAATCTGTATTTGAGTTATTTTTTATCATCATTTTTGAAGTTATCTAATTCTCCCCCTGAAATTCCATTAGTCGGATTGTGCAGACAGCACGACCTCCAGAATTAATAAGCCCAGAGGGTATAAACCATGAAGCTACTTTACCATTTACGAACAAATCGTCAATGTGAGGTTTAGGTTCAGGCATTATATCAGTTGTAACTAAAAAAAGTAAAATAATTACTTGAAACTATAAAAAAATAAAGCAATTTATTGAAAAAAATTTACTTGCAAAAAGTATTTTTAAATTAGTTATAACTTAGACAAGTTATACAAACGAATAATGCAGGAGGCAATACTAACTTGGAAAAAGTGAAAAATAGTATGCACGCAAAAAAATTTAAGGAGGGATTTATGGATAAATTATTAGGAATAGTTTTTCTATTTGCGACTATTTTGGTAGGGCTGCTATCTAATGGGAAGATTGAATTAGATAAGGTATGGCTTTTTGCAATATGGACCGTGCAAATTGCGAGTTGGCTGGGCTATATTAGCCTATCAGATATAGAAAAACGTTATAAGGTTGCTCTGGGTGTTTTTGTCCATGTGTGCCTTTTTGTATTATAGGATTCTTCTATATAGTAAAAATAGCAAAATGGAGATGACAAAGGTGAGAGTTTTACTATAAAGAATAAATATTAAAATTGCGTCTAAATTTCCATAAGGATGGTAAAAGGAGTGGCAATACATAGAATAATTTTGACGTAGAAATTTTTTTGTAAAATTAATTAAAGTAATACATATCTGTGTTAATAAAATTGAAAAAGGCTATCTATCTGAAGAAGATATTTGGCCTTTTTCAATTTTTTTTACGGTGGAAAAAGAATACAGGCTATTTATCATTTACGTATCGAGGTAATCTTAGCCGGTTAGTACTTACTGAGAGCTTGGAAAGAGAAGGACTACAGAAAAAATATAGCAGAGCGAATGAAGCCATATAGGTCTGTATCAGGGTAATCTGAGCCCGTCAGTACTTACTGAAAGCGAGCTATGCGAAGCTTGAAGTTAGTACTGCTACGAAGGCGAGGTTAGCGGGAGCGTGCCCTGATACAGACCTATATGGCTTCAGAGCGGCTCCTTTGAATTTTTCAGCCCCTTTCTCTACGAAGGCCAAGTTAGCGAAAGCGTGCCCCGATACAGACCTATGCGGAATCAGAGCGACTCTACAGGACATCCTTTTTATACAGGAAGAAACATGTATTTTTTTAAAAAAACAAAGCAGTTTTCAAAAAAACTTATATTTTTTTAAAAAAATATTGCGATATACATATTGTAAATTAATAAAATAGAGTAGAACAGGAAACGCAGGGAGAAACTTTCTGCGCTAGCGGAGAGACAGGGATGTTTTTCTTGCCACATTCCTAAGGAGGACGAAATGAAGTTGCAGTATGTAGGTAAAAGTTTTACAGAGGGTTTGACAGACGGGAAAATTTATGAGGGTAAGGATGTCAATGTCTTTTTGCGTTGCTGTGATGGATGATACGGGTATGGAACGGATTTATTCCAGATTGACTCCCGGACCTTTTGCCGGAAAGGCGGCAGGAAGATGGGATATTTTATAAAGAGAACCATCTAAGGCAGAAAGGAAATCTGCACCGAAAAGAGAGAAGAGAATCTCTACAAAACAATAGCCTTTCTAAAGAGATGGAAAGGGAAAAAATAGAGTAGAAGGAGGGTAAGGCAAACAGCTTATCCTCTTTTTGCGTTTCTCCAAAGAATTTTTCTCTGGCTTTTGTTGAAATTGGGCTTGCCTTCGTCGCTTTTAGGACAAATCTTACGATTTAAGGAACGAACTATCAAAAACCGCGAATTCTTTGTGAAAAATGATATTCTTCCTTGAAGAATGCTGTCTTTCTAGGTATACTACAAAGGAAAATTGCAGGCTGCAAGGAGGGAAATATGGCAGAGCGTGAAAATAGCGTTTGGGGAAAGATTCGCGTACAATTAGGAGATGTGCAGAACTTCCTTTTGAATGGACAATATAAAGAAGCGGTAATTTTGGATAAGGAGATTTTGGCCAGTCTGGTTCGGATGCAGATTGACCAGGCTCTGATGGTTTCCAGCAATCTGGAAAGCGATATTAATCAGCTCTTTGAAGGAGGCGTGATTTCAGCAAAGTCCAGGGATACCTATCATGGAATTCGGGCTTTTGGAGAGCTTGCAGAGCTGGGCAATGAGACTTCTGCCCAGGATGCCAATGATTCCTTCTCCATGCTAAGAGATGCTCTATCCGAATATGTGGAGGAAGGACCGGGAAGAAATGAAGCTGTACCCGGAGAGGCCTCTATTTCCAGCCCCTCCTATAGTGAAGAAGGGGAGGAGAATACTATTTCCAGCTCCAGTCTGAGAAGAGAAACAGCCAGACAGGTCGGTCTTGCTTCCCGTGTAGATGCGGAAAATTACGGAGCGGAGGCTCCAAGACTGAATACAGAGGGCTATGCTTCCAGAATTCGGGAAATCGAAAGAGAGGAAATGGAAGATGAGTTGGGAGCAGGTATTCCTATTCGGAGAAATTCCTCCGCTAAGGGCAGAAGCGGCGTGGGAACCGATAGAGCAAGACGCTTACAAAAGAGTGTAGGTTCTTCAAGCTCCACCAAGAGAAGATCCGGCAGAACGACTGCTTCAACAGCCAGAAGACAGAGAAACGGCAGAGTGCAGAATCCAGGAACAGAGTGGGATTTATACAGCATCTTACGAATCGCCCTTCCGGTAGCCATTGTCCTTGTTTTGATTGTTATCTTAAGAATGTTCTTCTTCTCCGGAAAGAAGGATAAAGTAGTGGAAACTACAGTGGCAGTTACGGAAACCACAGCGATGGTGGAGAGTACGGAAGAAACTACAGTAGAGGAAACCACTGCCACAGCAAAAGCGCTACTTTACCACCACCGGTGTTCGAGTGAGAACTAAGCCAAGTACAACGGACTCTGAAGTTCTTACCGTCTTAGATTCCGGAACGGAATTACAGTATAAGGCAGATTATAATGATGAGTGGGTACAGATTACCTATAACGGACAGGATGCCTATGTATCCAAGCAGTATGTCCGTTCCGAAGAAGTGGCTACCCAGAGTAGCACAGGAACAAGCACTACAGCGTCAAGCTCTGCTACAGGAAGCACAAGTGCTACAACAGAAAGCCGTGCTGCCGCAGCTACTACAGCACAGCAGGCCAATGGCGGTGCTACCACATTAACCGTTTCCCCATATCCATACATGCGCATCTCTTACTTTGCGAAGGATGCACATGCAGACTTAGAATCTCTCATCCCCTTTTGGGATGGGAGATTTTTTTGTGATAAAATCTACTTCAAAAAAATTATGGTATTTCTATATGAATATCATTTTCCGATAGGAAAAAAATCTTTGCATATTGTTCCACTTATGAAAATAAAAAAATGAAAAATACCTTGCACTTTTTATTGTCAGAAATATACAATTAGCATTCATGAATCCAAAATTGCTGGAGAAATACGACAAAAAAATATAGAGTAGAAAAAAATTTAAGGCTTAATTTTGGAAAAACACTTGCATTCATGTATAGAGTGCCTATAATCTCAAAGGTACTTGAGAGTAAAGAAAGGGGAAGATCATGGAAAAGCTTGCAGAATCCCTGCTGGAAGAGCTAAATGTGGAAACTGTCTTTACCCTCCCTGATTTTTGGAGGAATCCTGATTACAGAGTCTATCGTGGTGACCTGGATTGTGATGGCAGTAATGATTTTTTTGGCGCTTACCTACTGGGAAGAGATTGCAAGGTTCGTGCACCGGGAAAGAGACAACAGCTGGCTGAGCTGATTGTGACCAAGCTGGACAGTTTTATGGAAGGGAATCTGGGAGAAGAGGGAAAGCAGTATGGCACCTATTTGGCGGTAGTATTGCTTTTTCATCGGTATTGCCAATCTCTTCGGTGTCTTTGGCTTTAAGCCGCCCACAAAGGATTTTAATGTTCCTGTAGCCCTATCTCTAATGAGTATTGTGCTTGTAGAAGTGGCAGGGATTCGGGCCTTTGGGGCAGGAGGATGGGTAAAGCGTTTTGCCCAGCCTATTGTGATTATGACACCCATCAATATCCTGGAACTTTTTATCCGGCCCCTGTCCTTGTGTATGCGTTTATTTGGAAATGTTTTAGGAGCCTTTGTTATTATGGAATTGGTGGAACTGGTGGTTCCTGTGGGAGTTCCGGCAATCCTGTCTTTGTATTTTGACCTTTTTGACGGTCTGATACAGGCGTATGTTTTTGTGTTTTTAACCTCGCTTTATATTGCAGAAGCGGTGGAATAGAGTAGGTCGCAGGGCGACAGAATGGAGAGTGAATTATGGTAGCATTAGGAGCAGCAATTGCAGCATTAGCATGTCTTGGCGCAGGAATTTCCATCGGTTTGGCAACTGGTAAGGCAGCTGAGGCAGTGGCAAGACAGCCGGAAGCAAGTTCCAAAATTATGACAATCCTCTTATTGGGTTGTGCTTTGGCCGAGGCAACAGCGATCTATGGTTTCGTTATCGGTCTTATGATTATCCTCTTCTTAAAGTAAGGAACAGTTTTTTGGAAACAAAGGAGGGAAAACGATGCTTAGTCTTAGTCTAAGTAGTATTATTTTCACAGTTATTAACCTATTGGTGCTGGTTTATTTTGTGCATCGCTTTCTTTTTAAACCTGTTCGTGCCGCATTACAGGCAAGACAGGAGGAACTGGATATTTCCTATAGAGAGGCGGAAGAGGCCAACACAAAGGCCAGAGACTTGAAACAACAGTACGAAGACAGCTTGGCAAAGATTGATGCGGAACGACAGGAGAAATTAGAGGCGGTTCGTTTGCAGGCATCTTCGGAATATGATGAAATTATCGGAAATGCCAGGGAGAAGGCAGATAAGATTATTGCGGAAGCCAAGATTGAAGCAAAACGGCAGGCAGAGCAGAAGCAACACGAGATGGAAGAAGAAGTGGCTATGCTTGTGGCAAAGGCTGCGTATAAGATTGCGGCCAGCAAGGATTCCGTGGAAAACAATCAAAAGCTGTATGATACCTTCCTAGAAAATGCGGAGAAGAAGGAGTAAAAACTATGCTGCAAAAAGTGGTAGAGTATGCAAAACAGCTTTTCAGAATGGCCGTTCCGAAAAGCGTAATAGAGGAAACCAGTCGGATCTTTGAGGTTTTGCCGGAAACGGCAGGGCAGCTTTCCGATGCCACCATCCCTTTGAAAAGAGAATGTCTATCATCGATAGCATTTTTCCCTACGGAAGTTAGGGATACCTTGAAGGTGCTGTGCAATGATGGCCTTCTCAGTGCATGGGGTGAGTTGGCAGAGGAGTATGAAAAAATTTCCAATGAGGAATCCACCAAGTTAAAAGTGCGCCTTCGCTATGTTACCAAGCCGGAGGAAGAGCAGTTAAAGAGAATTCGGGAGTTTGTTTATAACAAATATCATTCCCGGAATATAGAAGTTGTGCTGGAAGAGGACGAGAGCCTGGGAGGCGGATTTGTCCTGGAGGTAGGTCACGACCAGTACGATTGGAGTACCAAGGGCAGACGAGAGCAGTTTTTTTGGAGGAAATGAAGAATAAGCGTTTCTCCAACAGCCAACAGGATATTATCAGCATTTTGCAAAAGCTCCGTAGAGGACTTTGATTTAAAGGCGGAAAAGAAAGAAATCGGTTTTGTAAGCTCCGTGGGAGACGGCATTGTTATCATCAATGGACTGGATCATGCCATGTATGGAGAAATCGTTGTCTTTGACAACGGTGTTCGGGGTATGGTACAGAACATTGAAAGAAACCGAATCGGTGTCATCCTCTTCGGTGATGAAGAAGGAATCATCGAGGGAAGCAGAGTGGTACGAAGCAACAAGATGGCGGGAATTCCTGTAGGAGACGCCTATCTTGGTCGTGTGGTAGATGCTTTGGGAGCTCCCATTGACGGAGAAGGGGCTATCAATACGAAGGAATATCGTCCTATTGAAGAGCCGGCTCCCGGAATCATTGACAGAAAATCTGTAAATGTTCCCTTACAGACCGGAATTTTAGCCATTGACTCCATGTTCCCTATCGGACGAGGACAACGAGAGCTGATTATCGGAGACCGTCAGACCGGAAAGACTTCCATTGCCATAGATACCATCTTAAACCAGAAGGGAAAGGATTGTATCTGTATTTATGTTGCCATCGGACAGAAGGAATCCACCATTGCATCTTTGGTGGAGAACCTAAAGAAAAATGAAGCCATGAGCTATACCTGTGTGGTAGCGGCAACAGCGGCGATCCGGCCCCCATTCAGTACATTGCTCCCTATGCGGCTACCTCTTTGGCGGAGTACTTTATGTATCAGGGAAGAGATGTGCTGATTGTTTATGACGACCTTTCCAAGCATGCGGTGGCTTACCGTGCCCTGTCTCTTCTTTTGGGAAGAGCTCCCGGACGAGAGGCATATCCCGGAGATGTTTTCTATCTCCATTCCCGTTTGCTGGAGCGTTCTTGCCGTTTGTCCGACGCTTTGGGAGGAGGTAGCATTACCGCCCTTCCCATTATCGAAACTTTGGACGGAGACGTTTCCGCCTATATTCCTACCAACGTTATTTCCATCACCGACGGACAGATTTTCTTGGAAAGTAACCTTTTCTTCGAAGGACAGCGTCCTGCGGTAAATGTAGGACTTTCCGTATCCCGTGTGGGTGGTGCAGCCCAGACCAAGGCCATGAAGAAGGCGGCAGGTTCCCTGCGTATCGACCTTGCCCAGTATAGAGAGATGGCGGTATTTACCCAGTTCTCCTCTGACCTTGATGAAAGTACCAAGACCCAGCTGGAACAGGGAGCGATTTTGATGGAGCTGTTAAAGCAGCCTTTGGGCAGACCCCTTTCCCTGGGAGAGCAGGTAGTGACCTTGGTATTGGCCTTAAATAAGGAGTTTTTGGGTACCCCGAAGAAGGATGTTAAGGCATTACAGAACAAGGTTCTGGCCTTCTTTAATGAGCAGGAAGGGGAATTATTAAGGAGCATAGAGATTTCCGGCCTTTTGCAGGAGGACATGGAGAAGCAGATTATTCAGCTCTACCATGATTTTCTGAAGAAGGAAGAGGAAAAGCTTTCGTAAAGGAGGCAAACCTTGCCTACAACAAGAGAATTACGAGATCGAATCCACAGCATTGACAACACCATGAAGATTACCAATGCCATGTATTTGATTTCCAGTACTAAGATGCGTAAGGCCAGGGCAGGCTTAATGCAAACCGAGCCTTACTTTTATACCCTGCAATCCATGATGGCCAGAGTTATGCGACATTTGCCGGAGGATTATACCCATCCCTACCTGGATCTTCGAGAAAGCGTAGAAAATGGGCAGGGAACGGTGGCCATTATCTGTGTAACAGCAGATAAGGGACTGGCAGGAGCTTATAACCATAATGTTATCCGAAAGACGGAAGAGCTTTTGGATAAGAATCAAAAACAGCCGACTTTTTGTGGTGGGAGAGATGGGAAGAAGCTATTTTCATAGCAGAAACATTCCCATTGAAGAGGCCTTTCATTACACTGCCCAGAATCCTACCCTGCATAGAGCCCGTGTGATTACCCGGAAAATGATGGGATTTTTCGAGGAGAAGGCCATTGACGAATTGCACATCGTTTTCACCAGAATGAAGAATTCTTTGGAAATGGAGTGTGAGGAGGTGCAGCTGCTTCCCTTGGATAAGCTGCATCCGGTGTTTCTTAAGATGCCTATTACGGCAAACCATGAGTCTTTTAATATTTTTCCGAGCCCTGATGCTTTGATTGATAATGTTATTCCGGACTATATTAACGGATATATTTACAGTGCTTTGGTGGAGGCCTTTTGTGCAGAGCAGCAGGCCAGAATGACTTCCATGGATGCGGCAAACCGAAACGGAAATGAATTAAAGCAAAAGTTACGGATTCAGTATAACCGTGCCAGACAGGCGCAGATTACCCAGGAAATCACGGAGATTGCCGCAGGAGCCAAGGCCCAGAAGGCTGCTAAAAAAAGAAAGATAAAAAGTAAGAGTATTCCATTGCAAATGCTGAATAAAAGATTTTTTGGAAAGCTTCATAGGGAGATTGCTGTCTGTGAACTTCGGAAAAGGATATCGAAAGCAAATTTGCTATCAATTGTATAAAGAGAGGAGAAGGGGGAAATGCAAACAGGAAAAAAATCGTCCAGGTTATGGGACCTGTTGTGGATGTGGAGTTTATGGAAGCCTCGCTTCCCAGAATTAAAACAGCCATGATTGTGGACAATCACGGTGTAACAGGCACTATGGAGGTGGCAGAGCATTTAGGGGATAACACCGTTCGTTGCATTATGCTGGCTCCCAGTGAGGGCTTGGAAAGAGACATGGAGGTCCGCTCCACGGGAAAGGGCATTTCCGTTCCGGTGGGAGAACAGACTCTTGGCCGTCTCTTTAATGTATTGGGAGAAACCATTGACGGAAAAGACCCCATTACCGAAGGAGAGGAATGGGAAATCCATAGAAAACCCCCTGCTTTTGTGGACCAAAGTCCTGTGCAGGAGGTATTGGAAACCGGAATCAAGGTGATTGACCTGATTGCCCCCTATGCAAAGGGCGGTAAGGTAGGACTCTTTGGTGGAGCCGGAGTTGGAAAAACCGTCCTGATTCAGGAGTTGATTCGAAATGTAGCCACAGAGCACGGAGGATACTCCATTTTTACCGGAGTAGGAGAGCGTTCCCGTGAGGGAAATGACCTTTATATGGAAATGACGGAGTCCGGCGTTATTAAGAATACAGCTCTTGTTTTCGGACAGATGAACGAGTCCCCGGGAGCCAGAATGCGTGTGGCGGAGACAGGGCTTACCATGGCGGAGTATTTCCGGGATGTGCAGCATAAGGATGTATTGCTTTTCATTGACAATATCTTCCGTTTTGTTCAGGCAGGTTCCGAGGTATCTTCCTTGCTGGGAAGAATGCCCTCTGCGGTAGGATATCAGCCTACCTTAGCTTCCGAAATGGGACAGTTGCAGGAAAGAATTGCCTCTACCAAGGAGGGATCCGTAACTTCCGTACAGGCGGTATATGTTCCTGCGGATGACTTAACCGACCCGGCACCGGCAACCACCTTTGCCCACTTGGATGCCACCACGGTACTGTCCAGAAAGATTGTTGAGCAGGGTATTTATCCGGCGGTGGATCCTTTGGAGTCTTCTTCCCGTATTTTGGAAGAAAGCATTGTGGGAAAAGAGCATTATGATACTGCCCAGAGTGTTTTACAGATTTTACAGAAGTACAAGGAATTACAGGATATTATTGCCATCCTCGGTATGGAAGAGCTTTCCGAAGAGGATAAGCTTTTGGTGTATCGTGCCAGAAAGATTCGTAACTTCCTTTCCCAGCCCTTCTTCGTGGGAGAGCAGTTTACCGGCGTAGCAGGAAGATATGTACCCTTTGAAAGAAACCATCGAGGGATTTAAAGCCATTATCAGCGGAGAAATGGATGAGGTACCGGAGCTGGCATTCTTCAATGTGGGAAATCTGGAGGATGTGAAGAAGAAGGCAGAGCTCTTAAAGGGCTAAGGAGTTTTCTATGATGCGAGGAAACGGAAACTTATTTAGCGCAAAGGTTATTGCCACCAACAAGGTGTACTATGATGACCGTTTGCAGTATCTGAATGTTCGAACCTTGGACGGACAAATCGGTTTTATGGCGCACCATGCCCCGATTGTCGTAGCGGTGGATATCGGCGTATTGGACATGCAGAAGCCGGACGGCTCCTGGGAGCATGTGGAAGTAGGAAAGGGTATTCTGCAATTTGCCAACAACCGTCTTACTCTTTTGGTGGACACTCTGGAAACCAAGGAGGAGATGGATATCCGCAGAGCGGAAGAGGCCAAGGAAAGGGCGGAGGAAGAGCTTCGCCAGAAGCAGAGCTATCAGGAGTTTAAGAAGTCCCAGGCGGCTTTGGCCAGAGCCCTGGGAAGACTGGAATTCTACAAGAAGACCTATATGTAGAAAGCCGGAAATTTCTCCAAAGTAGGTTTGTCGGAAATTTCTCCAAATCCCTTGCGTATCCTTTCTTTAGGAATTACAATGGCAAGGATTGGGAAAGAAAAGGAGAAGCTATGTTTAGTCCAAAACAGAAAAAAACCATTACTGCTGTAATTGTTGTGATATTGATTGCCATGATGGTACTTACCATGATACTGCCACCATTGCTTTCGAGAATGTAAAAATGAGAAGAGATAAAATACTTCTTTTAGGCTACCCCGGACAATGGGGTAGCCAGTTTTTATGGAAAAAAATACGAGAGGAAGGGGATTGCCCCTTTTCCAAGCGTTTTATAGAGGAAGAAGAGGAAAGACTGAGAAGACTGCCAAGACTTTTACTGAAGGGGAATCTTCAAGGGAAGCAGCAGGAGAGCGGAAGGGAAGACTTAGCCGAAGAACGAGAGAAAGTTTCGGAGCAGTCCGGACTTTCCGAACTTTCCGAACTTCCTGTACTTTCTGCGGAAAATATTCTTTTGTTTTCGGAAGGAGAAAAGAAGGGGCAAAGTATTCCTCTTTATGAAGAGGACCTGCAAGCCAAGTGGAATGCAGGAGAGCTTTTGTCTGGGAAGGGTAGAAAATCTTTTTTCCCAACTGGATTTCCGACTTCGGAATTTCTGAGATTTTTACCCTTGGGAAGAGGGGGAATCCTTGCAGGCTTATGGCGTCTTTCCGGGGGAGGCTTTTCTTTCTCCTTTGAAAAAATCCCCTTTTTGCAGGGGACGATTGAGCTGTGCGAACATTTTCAGATTTCTCCCTACTACCTTTACTCGGAAAATGCCTTTCTTCTTCGCTTGGAAGAGGCGGAGGCTTTTTCGGAGTTGGCTATAGAAAGAGGACTTCCCGCATCTTGTATCGGGATTTCGGAAGAGGGGAAGAAAAGGATACGAAAGGATCCTGAGGGAGAGTCCTTTTTAACAAGGCGGGAACGGGACAGCTTGGAAGAATTGTTTTCCAAAAAGGAGCTGGAAGAGAGCCTGCCCCGTCTCTTGCGGTGATTTTGGAAATTGAGTACAATAGACGGAGCGTTTTTGAAAAGAAGTTGAAAAAAGCTCGACAGCTTGGGGAATAAAGGAGAAAAATGAGAGAAAAAATTTTAAGCATTATAGAGAAGAATGCAAAATTACCTGTGGAGGATTTGGCTGCTCTTTTGGGAGAAGACCCGGAACAGGTAGGGGCTGAAATTAAAGCTATGGAAGAGGAAGGTGTGATCTGTGCCTACCATACCCTGATTAACTGGGACAGCACCCAGGATGAACGGGTAGATGCCCTCATTGAGGTGAAGGTAACTCCCCAGAGAGGCATGGGCTTTTGACAGTATTGCAGAGCGTATTTACCAGTATGAAGAAGTGGATGCTTTGTATCTGATGAGTGGAGCCTTTGACTTTACTGTAATCGTGAAGGGAAGAACCATGAAGGAAGTGGCCAACTTTGTTTCCATGAAGTTAGGACCTATGGAGTCCGTCCTTTCCACCGCCACCCACTTTGTATTGAAGCGGTATAAGGATCACGGTACTAAGCTTGTGGCACCGAAGAAGGATGAAAGAATGCAGGTATCTCCATAGTTTTTAGGAGTAGCAAGAAGGAATTTTTCAGGGAAGAAATAAGAGAGAGAGCATGAGTGAAAAAAAGGAACAGCAACAAAATCTGCCCAGGGCATTAAACCCGGCAATTGTAAATATACGCCCCAGTGGAATCCGGAAATTTTTTGATATTGTATCGGAAATGAAGGACGCCATTTCTCTTGGTGTGGGAGAACCGGACTTTGATACCCCTTGGCATATTCGAGAGGAGGGTATCCATTCTTTAGAAAAGGGAAGAACCTTCTATTCCTCCAATGCGGGACTTTTGGAGCTTCGACAGGCTATCTCCGACTATGTAGCCGAAAAGCACCGGGTACAGTATGACCCAAAGGATGAGGTTATGGTAACGGTGGGAGGTTCGGAAGCCATTGACCTGGCCATGCGAGTGATTTTGGAGCCGGGAGATGAGGTTTTGATTCCGGAGCCCTGCTATGTTTCCTACAGCCCCTGCGTGAAAATGGCCTACGGCGTACCGGTGCCTATTGCTTTAGAAGCAAAGGATCAATTCCGTCTGACGAAAGAAAAGCTGGAGCAGGCCATTACCGAGAAAAGCAAGATTTTGGTCTTGCCCTTCCCCAACAATCCTACCGGGGCCATTATGGAGAAGGAGGATTTGGAAGCCATTGTGCCTTTGATTTTACAGCATAATCTTTATGTACTGACGGATGAAATCTACTCCGCCCTTTGCTATAAGGGAGAACATCGTTCTATTATTGAGTTTCCGGGGATGCGGGAGAGAACCGTATATATCAACGGATTTTCCAAGGCCTATGCCATGACGGGATGGCGCTTGGGCTATGCTTGTAGTGCAAGCCCCATTTTACAGCAAATGTTAAAGCTCCACCAATATGCCATTATGTGTGCTCCTACCACCTCCCAGTACTCTGCTATTGCAGCAATTCGAAACGGAGAAGAGGATGTGGCCAGAATGCGGGATGCCTACAATGAAAGAAGAAGGCTTTTACTGTACCATTTTCAGAAAATGGGACTGGACTGCTTTGAACCCTTTGGAGCCTTCTATGTCTACCCTTCGATTAAAAAGTTTGGCTTAAGCAGTGAAGAGTTTGCGGAACGCCTGCTTAGAGAAGAAAAGGTGGCAGTGGTGCCGGGAAATGCCTTCGGAGATTCGGGAGAGGGCTTTATTCGTATATCCTACGCCTATTCCATTGAGAACTTAAAAGCTGGCTTTAGAAAGAATAGAGCGTTTTGTAAAGAAATTACAGGAGAGCAATCATGGCTTGGTATGATGGAGCGGTTTTTTATCAAATCCTGCCGGGAGCGGTGCTTTCCAATGTAGTACAGGATGAAAATGAAAAAAGCAATGTAAGGGAGCTGGAGGAATTTCTCCCCTACCTAAAGGTTTTGGGCTGTGACGGCATTATTTTGGGGCCGGTATTTTTCCGAGGACCCCATGCGCTACGGTACCGGGGATTTTTGCCGGATTCGGGAATGGCTGGGTACGGAAGAAGAATTTCGAGCATTTGTAGAGGATGCCCACGGGATGGGAATTCGGATTGTTTTTGATGTGGCCTTCCCCTTCTGTGACAGAAGCTTTTTTTGCTTTCCGGGATTTGCAGGAAAAGGGAGAAGCCTCGAATACAGAAATTGGTTTTTGAAGTGGATTTTTCGGAACCATCCTCTAAGGGAGACCGGTTTTTCCTACCAATCCTTTAAAAAAATATAGCGGATTACCCTCTTTTCAACCTGGACAATGAAGAGCTTCGCCGCTACCTGGTGGAGCAGGTTAAACATTGGATTTCCGCCTATGACATTGACGGTCTGCGCCTGGCTTACAGCGAAGCGGTGGATATCCATTTTCAAAAATCCCTCCGTTATTTCAGTAGTCAAATGAAGCCGGAGTTTTTCCTTTTGGGAGAGCAGTTTAAGGGAGAATTGACCAGGGCGGTAAATCCGGAAACCCTGCAATCTTTTGGCGAATAGAGAACTGTATCAGGGACTTTGTCAGGCCTTTAATGAGAAAAACTTCTACGAACTGGCCCAGAGAATCGGAAAGAACCAGGAGCTTACAAAGCAAATGCAGGTATTTCTGGAAAGTCCCAATACCCATAGAATTGCAAGCGTACTGGAAGAGGAAAAAAATCTTTGGGGAATCTATATGGCTATGTTTACCCTACCCGGAAGACCTACCCTGTATTACGGGGGAGAGTATGCTTTGGCGGGAAAAAAAGGAGAGGAGGGAGACATTCTTGCTCCTAAGTTTACCTTATCCCAATATAAGCCGGATGCCTTTACCAGCTATATTGCCAAGCTGGCCGAGATTCACGGGAAGAATTCGGAACTGCAAATCGGAGAATTTAAAGAGGTTTATCTGGACCATCGCCTCTATGCCTACCTGCGATTGGATGGAAACAGTGCTGTGCTTACGGTATTGAACAATGATAGTATGGATCAATATATTACCTTGGCGCTTCCAAAGAAGGCAAATCTTGCCTTTGATTTAATGACTACAGAGCCGGTGGAGCTGACAGATGAAGGGCATATCAAGGTGTTCTGTGAAGCTCATTGTGGCAGAATCATAAAGTTAAAATAATAGGTTCAGATTGAGAGTGGAGGGAAATTTTGCCCTCCATTTTCTTTGTAAAACAATAAAATAAGAGGACAAAAGCCCTGAAAATAAGGTATACTAAGAAAATAAACAAAGAGCATGATTCTCATCTGCGGATGGAAAGAGCTTATGTGTGGAAGCTGGGTATTTCATGGCTAAAGATAATTCCCATCTGCTGATGGAAAGAGGAGGAGAGTTCTATGGAAGGTTTTCTTTCAGAGTTAGACCGGTATCTTTTAGGAAACGGAAGGCATTATAAAAATTTATGAGAAGATGGGTGCTCATCCTGCTTGCTTTGAAGGGCAGGAGGGATCCATTTTGCTGTTTGGGCACCTCATGCAAGGCGCGTGTCCATCGTATGTGATAGAAATGGCTGGAATCCGGAGCAAAATCCCATGCTTCCTTTGGAAAGTACCGGAATCTATGAAGGCTTCTATCCCGGAATGGGGGTAGGGGAGCTTTATAAGTATGCTATTTTGACAGAGGCAGGGGAATGGATTTTCAAAAGCAGACCCCTATGCCTTTGCCGCAGAATTCAGGCCGGGAACCGCTTCTATTACAGCAGACCTTTCCGACTTCCCCTGGGCGGACGGAAAATGGATGGAAGAGCGAAAGAAGAAAAATCCCGAAGAATCTCCTATGTCCGTGTACGAGGTGCATTTGGGCTCTTGGAAGCGGCACAATCGTCCGGAAAATAACGGATTTATCAATTATATCGAAGCAGGAGAACAGCTGGCAGAATACTGTAATTACATGGGCTATACCCATGTGGAATTAATGGGAATAGCCGAGCATCCCTTTGACGGATCCTGGGGCTATCAGGTAACCGGATATTATGCGCCCACCTCCCGTTATGGTGATCCCAGACAATTTATGGAAATGGTGAATATTTTACACCAACATGGCATCGGGGTGATTTTAGACTGGGTTCCCGCACATTTTCCAAAGGACGCCCATGGGCTGGCCAACTTTGACGGCGTAGCCTGCTATGAGCATCCGGACAGCCGTCTGGGAGAGCATCCGGACTGGGGCACCAAGGTCTTTAACTATGAGAAAACAGAGGTGCAAAACTTCCTGATTGGAAATGCCCTCTACTGGTACGATATGTATCATATTGACGGCTTACGAGTGGATGCGGTGGCCTCCATGCTGTACTTGGATTACGGAAGAAGAGACGGAGAATGGCTTCCCAATATGTACGGCGGAAATGGCAATCTGGCAGCCATCGAATTCTTTAAGCATTTGAATTCCATTATCCGAAAGAGGGAGGACGGTACCGTGATTATCGCGGAGGAGTCCACTGCCTGGCCGGATATTACCAAGTCTCCGGATGAAGGGGGCTTAGGCTTCCACTTCAAAATGGAACATGGGGTGGATGCATGATTTCTGAGCTACATGAAGGAAGATCCCATGTATCGAAAACTACCACCATAATCAGCTGACCTTCGGGATGAGCTATGCTTATTCGGAGAAGTTCATTCTGGTGCTTTTCCCATGACGAGGTGGTGCATTTAAAGCGTTCCATGATTGAGAAAAATGCCGGGAAGCCGGGAACAGAAGTTCCGGAACCTTAAGGCGGCCTATTTCTTTATGATGGGCCACGCCGGAAAGAAGTTGCTCTTTATGGGACAGGACTTCGGACAATACCGGGAATGGAACGAGGACTGCTCCATCGACTGGCATTTGCTGGAAGAGCAGGATAACCGTTCCTTACATTCCTTCCTGCGAGATCTTTTTACAACTCTACAAGACCCTATCCTGCCCTTTACGAGGCGGACTATCTATATGAAGGCTTCTCTTGGGTAAATGCGGACGATGCCAGCCGTTCTATTTATAGCTTTATCCGTAACCCGAAAAACCATCTGACTCTGTCTGCTAAGGTAGGCGGGAAGAATGGCGCCGTAGCGGCAGTGGCAGAAGAGAGTAAGTCTGTTTTAGAAAACGGCAATATAGCTTTAGAAAACGACAATATAGCTTTAGAGGGCGACAAGGGCGCTTATGCTGCAAATCCAAAAGAGCATCGGGAAAGCCTGCTCTTTGTGGTGAATATGACTCCTATGGATCATGAAGAATACTGGGTAGGTATGCCGAAGGCCAAAGAGGCAAGACTGATACTCACCGAAGAAGGGCTTTGCAAGGAAGAAAAATACTACCCAGTGGTAAAGGGAGAATGTGATGGAAGAGACTATCACATTGCCTACCCCTTTAAAGGGCTTCGGCTGTGCGTTATTTGCCTTTACAGAGGAAGGGGAGGATTCCTGTGCCAATACTCTTTCCCCGGAAAAAGAGGAAAATCTTCAAGTTTCTGAGGAGAAGCCGGAAGGACAGCAGGAGAAAAAAGAAAGCTCTAAGGTGGCGGAAAAAGACAGCAGAGAAGCCGGCAGAAAAGGCAGTAGAGAAAAACGACAGAAAAAAATAGAAGAAAAAAATGCCGAGAAAGCAGCAGAGAAAAACGCTGAGAAAACAGCAGAAAAAGCCATAGAGAAAAACGCTGAGAAAAACAGCGGAATACTTAGGCGAACTTAGAGTCCGGGAGGAAGCCGGCTGAAGGAAAGTCTGGAAAAGGGTGAAAGCTCGACTAAGAGCAGCTCTTTTTCGGAAGAAATAAAGTAAAAACCGCTTTAAGGGATTAAGGCAAAGAGCCAGGCTAAGGAATTAAGATAAATTGTCCGGATGACAAGGCTAAACTGCTGAATCAAGGATTAGAATAGTCTGAAAGACAAGCTGTAAAAAAACTACTAGGATCATTAAGAAAGGAAGTAAGCCAATGCAATACAATTTTGATGAAGTAATCGATAGAAAGGGAACTCGCTGTACAAAAGTATGACGAGAGAATCAAAAAGTTCGGTACAGAGGATTTGATTCCCCTTTGGATTGCGGATATGGACTTTAAAACAGCCCAGCCCATTATCGACGCCTGCAAGAAACGGGCGGAAGAAGGAATCTTTGGCTACACTTCCAGACCGGACTCCTATTTTGAAGCAGTACAGAACTGGGAGAAGGAACGCTATGACTGGTGTCCGGATACCGCACTCATGTCCTGGTCCTTAGGCGTAGTACAAAAGCCTTACCGCCATTGTCCGTACCTTTTTCCCATGTGGATGATAAAATCCTGATTCAAAGCCCGGTTTACACAGAATTCTGGGATATTCCCGACATGGCCGGCAGAAAGGTTTTTGGCCAATGCTTTAATAGAGCAGGAAGACAGATGGCAGGTGGATTTTTGCAGACTTTGAAGAGAAGGCAAAGGAAGCCAAGATTTTTCATTCTTTGTAATCCCCATAATCCGCTGGGACTGGTTTGGGAAAAAGAAGAGCTGCAGAAAATGATTGAAATCTCGCCATAAGCACCATGTGCTGGTGGTTTCCGATGAAATTCACTCCGACCTGGTATTCCACGGAAAGAAGCATTTGCGTGCCGCAACCGTTTCTCCCTTGGCAAAGGAAACGGTGATTACCTGCGTATCCTTAAGTAAGACCTTTAACTTGGCAGGCTTACAGGCCTCCACCACCATTTTCCCGAATCAAGAACTGAAGAAGGATTTTGACTTGTTCTGGACGAGAATGGATATCCACAGAAACAATGCCTTTTCTTCCGTGGCCATGGAGGCGGCTTACCGTGAGGGTGGAGAATGGCTTTCCCAGCTCCTGCCTTACCTGGAGGCAAACTTAAGCTTTGTGGCGGACTTTGTCAGCCGTGAGATTCCAAAGCTTAAGGTGCATGTGCCTGATGCCACCTACTTGATGCTCTTGGATTGCCGAGGCTTAGGCATGAATGATAAGGAACTGAATGATTTTATGGTGCATAAGGCAAAAATCGGTCTCAATGCCGGCGTATCCTTCGGAAAGGAAATTTCCGGATTTATGCGTCTGAATGTAGCCTGCTCCCGGAAGCTTTTGGAACAGGGCTTGATTCAGCTTCGGGATGCGGTGGCAAGCTTTATAAAGGTATAAATAAAATGGATTAGTAAATACAGATCTATTTCACATGGCTATAGAGGATTAGATAAATTCTATTTCACATAGCGTTAGAGGATTAGATAAGGGAATACAAGTCTACTTTAAATAGCTATAGAGGGTTAAAGAAACGGAATGGTGAAAGGAAGAGGCAAAAAGAAAAAGGGAGTTTTCTCCTTTTTTCAAGGGAAAAAAGCGAAAAGGCAGCAGGGCAGAACTGCTTCCTTTATGGAAGGTATCAGCCTTTTTTCCGCCTTCTTCCTTCTCTTTCTTTTCGGGATTTTTTTATTTCGAAAAAGCCCATCAGACCCAATGGTATTTTCCGGCATCTGTCCTAAAGCATCAGGCCGCCATGGAGCGGGTAGCCAAAGAAAAGGGGCTGGAAGAGGACTTGGATGTGCTCTTTGCCATTATGACGGTGGAATCCCATGGCAAACTAAAGGATGTGATGCAGTCCAGCGAGTCCAAGGGTCTGCCGGTAAACACATTGGATACGGATGCCTCCATTGAACAAGGGCTAAAGTATTATAAGGATTTAAAGGAAAAGGCCAGGGCCTTGGGACTGGAGGAACAAGCAGTAATTCAGGCCTATAATTACGGCCCCGGCTTTTTGTATTATGTAGAGAAAAATGGAGGCAAATACACCGATGCATTGGCGGAGGAATTTGCCAAAAACATGGCGAAAGGGAAGACGATAAAATACAGCCACCCCATTGCCAAAAAGGAAAATGGCGGCTACCGCTATCTCTACGGCAATATGTTTTACGCCAGAGTAGTAGAAGAAACCTTGCAGTTTCACAGGGAGAAAAATAAGATGGAAATCACCACGGTCCAGAAAATCCTGATGACCGCTACGGCAGGATTGTTTTTTTATACATTATGCTTTTTGGAAACCTTTATGACCGACAGCGACAGCACCTCCCGGGTTTTTCAAAAATGTCGGTTCGGGAGCTACGAAATAAAAATATCAACACTCTATTTAAAAACCAGGGAATTTATAACGGCCTGCTGGGCTTGGCTCTACTCTACGGCGTTTACAGTCCCGGTGCCAATGTGGAGCTCACCCTTGTGCTATGCAGCATCATGTTTTTGGTGGCGGTATACGGAGCCATCAGCTCAGATAAGATGATCCTGTTAAAGCAAGGGGGATTGCCCTTTTTAAGTCTCTTAAGTTTGATTTTGAAGTGGTAGAGAAGGACGGAATTGGATGGAATTTTTAGTACAGAGGAATTGGACAGAGTTTCTTAGTACGGAGAGAATTGGATGGAGCTTTAGCACAGAGGGAGTTGGATAGAGTTTTAGCCTATAGGAGAAAAATATGCTGATTATTTTTGTGATTTTTGGAATAGCTATAGGGATAAGCCTTTACATCGGTTTATCGGGAAAGAAATAGCTAAAAAGCCAAAAGAAATGTATGCAGGGGGAAAAATAGTGTCCGAAAAATATATATCCAAAAAAACGAAGTTAAAAAAAATAAAGAGCATTCTCTCCAAAAGAATGATTTGATTAGGCTGGAAATTACGGATTTGACAGAAGAAGGCCAGGGCGTCGGAAAAAAAGGACGGCTTGGTTTTTTTCGTGAAAGACAGTGTGATGGGAGACCTGGTAGAAGCCAGGATTTTTAAAGGTAAAAAGAATTATGCTTATGCCAAGGTGGAGAAGCTTCTGGAAGCATCCCCTTACCGTATTACACCCCTCTGTCCTGTAGCGGGAAAATGCGGAGGTTGCCAGTTACAACATTTATCCTATGAAAAAGAGCTGGCATGGAAAGAGGACAGAATTGCCCAAAGCATGATTCGCATTGCCGGACTTTCTCCGGAGGAAGTAGAGAGCAAAAAAGAGGGAATTCTGGGCGGAGTGCTTTCACGCTATCGGAATAAAGCCCAGTATCCGGTGCAGAACGGTAATTCCATTTCCGCAGTAACGGAAGATAGTTCCTGCTTAAAGCTGGGCTTTTACGGCTTTCATAGCCACCGCATTATCGAAACCGAGGACTGCCTGATTAACAGCGCAGAGAATCCTTTCGATCTTAAACTGTATCAAAAGACTGGGCAAGGGAATATAAGATTTCCGGCTATGAGGAGGAGACAGGGAAGGGTCTGCTTCGCCACATTTTCCTAAGAAAGGGCTTTTTCTACCGGGGAAATCCTGCTCTGCCTTGTGTTAAACGGAAAGAGCCTGCCCCATGGAAAAGAACTGTGGGAGAAGCTGGAGGGGCTATCGCTAAGTGCTGATGAAGTCGGTTTACAGAGAGGGGAAGATGTTTCTTGTGGAATGGATGTAGAAAGCAAAAGCAGATGGATATTCTGGAATTGCTTCAGGAAGCGGAGTGAACCGACATTGTGGAATGGATGTACAAAGTGAAGAAGATGTGTATTGCGGGAAAAATGGGACAGTTCAAGGAAGGATTGTTGGTCTTTGCGTGAATATCAACGAAGGTAGGGACAATGCCATTTTAGGAAGAGAAACCCGTTGCCTTTACGGAAAAGACAGTATAGAGGATAAAATCGGGGAGCTTAGCTTCTCTATTTCCGTGCCCTCTTTCTATCAGGTAAATCCTGCCCAGACCGAGAAAATCTATGGGAAAGCGCTCGAATATGCAACCTTAACAGGAGAAGAAACCGTTTGGGATTGCTACTGCGGAATCGGTACCATTTCCCTATTTCTTGCCCAAAAGGCAAAGCAGGTTTATGGACTGGAAATCGTACCCGAAGCCATTGAGAATGCCAAGAAAAATGCGGAAAAGAACGGCCTCCATAATACAGAGTTTTATGTGGGAGCCGCAGAAGAAGTCCTTCCCAAGTGGGTGGAAGAACAGAAGAGGGAAGGCAAGGACGTGGGAAATCTGGTAGATGTGGTCTCCTTAGATCCACCAAGAAAAGGCTGTGATGAAGCTTGTCTTTCCGCAGTATTGGAACTCAGCCCCAAGAGAATTGTCTATGTAAGTTGTGATCCGGGAAGTTTGGCGAGAGATATTAAGTACCTAAGAGAAGGCGGATATGAGCTTGAGAAGTGGGTGGGAATTGATAATTTTCCGAGGACAGGACATGTGGAGACGGTAGCGTTACTACAAAAAGAGGAATTGTAAAAATCCTCCATTTTAGGCAGTTTTACAAGCATTTCGTCTTCGTAGAAGATTCTGATGGAGGAAGAAAAAAGATCCTGAAAAATTATGCCGATGTGAATGTTTGTATTGATATGGTGTGTGGAGACACAAAGATTGATTTTGAAAGAGAGGACTAAGCAATGTTGAGATTGATCATAAAGATACTTTTGTTTCCAATCAGCTTGCTATTAAGTATCCTAATACCTTTTCTGACTTTTTTGCTTAGTATAGGAACTGTATTGCTATACTTTCTCATGATATTATGCGTTGTAGGAGCGATAGCTTCATTTATTCAAAATAAAACCTTACTGGGTATAGAGGCATTGGTATTAGGATTTTTGTTAAGCCCATACGGAATACCGATGGTTGGAGCAGCCGTTATAGCGTTTCTTCAAGGGATAAATGATAGAATAAGGTCATTTTGAATTAGAATAAGGAGATTGTAAGTGAATGATATTATAAAAAAATTAAATATGGAAAATAGAGACGAAGTAGTCAGATTCTTGAAAAGCATGTGGTCAGAAAGACCGATGCATTGTCCACTATGTGGAGGAGAGTTGGATTATTTTCATAAAAAAGCAAAAAAGAGTAATTCAAAATGGATATGCAAAAACTGTAATAAAAGATATGATGCAATTAAGATTTTTGGAAGAACTTAATAATTGAAAAATTTACTTGAAAAAAATTTTTTTATAAAAATGGTTACCAAAGACGATAGAGAAAAAAACTATCGTCTTTTTCTTTGTAAAATTTCAAGGAGGGAGGTGAAACAATGGACTTTGACTATTTCTATAACAGGGAAGCAGAGAGCTTTTAATTTATTAAAAGTGCCGGAAATATTAGTGGAAGGAGAGGAGTTTCAAGGACTGTCCGCAGAAGCTATTTTTGCTCTATGTCATGCTTCTAAAAAGAGCAGGTATGTCTTATAAGAACAATTGGCTGGATAAGCAGAATAGAGTCTTTATTTACTTTACCGTGGAAGAAATCATGAAGAAAAGGCATTTATCAAAACCGACTGCGATTAAGCTATTAGGTGAATTAGATAAAAAGGAATGGCATAGGACTGATAGAAAGAGTCAGAGTTGGTCTTGGAAAGCCCAATATTATTTATGTAAAGGACTTTTTAAGTATGGTACAAGAAAAGACGGTAGCGTTACTACAAAAACAGAACTCGTAACAGTAGGCACAAAAATCGAAGACTTATAGACAACCGAATATTGAACCGATCATGGACGTTTATTTACTGCATTTCCGCAGTGAGTAAACGTCCTTTTTTCGCTTACAGGAAAAAAACAGAGGAAGGAGGAACGCAGATGGAGTTTAATTACTTCTACGGCCCGGAGCTGTAAACCATCGAACAAGGCGGCCGCAGAGCTGCCCGATACATACCAGGCCTTCCCTCACGAAAAAATCACTTTACCTTTACGCTCTTATAATCTATTATAAAGAGCGAGAAAGTAAGGTGATGAAATGACACGGTTTGATCTTTTAGATAATCTTGTAGAGAACGGAAACGGGTATCTGTGCACTTCACAGGTACTGGAAATCGGCATTTCCAAGCCTACACTTGCGGACTATGTGAGTAAACGGAACATGGAGCGAGTGGCGCATGGCGTATACCTGGCGGAGGATGCATGGCCGGACGAGCTTTACCTGCTTTATCTTTCCAACAAGCGCATCATTATCTCCCATGAAACCGCGCTGATGTTGCATGGGCTGATGGAACGGGAACCAAATAAAACGAGTGTGACGGTGCAGGCGGGATATAACTCTACGCATCTGCGCAAGAAAGGCATTCAGGTTTATCAGGTAAAGCCGGACGTCTATGAAGTTGGTGTTGTGGAAGTACAGACGAGCTTTGGCAATACAGTTCGCGCGTATGACATGGAGCGGACGATCTGTGATGTTCTTCGGTACAAGGATACGATGGATGTGCAGATCTTTCAGTATGCGATGAAGGAATATATGGCCAGCGCCCATAAGAATTTGAATCACCTGATGGAGTATGCCAAGAGATTTCAGATTGAGTCTGCTATGAGGACATATACGGAGGTAATGTTATGATCAGGGACAGCGACACAGCTGAAGGCAAAAGTGAGAAACCTGTCCGGCGGAGATAGCAAAAAGGCGCAGACCTTGATCCGCAACTTCATTATGGAGCGTTTCCTGGAGCGAATCGCTCTTTCCCAGTACCGCAATAATTTCATCTTGAAGGGCGGTATGCTGGTGGCGGCAGTCGTCGGTCTGGATACGAGAGCGACGATGGACATTGATACTACAGTGAAATCGCTGAACCTTACTAAGGATAATGCAGTCAAGATCGTTGAGGAGATTATTGCTGTAAATCTTGACGATGGCGTTCAGTTTCAAATCACCAAGGTCACGGATATCATGGAAGAGCATGATTATCCGGGAATCCGGTTCATGTTGGAAGCCACGCTCGATAAAATGCGGCAGGCGGTCAAGATTGATATCTCCACCGGGGATGTCATTACTCCAAGAGCAGTCGAATATTCCTATCACCTGATGTTTGAAGATCGGGCAATTTCCCTCTGGACATACAATCTGGAAACACTCTTGGTAGAGAAACTGGAAACAATCATGGCTCGCGGTACAGCGAATACACGGATGCGAGACTTCTACGACATTCATGTGATCAGTCACCAGGAAGCTTTTTGACAGAGAAATCCTTAAAAAGGCGTTTCTTGCAACAAGCGCAAAGCGGAATACGATAGATCAGATTCCTGACTTTAGGGATATTCTTTCCACGCTAGAAGCTGACGCAAGCATGAAAAAGCAGTGGGACAGCTTCCGGAAGGATTCTTTTTTCGTTGGTGAACTGTCATGGAACGAGGTTATGGTAAGTGTGAAAGTGTTGTCAGAAGTAGTTCTGTGATTCAAAGACACAGATAATCAAATATTTGAAGCATTAAACAATAAAATTCCGAAAAAGTTTCAGAGAATACCGAATTGTTCAGAAGTAGTAAGTGTAGCATTCAAAAAGAAGGAGGGTAGAGGAGGCAGACAAAAATCTATTTTTTTGTGGGTGGAGGAATAATCCTACAGGATATAATGTTAGTGAAATGAATATAGAAAAACGAGAATTGCGTTTGGAGATAAGATTGCGGCTATGTGCAAATTAAAAAAATGTTAGTTCATGTTGGACAAATATTTCGAGTGATGAATATTTGAAAAAAATTAATGACTTATACAGCATGTAAAATAGAATAATAAAAATTTATGACTATTTATTTCTCTATCCGACGTTACAACAGCTATGGTCGGGCCATCTATAGAATTTGCTTCAAAGGAACAAGATAAGGAATGAGTGAAAAACGCGTGATACCGGACTTGTATCATATTGTTCTTCATATATTGATATTGTTAAACTGCATACTTTGCTTTCTATCCCGGCATCCCGGATAGTTCAAGAGGAAGGCTCTCTTCAGGTCACACGGAACACTAAGCATTACAACATTCAAATGTTTATTGCCGTAGGCTTTAAAGTCAATTCTGATTGTGCGGTAGACTATACCGCAGTAGTATAGGAACTACTATTTATATTATGAAAATTCTTATAATCCCCATGGCATCCATGGCAGAAACTTCGGGATCTTCCTCAAGATGCAGGATTCTTACTGAGGAATTCCATAGAGCGGGACATGATGTAGCAACTTGCATGGCAGAAGATATTAATTTTAAATGCATTGAAGGCATCCGGAATTATGCTCTTGCTATTCCCATGCCCTTTGGACTCCCGGCACCCATTGCAAAAAGGATATTCCCGATTGCGCAGAAGCTAGGAATAACATCCCGCGTAACGGTAGATAGTTTTGATCAGGGTTCTTTTTCATGACCGGGAATCTGGATTACCGATATCTTAAGAATAGTGTTTCCTCCATTCGAAAAGCAATACAGGATTTTTACCCGGATGCCATTTATTCCGAGTTTAATATTTCCGCAATGATAGCGGCACAAATCGAAGCAATACCGTTGTATTGTACCGTCAGTTATCCTACGCAATATGAGTATGGCCATGATACAAGACGGTCAAAGGATTTGAATCGCTTTCTTAGGGAAATGTCTTTGCCTACGGTGGACAGTGTCCTTCAACTGTTTGACCGGGCAGAACAGTTATTTTGCCCAAGCATTCGGGAACTGGAGCCATTTTCTAAGAAAAATGTACAGCACTGCGGAGCGTTATAGGCAGCTATTTGCGAGAGCGGAACAAACCATCCTAGAAATAAAATTCTTGTCTATATGGGAAATGGTACGATACCGGCGAAAAAGATGCGAAGAGTTATATGTGAGGCCTTTGAGCACAGTGATTATGAGATTTATATCGCATCATCTTATCTCAAAAAAGAGGATTGGGAAAATGTACACATCGCTCCGCGATGGGATTTTCATACTTTACTGGATGAGGCGGTTTTATTTATCCATCACGGAGGGCAAAACAGCATGGTGGAGGGGCTCTGCACGGAGTGCCGCAACTTGTTATACCGGGAAAGGTGTTTGAAAGAAATTATAATGCGAAAAGCATAGTTGAGCATCACGCAGGCTTGATTATTGAGGAGCATGAATTTACTGCTGAAACCATACGGGACAAAGCGAAGAAAATCATGGAAGAGGATACCATGATTGCATCTGCACAAGCGCTTGGAAGAAAACTGTCAAAGGCAGGCGGAGCCGGTAAAATTATTCGAGAAATTGAGTTTGCTTGTACTGGACAATTTTGTAAAGAATAGAATATTGTTCAGTAGCAGGACAGGATGAATTTGATAAATTCTAATTCATCGTAAAATATGCTATAATCATTTATATAAAATTACACATAACGAAAAAAAGGTGAATTTAAAATGATTTATCAAGGAAAAAAACAGGAGCATAGATTTAAAAACCTATGTTGTGGAGAGTCTGAACGATTATATAACTTTGATATCTCAAATATATAATGATGATGAGGTGTATTGGTATCGTGGACAAAGTAATGTGGAATATAGGCTTGTGCCTTCTGGATTAAGAGAAATGTATGCAATTAAAGATGCAAGAGGCTATGAATTTGAAACGCCTATTCGTGATCATCCCTGTAGTAGTTCTAATAATACAGTAGCATTTCTTCCAATCGAAAAAGATGGTCAATGAGTTTGCTGCAATGGCAAAGTCTCATGTGGATTATACAGTAAATAATATGGTTGAATGGGAATGTATTGCTCAACATTACGGACTTCCGACTAGAATGCTTGATTGGACTACAAATGCATTGGATGCTTTATACTTTGCTGTATGCGATTGCAAAATAAGAAAAAGTAGCACAGACTACGAATATTTTTCTAGATAATGGGTTCGGAGAATGTGGAGGAGCTGTATTTATAATTAATCCAATAAATATAAATAAGGAAACAATTCCATTTAAGGATGGTATAGAGCCATTTGTTTTGGATGTGAATGAACATGCTGAGGAAATCCTGGAATATCTGAATAGCATGCGTCCACCTATTTGTATAAATGGTATTAATAAGGAAAAGAGAATATGTAGACAGTCAGGTGATTTTACAACAACAGGAACCTTGACTTGGTCGCTTGATTATTATCAGATATTGCAGGATCAAATGACAAAAATTCTCATTCCATATGCGTGTTTTGAAGATATAAGAAGGCAATTGAAATCTATTGGCATTACACACGAAACTATATATGTAAATGAAGATTTGAAAGATGAAATCACAAAAAAAATTGTAGTTGAAGCTAAAGAAAAATTCTATAGGGATTTATTTGGTGGATAGAGTGTAAATGGTAAATAACCTGTCATCTTTTTTTCTCCACAAAAATTGAGATAATCGTGAAAAGTTTGAAAAAGTTAAACGCATTTTTTTCCACTTTTTCAAACTTTTTCCACTTTGCACATTATCTCAGGGAGGAATTTAAGATGAATACAAAACTTGCCACAAGCAGGATGTGAACAGGGCAATGGGCAGACATTATTAAAGATTGGAAGGAGGATGGTCTAAGAGTAGATGACTATTGTGCCTAGCATGGACTCTCTAGAAATTCCTATTTCTACTGACTTCGAAAAATTAAAGGAGGCCGCCCTTACGCAGAGTGGATTTGTGGAAGTCAGGAAACAAGTGGAGGTTTCCTCCTGCTGTACATTTCCAAAGTTAACAGAGTCCGTAAACGAAATAGTCTTAGGAATTGACGAAAACACATTGGATTTACTGGCAAACGTTATAAAGGTCTTGAAAAATGCTTAACGATGCTTCCGGATTCAAACACATCTACCTCTGTACCGGACATACAGACCTTAGACATGGTATTGAAGGTCTGATTGCAGTAGTCAATGCCGGTTTTAAACTTGATCCCAGGGAATCGGTCTCCATCTTTTTGTTCTGCGGTCGCAGATGTGATCGCATAAAAATCTCCTGTATGAGGGAGACGGTTGGCTTATTTGCTATAAACGATTTACAGATGGAAAGATACAGTGTTACAGAAGCTCTGAATTACCCTTTTAACCAGGAGCCCTATCTTCTAGTATTCTTACAGGATGCTTTAATCTTTCTAGATAATAATGACGCAGAACGAAGTATCAGAAGCTTCTACGTTGGAAAACATTCCGAGCACATCATCGATTCCGTCAGAGGAATCTCTGCCAGTGCTCTTCTATACAGTATTGCGGAAAGAGCAAAGGCAAACCAGCTAAAGCTCTACAAATACTTTGTACACCTACTAAAGGAACTCCTCAAATATCCAAGAGAAAATATTTCTGAGGAGGAGTTGAAAAAACTGATGCCTTGGTCGGAGGTGTTACTGTAAAGCTGTAGGGAAAATAAAACAAGGTAAAGAAAAATCTACTAGCCTAAGAGCTGGCAGATTTTTTTGAACAGAGTGGTTATTTACCCTTTACTTATCTTTTGTGATAAAAATTTGGTAAGCGGCAATGAATCCATAGGCAAGAGTGGATACTAGAGAATTGACAACATGAAAAAAATGCACCCACATGCACCAAAACCAGAAATTTGATTATTGTAAAAATAGCCTAGTTAACATTATGATGTAATTAAAGAATAATTATACGAAAATATTGGTGTAGAATCTCTATGATTGAAAGTAATGATATAACTGAAAATGTAACTGTAATACAGAGACAGAGAGTTTAAAAAAATTATGCAGTTGGACTATACGCTCGTGTAAGTACAAGTCATAAAGCTTAAATGGATAGTTTATCGGCACAAGTATCAGAATTGAAGAGACTGGCGGCTTCACATGGAACATGGTTTGTGGGGAATGTTTTTATTGATGTAACATCTGCTAAGACAGGTACGACAAGAACGGAATTTAATAGAATGATAAATAAGTGTGAAAAAGGGAATTTAGATGTTATCACTAAAAGTCTTTGTCGCTTTGGACGTGATGCTAATGAGGAATTAGAAGTCATCAGAAAAATACGGGTAGCAGGAAATAGATTATATTTGAGAAAGATAAGATAAATACAGAGACCGTAAAAGATGAGCTTCTGATTAGTATTATTGAAGCGTGTGGCTAAGCAGAAAACGAAAGGAGAAGCGAAAACATACGCTTGAGATTTAAATACAAATCCGAGGATGGTACTTTAGGGTTGTATTATAGAGTGTGTTACGGCATAAAAAAGATAAGAATTGAATGCTTATTATTGATGAAGAAGAATCAAAAGTTGCTAGAAATATTTTTTTGACTGGTACCTTGAAGGATATAGCATTAGAGGCATCATAGATAAACTGGAAGAAAAGAAAATAAAGTCATCGAAAGGTAAAGAACAATGGAGTAAAAGAGCGATTGAATCTGCACTCACAGAAGAAAAATATACAGCTGACGTGGCAATTGCAGATTCAGGAGGATCGGAGAACCTTTATTTATATAAGTAACATCACGAAGGGATAATACCAAAGGAACAATTTAAAGCGGTTCAACTTGAAATGGAGCTGCGTAGTAATGTTGAAATTGAAGAAGGTGGAAAGGCTCGAAGAAAGAGTAAAAAAATATAGTGCTAAAAGAAGAAAGTAGCTCAGTAACAAATTGTCAAAAAAGGAGAAAGTAAATGCAAATACAGAAAAGTGATAGGGTACTTATTTCAGAATTATATAATGAGACTAACCCATATAAGATTTGTGATATATTTGACTCAAAATCAAAAATGTATAAAGATGCTAAATTAATCTATTTTTAATCTAGGGATCGATCCTAGACTTGAATCATTTAAAAAAATAATATTATAAATGACTATAGTATTCTAGGTATATCAGACTATGAAAAAAATCATATTTTTTTGATAATAAATACAATTCAAAAGAATTGAGAGTATTAGAAATAGGAAAAAAACGATAAATTTAGATTTAAATATTTTAACATATCTAAAAAAATAGTATCGGGTAGGAAGCTAGAGGATGAGGATGAATTCATAGAATATTTAAAATATATCAAAGAATCAAATTATAATTTGAATATGTCTATTTCATGGCTCGAAAGAATTAGCAAACCAATAGATCTAAAAAGTTTGGTCGGATTATGTTTTGGCATTTGTGAAATATGAATCATTAGATAATATCACAAAGAATTCTTTGGAAGACAATACTATACTTTCAGAACATAAATATAAATGGGCAAAAGATGTATTAGATTCATCTGTACATATGGATGAAAAAAATTTGATCAGTTTTATGTTGTTGCTTGTATTCTAAGTAAAGCTTTCATATTAAAAAAACACAAAAGATGGATTCAAAGAGAAAATTCGTTGAACTATTAAATTATTCGCTGAATGAATTAAATGTCTATATAGAGTTCGAACTGTATTTACTGTATAAATATTTATATGATGATAAAAAGTGTAGAGAGGGCATTTGCAAAAAAATACAAGGGATTAGTAAGAAAACTCTAGATAACATAAAAAAACACTGCATGGGATATTTTACATATTAGGTTTGTTGAAGAACAGATAATCAATGACCTAAGAAAAAGATAAAGTTATTTTTTTCATTATATAGGAACAAAAAGATATTGGATTGCAAAAAAATAATCAATATTAATCCTTTGAAAATAATAGGTTTTTTTGGATGACCAAAAATTATGGTAAGAGAGTATAATTTCAAAGAGGAAATTCAGTGCGAAGAAATTGATGAGATGATAGAAAAGCATATTAACAAGAATAATATATGTGATGTTAATTATAAAGAAAAAAATTTGAAGAAATATCCAATGAAATTGCTAAGATGATACAAAGAATTTTATTAGTGTAGAACTCGGAACTTTGACACCTAACATAACATAAACAGTATCGAGAGGCTTGAAAAGCCTCTATTTTTTTGCGCAATCAATAGTTCTATATATTGCGTCTTATTGCGTACTGTTGTATAATATAATTCATTTTTAGGGAGGTGCCTATGAGACTTAGAGCCACTAAATCTGCTCACTCAGTTTCTTACTCTGTTATTAAATCTGCTTATATCAATAAAAAACGTACGACTGTAACCGTTGAAAAAAACTGGGAAACGAAAAAGGAAATCTGTAAAAAAAGTATGGTGTTTCTGATGCTCTTGCATGGGCTAAAGAATACGTCGCCAATTTAAATAAGAATGCCGAAAGGAATAAACCTATTGATATCTCGTTTGATCCCTCAATTCCCCTCACTCAGAACGATCAGAGGCTCTTCAATGGAGGCTATCTTTTCCTACAGGATATTTATTTTCAGTTGGGGTTTGATAAGATTTGCAAAGCTATTGCCAGAAAGCATGGATTTAAGTACAACCTCAATTCAATTCTTTCAAGGCTGCTCTATACAAGAATCCTTTATCCTTCTTCAAAACTGTCTTCTTTCGCGCTTTCTTCAAGATTCATAGAAAAGCCGGATTTTTTTCTCTTGAAGATATTTACCGTTCTCTATCCATCATTAATGAAGAGTCGGATTACATTCAGTCCACACTTTTATCGGAACAGCTTAAAGATTTCAAAAAAAGAAAAACCGGAGTGATTTACTATGACTGCACCAACTACTTTTTTGAGCTTGAGCAAGCAGATGGATTAAAACAGTATGGAGCTTCTAAAGAAAACCGGCCTCTTCCCATTGTTCAGATGGGACTTTTTATGGACAGTGATGGTATTCCTCTTGCCTTCAGTGTCAATCCCGGAAATACCAATGAACAAACGACAATGGTTCCTTTGGAAAAACTTCTTGAAGATTTTTTTCCTTGTCTAGACTGGTCGTATGTACGGATGGAGGGCTTTCCGCATTATCCAACCGTAGATATAACTCCAAGGGGAATCGTGGTTTTATCACAACACAATCCATAAAGAAGTTAAAAGGTTTTTCTGAAAGAATGGTGTCTCGATTCTAAAGACTGGCGTCTAAAAAGGCAGTATGCAAAAAGTATAACATTTCCGAACTGGACGAAGAAAAAGACAGAGAAAAAAATCTTTTACAAAGAACGGTGGATAAATGAAAATGGACTTGAACAACATCTGATTGTATCCTATTCCATCAAATACAGGGATTATCTAAGGTACGTTCGGAGCGGACAAATCAGCCGTGCCCAAAAACCTTATTACCAATAATCCCAAAAGAAATAGACCACAACCGCCAAACCGATTTCAAACGGTTTGTTAAAAAAACAGTGTCACGCCGGAGGGAGAGCTGGCTGAGCAGAGCTTTTTAGAACTCAATGAAGATGTCATCCGAAAAGAAGAACAGTATGACGGTTTCTACGCTGTATGCACTAACTTGGAAGATGATGCTTCAGCTATCATTGAAGTAAACAAACAACGCTGGCAAATCGAGGAATGCTTTCGCATTATGAAAAGTGAATTCAAAAGCACGACCGGTATACCTTCACAGAGATGATAGGATTAAGGCACACTTTATGATTTGTTTCCTTTCATTAATTCTCTACAGATACCTGGATAAACAACTTGGAAGCAAGTATTCATGTGAAAAAAACTGTTACATGGTCTAAAAAGATATGAACTTTCTAAAGATTGAAGGCAGAGGATTTATCCCGACATATGCAAAAAAACAGAATTTACAGACGATCTAGAAAAAGCCTTTGGAATTAATACTTCTATGCAGATCGTCACTATAGAAAAAAATGAGAAATATTTGCCATCAGACTAAAGAATAAAAAAATCTGTACGCACATCTGATAACAAAGAAAAAAAGCTCTGTAAACCGCTTGATTTCAACGATTTATAGGGCTTTTTTTACTATGTAGACTGTCAAAGTCGGGATAATATATGTGATGTTAATTATAAAGAAAAAAATTTGAAGAAATATCCAATGAAATTGCTAAGATGATACAAAAGAATTTTTATTAGTGTAGAACTCTTGATAGATGATATGGACTTAACAAGTGCTAGAATAAAAGGAAACATATAAACAGATCCAAAATATGTTTTTGAACAAGTTTAAACTTAAAGTATCTACTCTGTACATCACATAATGTTTAGAAAAAGGATGGCTTAGAGGTAGGAAACAATCTAATATTTCGAAGAACGAGAACTTAAAGGTTCCACCGTACTCAATTGAAAAAGGAAGAAGTCATTCTAGATGTGCTGAAGCACTATAAGATGTTATAGTTACTATAAAATAATATATAGGAGATAGTTAAAATGTTAAGTAAAATAGTTTTTTTCAAAAAGTTGTTTGGTATATTTGATTATCAAATAGAATTCAAAGAGGAGGTGTTACAATAATAACAGGACCAAATGGTTTTTGGGAAATCTACAATTTTAAAATCAATTGATGCATTTTATTCACTTGATGTAATGTTTTTTTCAGTAGATTAGATTACGAAAAAAATAGAATTTTTCAAATATAGATGATAAACCAATTTCTATTGAAAAAGATCAAGAAGTAATAATAAATGGGTTTGTAATAAATGTTAATGATTTACAGGACCAAATTATAAGAAGGTTTAGAAGACCATATTATTATAGAATAGATGAATCTAAGTGGATTGATAGACGAACAGATGAGATTGTTACTAATGATGATATAATTCAAAAGTTATATCCAAAAATAGCTACATTGATGAGGAAATTGAAATTCAGAACACTGAATTTTTTTAAAATTAAGAGAAAAAGCCAAAAATTATTCTGGTGAGACCAAATTTATAAGGGAACAGCGTCTTTTTAAGAGAACGAAATCAGGGAAGAAATGAAATACAGACTGTAAATGTTATTGATGAATTGCCTGAGCAATTTAAGAAAAAAATAAATATGGTTTCTAGTATATACTCTTCTGAAGCAAATAAATTAGATAGTTCATATCCAAATAGACTATTTGAAACCCAAAAGGGAATAACAAAGAAAGAATATACTAATTATTTAAAATATATGAATGAGAAATTCGAAAAAAATTAAATAAGTATAATATTTCTGATATAAAAATACTTGGGAAACAAGTGAAATTTTTTTAGAAGAGCATTCAAAGGCGTTAAAGGTATACTTTAGTGATTTTGAAAAAATACAAAAGTTTTTTGAAGAACTAATAGAACAGTTAGAATTATTCACTGAAATTATAAATTCTAGGCTTAAATTTAAAAGATATAAAAATTTCTAGAGATAAAAGGAATTGTAGTATTCAAATCAAATACAGATGAGCAATTAAGACTAGATCAACTTTCTTCTGGAGAAAAAAACAAGAAATAATATTATTTTTATGAGTTAATATTTGAAAGTGATAAGAATATTCACTTGTTGATTGACGAACCTGAAATTTCTCTGCATATTGAATGGCAATTGAGATTTATGGATGATTTATTAAGAATAGCCGAAAAAAAGAAGTTCAAAGTTACTGTTGCAACACATTCTCCTCAAATAATAAGTAATCATTGGGATATTCAAATTGATTTAGGAGAAATGTATGGGAACTAACTCGATAAAAAAAGAATTTGACTAAAGATAGCATTATCTCAAATATAAAAATTGTTGTTAGGAGCTGATATTAATAAGGAGAATGTATATGTTATTGTTGAAGGAGAAGATGATTTAAAATTTCTGAGAAGATATTTAAATAGCAATGTTATGATTTATGAATCATTTTCAGGTAAAAATGGTGTCGAGGAGATTGTTCAATCAGAAAATATTTGTAGTTCTAGAGTAATTGGTATAAGAGATAAGGATTATTGTAACACTCCCAAAGATAAGAAAAATATTTTTTTATGACAGATGTTGCTTAGAATTAATGATTGCAGAATTTGATATTGCATTTAATAGCATATATTATGAATTTTTACGATGGGGAAATGGAGTCTTCCAAGCTAAAAGAACATATACTAACTGAATTGCTTAAAGTTAGTCAAGTAAGAAAATATAATGAAGAAAACAAAATGGAAATAAATTTCAAAGGATTACCTTTTTCAATCTATAATTGATGATGCATCTAAAATGGATGAGGATAAATTCTTTGAACAACTAAAAAATAAATCCAGGCAAGTCTATTAATTTTTATTGATATTTTTCAATGATTTATCATGTCAATATACTAATAAACTAGATATTACTAATGGACATGATTTCATCTTATTATTTAAAAGTTATTTGTGATAAGACAGGTAGCAGGAAGCCTGTAAATGAAAAAGCAAATATCTTCGGTATTAAGAGGTTCATTTAATGAAGAACTTCTAAAACAAACAACTTTGTACAAAAGTGTTAGTGATTATTTCGATAAAAAGGTTAAGATATGGTGCTGTTAATTCGATTTTTAATTTTATCATAATGGTTTGGACAATTATTCTCATGAGGAGACGGTCTGTTTAATGTCAAGGGTAATGAAATAAGGGATAAGTAAATGCCTTGAAATCATAGGATTCTTTGTATAATGCATGTTGGTGAGCAGCTTCTGGGAATACCCGTAGTTCTATTTTGGGGATTGCGGGTTCTTTTTTTAAAATAGATTGATTTTGTGTCCAAGAGCAAGCAATCTGGACGAAAATACGAGATACTGAATGAAAGAGATTCTTATGAAATTGTTTGATTACAGTAGGCCCAATGAAAAATCTTAGGATGCAGATACCTATGACTGAACTATCTATAACTGCTTCACCGACATTTACGTTAATCAAGAAAATGCTGAATCTAGGCATAATATAATATCTCACGTGAAAGGAAAAGCAAAGGAAAAATATCTATTTTGTAAGGCAATAAGTGTAAGCGTGGGAATTATTAAGTGAAGAATAGTAGATTATCAGAAAATAAAGGACTAATACATGCGGAAAATTTCCTTTTTTTATAACCAACAACTCTATAACGCCATTTTTGGCTTTGCCATCGGGGATGCCCTTGGTGTCCCCTATGAATTTCAGGAGCAGGGGCAGCTTCCTTTGCACGGACCTCACAGGCTATGGCTGTCATCATCAGCCGGCAGGGACCTGGTCGGATGATACTTCCATGACCTTGGCGACCTTGAAAAGTCTCAAAGAAAATAACGGGAAAATCAATATCGAGGACATCAGAAAGCGTTTTCTTTCCTGGCTCTGGGAAAATGAATTTACCGCCAATGGAGAAGTTTTTGATATCGGTCATGCTACCTACGAGGCATTGACCGGTGGCCAACCCTGCGTAGGAGAGCGCTCCAATGGCAATGGCTCCCTTATGCGCATCCTGCCCTTGGCCTTTGTGGAATGTACGGAGGAAGAAATCCGAGCGGTTTCCGCCATCACCCACGGCCATTGGATTTCGGAGGAAGCCTGCGTCATCTACGTGCATGTGGCAAAAAGATTGTTTGCCGGAGAGAATATTTTGGATATCCTTCCCACCTTACAATATGGCAAGCCTTTCGATAGGCTCCATCGGATTCATCAGCTGGATATTTCGGAAATCAAGTCCTCCGGATATGTGGTGGACACCTTGGAAGCTGCTTTATGGACAATCAGTCATGTTGAGGAAAATGAGGAAAACGATGAAAGGATAGGACTAATAAGCAAAGATTATGCCAATGATGTTTTAGCAGCTGTGAACCTTGGGGAAGATACGGACACCGTGGGAGCTGTGGCAGGAGGCCTAGCCGCAATTATTCATGGATTGGGGTATAAAGGAGAACAATGGCTTGAAAGATTGAGAAATAAAGAGCTGATATTGGAATGCTTATGGTAGACCTTTATAATTCTTGATAGCACATAAGTTAAGGGAAAACATTGCGCGCAAAATGGAAGCGTCCAAAGGAGGCATTTAGCTTGATTATTAACACAGGGCAGAGGACAGACATTCCCGCCTTCTATGCGGAATGGTTTGCAAACAGGCTGAAAGAGGGCTTTGTTTGTGTACGAAATCCCTATAATCCGAATCAAGTCAGTCGCTACCGTCTTGATACTTCCGTGGTGGATGTCATTGGTTTTTGCACGAAAAATCCGGCTCCCATGTTCCCGTATATGGAGCTTTTAAAGGCGTATGGACAATACTGGTTTCTTAGCATTACTCCTTATGGAAAAGATATAGAGCCGAATGTGCCGGATAAACATTTGCTTATAGAGCATTTCAAACATCTTTCCATGCAGCTGGGAGTGAATTCTATCGGCTGGCGTTACGACCCGATTTTTTTCTGTCTGAAAGATATAGCAAAGACTATCATTTGAAAGCCTTTGAGCAGATTGCTACGGCTTTGGAGGGATATACGAAAACCGTGGTCATTAGCTTTGTAGACCTTTACCCCAAAGTGAGACGGAACTTTCCGGAGCTTCAGGCCCTTGAGAAGGGAGACAGACTTTTGCTTGGGAAGGCCATGATTGAGATTGCGCGTTCCCATGGTATGATATTGAAGCCCTGTGCGGAGGGAAATGAATTGGCCGAGTATGGGGCAGATTGCAGTGGATGTATGCTTATCAGCGATTATGAGAAAGCCATTAGAAAACGCTTGCATGTACCGAAAAAGAAGGGGGCAAGAGCAGCATGTGCCTGTTATCTTTCCTGTGATATCGGCGCCTATAACAGCTGTAAACACCTTTGTAAATATTGCTATGCCAATGCAGAACCCTCTATCGTTATGAAGCAAAGCCGACTGCATGATCCGAAATCTCCATTCTTAATCGGAAATTACGAGAAAAATGACAGTATTCATGATGTACCCCAGCAGTCTTGGGCGGACGGACAAATGAGCCTATTTCAGCCCTTCGTTGACAGTAAATGTAGTGCAACTTATACTGAAAAACATATAGAGTAGGAAAATGGGAGTAAGTAAGGGCGCAAGGAAGCAAGGAAGGGAGAGCGACAGCCTCCATACCGAGAAGGTAAAATATTTTACGGAGTAACATCATGAAAGTAACATATCTGAACCACAGCGGTTTTTTACTGGAATTAGAAGACTGCTATATTATTTTTGACTATTACAGGGAGAATTACCACCTCTGAACAAGGAAAAAAAGAAGTATTTGTTTTTTTGCAGTCATGTCCATGGGGACCACTATAATCCGAAGATTTTTTTCCTTGCTTAATGCGCAAGGGATGAGCTATCAGGCGGTATTGGCAAACGATATACGGGATAAAAAGCGATTGTCGGAGATAAGGCATTGCTTTTGTCGAAGCTGATAAAGGCTATCAGCTGGATCGTGGAATTCAGCTTGAGACTCTGCTTTCCAATGATAGCGGAGTCGCCTTTATGCTAAAAAAACGAAGGATGGCTCTATCTATCATGCCGGGGACTTAAACGACTGGTATTGGGAGGGAGAACCGGAAGAAGATAATCGGAGGCTCCACGAGATTTATCACAGGGAGATTGGGAGAATTAAGGGCAGACATTTTGATCTTGCCTTCGTTCCCCTTGATCCGAGACTGGAGGCGCACTATGCTGACGGGATTCTGTATTTTCTTGAAAATGTGGATTGTGATGCCGTATTTCCGATGCATTACTGGGGAGAGCCCGCTGTGATTCAGCGCTTTCTTACGAAATATCCTGAGTACCGCTCACGGATCAAAAACACGGAAACAGCGAAAGGAGAAGAACTATGAAGTTTAAGATGATTCACGAGAATTTAAATGTATCCGATTTGGATCGTTCCCTTCGATTTTATGAGGAAGCCCTCGACTTACATGAGGTGAGAAGGAAGACCAGTGAAGACTTTATCATTGTGTACTTAAGAAGCGATGTGGGCGATTTTGAGTTGGAGCTTACCTGGCTGAAAGACCACCCTCAGGCTTACGACCTGGGAGAGTGTGAATTCCATCTGGCATTTCAGGCGGATAATTTTGAGGAAGCGCACAAAAAGCATGAGGAGATGGGCTGTATTTGCTTTGAAAATGAAGCCATGGGCATCTATTTCATCGAAGACCCGGATGGCTACTGGCTGGAGATTTTGCCATAAGTTTATTGATTTTAAGCGGGACAGAGAGATTATTTTAAAGCACCATCGTGATATATCTTGAGAATATAGCCCATATAGAGGATTGTAAACTGTATTTTTGAAGTTGGGGTTGATATCCTATCTATTACTTTCCTTTAATGAAATTCGAATACTACTGGACAATAATACTAAAATCAAAAAATTGTCCAGTAGTATTATATTTGTCAAAACCAAAAGTCCTTGCCTTTTAGACATGTGTTCTCACATCACTCTTCTTTAGATACAGAATACCGATGCCCAGTGCAGCGAAAATATAAAAGGAACAGCTTAAGAGGAGAATCGGAAAGTTCAGCTCTCCCGTGATAGAAGTGCTGCCCATACCGTAAATCAGGGCGGAATAGGGCAGGGCATAGTAGGCTCCCTTAACGGTCAGTGTAAGGCCGACCAAGCTGCCCAGAAAAGCCAGCGCGATGGGAAGGGCAAAGGAGTGGAAGAACATGGACAGGGTGCTTTGCAGGGCAGTAATTGCGGCAATGGAAAGGATAGCGGAAAGCATTCGCATCCAAAAGATTGCCGGAACAGCTCCCGGAAGGCCGAGGATTTTACCGGTCAGGAGATAAATACAACTGATCCAGACCATGCAGAGCGTACTGAGGAGGGTTGCTGTAAACCATTTATCCCGAAGCAGTTTTTCCGGGGCTAGTAATAGTTAAAATCAGATTCCAGTTACTGCCTTGATGCTCCATTCGCCACAGAAGACTGCAGAGAATGCCGATGAGGGGAGCCAGGAAAAACATTCCCAGAAACAGAGATTGCTGGGTCCAGAGATCTTCCCAAGTATATTGTAAGACACCCTGATTTTGCGTAAAATTCACCGTTCCAATCAGTGCCGAAATCAGGGAATCAGAAGGAAAGGAATCCAGATGGGGTTCCTTTTTAACTTGATAAATTCCGGAGACAAACTGCTGTGCAGACTGTGGCTTACATTTTGCCTGTGGAGAGAAAACAAAGCTTCTCCCTGCTCAGCCCGGGTGAAAAAGAAGGAGACCAAGCAGAAATGTACCTATGAGATAAAAGCAGGCTTAGGAAAATATCGGAAATGGGGATGGATCTTGAGGCTTAGGCTCATGAGTCTTGATGCTTTGTCATAGTCCATACCGATAGGGCTAAGAGAGAAGAAAACGGACCAGGGAGTCCACATGTCTGTGCTGATAAAGGCCAGAAATAAGCCGGCCAGAGTGCCGCCGAAGGCAATGGAAAGAGCCGCAAACTGGCTGGAAAAACAGCAGGGAAAGCATGCATTGAAGCTGATACAGAATCATTCCGCCGATAAGTTCCGAGAAGAACAGAACAGGGACAATATAGGACGGAATGTCTCCGGAAAAACCAGAGACTTTACCCCCAATAAGGACCATGCCGATTTGGAAAGTACAAAACAGGACAAGAGTAATAAAACCGAAGAAAAGCTTTCCCAGATAGATAGAAGCTCTGCTTTCCAAGGTGGGAAGAAGGTTCCACATAGCGCCTTTATGTTCCATGTCCACAGACTGGGAAGCAATTACAGCCATAAGTACGGACAGAACCAGGGTGTTAATGATGGGAAGAGCATAAAAAGATATTTAACCATGTCTCGGAATGCGCTTTTGTGCCATAAAATAGATAGGCACAATCCAAAAGCAGAGCTGCGAGGAACAGCAAAGGAAAATGCTTATGGCGCGCTTTTTGAAACTCGATAGAAACAATTTTCGGGATATTGCTTAGGGTATTCATAAAGACTCCTTTCCGCCGGTCATTTCCAGAAATGCCTCTTCCAGACTTTTTCCGTTACATTCCAGGTCCTTAAGAGGACCTTCATAGAGATAGTTGTCCATGGTGAATGATTCCGACTTGACTTGCCATTTGCTCTATTTCACTGAGGAGATGACTGGAAATGATGACCGTCATATTTCTTTCTTTAGGAAGAAATACAATCAACTCACGAATTTCTTGTATGCCGGCAGGATCCAAACCGTTTGTGGGTTCATCCAGGATCAGAAGCTTCGGATTTCCCAAAATGGCCATGGCGATACCGAGACGTTGTTTCATACCCAGAGAATAACTGCTGAGCTTCTTATCCCTTTGTTCATAGAGCCGGACGGTTTTTAATGCCGAGGCAATTTCTTCTTCCTTCACGCCCTTTAATTTCTGCACAATCTGCATATTTTCCAGTCCGCTTAAATGCCCGTAACCGCCGGGATTTTCAATGAGGCTTCCGGTCTTTTGGAGAAGAGAAAGTCGATTTTGGGAATTTACCGTTTTTCCCAGAAATTGAATTTTTCCTTCACTGGGGTGAATCAAACCCAGAATCATTTTGAGGGTAGTGCTTTTTCCGGCGCCATTGGGACCCAAAAAGCCGTAAACGCATTTCTCCGGAACAGATAAAGAAAGGTCTTTTACACGGTAGCTGTTTCCGCTTTTTTTGCTAAGATGCTGTGTTTCCAGAATATAGTTCATCATTTTTTCCTCCATGTGTTTGTTTACGAGAGGAGAATAGCGAAGGAAGCTTATGGTAACCTTGTGCGTACCTTATGTTTACCTTAAGAAATGAAAAAAACTATGGGGAAAGAGGGGGAGAAAGGCTATAGTAGGATGGGTAAGAACAGACAGTAGCAGGAGACAGAATCATGGAAAAAGAACATTGTAAAATTTTGGTGGTGGACGATGAGAAAGAGCTTAGAGAACTTTTGCAGGAACTATTAAGAAAAGAAGGCTATCTTTCGGTGGAGGCCGCTTCTTCTTGTAAAGAAGCGGAAGCGAAGCTTTCAGAGAATTGCTATCAGCTGATTCTTTTTGGATGTTATGCTGACCGATGGCAATGGCTTTGATTTTTAAAAAAAGCAAAAAAAGGAAGGTCTACTTTCCGAGGTTCCGGTGATTTTTTTCTCTGCAAGGGACGAGGATAGGACTCGTTTGCATGGCTTGGGACTGGGAGCGGATGATTATATTACGAAGCCTTTTTCTTCCGGAAGAGCTCATCCTGAGAATTGCCGCCGTGCTGAGAAGAACCTGTCATTTGGAGGAGAAGGAGCAGGGCGTGCAGCTTGGGGGAATCGCTGGTTTCCATTGATGCAGGAACAGTGATACGACAAGGAGAAAAAGCTTTCTCTTACGGCGAAGGAGCTGGCGCTTTTTCCATTCTATACCGTAATAAGGGGAAAATTGTCACTACGGATACCCTCTGCGATGCTCTTTGGCCGGATGGGAATTTCGGCTTGGAAAGCTCACTGCTTGTGCATATGCGGCATTTACGGGAAAAGATAGAAAAAGAGCCTTCTAAACCTGTATTTCTACTGACCGTAAGAGGCCTTGGCTACAAACTGGAGATAGGAAGATGAGAGGGAATAGAGAACGGAAAATGCAGCTGATTGCTCTTGTGGTTTTGTTGACGATATTCCTACTGTTTGCAGACCTTCTGTTTTTTGGGATTTTTTTATCTCGAAACGGTATGCCTTATTATCCCGACAGTGAAGAGATTATGGAGCATTTACATAAGGAAAATGACGGGTACCGCTTAGAGGAAGAGGAAGCCGAAAAGCTCTTTGGGGCACGGCAATTTGCCATGCTTCTCGACAATGGAGGAAATATCCTATGGAGCGAGTTCCTGCCGAAAGAGCTTCAAAAAAACTATACCTTACAGGATGTGGCAAAGTTTACCCGTTATTATCTGGAGGATTATCCGGTGCGTACCTATGTGGTTCCGGAAGGCTTATTGATTATTGGACAAAAGAAAGAGCAGATTTGGAAATATACCCTGGAATACAAAGAGGGAGTTATCCGAAATCTCATTGAGTTTCTGCCGCTTTTTTTGCTCTCCAATGCCCTGATTCTTGTTTCCGTTCCCATATGGATACAGAAGAAACGGGCAAGGCAAAAGGAGGAAGAACGTACGGAATGGATTGCCGGAGTTTCTCATGATATTCGAACGCCTCTTGCCATTGTTCTGGGAAATGCGGAAATGATTGCAGCTACCACGGAATCGGAAGAAATCAAAGATCGTGCGCTAAGGATTGAGAAGCAGGGACTTCGTCTTCGTCGCCTTGTAGAGAACCTGAATCTTTTCAGTAAGCTGTCTTTTGGCTATGGGAACTTGGAAAAGGAAAAAAATCCAAGTGGGCCGTTTTCTTCGAAAGACGATTACGGAAATACGGAACCAAACAGAGGATGAAAAGAGTGCAGTTCAACTTGGATATTGAGGAAGATTTGCAGGGCTTGGTACTGGGCTTCAATGAAAATCTGATGGAAAGAGCACTGATGAACTTATTGCACAATGCTGTGCAGCATAATCCGGAGGGATGCGAGATAACAATTAAGTTATATCAGGATGAGAATGCCCATGTGTTTCTCCATGTGGAGGATAATGGTTGCGGTTTAGAAAGCTGCTCTGGAAAGACTGAACCGAAAAAAAACTATGAGTGGGAGCCCAGCACAGGACAGCATGGATTGGGATTAAAAATTGTAAAACAGGTGATTAGCCGTCACCGATGGAAAGTGCAGTTTAGAGAAGCTAGTCAGGGCGGATTTTTTTGTGCTGCGTACAGATGAGATAAAATGATTGCTAAGGGATCGAGGCGTCGGAAGAGCAACAAAAGTAAATCAGCCTGAAATAAAAAAATCATATTAAATTGACTCGCATTGTGCAAAGGTCTAAGATATCCCTGTATAAGTAAAAAGGAGGGTGAAAGATATGATTTTTAAACAATGAGAAGAGATTGAACCCTACGACAAAAGACTGCCGGTGTGGAACAAGAGTTTCAGAAAATTGCTGGAAAAAGAAGCTTCTTCGGTTTTACAGGAAATAGGCTGTACAGCAAATGGAATCAGCGACGAAGAACGGGAAGAAAGACTGGAGAAATACGGCTATAACGACCTTTTCCGCCATGCAGAAGCATGGCGTATTCTATTTTTTATTTCATAGCTTTACCGATGCTTTTTATTATCGTGCTCCTTGTTTTGGCTATCGTTACCTTTGTTGTGGAAAGGGATATTCTGTCCGGAGTCATTATCCTGGCACTGGCCTGTATGAGTGCGGTGATTCGATTTACCCAGGATTACGGCTCCTATCTGGACATACAGAAGCTAAAGGAGATGGAGCACGATACGGTAAGAATCCGAATTCCGGGAAAGGACGGTACGGAAATCAGAGAAGTGCCGGTGGAAGAGGTGGTACCCGGGGATATACAGCTCATCGGCTCAGGAGATATCGTGTGCGGAGATCTCTATCTTCTGGAGAGCAGAGACCTGTTCCTTTCGGTTTCCGCCTTTACGGGAGAGTCTATTCCGGTGGAAATATACCGGTGTGGATCAGAGAGCGGTCAATGCAGCGGAACTAAACAACCTCTGCTTAGGCGGCTCTACGGTGAATTCCGGCACCGGAGTCGGTGTGGTGATACGAACCGGAAAGAATTCCTATCTGGGGAAGATTTCCTCCACCATCCATACACAGAAGAAAGAAACCGATTTTGATAAGAGCCTATCGAAGATAACCAGAATCCTGATTAGCTACATGATTGTGGTGGTTCTTTTTGTATTGCTTATTAACGGCCTTGTGAAGAAAAACTGGTTGGAAGCCTTTTTATTTTCTATCTCCGTTGCGGTGGGTATTACCCCGGGAATGTTACCGATGATTGTGAACGGAACCCTAGCCAAAGGCGCGAAGTTCCTGGCAAAGAAGAAGACCATTGTAAAGAACATGTCCGCCATTCAGAACTTAGGAGCTATCGATGTGCTGTGCACCGATAAGACCGGAACCCTTACCATGGACAATGTGGTTTTACAGAAATATATCAATGTAAATGGCGAAGATTCTTATGTGGTTTTGAATTATGCATGGATGAATGCCTACTATTCTACAGGGGTAAAAAACCTCATTGACCGGGCCATCCTATCCTACGGCGCGGAAAGCGATGTGCAAAAATACGCCGGGGGCTATGTGAAGTCCGATGAAATTCCCTATGATTTTGAGCGCCGGAGAATGAGTGTGGTGATATCCAATCCGGGTGGGGAGCATCTGGGAGAGGAGACAGAAGAAATTCTTCCCAAGCCCCAGGATGAGGTTTTAATTACCAAAGGGGCATTGGAATCCGTACTTTCCTGTTGCAGTCGTATTCGGGTGAAGAAGGAATACATGGACATTCAGGAAGAAGACCTGCAGAAGATTAATGTCCTTTCCGAGAAATTAAATCATGAGGGAATGCATGTCATCGGTGTTGCAGCAAAGAGGAAAAATGCGGGGGACACCGCCGTTTTCCATGCGGAAGACGAAACCGACATGACCTTCCTGGGCATTATCGCCTTCCTGGATCCGCCCAAGCCGGATGCCAAGGAAGCCATTCATGGACTGTATGATGCGGGAGTGCAAGTCAAGGTCATCTCCGGCGATGCCCCCGTTGTGGTAGAACACGTATGTAAGCTGGTGGGCATGAAGGTAGGAGAGCAAAATGCGGTAACAGGCTCCGACTTGGAAAAGATGAGTGAGAAAGAGCTGTCCCGTGTTGTGGAGAAAAATGACATTTTCGCCCGTCTCTCTCCCATGCAGAAGCAGCGAGTGGTGGATGCCCTTCGGAAAAAAACGGACATGTGGTGGGCTATATGGGAGATGGGGTAAATGATGCTCCCAGCCTTCATGATGCGGATGTAGGAATTTCCGTGGACAATGCCACAGACGTTGCCAAGGCCAGCGCGGACATTATCCTCTTAGAGAAGAGCTTAACCGTCATTTTAAACGGTATTTATGAGGGAAGACGTATTTACGGAAATATCTTAAAGTACATGAAGATGGCATTATCCGGTAACTTCGGAAATGTGTTCTCTGTATTGATTGCTTCGATATTCTTGCCCTTTTTGCCCATCCTGCCCTTGCAGATTTTTGATTCAGAATCTCATCTATGACTTTACCCAGATTGCGATTCCCTGGGACAATGTGGACGAAGAATTCCTGCAGAAACCCCATAAGTGGAACAGTGCTTCCCTTGTGTCCTTTATGAATGTGATGGGCGGTATCTCCTCCGTATTCGATGTGATGACTTTTCTGGTGCTATGGTTCCTTTTGGGCTATAACAGCCTGACCATGCAGAATTATTTTCAGACTGGCTGGTTTGTAGAAGGTTTGATTTCTCAGATCCTGATTGTGCAGTTTATCCGCACCTCGAAGCGACCGATTCTGGATTCCAAGTGCGACTCCAGACTGGCACTGGCTTCGGCGCTGGGCATTTTTGCGGCCATCTCCATTCCCTATCTCTTCCATAACTTGGAGAATACGGTATTTACGGAGATGCCCATGGCGTATTTTGTGTATTTGCTTCTTATTCTTGCACTTTATAGCTTCACCATTGAAACCGTGAAGAAGCTCTATATTAAGAAATATTGGGAGTGGCTATAAGGCAAGAAGGAAATTAAGAAAGCTTGTATGCGGTACAGGTCGTAAAGGTGGCACGCTCTCGCTAACTTCGCCCTGCAGGGGTACTAAGCGAAAAACTTCATTGACATTCGTTTTTCGCAAGTACCCGCGGGCTCAGATTACCCCCTTTTCTGACCTATACCGCATCCAAGCAAGCACTATTCCAGCTCCATTGGTAACTTTTCAAAAAAATATGTTTTTGCCAAGCTTGCTTTAATTGATTTTTCCCGAATGAGGTAAGGCTGAACGGCAATGTATTTCGGGATATCTTCACTAACTAAAGATTTAGCCAAAACTCTTCCTGCTGCTTGGCCTTGTTCATAGGGACGCTGTGTACTGATTCCTTTAACAATTCCTTCTTTCATTTTTTCGGCAATTTCATAATCCAGGTCCGTCGTGAAAACAGCAATATCTTTTCGATTTAATTTGTCCAAGGCCTTAATAGCTAACAAGGCGGGCTGATCCCAGCTCACGTATAAGCTAGAAATTTCAGGATGTGCATGAACTAAGTCTGAACAAATGGAATAAGTGTTTTTCTATCGAGTAGAAATTTTTTTGTGCTACTACATTTACAGAAGGATAGTGCGTAAGAAGTGTTTTTAAGAACCATGCCATCTCTTTCAGAGGTACCATAAAAATTTGCACCATGGGTAATAAGGGCAGTATTCTTAATGGTCTTATTTTTCCAGATAATCGCCTATCATTTGCCCAATATTATAACCATTTTCATGTTCATCCACGGAAATACAAGAAACATAATTATTTTTATCAAATCCTTTAGGGATATTACTTAAGAGAATTACTCTTGTGTGTTTGGATAATTCTTCAAAGGCCGAACTGGTTTCTATATCGTCTACAGGTATTGCAATTACCGCATCCGGATTTTGATGTTGGATGCTTTCTAATTGAATCTTTTTGTAGCATGGGATCAAAAATGAGCATCCATAATGGAGATGATTTCGATGCCATACTTTTCTAATTCGTCTCGTATTCCTTTCTGGTGTAATTTTGCCCATGCAGTTCCGGTGTAGTGGAAAGAAATTGCTACTCTGTACTTTCCGGTAACTAATTGTACTTTTTCACGTTGAGAAATTCTAATTCGATCTAATGATGTGGGATCTTCTCCTCTTGGACCCTGATGTAAAATACGTATGGAGTTATTGGGACGAAAATCGACATTAACATATTGGGTATTTTCAACTTTCTTTCCTTCATGGAGACAGAGAAGCGTTTCGAAAGAAGTTCTTGCCAGCTGAGCAGTATTCCGTCTGATGTGGGATAAATCTGAGGAAAACGCATCGGAGGAATTCTGGTCATCCCAACCGATTACGGAAATATCTTTTGGGCAGTCTATCTCAAAAAAATGCAATGCCTTCATAAGCAATGAGGTTATGGGATTGTCACAAGCTATAATGGCTGTAACAGAAGGAGATAATTCTTTTCGTATTTGCGAAAAAAATAGACTCCTCAGATTCCATCAATGAAATCTTTACAATATGGGGTACTAAAGATGTATCAAAAGTCATTCAGTTCTTTTTTGATAATAATGCATTACATTTTCAGTGGTACTGGAAGGTGTTTGATTGACAAGTAATAAAATGTTTCTATGTCCTTTTTTTCCAATAGTGCTGAAGTAGCTTGAGGGATTGCGCTGGAATAATCGGAAAGAATTTTATAGCAAAAAAATTACTGCTGCAATTGTTTTTCGATCGATACAAAGGGAGTATTGCTTTTTATCAAAGGAATAAAATTTTTTTATCATCCATAGAACAGGGAGCAATGATGAGACCTAATGTTTTTTTGCTGGATAAGGCGTTCAATATCATTTGTTTTTCAAGTTCAGTATCATTATTAGAGATGGAAAGCAATAACTGATATCCCCTTTTTCAAAAAGAATTGCATGTAGTTCAGTGAAAAAAATAAGATATAAAAATGTATTCTTGAGATTAGGGACAAGAAGCAAAATTTGGGAATTGGATCCAGGGAATTAAGTTATGATCTTTTGGATTTTTCTTTGGTAGCCGCATTCCTTTATAATTGCTTCTACCTTTTCCTGTAAACTTGGAGAAACATAACGAGTATGGTTAAGAACATGAGAAACGGTGGCTATAGAGACCCCTGCTTTCTTAGCAATTTCCTGTAAATTCATTTTTCCTAATCTCCAATCTGTTATAGTATATATTGTTCTTTTTCTTATCTGTCGTAGTGCTATATTTTTTTGCTGACCTCATCACTGGAGTTTTACGTAAAAAAATAATTTCGAAAACTATCTATAGGCGATATGCATATAATTAGTGTTGCATTGTGACGAAAAATTATGCAATGTGGAATAATTATATTGCAATGACTTATATAGATTAGTACTATTTACATATATCACAAGGACGTAAACTTAATCAAGATTAAATTTACGTAAATTTAAAAGTACTAAGGAGGAACGACAAATGAAAAAAAGAACAAGAATGTACGTTATGAGTCTCGTATTCGGGATGGCATTAGGAGCATTGGTGGGATGTTCATCAAAAACAAGATTCAAATAATGAATCGTCATCTAAAGTTTCTGAAAAAAAGCGCAAGAAAATTCTGATAAAAAAATACAGCTAAGAAATCTTTTTGTATTCTGTACTAACACATTAAACAATAGCTTTCAAAAGCTCAATGGACTCAAAATTTAAGGAATTATGTGATAAAAAAATGGTATCGCTTATACTTGTTTGGATCCTGATTATGACTTAAATAAGCAGCTTAGTCAGCTATCAGATTGTGCCAATAGCGGATATGATGCCGTATTTGTGATTCCTGTAGACTCTTCCGGAATCACAGCAGGCTTGGCAGAGATATCTGATGCTAAGATTCCAATTTATAATGTGGATACTGCTGTAATAGAAGAAGACATGAATAAATATGTTACTCAGTTTGTAGGAACGAATGCTTTTATGGCTGGAGAGTTGGTTGGAAAGCAATTAGTTAGCAAACATCCCGATGGAGCCAAAATTGCTATCTTGGATTTCCCTTCAAATGAGAGTTGTGTGGATCGTGTGAATGGATTTATGAAAGGTTTGGGAGAACAAAAAGGATAAGTTTACCATTGTGGCACAACAGGATGGTGGAGCTGCATTGGATAAATCCTTAGGCTTAGCTGAAGATATTTTGACCGCTAATTCTGATTTGGATGCATTTTTCTGTATCAATGATCCATCAGCATTAGGAGCTGCTGCAGCGATCAAAGCAAGTAATAAAAAAAGGCAAAAGTAGAGGTTTACAGCATTGATGCATCTCCTGAAGGAAAGCAGGCATTATTAGATGGTGATTTTACAGCTGTAGCAGCACAAGTTCCTTTTGCAAATTGCTGAGCATGCATTTAATGAGGCAATGAATGGAGAAGGTAAGAGCTCAGAGAAAAAAAGTTTATTTGGATTCTCATTTAGTGGATAAAGAAGAAGCTGAAAAAAACATTAAAAGATTGGCAATAATCTTTGTTCCTAAAGATTGCGTTTTGAAAGGTTTATAAAAGATGGATACTCCCATTTTTGGAAATGATAGATATTAAAAAGTTTTTTTCCGGAATATATGCATTATCCGGAATTAACCTTTCTTTGGAAGAGGGAGAGGTTCATGCTCTATTAGGAGAAAATGGAGCGGGTAAATCTACATTGATAAAAATTCTTGGCGGAATATATAGACCGGATTCGGGAACAATTAAAATAAAAGGTGAAGAGGTAGAAATTCACGGAGTGAGAGATGCCGAGATGAAAGGAATCGGAATTGTTCATCAGGAGATTGTTTTAGTGCCACAATTAACCGTGGCACAAAAACATTTTTCTGGGAAGAGAATTGATGGGATCCTTTTTCAAGGGTGAAGCGGAAAGAAATGAATATCCAAGCTGAAGAAATGCTTCAAAACCTGGGAGTTTCTATTTCTCCCACTACCTCGGTTTCTTCACTTACCATTGCACAACAACAAATGATTGAAATTGTCAAAGCAGTTTCTTTTCAGGCAAAAATCATTGTAATGGATGAGCCAAGTTCGTCTTTATCTGTTGAGGAAGTTGAGCAGTTATTTCAGATTATTGCAAGACTGAAAGAAAAGAAAATTAGCATTATCTACATATCCCATAGGATGGAAGAAATCTTTAAAAATCGCAGATCGCATTACAGTTATCAGAGACGGATGTTATATTGGCACGAAGAAAAATGGTGAAACCGATGTAGATGAGCTTATATCTATGATGGTTGGAAGAGAATTAAAAGAATTTAGTGTTCCTAAAAAACAAATCAGCAAATCAGATGAAATAATCCTGGAAGTCAAAAACTTGAGCTGTAGACCGTATTATTCGGATATTAGCTTTCAACTTCATAAAGGGGAGATATTGGGATTTGCCGGTCTGGTAGGCGCCGGAAGAAGCGAGTTAATGGAGTCAATTTTTTTGGCGCACGTCATTTTACTAAAGGAGAAGTATTTCTTAGGGGAGAACAGGTGCATTTTTTTCAATCCGATGCAAGCGATTAAGGCGGGGATTGGATTTGTTACAGAAGACCGAAAAAAAACCGGATTAGTTTTGGGAAATACTGTTTCGTTTAATCTCTCATTGGCTTCGCTAGATAAATATCAAAAGGGCATATTTCTGGAAAAAGATAAGATGGATGAATCAGTTCAATATTACACTGATAGACTAAATATTAAGTCTGCAGCATTAGATGTAAAGTCAACTCAGGCATCCAATCTTTCGGGAGGAAATCAACAAAAAATAGTCATTGGAAAATGGCTCGCCACAACGCCATCCATTCTAATACTAGATGAACCTACGAGAGGCATTGATATTCATGCAAAGCTTGAGATTTACAACTTAATTAATGAGCTGGCAGAAGGCGGTATGTCAATTTTGCTAGTATCCAGTGATTTACCTGAAATCATACAACTTTGTGATAGGGTTTGTGTTTTGAAAGAAGGAATTATGACCGGAGTTTTAGATAGTCATGAGTTAGAACAGGAGAATATTATGCGCTTTGCTGCGGGAGGGGAATCGGCATGAGAAATAGAATAGAAAAGAGTAAAGTTCCCCATATTATTTCTGATAATATCGGAATCATGGTGGTGCTTCTTATTTTATGTATTATAGTTTCGCTTGCTACTGACAAATTTTTGACTTCCGGAAATATTATTTCTGTTTTTAAGACAAATTTCAATTAATACCTATATTGCCCTGGGAATGACCTTGATAATTATTTTAGGGCACATTGATTTGACAGTAGGGGCCGTAGTAGCAATGTGTGGCACTCTAACAGTAGGGTTTATTGTAAATCAGGGACTGCCGGTGGAGCTTGCTATTATAGGAGGCGTTTTGCTAGGCGTCTTATTTGGATTTATAAACGGCGTAATTGTATCTACATTTAAAGTGCCGTCATTCATTATCACAATGGCAATGATGAATGTTGCAAATGGAATTGCCTATGTATATTCAGGTGGTCAGTCCACCCGTATCACAGATGGGTTTTTTATATCCATTGGAACAGGATACCTATTTTCCTTGATTCCGCTACCGGTTCTTTACATGATTTTTGCTCATTATTGTTATTAGTTTTTCTTCTGGTAAAAACCAGATTTGGAGTTTATGTCTATGCCATTGGTGGAAACAGAGAAGCGGCAAGATTGTCCGGTATTCCCATCAGAAAAATTGAAGTTATTGTTTTCACATTATCCGGTTTACTTTCTGCATTTGCAGGTCTGGTACTTGCTTCAAGAATGTACTCAGGACAGCCTTCCGTTGGAAGCGGGTATGAAATGGATGCCATCGCTGCATGTGTACTTGGAGGAACGTCCATGGCAGGAGGCAAAGGAAGCATTAGCGGAACTGTACTTGGAGCAATGGTCATTGGCATAATATCCAATGGGCTAAATTTAATAGGAGTGAGTTCCTATTGGCAATTGATAGTAAAAGGAATAATCATTGCCACTGCTGTAATTTTGGATTCTCAGAAAGAGAAGTTTAAGAGAAACGCTATCATCAGAAAATAATATACAAAGATCATTTTATACTTAGGAGTAAAAATGGAGATATTTAGAAAAATGTCATTCGCAGATTCGACAGGAGATGCTATTCCATTCTATCACGATGGGGTATATCATATTTTTTCCTTAACACCTCCGGTGGGGACAACCGTATATCCGGAAAGACTGCGTACTACTTGGAGCCACGCTGTTTCAAAGGATTTAATTCACTGGGAAGAGCTGCCTACAGCTATCTATCCAGGAGAAGGGAAGGAACCGGACGCTTCAGGAGTTTGGACAGGTTCGGTTCTGTATGGAGAAGGCAAATACCATGCGTTTTATACAGGCTATAGTATCCAGGCTGAATATCAGCAGACCATTTGCCATGCATATAGTGAGGATGGGATAAACTGGAAAAAGGATACAGGAAATCCGGTTATTAAACCACTGATAGACCAATATGAGCAACAAGATTTTAGAGATCCATATGTATTTTTTAATGAAGATGAAAAAAAATATTGGATGCTGGTTTCTGCTAGAAGACTGGATATGCCGGTGACCAGACGAGGATGCATTGTATTGTATCGCTCTACAGATTTGGAATCTTGGGAGTATTATGGAAATTTATATTCACCCGGCCATACCAATTGCCCTGAATGTAGTGAAATTTACAAAATGAAGGATACTTGGATTTTATCTTATTCACGTTTTTCTGAATTTGGAAATACAATTTATCGTACAGCCAAGTCTCCTTATGGTCCATGGAAAAAAATGAAAAAAGATGGTATAGGAGGAAGACGTTTTTATGCAGCAAAATCTTTAACGGATAAAAACGGAAGACGAATATATTTTGCATGGGCACATGATCGGGGACAGTGTAGTGATAAAGGAGAATGGTATTGGGGTGGTCGATTCTGCATACCTCATGAAGTGAAACTCTCCGAGACCGGAGATCTACTTGTTGATATTCCACAGGAGTTTACAGAAAGTATTCACAAGACAATTTCTTGGAATTATCTTCCTGTCTTAGGGGAGTACAAAAGATATGGTGCAGAAAGCATAGTGTTGGATGCCTTAGAAACAACCGGTTATGGCTTTTTAATGCATGACAAAAAACGATTTTATTTCCATGCATCTATTATTCCCAAAGAAGTAAATGATAGTTTTGGAATTCTTTTAAAGTCGGATAAAGAGGCCAGTGAATGTCTTTTTCTTGAGTTTGATGTAGCAATGCAAAGAGTATCTCTTTTGTCTTTACCGATGGGGGTCGATCCATTCTGGGAGCAGTCATGTCAGGCTGTACCGGAGGCATCATCTCCCGGACCGGACGGGTTTCGTGTATCGGAAAAAACTTTTTCTATCAAGACAGGGGCGGTCATTGATGTAAAGATTTTTGTGGATCATGATATGATTGAGGTATTTATAGGAAAAGAAATTGCTTTCACTTATAGGGTTTATAGAAGCTCTGAGTATGAGATTGGCATCATTGCTCAGGATTCTAAAGTGGAATATGCCAATATAGCGCTATGTGATTATACATAAAATATATTTGATATATTATAATAATTCGAAGAATTTTTAAAATAGAAATCGTTGTTATGCAGTGTAGGTTTACGATGGAGAGAAGTGAGGGGGCGTTCTCACAGGCTTATCCGCCCACTCCTCTTCATTGAACCCTCTCAGCACAAAGTTCTCTCCGTTCAGCAGCGGCTGTAACAATATACGTTCAACATTCTTATCGCCTCCGACTTAAGCATTGTTTTTCCTCACTGTCGCTGTTCCGATCATAATTCTGTCTCTCCCGCCATTTTCATGTATCGCTCCAGTCGAGCAAGCATTTTGTCCAAGCTAAAGTAGCCCGATTCTCTTGCGACTTCCGTACCATCAATCTCGGCTATGACTGTCGGAACCGATAAAAATCCCTTTCTGAGCCGCCTCCTCCTGATGATCTTCAATCGGGAGATAGCTATAATTCACCGTAGGATGCGCCCGCTGCCATTCCTCGAGCTTGCGTCTGATTGCCACGCAAGGCGCACAGGTCTCCGAGCCGTATTGTTTTACTTCGATTCTCATACTTTCACCCTCATCTCTCATACTTTCACCATCATCATATCATACCTCTCTTGAATTTGAGGAAACTTACAGGCATCCGCAAGATTCAAGACGATTGAGTTAGAATTCCCGCAGCATTAACTGCTGCGTCTTCTCTCTGAAACCTACATAATCAATCCTTTCATTTTGAGCCAAACGCACAAAATCAGTAACAGGAATGCCGACTACCCCATAAATACGTCTAACACCATTTTTCTTCAGGGCCATTACCAGAGTTTCGGCTCCACTAATTTGTCCCATATCTCTTCATCATACAATCAAAAAGCTGCTCTGTTTTCCGAATGTGAAATACAGCTTTGATTCAGAAGAACAGATTATCTTAACTTCTCTTCAAAGATCTCTACAATGGTTTTCTCCGTCCCCACCATACCGGGGGATGCAATTAAGCCCATATTCCGCATGGTTTCTTCCGGGGTATTTCCATTGATACCGTGCACTTTGTCAATGTGTACACCCTTCATGGCAAATGACACGGAACGGAATGCCGCATCACAGGCAGCTACACCCTTCATGGTACAACCCTGGTTTCCCCCGTCGCAGATCATTCCGGTGATGGAGGAGGCCATGTTGTTGAGGGTGTATTCCATTTGCTCCACAGTACCACCCTTTAAGTACACTAAACCGCAGGCCATGCCGGTACCGGCGGCAATGGCACATCCGCAGAAGGCGGAGAGCCGGCCGGAGTATTCTTTGATATAGGTGCAGATGAGATAGCTCAGCATGGTTGCCCGGTAGAGCATTTCCTCACTTAAGCCATGAATCTTATAAACGCCGTATAGGGGCATGGTGGCAATGATTCCGTGGGCACCGGAGCCGATGATACTCATGGCGGGCTTGTCTAAACCGATGACACGGGCTTCGATTGTGGCGTTGCAAAGAAGGGATGCGGTCATTTGCTCATCTTTGGAAATGACTTCCCCTCCATTCATAACCAGCAGCTGTCTTGCAAAAGTGGTGCGGGGATTTTTGAGAGCCTCTTCGAAAAGTTCTAAATTGACTCTATAAGCATCCTTTACGAATTCGATTTCTTTTAAGGGAACCGTATTTATATAGTCTACTAGTTCGGCAAGAGTATATCTATGGATGGAATGGATTTTTGTGATGCCGGTTCCTTCTGCTACCTTGTCAGATTCTGTAATGCCGCATCCTTCTTCTGACTTGTTCGATTCAGTAATGCCGGCCTCCGGCTTATCTATCGCCTCATCTTTCTCATCAGCCTCCAGCACTGTCTCCCCATTGACTACAATCTTCGTGATATTGGTATGTGTGTCACGAATCGTAAGAAGAACCTTGCTTTCTGTTGCTTCCAAAGTTGCTTCCATAAAAATACGGCTGGAAATTCCGCTAAGTGCCACGGTGATTTTCCCCTCATCAATAAGCCTTTGCGCACAGACATTGTCGGCAGGCGTAACATTTGCCAGAGACTCAAGGCCCTTATCAGGATTCCCGGCAACATATCCAAGGGCAGCGGCAAAAACATTTCCCACTTCTTTGGAATTGGGAATACCGCAGGTGAAGGCATTTTTATACATGCCGCTGTTCATAGCGACATTTAAGTGAAGCAGATCGCCCTTTGCGTAGGACTTTGCTTTTGCGACACAGAAGGAAATGGCCCCGGGTTCTGTTACGCCCAGTGCCGGAACCATATCTTTTTGGATTAGTGCTGTTAATTCGTGCATATTTAGAAACCTCCCCCGCTTTTACTTTTTATTATAGCATTTTTGAACCTTGATAGATGCCTCATCTGATGAATAAAAAGGATGAAAAGGAAAATAAAGCATGATATAATACATCTGCTTTTTTCCGAAATGTAAGTTTCTACGAGAAAAAAGCTGTTTATAAAAGAAGAAAGTAAAAGTAAGGAAACGTGAGGGTGGTATGGGAGAGAAAATAATAGAAGAAGCGAAGAAGGTTAATCTTACCGAGCTGTTTTATGATTTGGTTTTTGTCTTTGGGATTTCCAAGATTACCCATATCTTAGAAAGTCTGAATGAGGGAATCTTTAGTTTAAAAGAGATTATCATTTATACTGTTGTTTTTGTTTGTTTCATCAGCGTATGGAATGTGCAGACCGTGTATATGAACCGCTATGGAAAACATAATCTTTTGCATATCATCATTATGACGGTTTTCCAAATGCCGGCTTTAGTCTTTATGGCGGCAAATGTCAGTTCCGATATGGAGGAAAGCTGGACAGCCTTTACACTGGCGCTTCTATGGATTGTTGTCATACAATTTCTGCAATATATCTACGCTTATATGCAAAACAAGAATAGTGAAAAGGATCGAAAACTGATTCGGGATTTTTTTCAGCTTCTTTTTGTGGGCATGATTAGTATTATAGTCAGCTTGTTTTTGTCAGGAATCGGACGCATCTTATTAACCGGTTTTGGCTTTATTGTAATCATACTGGGTGCTATTTTCTTTCGAAAAGATATGGCTAGAGTACCCATTAATATGCCACACCTTATAGAAAGATTAACACTCCTTACTATTATTACCCTTGGGGAAATGCTGATAGCCGCAGCGGATTTCTTTGAAATAGAGAAATTCTCGGTTTACTCTGTTTTCATTCTGTTTCAGGTGGTGGCATTATTTTTGTTCTACATCACGGAATTTGACCATGCCATTGAGGAGAATCTTCCTTGTCAAAGCGGGGTAGGACTGATTTACAATCATTATTTTTGTGTGGTTCGGTTTAAATCTTTGTACGATTGACCTGGATTATGCTAATGGTGCCATGGGCATTGCCCGAGTGATTATGATGTTTTTAGGATTATTCCTCTTTTATCTTGGTGTGTTTAACAATGCGCATTTAAATAAAAAGAGCCACAAATTGGATAAAAAACTGATGATTCCTTTTGTGCTTGTTTATCTATTAGGCCTTGGCAGTTCCTTCATATTCCAGTCCAATGTTCCGGTGATTACAGTCCTTTGTACCCTGACGATTGTTTTTGGAAACCGTACTCTTTGTATCTTTCGTAATACGACGTTTTTCCGAAAGAAATCAGAAAAAGAAATGATTGGACCGTAAAGGGAAAAGAATATGTTCCATTTTTAGAAAAAGTGGTATAAGTACCTAAAAATCTAAAATGGGAGAAAGTAGAATCATTAGGTGGTGACATAGTGAAGGTAGAGATTCAAAAAGTAAATTCCTATGAAGAAGAGCAAGCGCTGCTCCGTGTTGTCAAAGTGACGGAGAGTATTCAAACTGCCGTAAATGCTCTTGAAAACAGTGACCCTGCTATCACGGCCCGCTCTAATGGGGAAACGCTTCTCTGTCCCATTGATAAAATCTATTATATAGAATCCGTGGATAAACGAACCTTTGTCTATACAAAGGATAATTGTTTGGAAGTCCAATATAGATTATATGAACTGGAAACTATGTTAAGTCGGAATTTCTTCAGAGCGGCAAAGGCAATGATTATCAATATGAGGAAAATAAAGTCAGTGCGAGCAGAACTCAACGGAAGAATGACGGCAGAACTTTTGAATGGAGAGCGTGTGATTATTGCAAGATCCTATGTGAAAGAACTGAAAGAAAGGCTGGGACTATGATATGCAAAAAGTAAAAACTATTTTTAGTCAGACTTTAATGATTTCAACAGCCATTCTTTTTGGAATTGGAATTCTGATGTTTATTCAGCACTTTGTATCAGGAGTACAGACCCTAAGTTTGCAATGGAGTGACCCTCTTTCTATTTGCCTCACGGGATTTTTTTATCCTCCTTACCGACATATTTTTCTTTTTGGATATGGATAGTTTGAAGAAAAGCGAAGTATGGATCAGAATGGGGATTCACTTTGTCTCGGTTCTCGGAATCGTGGTTTTGTGTGCAAGCCTTTTTCATTGGTTCGGACAAATCATCAACTTACGCATCATTTGTCTTATGTACAGCCTCATTTATCTCTTTGTCTGGTGTGCAACAGCATGGATGGCAAAGGTAGATGAGATTAAAATCAATGGAGCTATTAAAGATTTGCAAGACTCGGAATAAGAAATAAAGCGTTTCATGAAAATAAAGCCTTTCATGGAAAAAGTGCAACTCAGTAGGCTGTAAATGCAGCTTGGTAGGGTGGCACTTTTTTTATGCTTACAAGTTGATAAGCTGATTTATGTCAAAACCGGTGAGGCAGAATAACAAGTTAAGACAACAGGGCAGAATTGTGGGAAGAATTACAGGACAGAACCACAAGATGGAACCACAGGACAAATTGGAACCGCGAGGGGCTATAGGACTGAATGATAAGACGAACTATAGGATAGACTTACAAAAAGAACTATAGAGGTGCCAAGAAGGAGCGAATCGGATGAATGCAATCACAGTAAAGAACTTAAGCAAAAACTATGGTAAAACGACTGCGGTGGATCATATTTCCTTTTCCGTGAAAGAGGGGGAGTTTTTTGCATTTCTCGGGGAGAATGGTGCAGGGAAATCCACAACCATCAATATCCTCTGTACCATTTTTGAAAAGACAGAGGGAGAGGTAGAGGTCTTTTCTCACAAGCTTGGAGAAGAGGATGATAAGATTCGAGAGAAAATAGGCATTGTTTTTCAGAACTCGGTTCTGGATGGAGTATTGACTGTCAAAGAAAATCTTTTAACGAGAGCTTCCTACTATGGAATTAGCAAAGAAAAAATTTTGGAGCGCTTACATCCTTTAATGCAGGCCTTCGAATTGGAAAGTATCTGGAATAGAAAATATGAGCAATTATCAGGAGGACAACGTAGAAGAGTGGATATTATCAGAGCGCTTTTACATAATCCGAAGATTCTCTTTTTGGATGAGCCCACAACCGGGCTGGACCCCATGTCCAGAAAGCTGGTGTGGGAGTATATCGACTATCTTCGGAAAGAAAAACAAATGACGATATTTCTGACAACACATTATATGGAAGAAGTAAGAGATGCAGACAGAGTTGTAATCCTGGATAAGGGAAGAATTGTAGCGGAGGACACACCGGCGGCTTTTAAAAAAAGGAAATACACGAATACAAAACTGATTTGGTATGCAGAGAAATGTAGTGACAATGAAGCTGTGCTGAAAGACATAGAGCATTCTTATGAAGCGGATCACTATATTGTGCCATTGGAATCAAAAGAGGGGTTCCATCTCAGTGAGTTCCTCTATACAAATCGAAATAAAATCAGAGATTATGAAATTGTAAAAGGCAGTATGGATGACGTATTTTTGCATTTAACAGGAAGAAAGCTGGAGGCATAAGATGAGAGGGATTTCGGGACTTATCAAGAGAAATTTGTTGTTGTTTTTCAAAGATTGGCAGAGCATTCTATTCTCTCTACTGACATCCATTATTGTGCTTGTACTGTATTTATTATTCCTGAAAGGCACCTTTGTTAGTGCGATACAAAGTGCGATGGAGCAGTATCCGGGGCTGGCTTCTATGGTTCTCCAAAAGGATATCGATATGTTTGCAAATATTTTTTTACTGAGTGGCATTTTAGGCTCCGCAATGATTTCAGTTCCTTTTAGTTGTATTACTGTACTCGTAAAAGATAGAGCGAATAAAGTGGATTATGATATTTTGGCAACACCTATGAAAAGGGGACAAATTATCTTTGCTTATTTTGTATCGGCCGTGCTTACTTCAACACTTTTGACCGATATAATCCTAGCTGTCGGCCTTATTGGAATTCGTATGCAAGGGAATATGTATTTGAATATAAGTCAAGTTGTAAAAGCCTTTTCTATTGTTGCACTTGGCTCTATCTCGGCAAGCGCAATATTTATGATTGTAGTTTTATTTTTCAAATCCGTTAGTGCTTGCGAAGCTTTCTTTGGACTACTATCAGCAGCTTCGGGCTTTGTGATTGGAGCCTATATTCCTATTTCTCAATTTTCCGATGGAGTACAAACCGTATGTAACCTGTTTCCTGCGAGTCAAATAACGATTATGCTGAGAAATATACTACTTAATGGACTCTTGGAGCATATCAATACAAGCCTTCAAGGAGTGGATCAGGGAATGTTCGTTCTTAGCCTGAAAGAATACTTTTCCTTTCAAGCCAAACTGTTTAAGGGGTATTTGGATATGAATAAAATGCTGGAATATATCTTAGGAGTAATACTATTCTGTATCGTAACGCAAATTATGATTTATTCCGGAAGCTATAAGAAAAACTAGGTGTGAGAAAAGAACATATTTTTTCATTTTAGAAAAGTGGTACAAGTACCAAAAATCTAAAATGAGCTCTTGACTATTTCCTTTCTATTACGCATACTTTAGAAAAGTGGTACAAGTACCTAAAATCTAAAATGGAGCTGAGATATGGAAATTAAAAGAGATAGATATCTTAACAGGCTGATTGCAAAAAGAATAACGGATTAATAAAAAGTAATTACAGGCATTCGACGAAGCGGAAAATCCTATTTACTTTTTTTGAGCTTTATTATAAGTATTTGCTGTCTATAGGGATAATGGAGAAACATATTATAAGAATCCCACTGGATGATATTGAATTTGAAAAAAATATTGCGATGCATATAAATTGTATGAATATAAAAAAAGTAGGATTTTTAGATTTAACACAGCAATATTATGTGTTCATTGATGAAGCCCAGTATGCAATTACGAAAGAAGAAATGAGAAATCCTGATGTGCCAATTCGATTATATGGCGTATTGAATTCGCTACTTAGGAAAAATAACGTGGATGTTTATATTACAGGGAGTAATTCTAAGTTTTTATCTACAGATATTATGACCGAGTTCAGAGGACGTGGAGACGAGATCCGTATATCGCCTTTGGCATTTTTCCGAGTTCTATCCCGCATGCGGAAAGGAAAAGGCGGATGCATGGCAGGAATACTTATATTTTGGAGGCCTTCCACATATCTTGTCGGAAGCTGATTATGAGGCAAAAAGCAATTATTTAAGCAGATTACATCGAGAAATTTATATGCGTGATTTATATGATAGATATGATATTCTCGATAGAACAGGTATGGAATCTCTAATGAAAGTCATTTCATCAGCCATAGGTTCATTATCCAATCCCCAAAAAATTGCGGATACATTTAAGAGTAGTGGTGAAAAAGTAATATCCATGCCGACAATCTCAAATTATCTCAAATATTTGGAAGAAAGTTTCTTAGTATCCAAGGTAGAGCGTTACGATATAAAAGGAAGAAAGTATATCAGTACACCATTCAAATATTACTATATGGATTTAGGACTCAGAAATGCGCTACTTAATTTCCGACAGTTTGAAGAGCCCCATCTTATGGAAAATGCCATCTATAACGAACTTATTTACAGAGGATTTAATGTTGATGTCGGTGTGGTAGAGGTTAGAAAAGATGATAATGGCAAAAAAATTAGAAAAAAAGTTGGAGGTCGACTTCGTTGTAAATCATGCCAGTCGGCGTTATTATATACAGTCTGCATTTGCGCTTAGGGATCAAGAAAAAATCGAGCAAGAACAGGCCTCTCTACTAAATATTCCTGATTCCTTTAAAAAAATTATCATTTCAGGGAGCAATACACCTATCTGGAGAAATGAAGCAGGCATTACTTTTATAGGTCTCTTTGACTTTATGTTGAATGAAAATAGTCTTGAATTTTGATATGGAGAATTTAAATCCGTAAATATCCGCCTTGTTTCCTTGGTGGTCGGCTTGACAGTCGATGCCATGAATTTATAATGAATTTTTAGGTTTATTAAAGAAAAAAACTTCCCTCTTTTTAGCTTCCGGCCTTGCCGTTAAAAATGAGGGGGATTTTAGGAGGAATAAAAATGGGACTCTTAGACATCGTGAAGAAATTAGCTACAGGAGCTTCCGATGAGGACAATCGGAAAAAAACAAAAGCAAGGATGCGGGAAATCTTTTAATTCGCTGGTAGAAGGCGGAGACGACTACAAATTAATTTATTGTCACTTGGAGAACTACAACGATGTAGTTGTGGCTAGCGTCACTGTCCACAGCAATTTCATCGTAGGCTATAAACCCGGAGAAGTTGTTGTGATTCAGGTCAGTCCGGATTTGACGGAGTACGGAGAAGCAGAGATCTTCAACAAGGAAAATGGCGGACAAGTCGCCGCTTCCTGGACAGGGTTTTGTTCGGTAGCGAAGGAAGGAAAAATGTATCAGCTTGAGCCGATTACTTATTCGCCCGGCATTAATAGGGGAGCGAAGTATTGTGTGGCGGTAACGCAGTCCAGTGAAGAAGTCTCAGCCTTTCATAAGTTTTGTAAAGCAGGCTTCTAAAGAAAGGCTTCTAAAGAATATAAAGCAAAAGAGTATTTGACAAGACAGGCACTTGCATTTTTGCAGGTGCTTTTTTTATTTTCCCATTAGGTATATTTTTGGATAATTTACCGACTAATAGTCGAAAAAAAGTGTTAAAATAATAGATTTCCTTAGGAAGCCCTAACCGCTTATCCCTTTCAAATATTTTTTCAATGTCTCTTGAATGCTGTCCAGAGAATCCACCATTCCCCGGTCAATCCATTTGAAAAGCACATTCCAGATAGCTCCCACATTGAAGGCAATGAGGTAGTCCGGCTCCAGTTCTCCTATAAGCTTTGCAAAGGGATTACTACTCATATCCTCTGTTTTACTGTATTCCGGAAGAAATTCATTTAGGCGAATCAGGAGGAAATACAGCATTTTGTTTTTGTGCAGTAAGGAAAGAAAGGCTTTTATTTTTTTATTGCAGAAGGAGAAAATAACAGTGAGCGGATCGACGTTTTTCCTTGGAAAGTGCCTCGGTATATTCCCTGATTAATTCGTTCAGAATGGACTCCAGTACATCATCCTTGGAGCTAAAATTCAGGTAAAAGGTTTTTCGGGCTAGGCTTGTTTCCATAATAATCTGCTTTACGGAGATTTCTGCATAGGGATACTCTTGCATTAGCTTGAGTAAAGCAGTGGAAATTTCCTGCCTTGATCGTACAGCGGATGGATTTTTGGCTTTTCTTCATAGCATACTCTCCTAAAATACACAGAAAGCAAAAGATTGTGTATCTTTTTTTGAAATGATTTACTTTCCTTTGATGCTACAGTACCATGCCTTTGTAAGATACACAAGTGAGTAGTTTTGGAGGAGATAATGCAGGTTTTAATCATCAATGGGAGTCCGAGAAAAAATGGGGTAACGGCAGCAGTGCTTCATAGGATTGAAGAAAATCTTCGAAAAGCAGGTATAGACGTGCTGTTTTACAATCTGGGGGAAATGAAAATGTCCCATTGTACCGGCTGTAACTATTGCTATAGAACAGGGCATTGCTGTATAGAGGATGATGCAGAGCTACTCTCCAAAAGAATTGAGGAGGCGGACGGAATCGTTTTGGGTTCTCCAACTTACGCAAGTAATGTACCCGGATTAATGAAAGATTTTATAGATCGAGGACATTTTGTGATTGAACAACTGCTTCATAAAAAATATTGTATAGCGGTGGCAAGCGGGGAAAATTACGGCAGTCAAGATACTTTGAAAGTTCTGAAGAATCTTGTGTTATTTTTCCGGAGGGAGATTGAGCGGAAAGCTTCGGATTCAGGCCGGCTTTAACGACCTTGAGGGAATGATGAGAAAGAGAAAAAGGGAGATTGATTATTTATCGCAAAGCTTTATCAGGGCAATGAGGCGTAAGCAACACTATCCTATTCAGAGCATAGTTCATTTTTTTATTTTCCATCTGGGAATCAAGCCCTTTGTAAAGAAAAAAGGCACGTTATATCAAGGGGTTAGGGGAAAATGGAGCAAGTTGGGAATTACCTGAATAAAAGGAGATTTTTTTGTATTGGATGCAGAGAATCTATAAAAAAATATTTGACAAAAAGCAAAAAAATCCCTTTATAATTGGCACGGCGTCAGTTACAAAAAGGAACTAATTGACATTTTTTAGTAACTTTACGACAAGTACATATGGAAAGGAGTCAGTAGATGTCCAAGCAAAAAATCAATCTTTTTGTAGGTTCTATTGGAGCGTTTATCGGTATTTTTGTTTTTATTGCTTACATTCCCCAGATTTTTCGCAAACTTGCAGGGAGACAAAAGCTCAACCTTTTCAGCCGCTATTTGCAGCAATTTCTTGCCTGATTTGGGTTATTTACGGATGGACTAAGGAACCGAAAAAAAGACTGGATTCTTATTATTCCTAATTCAGCGGGAGTGATTTTTAGGAGGATTAACTTTTCTTACTGCTTTGTAATCCCATGTAATGAATATGAAAGCCGGCGACTTCTTTAGGAAGTTTGCCGGTTTTTTTAATACTTGCCATTTCGGTGGAATTAGTCTTAATAAGAGAAGAAGCTGAATATAGAGAAGAATTCAAACTCACCTGGCGGTAGAATCAATAGAACTCAACCGCCGGTTCCTGTCATTTTCGACGGTTTCCGGTAAGCTTGTGTCGTGAAAGGAGGTGTCCGATATGGATCGAAATCAAAATCGGAAAATTTATAGCATCTTGCAGAAAGGAAGAGGGCATGACCCAGGCGGAGCTTGCGGAAAAGCTTGGTATCAGTGACCGAGCGGTATCCAAATGGGAAACCGGAAAGTCTATGCCGGATTCCGGGATTATGCTGGAGCTTTGCGGATTTCTGAAAATCAACGTAAAACGAACTCCTGTCGGGCGAAAGAATCATGGCAGAATTCTATAATAAACAATTAGAAGATAACCTTCTGGCAATGAAACGAGAAGTGGAGGAAAGGGACAGGAGAGCCCTTAAGTTGGAATACTGGCTGGGATTCTCGGCTGTACTCTCCGGCTCGGTCTTAATCCTTTTGGCATCCTTCCTGGTAATGCCTTTCTGGCTGAGAATGGTACTCTCCGCCTTTGCCCTTATGATGATTTTACTGGTAAGCTTTATCGCAGTTGGCATTGAACAGAAAGCCGGGTACTATGAATGCGGGTGCTGTCATCATCGCTATGTACCCTCTTACAGCAAGGTCATTCTATCCATGCACAAGGGTCGGGCAAGATATATGAAGTGTCCTGTTTGCGGAAAACGAAGCTGGCAGAAAAAGGTATTGGGAGAGGAATAAAATCATGTGTGGTTTATAGAAATGCTGTTAACAGCGCAGTAATTCTTCTACCAAAAGTTATTATCTCATTTTGATCTTTTGCCTATGTCATAAAAGTGCCGCTTCAGGCAAAAATATGAAATGCATCTCTTGCGAATTTTCCAAATAATGAATATACTATTTTATAAAACTGCCGTTTACGGCAAAAAAATATGAAATGGAGATTAAGATGGAAATCAATAGAGAAATCAATAGAGAAATCAATAGAGAAATCAATAGAGAAATCAATAGAAATCAATAGAGAAATCAATAGAGAGGTGTATCTTAATCGTCTAATTGTCAGAAAACACAATGGCTTCATTAAAGTGATTACCGGAATCAGACGCTGCGGGAAGTCGTATTTGCTGAATACTTTATTCTATAAGCATTTACTTTCGGAAGGGGTAGGAGAGAGCCACATTATCCGATTCGCCTTTGATACAGCAGAAGATTTATTAAAGATTGGAGAAGATCCCATTGTACTGGATAATGAAAAAGAAGAGCGCAAGGTGGATCCCTCCCGATTTATTACCTGGCTGATGCCGCAGATTCGTGGTGAAGGGATGTACTACCTTTTGCTGGACGAGGTGCAGAAGCTGGGAGCCTTTGAGTCAGTGCTGAACGGATTCCTTAGGAAGCAAAATGTTGATGTTTACGTAACAGGTAGTAATTCCAAGTTTCTGTCAAAGGACATTTTAACCGAATTTGAGGGAAGAGGGGATGAAGTACACGTGCTGCCTTTATCTTTTTCTGAATACTATGCATTCAAAGAGGGAGATAAAAGCGAGGCTTATGATGATTACTCTGTTTACGGAGGGCTTCCGGCGGTTGCCCTGATGAGTACGGAAGAGCAGAAAAGCAATTATTTGATATCCCAAATGAAGAACGTTTATCTTCGGGATATCGTGGCCAGATATTCGGTACAGGATGAAAACGCCTTGGGAGAAGTAATTGACGTCATTGCCTCCGGCATTTCCACCCTTACCAATCCAAGGAAAATTGCCGCAACGATGAATTCTGTTCATGGGACAAACATCAGTGATGCAACAGTGGATAAGTACATTACCTATGGGGAAGAAGCGTTTATGCTTACTCGGGTAAAAAGATATAATGTGAAAGGGCGAAAGTATATCGGAACCCCTTATAAAATCTATTTTGAAGACCTGGGCCTTCGCAATGCCCGACTGTCATTTCGGCAGATTGAAGAAACCCATATCATGGAGAATATCATTTATAATGAATTGCGATACAGGGGCTATCAGGTAGATGTGGGAACCGTGGAATCCAGAGAGAAGGATACCAATGGGAAAGAGATTCGGGTGCAGAGGGAAATCGATTTCATTGCTACATTAGGAAGCAAGAAGTATTATATTCAGTCTGCCTATGCCATTCCCGATAAGGAAAAGTATGAGCAGGAATGCAAATCCTTTGAGCGCACCATGGATTCCTTTAAGAAAATCATTATCGTAGAAAAAAAGTATGAAGCCTCGCTATGACGAAAAACGGATATCTGATGATGGGAGTTAAGGAATTTTTATTAGATGGCAATAGTTTGCTGATTTAATTCATGAAAAGTATCGTGTGAAAAGCTCAAGATACTTTTTTAATGGTATTTAACTCGAAAAATAAAGGTGGAATTCCGCCGGAATTTTTCGAGTTTGTGTTATAGGAAACAGTACGGGAGAAGCGGGAGATATCTTATTAATTGAGAATAGAGTAAAAATTTTGTCAGTTGATACAAAAGAAAAAGAAAGCATTGTCAATATATTTTTCCATCGTTATGATAGAAGGCGATGGAAGAAATTTCATCGATTATGTTATGTACACAGCAAAGATAAAAACGCAACGCATACAGAGAAGTATGCCAGAGCCGGTAGGTAGCCCGGCCGTCACAGAATCTTGTGGTAAGTAACCTTCCCCTCCGGGTTGTCCATTCTTTGTCCATAAAGCAATTTAGGAGGGACAAATATGGACAAGATGACTTGTCAAATGACAGTGCTTTTTGAAGGCGCTTTTTGGGTGGGCATTTTTGAGAAAACAGAGGGAAATCGCCTATCCGTTGCGAAGGTGACTTTCGGTGCAGAGCCCAAGGACTTGGAGGTACGTGATTTTATCTTAAAGCATTTTTATGAGCTGAAATTCAGTCCGGAAGTCAAAACGCAAGTCAAGGAAAGAAAACAGAATCCGAAAAGAGCACAAAGAGAGGTCAAAAAACAATTGCAGCGTGCTGGCATCGGGACGAAGTCGCAACAGGCGTTAAGTTTACAGCATGAAGAGAACAAACAAAAGCGTAAAGAAAAAAACAGAGAACAAAAACGCATCGAGGAAGAACGGCAATTTATGCTGAAGCAAGCGAAGAAAAAAGAAAAACACAGAGGCAGATAACGAAAATAGCGAGGAATGACATGGCCGCTTTAAAGCTAAGTCTTATACAAAAATACAAGCCGAAAAAAGCATATACCTATGTGTACAGTACAGACTTTCTTTCAGGAGAAAGAGCCCTAACGCAGGGTGCTGAAACGATAGAGGAGGAAAATGCTTTTATTTCTCATGCCTGTCCGGATCAAGGGGCGAGAGCCCTCCTCTTAACAAGAAAGGAAGAAGCGCCGGAAACCTACTCTGTTCTTGTCCTGTCCGAAACCGGCATACAGGAAATAGAGCTTGGAGAGGACTTTCCGGACCGGGAAAATGATCTGCTGCTTTTTTCATTTGGAAACGGTTTCGGGGTAATCAAAGCCAAGAAAGAAATTTTCTATTTTACCGGAGATTTTTCTTCGCCGGAAATCATCCCGATTAAGAATGGATTTTTGCCCTTTAGCAAAGTGCTGCCGGAAAATGCAAGAGAGCGGTATTTTTCAGACTGTTTCAGAGGGAAGGCTGATTCCCGTCTGCTTTGAAAAGGAAGTGTATTACGGTCTGTCCCGATGTTTTGGCCTTTTAGATTTTGATCCTGTAAAAAAAGAAGCCAAGTGGAAAGGCTTTTCGGAAATAGAGAAAAATGCCTTTACGCACCATGATGTCAGGACGAAGGATGCTCCGAAAATCGACAGTCTAAAAAAATAGAAAAAAAGAAGAACTCTACGCCTTTACTTCGGGAGAAAGTACAGGCTCGGTGAATAAATGGGGAATGGATTATTATGCTCTGGCAAAAATCTCCCCTGAGGGCAAGGTCAAGGAAAAGCTTTTGGAGTCGGAACAGTTGAAAGCGGGAGGAAAAAAGTCCGGGGTGAACGGAACTTTCACCCATTCGGATTATCTCATTCTCACACCGCTTTTTTTAACAATGACGATTGGAAGGGAAAGCAAAAGCTCTTTTCCCTAAGAACAAAAGAATATTTGGATATTGTCATGCCAAGGGGGATGACGAAGCATAGCTTACACAATATTTGTGGAGAGCTATGCCTCACTGCTCTGTATGACAGAGGATTGAAAGAAATCGGACTTTGTAAAATAGAGACTATTCCTGTGCCTTCCATTTTAAAAGCAGTGCAGAATTAATAATAACCAGTACACTTCCTGCATTGTGCACGAGAGCGCCCACAACCGGTCCTAGTATGCCGGTAATGGCCAGCACAATGGCAAGGAAATTCAGCGCCATGGAGAAGCTTAAATTGATTTTTATAGTTTTCATCATTCTCTTTGATAGAGCAAGAAGGTGGGGGAGCTCTTTAATTTCATCATCTACCAAAGCAATGTCTGCGGCGTCCACGGCAATATCACTGCCGATTCCTCCCATAGCGATACCGACATTTGCTTTTTTCAGAGCAGGTGCATCGTTAATGCCGTCTCCAATCATAGAGACACTTTCTCCTCTTTTTTGCGCCTCTTCTATCGCAGTTAATTTATCTTCAGGAAGACAGTTGGCCTTTACCTCGGTAATACCTACCTTCTTTGCAATGTTTAAAGCGGCATTTTCATGATCCCACGGTAAGGAGTACGGGGGTGATATGCAAATCTCTTATTTTCTGAATGGTATCATAGGATTCTGTACGCAGTGTGTCGGAAAGAACGATAAATCCTGCCAACTCTCCGTCGATTCCCATGTAAATGACGGTGCTTCCGTCAGAAAGATAGCTTTCTGCTTCTTTAGCGACCTCTGCATTCAGGTGGATTCTGTTGAAGAGTTTCGCATTTCCTGCATGGATGGTTTTTCCGTCAATTACAGCGGAAACGCCTTCTCCCGGCTCCATGTGGAAATCCTGGACGGGAAGAGTTTCTTTTCCATAGCAATGGACAATCGCTTTCCCCAGGGGATGCTCGGACATTTTTTCAACGGATGCGGCATAAGCGTAGAGCTCCGCTTCGGAGTAGGAGGAAAGGGATTTCACTGCGGTGACAACGGGGGTTCCGTAAGTTAATGTTCCCGTCTTATCAAAGGTGATTTTCCGCACTCCGGCAAGACGCTCTAAGGCATCTCCTTCCCGAACAAGAAAACCGTGTTTTGTGGCATTTCCGATGGCAGCCATAATAGCAGTGGGGGTCGCAAGGACAAGGGCGCAGGGACAGAAAACAACCAGTATGGTGACGGCACGAATGATTTGCCCTGTAAAAAAAGCCAGGTGAGGGTTGCTGCGGAGAGCGCGATCGCTACAATCCAGGTAGCCCACCGGTCAGCCAGTCCCACGATGCTTTGCCTTATCAGCGTCCGCAGATTGGACCAACTGAATCATACGTTGAATGGAACTGTCTTTACCGACCTTGGTTGCCTTCATTTCAAAAGGCACCGTATTGGTTCACGGTTCCGCTGGAAACCGTATCTCCCACCGTCTTGTCTACCGGTAGAGATTCACCGGTCATTACCGCCTGATTTACGGAAGTTTGCCCGGAAAGAAGGATACCGTCTACAGGAATGGTTTCTCCGGGAAGCACCCGCAGAATGTCCTTAAGCTGAACCTGCTCTGCCGGGATGATTTGTTCTTCGTTATGGGAAATGACACGGGCAGTTTGGGGAGTGAGCTGTACCAGCTTTTCTATGCCTGCTCTTGCTCTGGCCACAGTCAAGTCCTCCAAGAGCGCACCGAGCTGCATGATGAATGCCACCTCTCCTGCCGCGAAATCTTCGTGGATGAAAATAGAGGCAATGAGCGCAAGAGAAACCAGAACATCCGCTTTAATATCAAAGCGGGTAGTCAGTCCGATCACCGCCTCCAGGATGATAGGGATTCCGCAGAAGAGAATGGAGAGCCAGGCAATGTCGAAGGGGAGGGGAAGAAAGGGAAAACGACTGTTCATGAGACTGAATAAAAGAGAAACACCGCCAATCACAAGGAATACAATATCTTTTTTCATTCCACCAACTTCCAACAATTCTTCCAATTTGAACATCATTTTTTTCATGCATGCTTCTCCTTTTTTTGCTTTATTATCGGGAAAATGAAAATAAAAAATTTCTAATATCTTGATTAATACCAATAGGGGTATAGCTACATAATATACCTATAGGGGTATAAGTTGTCAAGAAAAAAATTAAAGCATATAAGAAAATGATTTGATGTGAAAAGCAGCCAACGAGATATTGCACACTACGCGTGCAATACTCGTTAAGAATAAAGCTGTCTCAGGCTTCGTCCGCGTCACTTGCTCAGAATAAAAAAGAGCCTATAGCAGCGCTTTATAGTAGCTCCGCATATAGACTCAAACAGAAATCTTGAAAATCCTTACTGCATATTGGCAAAACGTTCGATGGCTTTTGTGAAATTTTCAATTTCGGCCTCATCACCCTGCTCCACCGCGTCTTTAATGCAGTGGTGGATGTGCCCTTCCAAAAATGACTTGTCCGGCTTTATTTAGTGCGGACTTAGCTGCGCTGATTTGAGACAGCACATCTTCACAGGGAACATCATCATCCACCATCCGATCAATGGCTTTAATCTGTCCCATGATTTTGGCAAGTCTCCGGTGTAAATTATCTGCATCCATACATTTCTTCATAGAGAACCCTTCTTTCCGGCATTACAGTGATAAGAATCATATACCCCTATGGGTATAACCATTCTATCGTTTTTTTATTGCTGCTTTTCAAGGATAATCTTCTCTTTCTTCCTATACGCCTCCCATGCTTTTTGTAAAAGAGCCGCATGGATTCCCGACATTCTTCCGGCTCAAGAATCACTGCCTCTTTTTCCGAAGCGATGGAAATATTCTTCCAACTGTGTTTTTTTGGCCAGTTAAAATAAAGAGTATTTCCTTCTTTTTTTAATACATCCGGCCTGTTTTTAGTAATGAAATGAAACTTTTTGCATGCCCTTTTCCGTTAAGCGGACTTCGGCTTCAATTCCTTTGGATGTGGATTGAGGACTTCTTCTGGCAATTTCCTGGAGCTCCAGTTTTCGGCTTTCATTCGGAATGAATTTATCGGAAGAGCTATATAAGGCACGAATTCTTGAGATACGGAAGGATCTGGGTATGCCGGTTTCGTTGTCTAAGCAAAGAAGATAATTACACTGCTCCTCTTTGGATGCGGCAATACAATAAGGTTGAACCGTAAAAAAATAACTTTTTGGAGCGGAAGTGGAAGTAAAACGGATAATACTATTTTTTTCGAATGGCAGTGTTTAACTCCTCAAAGATATCCTGAAAGAGAATTCTCTCACGGTCTTTTCTGGAAATAGATAGGTAGGAGCTGAAAAAGTCATTAAGATACTGGGAGAGAGAAACCCGAGAGAGCATATTATTTTCAATAGAATGCATAATGTCTAAAGAGCGTCCGCTGACCGTCAAAGTGATGGCAGCGTTTCGCTCACTCTTGAATTCCGTATTTCGCATATAGCTGTTCATGATTTTTATCCGCGATGGCATCGGCGTCTTCATGGGAAATAGAGGAAAAATGCACTGAGGTCGAATAAAAATAGTATCGAGGAGCCTTTCCTTTGTTTCACGATATTCATCAAAATATTGAAGCAGTAATTCTTTCAAAAAAATCCATTCAGATTTATAGAGCCGTCCTTCTTATAAAAAAATCAAAGAGCTCCGCATCATTCAAAAAGACGTAAGCGCATCTCTTCCGGGATATAAATTTTTATATTTCTCCGTCATGATGTCCTCCATTTATACAGATACATGAACATTTCCCTGAATGCATTATTTAAATATGCTTAAAAACACATTCAATCGACAATCCGAGTCACAATCGAAACTTCATTTAAAAACAATGTAAACCGACTATTCAGCAATTATTAAACTCCTAAATGGATATGTAAACTATTTATAATATAACGAAAAATACATAATTTATACAATAAATTAGGAGTTGAAAATTATTTATATTCTTCAGCTTTTTATCTCCTAAAAAAATCGGTATATCATAAAGACACGAAAGACACATACAGCAAACCATTATATTTGGAATTAGATCAAATGCGGATGTTTAATCCGGTGTGTCTTGGTAGCTTAGGGATATCCCCTAGGTAAAGTGAAACAGTCGGAAAGATACTAACAGCAAACAGAGTCATGGCAATATTTGGCTGAGATAGTCGGCGCTAGGCTAATGTCCCGGCGCGTCCGGGGGTGCAACTCCCCCTGCTGGAAGGGGCGAATACCCCTTACCTTATAAAGTATCTTGTGGCTGTTTCTTTTTTTAGAAGGAGGTAGGAGCAATGTTTTTAGAGGACTTAAGAAAAGAAGAGAATCTGACATATACGGAGAATGGCGCTCTTACCAACAGGAGCACAAACTCTTACTGTCTGGATCTTTTTGCCACCATTGGTGCTTTGCGAAATGCTGAGGACAGTGAAATCATTTCCCGATTTATCAAGGCCTATACGGAAGACAGGAATTTAGCTATGAAAATTCTTTTCTTCGCAAGAGACATTCGAGGTGGCCTTGGGGAGAGAAGAGTGTTTCGGTCTATATGGAAGTGGCTTTCTCTTCATGAAGCGGGGTCCGTTCGAAAGAATATCACAAATGTTCCGGAGTACGGAAGATTTGATGACCTTCTTTCCCTTCTGGACGGACCTTGCGAAAAGGATATGATTCTCTTTATAAAAGAACAGTTGGATAAGGACCTTGCTGCCCTGAAAATCGGAGAGAGCATTTCTTTACTCGCCAAATGGCTTCCTTCCGTGAATACCAGCAATAAGGATAGCGTTAAAAGAGCCAAGAAACTTGCGAAAGCTTTGGGATTTAGCGATGCAGAGTATCGTAAAGTCCTTGTTTCACTGCGAGCAGAAATAAAAGTTGATGGAGAATTATCTTCGGGAGAAGGATTACTCCTTTTCCTATGAGAAGCAGCCCTCTAAGGCTTTATATAAGTACAGACTGGCTTTTCTTAGAAATGACAGGGAGAGATACTATGCCTTTTTGGAAAAGGCAGAAACGAATCCCTCCGTGATGAATACGGGAACCTTGACGCCCTATGATATCGCAGCATCCATTATTCATAAAAATATAGTGGAAGAGGAAATCACGGGAGAAGAACGCCGTTCGATGGATGTCACCTGGAAGGCTCTTCCGGACTATACAGGGGCGGAAAATGCTCTGGTCATAGTGGATATATCCGCATCCATGTTCGATAACTGGGGCTCCGGGTATATGCCTGCGGCAGTGGCACAGTCTTTGGGGATTTATTTTGCAGAGCACAACAAGGGATGTTTCCATAATCATTTTATTACCTTTTCTGAAAATCCGAGATTGGTGGAAGTCGAGGGGCGGGATATTGTGGATAAAATTAGATACTGCATGAGCTTGAATGAATATGCCAATACGGATTTGCAGAAAGTTTTTTTGATTTGCTTTTTGAAGACAGCACTGAAGAATCATGCGAAGCAGGAGGAAATCCCGGAAAAACTCTATATTATATCTGATATGGAGTTTGATGGCTGTGTGGAAAATGCGGAAATGACGAATTTTGAGTGCGCAAAAAAGAAGTTTGCAAAGTATGGCTACAAGCTTCCGCAAATTGTATTTTGGAACGTGGAAAGTAGAAACCTGCAACAGCCTGTCACGAAAAATGAGCAGGGAGTAGCCCTGGTGTCCGGTGCTTCTCCGCAAATCTTTTCCATGCTGTCCGAGGGGATTCTAGATCCCTATTCCTTTATGCTGGAAACACTATCTTCCGAGCGCTATGAAAGGATTTGCACGTAGAGAGGGAAATGTATGTTTAATATAGAGGGAAAGGTCAATACGGCAGTTTGTTTTGCATCAGTGGTGGAGGACTGCGCCATTCAGCAAATAAAAAGAATGTGTGACTACGAATTCACAGCCGGGAGTCAAATTCGTATTATGCCGGATGTGCATGCCGGGAAGGGCTGCACGATTGGAACTACAATGACGGTTCACGACAAAGTCGTTCCCAATATTGTGGGCGTAGATATTGGTTGCGGAATGTATACGATTAATTTGGGAAAGATGGATATCGACTTAGAAAGACTGGATAAAGCCGCGCATTTTATTCCGTCCGGAATGAGCGTATGGGATAGAGAACAGGAAAAGTTTGACTTAGAGGCACTTCATTGCTACGGACAGCTTAAAAATCCGAATCGTCTTCGGAAAAGTCTGGGAACTCTTGGAGGAGGAAATCATTTTATTGAAGTGGATAGTTCGAGAGACGGAACAAAATATCTTATTATTCATAGCGGAAGTCGAAATCTCGGGAAGCAGGTAGCGGAACTGTATCAAAACATCGCGATTATGCAACATAAGGAGGTGCCGGATATACTGGAGGACTTATGCTATCTAAGTGGGGAAGCTTTTCAGGACTATCTTCATGACGTAGAACTCTGCCAGCATTTTGTAAAAAGAAATCGGGAGATGATGGCGAAGATTATTTTCGCAAAATGCAATCTAAGTGGAACAGATGCTTTTCATACCATACATAATTATATTGACTCGGGAGAAATGATACTTCGAAAAGGCGCTATAGCAGCGCATGCAGGAGAAAAAGTTCTTATTCCTATCAATATGCGAGATGGAAGCATTCTGGCTCTTGGAAAGGGAAATCCGGAATGGAATTATTCCGCACCGCATGGGGCGGGACGGGTCATGTCTCGGACTAAGGCACAAAATGAGCTCAGCATGGAAGAATACCGGGAAAGCATGAAGGGGATTTATTCGAGTTCTATTAATCAAGCGACCTTGGATGAGGCGCCTATGGCCTATAAGTCTTTGGAGGATATATTAAATGTCTTGGAAGATACGGTGGATATTATCGAGGTGTTGAAACCGATATACAATTTTAAGGCATCTGAATAAGAAGAGGATTTCTGCGTAGAAAAAAATGAAAAAAAAGCGGAAAATGCTGAGACAGTACAGTATTTTTCCGCTTTTTTTATTAATGATATCGCTCGTAGAGCATATAGTATATCTTTTTAGTTAGAACATTTCCGCAAGTTCTCTAGCTGAAGCCACCATGGACTTTATCTGCCGGGCGGTTTTCTCCATGTTCCATTTTTTCCATGCCTTCTTATTCTTTGGGGGAGTGAATAAGGCCAAGTCGCTTTTCACTATCAAGTAAATTCGGTCGTCGTTTAAGGAAAAGCCTAACCCGGAAGAAATTTGTCTGTCAAACCAGGAAATCATAGTCGGTGTCAGAAATTTTCGCGCAGCCTGTTCATCGGTGCAGAAGATATTGTAATGTTCATTGTGGGTAATATCTTCTACATCGATTTTCTTTTCTCCGTCACAGGCAGGAAAATGCCCTCCATTTGTTTCTTTCCCCCACACTTTCTCCGTGGGAACAATTCTTAGCTGTCCTTCAAAATGAGAATGATATTGTAAAGTATAAATTTGCCCGTAGAATTCGTATAAACCTTTCCTGTCTTTTCCCTTTTGGGGAGAGTAAGCATATAAGTCGGTGATTTTTAGCTCGGGTTGCTCCTGCAAATCCAGTAAACCGGCCGGGTAGTAATAAGAAAAAAATCGGCACCGCTTTTTTTAAATGCATTTAGAGGAAGATTATTGTTCCCGTCAAATTCTGCCTTGGGAAGAATGATTCTCATCATTGGAGGGAGTATTCGATTCAAATAGACTTCCCTAGTATCCGGTATTTTTATTATTTTAAAAATAATACTAAGAATTGCGGCTATGATGTATAGACCAACGATAGCCAGGAGAGAAGAACAAACTATCACCCAAAGATACTTATTAAAAAGCAGAGATATGCCCTGAAATACGGTAAAGTGATTCCCGAGATATATCAGGATAGGCGAAACCAAAATACTTAAAAACGGAAGAGCGGAGAACAAGATAAGAAAAAGGTAAGACAGGGCTTTCCTCGAGGTAGAAGCTTCTCTTCATTGCTTTTCGAGCTTTTTTTGAATTTTTGGAGACGTCCAAAGTTCTCTAAGCTTTTGCCGTTCTTCTTCTGTTAAATCAATTTGATGCATCGTTCTTCCTTTCTTATATTTGGATTCTTATTGAAACTTTTTTTAAGTATAACATAAAGGAGCGACTTTTTGATGCAAGTGATGAGTAGAATTTACTTTTTGTGCTATGATATTTCACAAAAGCTTTATAGGAGTGTGATTTATGCAAGTGACCATCAAAGATGATTTTTGACTTAGAGAAAATAATTGATAGCGGGCAGTGTTTCCGGGGAAAATGTTTGGAGGACGGAAGCTATCGTTTTATCTCCGGAGATTCCGCCATTTACCTTCGGCCTGAAGACAGAGAAGCCGGAGTATATACGGTGTCCTGTGATCATAACAGCTGGGAAACGATCTGGTTCCCTTTTTTTGATTTGGAAAGATGCTATAGTGAAATCGCAGTTTCGGAAAGCGGAAAGCATGAATTCGTGGATCAGGCTATTGCCCATGGACGAGGAGTACGACTCCTACGGCAAGACCCTTGGGAAATGCTTCTCACCTTTATTATTTCCCAACGGAAAAGTATTCCCGCCATCATCAAATCCGTGGAAGCCCTGTCGGAGAAATACGGCCATGATATTGTTACTGAACAAGAGAGGCTAAAGGCATTTCCCTCTCCGGAAGAAATGAAGGAAGCTACAGAGGAAGAGCTTACAGCCTGCGGTCTTGGCTATAGGGTGAAGTATATTCTGGACGCAATACAAAAGGTCAATAGTGGAGAGCTGAATTTACAAGCCATTGCAGAACTTCCCGACCATGCATTGCTGGAAAAGCTGCAGGCCGTCATGGGCGTAGGCATAAAGGTGGCAAACTGCATTGCCTTATTTGCCTATGGAAGAACCGCCTGCGTTCCGGTGGATGTCTGGATTTTCCGCGCCATAGAGAAAGAATGTGGAGGCGTATCTCCATTTTCCTTGTATGGAGAAAATGCAGGGATTATCCAGCAATATATTTTTTATTATGAAAGAGGGGTTATAGGGCGCAAGGGCTGATGAATTATCGAAAGCACTTTTTACAATAGGTATAGCTTGTATAGAAATATATCTGTAAGCTCTCGCGCTGATTGGATTTTTTCTTTTTTCCACTTGAATATGCAATTCAGCTTACAGAAATTAACATGAAATAAATATATTTAATGCTACAAGAAAGGTAAAGATATGTATTATGATTGAAAATTTAAAAAAATTGAAATAGAATACGCCATTTATATTTGGATAGTGAAAATAGTAAAATTGGTTTTTATCTATGTATGCAATTTGTAGGTATCCTTGGAAACATATTTCTATATGGCTAAGCATTATCTTATCTTACTTTATTTATAAAAAAACATAGAGGTACAATTAAAGGGGAAAGAAATGTTTTTTTAATGTCTGTAGGGCTTGTATCTATCATGACATTTATATCAAATTATTTGGAAAATCAGACGGTCGATATTGAGAATAAAGAGAATTATTATTTAGGATACAATATAAAGAAAAATAAAATTCCATGATAATTTCTGGTTAAAAATCATTTAGTACTATTCCTGTTAGGTTATATTTTTTTGGATAATTGCTGGTACACCGAGTATAGTTCTGTGTTCGGAAACAAGTTTTCAAAGTGAAATATTTAATAACTTTTTTTATTCTTTTTACTACTAAAATTCAATATATAAAATCATCTTGGCTTGCTGTATTTATAGTAAGTTCCTTTTATTGTACAGCACTACTTATAGAATCTGTTGCTTTATCCAGCGGTGCGTTTACTTGTAGCTATTTATATAAAACTACTAATAGATACGAAAAAAATACAAAATCGAATTAGAACTTAAAAATCATTCCCAAAAACTCTTTAAAACTATTTTTTTCTTTTTAAAAATATCATAAATTTAGATCGTGATTTTTTTATGCTAATGTTGAAACACTTATAAGCTATATTGTTAACAGAGGAAATGAAGTTGGTAAAACTGATAATGAAAAAAATAGAGTTTTTATATGGCGACATTTAGCTCTGAACAGAAAAATAATAGATAATATATTGACTAGAGTGTTTCACTACAGAGATTCTGAGCCTCAAAAATAATATTAAAGACATTATTACATATTTTTTTGTTTAAACAGAGAATGGAGTTGTTAAAGAATTACTACAAAATAAAATGGAATACTCTTGAAAGATTAACTATAATACCATTAGGCTTTTTTTCAAATAGCAGAACAAGATTTACGACAATTACTTAGGATAGAAGAAGAGCTGAAAAACAACAAAGAGTATAAAAGATGTTTTTTTGGGGAATTATAGAAAAAAATATAATATATAATTGGGAAGATGAACCATTAAAAAGCAATGTATGCATCTCTGAAATTATAGAAATTGTAGAAAAAAAGCTGAGTGACATCAGTTTTTTTAGAGTCCATCCATACTCCGGATAATATGATGTGCGTGTTTAAAATTTTTAAATCAAATAGATTCTGAAATTCAAGGAGCACATTATTTTTTTCTGATGTTTTTGACATTGTCTTTGAACATGTTATTAATGAAAAAAATATCAGAATGACATATTCATAAAAGATTTCTCTGAAAAAAATGCAAAAATAAATATATACCCACATATATACATAATGGCCTGAGAACAGCTAGTAAGCATGAACTTATGCAAGGCGAGGATTTTAGTAATGAAATTCTTGAATACCTATTAAGTTTTTTTAGAGTTCGAAGATATTGTAGTAGTACTAATATTCAGACTCGCTTATGCAGAACGATCCCATAGGAAGATAATGAATTTTGAGGAGTTTAAAATATGGGAAATGGTCATAAATAAAAAAATCGATTCAGAAAGAATATTATGGATTTGCAGAAATCAAATTTTATAAACGAATTATGTTATGAACTTTCTAATTCGTATGTGTCTCACTTTTTATTTAAAGAGTTTATAGAATGGTTATGGGATTCTTTATTTAAAAACATTTGATGACAATCAATATATAGAATTTAAAAAAACTTGGACAAGATAGGATTAGGAGAAATTTTTGAATTAAAGAGTTATATAATTTTTCAGATTGCTTTTTAGTTCCATATCATTATGATGTCTTTTTCTTCTTGTCAACTTAGTCAGAACAATCAAAAATGAGATATTCAGTGAATTGTCTGAGATAAAAAGAAATCATGGAGAACAGCGGAATTTATGTTATGTAAGTATAAAATATTTTTGAGTGTAAAGTGTAAAGTTCCACTTTTCCTTCCCTTGACAGCCCAAGACTTCGAAATATATAGTAGAAAAAATGAGCGAAAGGAGTAAATATCATGGCAAATTACAACATTAATACCATCTGTGTACAGGGGGGCTATGAGCCGAAAAAGGGAGAGCCCAGAGTGGTTCCTATTGTGCAATCCACAACCTTTAAATACGAGACTTCCCAGCAAATGGGAGACCTCTTCGACTTAAAGGAGCCCGGATATTTCTATACCAGACTGGCTAACCCCACCAATGATGCTGTGGCAAATAAAATCTGCCAGCTGGAGGGAGGTGTTGCAGCTATTCTAACCTCTTCCGGTCAGGCGGCAAACTTCTATGCCATCTTCAATATTGCCGGTGCAGGAGATCACGTGATTGCTTCTTCCGCAATCTACGGAGGAACCTACAACTTAATTGCAAAGACCATGAAAAATATGGGCATTGAAACCACCTTCGTGGATCCGGACATTTCTGCTGAAGAACTGGATTCCAAGTTCCGTCCCAACACAAAGCTGGTTTTTGGAGAAGTCTTAGCGAATCCGGCTTTGAAAATTTTAGATATCGAAAAATTTGCCAAAGCTGCCCATCAGCATGGCGTGCCATTAATCGTGGATAACACCTTCCCCACTCCCATTTTCTGTAGACCTTTTGAGTGGGGAGCAGATATCGTGACACACTCCACCACAAAATATATGAACGGCTTTTGCCAACTCCGTTGGAGGTGCAGTTGTGGATTCCGGAAACTTCGACTGGACCAAGTATAGTGAGAAATTCCCGGGACTGACCACTCCGGACGAAACCTACCACGGAACAGTCTATACGGAGAGCTTTTGGGAAGGCGGCTTATATTGTGAAAATGACCACCAACCTGATGCGTGACTTAGGTTCCATTCCTTCTCCGCAAAACTCCTTCTACCTTGGCGTAGGTCTGGAAACCTTGCACTTAAGAATGGAAAGACATTATGAAAATGCCTTGGCTTTAGCAAAAGCATTTGGAAAAGCACCCGAAGGTATCCTGGGTTTCCTTCTCCGGCTTGGAAAAGGACAGCCAGCATGAATTGGCTAAAAAGTATCTGCCAAAGGGTTCCTGCGGAGTTATTTCCTTCGGTGTAGTAGGGGAAGAGAGGCGGCTGTAAAGTTTATGGATTCTCTGAAGCTGGCTGCTATCGTTACCCACGTTGCGGATGCCAGAACCTGTGTGCTGCACCCGGCATCCACTACCCACAGACAGATGAATGATGAAGAGCTGCTGGCAGCAGGCGTATCTCCTGATCTTATCAGAATGTCTGTAGGCATTGAAGATGTGCAGGATATTATTGCCGATGTGGATCAGGCATTGGAGAAATAAAGCGGACGCTGAATTTCATACCAGAAAACATAACGGGCTATCAAAATCAAAATAGTTTTCTAAGCAATATAGGTCTAAATTTGGGGCACGCTCTCGCTAGCTTCGCCACGTATCGGATACTAAGCGAAAAACCGCGATTCTCTTGTTTTTCGCAAGTACCGACGGGCTCAGACTACCCCTTATTTAGACCCTATATTGCCGAAAATTTATATAATTTTGATTTTGATAGCCCGTTATTTTTTCTATAGCACCTCCACCTGACAGGAGCGTAGAGTCTCCAAAGCGGCTTCATGCTTTTCTTTAGTAACCCCGGCGCAACACCGGCTATCCACAGAGAGAGGGACTTCCGGTAAAAATGCCTTTATAAGAAGAGCATTGGAAACCACGCAGATATCGGTACATAAGCCTATAAGCTCGATGGAGAAATCCTGCCCTCTACTTTTTGGATTCCTGACAAAGGGCTTTCATAGCATTTGCCAACTCCAAACTTCCAAAAGCCGGGCTTTTTCAAAGAAATGATTCTCTAAGATTAAGCCCTGAAGAGCGCTGTCCAACTGCCAGCCCTCCGTCCCCTTAATGCAGTGAGAAACAGGAAGATTTTTTCCCTCCTGAGTGGAGAGGTAATCCTCTCTATGGGTGTCTAGGGTTGCGTAGACATCTTCTTTGGGATAGGAGAGAATTTTTTCTTTTACCTTTTGTACAATGGCTTCCGCCTCCTTTGTTCCCAGAGAACCGTCAATAAAGTCCTTTTGCATATCTACTACAATAAGAATTTTCTTCATTTTCCTGCCTTCTTTCCGAGTCGATTTTGATGACAATGGCGTTCCGATTGGAAGTATACACCTTTATAGAAAATCATGCCAGTTTCATTATTTTACTTCTAGCCTCTTTTTAGCCATCAAAAACAAAGTGAGACTTTACCGAATGCTGCAAAACCTACATTGCCGAATGCTGCAAAACCTAACAAGCATTTGACTATTAGGAGGTGCTTGTATAGGATGGTATCATTGAGGCGAAAACTATTGGAATCTTAATCCGGAATGGCAAATGCCTCTTTACAACGATTCGCTATTGGTTCAGTAGCTTCGACTTTTTTAAAATCTCATGAAGTAAAAATATATACTGAAACCTAGAGACAGAAAGGAGAATCATCCGTTTTTTTAAACTTGTATTACATCAAAAGGCCGAATTAGGCCTAGGGAAGCGGATGAAGGAAAAATTATGAAAATCATTGAAAATAATAGAGTATTTGCTTTTGACGCTAAAAATGAATGTGTTGCGGAGGTGATGGATGGAGAAACAGTCATTTTCCGTACCCACGACTGCTTTGATAACCAGCTTAGTGAAGAGGGAAGCTGTATCGGAGTTTTGAACTGGGACCGTATCAATCCCGCCACCGGCCCTGTCTATGTGCAGAATGCAAAGGCAGGAGATGTGCTCAAGGTGGAAATCCTGGAAATTGCTCTGGATAAGCAGGGCGTAATGTGTGCCCTTCCGGACAATGGCGTGTTAGGTTCTTTGGTGAAAGAAGAGTCTGTTAAAAGGATCAAGGTGGAAGAGGGCCAGGTTCATTTTAACGACAAGCTGGTCTTTGATGTTACGCCGATGATGGGGGTTATCGGCGTTGCTCCGAAGGACGGTTCCATTAACTGCGGTACACCGGGCTGCCACGGCGGAAACATGGATAACAAGCGCATTAAAGAAGGAGCAAGCCTTTATTTTCCCATATTCCATGAGGGCGCTATATTCTCCTTAGGAGATGTGCATGCTGCTATGGGAGATGGAGAAGTGATGGTCAGCGGTGTGGAAATTTCCGCGGAGGTGAAGGTCAGACTGTCTGTGATTAAGGGGATTAGCATTGAAACACCTATGCTGGAAAATGAAGAGCTTTGCGGTGTAATCTACTCCCACGAAGAGATAGAAAAAGCGGTTTTTCATGCGGTACGAATCATGAATGAAAGAGTACAGGAGAATCTGGGACTCTCCTTAAATGAAGCCGGTATGCTTCTCAGTGCCGTGGGAGACCTGCGTTTCTGCCAGGTGGTGGATCCGGAAAGAACCGTAATGATGTGTGTGCCGAAGAAGATTATGAAAAGCTTGTTTTAGGAGAATAGTTGTTTCTTAGAGTATTCTCCTAGAGATTTACTGATGAAGATTTTGAAAAGGAAAACAGTTAATGTTTTCATTTGGAAAGAGTGGCTACTTTTTGATATAAAAAGAACAATTATTTCATGAACTTTAATCCTTTGACTTATCATTGTGCTATTCAATCAAACAGTTGGAAATAAATATATTGGCTTTATATATAAGCAACATATAGGAAGCTCAATTTCTATAGCTTATAGAATATAGATTATATGATAATGCTTGTTGATAGAGTGATAGTAGGATTTTTAGAGCTGTTGAATTTAAGAGTCACATATACACGGTAAGTGAAAAAGGTTTAGGAACATTAAAGGAAACTTCGAAACGCTGAAACTTTATAAAAATAACTATGCAGAATATTGTATAGAGCATTATTTCACCGTGAAATTCACGTAGCTCTTGAAAAGTATGATTTTTACACTAGGGAAAATCTCAGGAATAATATATCGTGCAGCAAAACTAAAATACGTTAGACAGGTACAGAGAGGGAGATATGAGTTCAGTAATCCAATAGAGAAAGAACAAAAATAATAAGAATAAGATTTTTATCACTTGCTTATAGGGAAGTTCAAAATACCATAGAAAATATTAAAAAGATAATAATCGATAATATGACTGAGATGAGCCCTAAAGAGTTTGGAGAAATTAAAAACAAGTTGGAAGCTTTATCTAAAATATTGGAACAAAAGAAAGTATTATAAGAGAGGAGAGATTATGAATTATTTTGCAGATAGACCAATTAACTCTAAAGATGAAGATTTACTGAAAAGAGCAGTATTTTCGGAAAAACTTGGTGATGCAATTAGCGCATATAGTGGCGAGGAGTGCTTGGTAATAGGTCTATATGGAAGTTGGGGAACAGGAAAAACTTCGATTATTAATATGGCTTTGAAAAGTATTAATCAAAGTGGCACCAATAAACCAATTGTTATGAGGTTTTCTCCGTGGAATTATACAGATCAGAATGATCTTATTAGTATCTTTTTTGCGAGTTTATATCGGTGTTTAGTAAAACAAAATAATGAAGAAATTAAGAAGAAAGTGGGTGAGGCATTATGTAAATATTCGGAAGCATTTGCGACGATATCAAAATTTTTCATTGGAAATCACAGTTCGGAACTATTAAAGAGTGCTTCACAAAGTTTAGGTCAATATCTAATGAATGTACCCGATTTAGAAAAGGAAAAAGAAAATCTTGAAAAACAACTAAGAGGGTCTCATGAGAAAATTATTGTTGTAATAGATGATATCGATCGATTGAGTAACACTCAAATCAAAGATATTTTTCAACTTGTTAAACAGGTAGCAGATTTTTCCCAATGTAATTTATATATTGGCTATGGATCGAGATATTGTTTGTAATGCTTTTGGACAAAGTACAGAATTATGATGGACAAGCATATTTGGATAAAAATCATTCAGATTCCTTTTGAAGTTCCAGTTTTGAGAAAATCTGTATTGGAAAATATATTTAAGAGCAAGCTGAAAGACATTGTTAGGGAAATAAATGAGAATGATATCGTTAAGATAGATGAGGATACTGTATACTGGAAAATCATTTATCAAAATAGTGTAGAACCTTATATGAATACGTTGCGGGATATGATTAGGTTTATTAATACATTTCAATTTAAATATAGTGTTTTTATATAAAGAGACATTATTTGAGGATCGGTAGGTATCACTGCTTTAGAAGTATTGGAGCCAAATTTATATAAATGGATTTATCAGAATAAAAAAAGTTGTTTGTAGTAATAATTCGTCAATACATGCATTACATAATGCAAATAATGCACACTTACGCCAACGGTATACAGATGAGTTTAATATACTAAAAAGTACGATCTAAATTAGCAATTAAAAGCAGTAGCATCATTATTTCCGATGTTTGCAGATAGTGTACAAGAATCATTTTATCAGCCAATAGGCAATCTTAAAGGGCAGATGAGAATTGCTGATAATGATAAATTTGATACTTATTTTTATATTTACGTTAGAGGAAATCAAAGTTCCTAGAGATATAATCAAAAATATTATAGAGGAGTCAGATGAGAAGACTCTAAAGATAAAAAAATAGATAAAAATAATAAATGAAGATAACATTCATTATTTTTTTGCAAGAACTAGAATCTTTACTTGATGAAATACCTCAACATAATATCGGTAAGATAGCGTCTGTATTACTTGATATTAAATCAGAAATTATAGAGGATAAGTTAGATAATCTATTGAAGGATTCTGTTTCTGATTACATCGAAGTGCTAGTATTTGATCGCCTTATTCCTATGATAATAAATGATGAGGAAAGATATGAACTTATTAAATCTAAAGTAGAAAATGCAGATGCGACTACTTTGGGGACAATAGCAAGGTTAATGGATAGATTGAAACAATTAAATAGACGCGGAGGAGACCGGATAGAAAGAAAGTACATTGCAAGTTTAGATAATCTTGAGCAATTAGAAAATATTTTCAAAAGAAAAAAATATGTTCAATTAAGGAGGAAAATAACCTTTTTAGATATGGAGGGATTTAGCTCGATATTCTTTGTATGGGAATCTATAGATCAGAAAGATTCTCAACAATATTTAGCTAGTATTTTTTTAAAACATGATGAAGCGAATAAGCTTAAGTTCATCTGCATATTTGCAGAAAAAAATGTAATGATATTAATGGGAAAACAAATTGGAAGTATAATGAAGAACGTTATTCAAAAATATATTTCTAAGAAAGAAATATTTGATTTAATAAATAACGATGATATGTTAAAAATAAAGGAGTTTTTCAAAAGAAATTCAAAACAAGCTTACGTTCTTTAGTATTCATTATTATGGTGTATAAGTAAGTGAACAAGAGGAATTCAAGAACTTAGCTAATATATGGAGTCATTAAGAAAAAAACGTATCGAAGTAAAATGCTAGGTATGGTATTAATTAACATTGAGCAAATTAGTTGCAGCTGTTAATCTAATAATACTAAAAAAATAGTACAACTTTTATTCAGGGCAAAAGCCCAATATTTGAGGAGGAAATATTTTTTTAGAACGATAATACCTCTTAAGAGAATTGCAACTCAGAAGGTTGGTAGGAAAAAAATGTCTCTCATGATGTCCCTCACAATAAGCAGAAGCTTATAGAATTCATCAAAGAGAAAGTAAGACCAAAAAATAAAGTTACAAGACAAGAGATTGCAGTGACCGCAGGAGTTAGTATTAAAACAGTGCAAAGATATTTGAAAGAAATCAAAAATTAGCGATATAGAGGTAGTGGAAATAATGGATATTGGGAACTGGATGAGTAGCAAAAAAAGTGCAATGCCTCAATGGGGCCCAGCTAAAGGCTGTGGCCTTCTTCTCCATGCTTCTTGACCATGTAAACAATGCTTTGCTAGTACCAATTTTAGAAGGGAAAGGCTTTCTGCTTCAGGTATCGAATCTTCTTTCGATTCTGGGGAGGATTGCCTTTCCCCTCTTTATGTTCTTTTTAGTGGAGGGATTTTTTAAGACGAGAAATCGGAGAAAGTACCTTCTGACTCTCTTTCTTTTTGGCGTAATTTCCGAGGTCCCCTTTGATCTCTTTACTTCTAAAGTGCTTTTTCAATCCAAATTGGAATAACATGATGTTTACTTTGGCCTTATGTCTTAGTTGTATTTGGATCGTCGACAGTTTCAAAAGGAAAAATTCCGAACAAAAATTTTTATGGTACGGATTTTCTTTGCTTCTTGTGGGGATTTTCAGCATTTTGGCGATGTTCCTCAGTCTGGACTATGATTTCCATGCAGTAATAGTGGCTTATCTTTTTTATATTTTCTACCAAAAACCCCTTTGGGGCGCAGGGCTTGGATTTCTGTCTATCATAAAGGAAATATATTCTTTTTTGGGATTTGGATTATGCTTAACGTATAATGGGGAAAGAGGAAAACAGAGTAAGTGGCTGAATTATGCATTCTATCCGGTGCATCTTTTGATACTGGGGCTTTTACGCATGTATTTCAATATATAGCCTTTTAATACTAGGCTTTTCAAAATAGCCTTTCAATATTTAGTAGATTAGCGTTTGCTTATTTTATTTTTAAAGATAGTTTTTTTACTTATGCGATACTGAAATTTAGAATTTCGCTAGTTAGTTATGGAGACTTTTATTACTATTTGTGCCGCCTGCTGAATGTGCTGGAATGGAGATTGCTATGAGATTGATTTTTGCATTTTTGTATTTTGCTGGAGCTATGTTATATTCTTATCCGGTAAGATTGATTCATCATTTGAAATACAAGGACAAGAAAACTGAACATGATGCAAATTTTTATAGCTTGAAAAAAATAGCGAGAAAAATGCTCAAATTATTAGGCGTAAAAATGGATATTCAAGGCTGTACCATATATGATGAATCCGTGGTTTATATTGGAAATCATAGAAGTAATTTTGACAGCTTAATAATGATTGCAATAATGGAGAAACCATTGATTTTCATTGGAAAAAGTGAGATTAAAAAATTTCCATTTATTGGTAAATGGTTTCGGGATATAGGATGCTTATTTTTAGAACGAGATGATATCAAAAAGTCAATAAAAGTTATTAATCAAGGCATTCAAAAGAATAGAAAACGGGTATTCAGTCGTTATTTTTTTCCGGAGGGAGAAGAACGAAGGAAGACGGTGTGGAGGAATTTAAACCCGGTAGTTTTAAAATGGCTTTTAAGGCAAATGCGCGTATTGTTCCAGTTTCATTCTATAATTCAGAGGAGTGTTATGAGCGTTTTCATGGCTTTCGCCCGGCTAATGTGAGTATTCGCATTGGGGAAATTGTTAATCCAAAAGCACTTGAACTGAATAATACTGTACAGATGGCAAAATACGTACATACGGTGATTTCTCAGATTTATGAAGAGCAACGTATACATTATAGTATGCATTGATATTAGCTAATATAAACGAGAGGTGATACTATGATAGAAAATATAGCAATTGCAACAGCAACGGAGATGCAGAACAATTTTGGAAGGTATCTTGCCATGGTTCAGGAGGGCAATGAGATTATCGTCACAAAAAACGGTAAAGAGGTGGGCCGTTTTATTCCGCGAGAAAAGGCGGTATCTTATTTAACGGATTCTCTTGCAGGAATACTGAAAGGCGATACAGATTTAAAAGCTTTATGAAATTGAGCACAGATAGAAATAACTAAGGAAACGAAATGTGAAATCTTAGTTGCTCCATGATTACCGCAAAAAGAAGCAGCAGAACGGAGCTGATGATGAGGCATCCGCTTACGGTAAAGCTTGGGGAATAATACTTTCTCTTTTTCTTTGGAGAGGAGCCCAAATTCCAATAATGTGTCAGTTCGTTCATCACAAGGCAGATGACAAACTGTGCTTTTCCGCAGTTTAAAAGTGAAATGAAAGTATCACGGCTTTTGACATGGAAGAAAAGATAGGAGAAAAAGCTTAAAAGAAGCATTCCCCGGAGAAAAAAATCGGCTTTTGCTTTTAGTGCGGCATAGTTTGTACTATTTTTCTAATTTAACCCGGTGAATTCGATCCCTGCATATTCTGCCCGATACGATAAAACCAATCCGGTACTTCTTTCTTCTTTTTCACGGCAAGCTCCAAAAGAAGGTAAAGATAAAAGGAGAAGCCGTAGGCAAGACAAATAATAAAGGCAAAGAATAAATAGAACAAATAATAGCCCATATAATCTTAGCTCCCTTCTATAGTTTTTTTCTGTATTGGAATCGCTCAAAGGTATGAAGGATTGTGTTCTTAACGAGTATTGCTCGCGAAGCGTGGAGCATCACGCTTGGGCATTTCTCCTAGAGGAACTCATTATCTCTTTGGATTATTAGCGCGGATTCTTCGTTTGATTCCCCACGAACCAGTAATCACAGATTGTGCCTCCTGTTGCCAGCGTTTGCTCTCTATGTAATACGCCCTTGTTTCGTTCAACCGCAATGTGGTCAATGTCACAGCACAAGGGTAATAAATCAAGATAGCCATTTTCTCTTGCGAATTTTTCCAAAGGGCATCTTGTGAAGTGATAATAAAAGCCGTCCTTATGTCGCTTTTCATCAAAATGAAAAATCCCAGGTTTTATCCTGATATTCCGGATGCGCCTCTGCCCATTCTTCCGCCTTATGCATCCTTTCGGCAAATTTCTTCATGTCCGTCTCTTTATTGAAATCTATGGAGCTCATGGCTTTTTCTGATGATGCGATTGTCCATAAATGCAGCAATCACTTCTCTAAAATCTTCTACCGAAAAGTTTCCCGCTCTGCATACTGCCAGAAAAACATAGGCGGAGTAAATATTGTGCGCCATAGGATTTTTCTCTCCGACATCTTCCGTGCTCTCCAGCATTTCCCGGTATAAGATACGCCCTTTTTGCAAGCTCTCTTTTGTCTTATCTTTCCCGAACTTTTTTACCATCGGTTTTTTCAAGAATAAACTGAATAAGTTAAAATAGATTCCTTTGTATTTCATTACACTCACCTCGCTAAACTTTTTCATCAATGTAGTTCAGGCTCTGCTATTTAGTACAAACCGTATGAGCTACGTAACTATAGGAATAAAACATAATGAGATAACATAATGAGATAACATAATGAGATAACAAGCAATATTGCATTAGTCTCGTTTAACTAATAGTAGCTTAACACTTTCAGCCATTTTGTCCATGCTGAATTTTCGTTCCTTCATCCTGATGGTTTAAGACAGAATATTTAACTTTTATAAATCCTATGTTGCTTCTTATTTCTTTATAGACCATAGGTAATGACTTTGGTTTTGTAAACTTCGCAGATTTACCTGTATAATGGAGTCAAACAGTAATAGGGATTACCGCATATAGAGGGAGGTCATCTAATGGCTACGGTTTCATTAAAGGCTGCTACTAGAGAGGATTTGCAAGCCATATGGGAAATGCAAATAAAGGCTTTCTCGGAATTATTGGATAAATATCAAGACTATGACATGAGTCCCGGTGCAGAGGGGCTGGAGAAAATCATTGCAAGGTACGAACAGTCTTGGACTGTTTACTATTTTATTGTTGTTGAAAATGAAAATGTCGGTGTCATTCGCGTGATTGACAAGAAAGATACTAGTAGAAGACGAATATCTCCAATCTGGATTATGCCGGAGCATAGAAATAAAGGATATGCCCAAGCGGCAATTTCTGCGGTAGAGAAAATACATGGTTGCCATCACTGGTGCTTGGACACGATACTGCAAGAAGCAGGGAATCTTCATTTGTACGAAAAGATGGGCTATCATCAGACCGGAAAAATGGATAAGATCAATGATCGTATGGATATTGTTTTCTACGAAAAAGATTAAAGATAAGTTTTAAGTTCGGATTTCTCAACCGGCTTTCTATTCTGTTTGTCCCTTTTCCGGATAAAAGTCCATCTTGGAAACACACTCTGGTTTAAAAGTGATGTATAAACTTTCAATAAGGTAGAGTGCGCTATGATTATTTTATTGCGTTCCGTAACATAAAATACTAGGATGTTTTTTGAGGAATGTAAGGCAATAAAAGGCAAAGTCAGAGATTATCAGAGCAGGAAAGTATAGGTCTAAAATTACCGGACCTGCAGTAAAAATCATCAAGACATACCAACGGTGGAGGTAAAGTTTATGAAGCATTTTTCATGGATTCTCAGAATCTTTCATATTTTTGTATTATACACTTGGATTGCTTTTATACTCCTACTTCCGGCAAGCCCCGTATTCAGTTTGCAGCTTTATGTCTTATTGAATATCCTATTTGCCCTTGTGTTTAGCGGCTTTTTAATCACTCAGATTGTGGAAGCTTTTAAAATTTTTAAAAGAGGGGATAGTGAACAGAGCATAAAGGCTTTCCTTTTCTTTAAATACAGTTCTCTGCCTGTCGTACTGATTTTGCTGGCCATCTTTCTTGTGGTCTTACTTGGAGGAATAGGGCTTTCCTTTGTGCTGTTGGTGCTACCGGCGACTCTATTCATTGCTCCCTTTTTCTTCGCCATGAGCTTAGTTGTGGCACCACTTTTCCTCGGCATGTCTTTTATGGCGGGATTAGCAGGACTTAGCTATGCCATTTTCCTGATTTTACTGAGCAGAGGGCTGGACTTTGGGACAATGTATCTTGCACTTTATTTTCCAGTGCATTCCCGGCTTTGATATATTGGATGGTCTGTATATTACGGTGCGATATTGGAATAGAGGAAAAATTTTGTCGATAATCACTGCGATTTGTGTTATCTTAAGTATCGTGTTTGCAGTATTTTTGCATTCTTAAATATCGTGTTTGCAATAATTATGCATTCTTAAGTATAAGACCGTAAGTATAGAGTTTTAGGAAGAGAGACAAGATGAGAAATTTATGTTTTTTATTGATTCCAATGGGAATTGCACTATTGATTTTCAGCATTAGAAACACTATCCGCTTTGCGAAGGCAGAGCTATTCTACGAAATGCCCTGTTTAGAGGAAGAGGGAAGAGTTCACCTTCCTCAGGGAAATTATGGTATTTGGCTTAGCGGGAAGAGATTTACGAAATCTCCTCTTGGAAAAATCGGTTTCCAGCTGGTAGAGGAGGAGACAGGGAACAGAGTCAGTCTTGCTCCCAATCTGATGCGGACTACGGTAAGTGGCTTTAAAATGGCAAGAATGGAGCTCTACTCCTTTCAAGTGGAAGAGGGAAATTATATTCTTTCCATAAATGGAGAAGGAGGCGTCAGAGATAGAATAGAGGCTTCCATAGGAGACCTCCTTATCAAAAAGCCTGTGGATTTAAGCAGCTTTACCGTACAGATTCGAAAAGGAAAATCTATAGCTATGTTTTTCCTGTCTGTTTTTGGCGCTAATATTGCTGTTTGGATGATTCTTGGAGGTATTATGCTTCCCTTCCTATTGGCTGAAGCAGGATATTAATATTTTTTCCATAACGAATAGTCGACGGTTTGTAAGCATAGCCAATACGATTGCTTACTTCTGATTCCGCTATGTTCCACGGGTTTTTACGGAAGTTCTACATATTGACGTAAAGAGCCAGAATGAAGACGGAAAAAAAAATGCCGCTCCGCGGACTGCATTGGTAGTGGAGTAGATATGATAGGCGTCTTCAGAGGAACTGAACTGCATTCTAAGTAAAAGCAAGATTGGGTGGACTATTAGGGCTACGATTATTGTAGCAAATGGCATCTTCATGCATTGATAGAGAGCGGCTAGAGCGTCTTCGTTTTTATGGTATAGAAAAACAAAGGTCAAAACATTGACCAAAAGCCAAAGAAAGAGAAATAAGTTGGCATCTCGAAGAGCGGCGGAATTCGTCGCATTTTCATATTCAATATGCACTCTTCCCTGAAAAGCTTGGCCGAATTTGTAAATCCACTGAGGGACTTCCCGCTTTCTTATTACGCCGTATAAAAGCCGAAAATAAATATAAAAGGTAAGGAGAAAAGAGAGACCAACCATAAGTCCGAAAAAGAATTCAAAGCTAAACAAGTTCATTTTCATTATCCTTTCCTGATAGAATCATTCCCAAATCGATTGTTGAGCGCGGATTCCGTAGTAGAATACAACGCCATTTGTATCAAAATATGCATAAAGACTATAGTTTTTCCATAATGCATGGTCTTTTGTTTGCATAGTCAAAACATAATAGCTCTCATTCTGAATTTCTTTATAGTTAGCGGGTTTTAAAGAGAAAATATCCGTGATTTTCCTGGTTTGAAAGTCGGAAAGGGAGAGTGCGGTTAAGTTCACTTTATTAAATTGGACTTCTGCTAATTGAGTACAATCTCCGGGGATTTCATAATAGGTAATGGTACAATTCTTTAATGCATCCTCGTCCTTCCAAGTAGGGGTCACACTCATAAAACCGTAGGATTTTCCATCCTTTGTAATTTCCAGATATTCACCGTAATAAAAGGGGTCATTTCTTTTGTTGTTGATTTTACTTTCAGCGCTTTTCCCTGTAAAAGAAAATCCCGCATCTAAAAGTGCAGAGGCTTTTGTGCTGCCGATAGTTAATTTCGTCCCGTCAATTTGTGCCGTTATCGGTCTTTCCGGAAACCCCATGGTAGAGACAAAGGAAGACAAAAGGACGCCGGAGAAGAAGGCTACCCAAGAAAGTGCATTGCTTGTGGAATACCAACGACGGGCTTCCCGTGAAGAATGAAAAGTCATTCTAAAAAACTGAAAGAGGGAATGAAGCATCATGGCAAATAGCACAATAAGGAACTGTAGCTTACAACATTGATAGACAGCCGCATAGTAGTTTCCGCTTTTTATAATACAAAAACGCAAAGCTTAGAACATTGGAAAGAAGCCAGAAAAAAAGGAAAATGTTGGCATCTCGAAGAGCTGCGGAAGTCGTTGCATTTTCATATTCAATATGAACTCTACCCTGAAAAGCCTGCCCGAATTTATAAATCCACCTAGGGACTTCCCGGTTTTTTTCTTTACGCCGTATAAAAAGCCGAAAAATAAATATAAAAGGTAAGGAGAAAAGAAAGGCATACAATAAGAGCGAAAGATAATGCAAATCGAAAAGAATCCACTTTTTTTCTTTCTCCTTTCCTATAGAGTGTTTTTCTTAAGCAGTGCCGTAAGCGAGTGAAGCTTATGATATTTAATGTCTATTAACGGAAACAGTATAGCATTTTTTTATGAAGGGGACGAAAGAAAATATAGTATGAAGATAAGATGAGATAAACTGCAAAGTGAACAATGAAAAACACAAATTTAAAAAAATAAAAAAATACTGAGCACGCAATGAAAAAAACTTACTCTATTTTAGGTAAAAGCATGGTAAAATAAACCGATTATTTTTTTGAAGTGTATAGCAGTAGCTTTTGGGAAGCAGCCGATTTTTGCCATTTATAATTTAAATTCACATATTTTTACTATGAATTATTTAATAGGAATTCGGAAATTGCCATAAGAATTTATTTAATAGGAGTGAGAGTCTTGCTGAAGATCTTTTATTTTTAGAGGATGAAAGAATACAACAATCCCGCATTGAAAAAGGTGATAAAGGAGCTGATTAGTAGGAAGAGCTTGTCTTGTAAGGCGCCGGAGATTTTTGGAAATGCCGGGCAGCTTCTTAATGCGATTACGGAAAGAGGCTCTCATCAGCTTTTCTTTTTGGATATTGAGATTAGAGGAGAAGAAAAGAAGGGGCTGGATATTGCGAAAGAAATTCGAAGCAAGGATCCCAATGCCACTATAGTATTTGTGACAACCCATTCGGAATTTATGCCGATTACCTTTCGCTATAAGGTTTCAGCACTGGACTTTATTGACAAAGCTTTGGATGAGGAACATTTTTCCGAGCGTGTGGAGTCGGCTATTGAGTACACGTTGGAAAAACTTGGCTCTACTGTATCGGAGGATTCTTTCAGTTTTGAAACGGCTATGGCCAGAGTACAGGTTCCTTTTTCATAAAATTTTTGTATTTTTGAATCTTCGCCTACCGTCCATAAGGTGATTTTACATACCAAGGAGGAAAGAATCGAGTTCTATGCAGGGCTTTCCGACTTGGAAAAAAGCGGATCCCAGACTTTACCAATGCCACCGCTCCTTTGTGGTCAATCCGGAGAACATTGTAAAGATTGATAAGGAGGAGAAAATGGCGATATTCGAGAATCAGGAGAGCTGTCTGATTTCCCGTATGAAGTATAGAGGACTTCTGGAACGGATGAAGTCGATGAAGCAGTAAAAATATTTTCAGAGAGGAGAAGGTATGGAATCTATGATCAATCTGACAATTGAATATGTGAAAATCGTCAATGTGATGCTATTCTATCGTCAGATTAGCGATGAAAATATGCCTCTTTGGTCTTTTCTCCTTGTTCCGGTTCTTTTTGAGCTATTGTTCTTCTTTTTTCCGCCTCTTGCTTTTTTCGGGTATTTTGTGAGCTTCGTGCTGTACAGCTTCTATCGAAATCGGAAGAAAGACGGAGGGCTGAAGCTTTTTACGGCCTTTATCCTATTGTTTTAGAAAGTCTGCTGGGAAGGCTGCTGGCCTTCTATGTCTTTCCGTTCTTTGGCATTTCCGTTTACAATGAGGCGAGTATCGGCGGATATGATCTTCTGATTGAACTTCTGGTTTTTCCCCTCTATCTTGTTATTATAAAATCCCTGAAAATCAATTTTCAGGAGCTGAAGAAAGGCTTTGCGCGTGGTTTTTTTCGCCGCTTTTTACTGCCGATCAATCTCTCTATGATGGTTTACACTGTTTTGATTACAGCCTTTTTGATGCTGCGTGACAGATTTTCTTGGGCGGACAGCCTTCGGGGACAGCTGAATAATCTCTATATCATTATCTTTTTCGTGGTGCTTTTATATATCAATGCCGTTTCCAAGGAAAGACTGGAAGCGGAAGTGCTGGAGCAAAAGGATAGTGAGCTAAAGGCACTTTCCGAATACAGTCATCATGTGGAGGAATTATACGGAGAGATTCGCAGTTTTCGGCATGACTATATGAATATCTTAACCAGCTTGAAGCTGGGAATTGAGCGGAAAGACTTTGACAGCATTCAAAACATTTACAATACGGTTCTTAAGGACAGCGGAAAGCCCTTTTATAGCAGTAAATTTGACCTTGCAAAATTAAGCCGGATTGAAAATGATGCGGTAAAAAGTGTCTTATCCGCGAAGCTCCTGGAGGCCCAGAGTAAGGGGATAGAGACTTCTGTAGAGATAGAAGAAGAGATTTATGATTTTCAAATCGAGCTGTTGGATTTCATCAAGATTCTTTCTATTCTCTGTGACAATGCCATAGAGGGATGTCTTACTGCTGAAGATCCGAAAATCGCCATCGCCTTGATACGTGAGGAGAGAATGCTCATTTTGGTGGTGGAAAACAGCACAGAGGCGGAAAAACTGGAGCTCTCTCCTATTTTCGATAAGGGGTATTCCTCTAAGGGGGAAGGCAGAGGACTTGGTCTTTATAACGTGCATACGATTCTGGAAAAATATCCGAAATCTCTAATCAGTACCCGCAGCGCCCATCATCTTTTTTCTCAAACCATTCAGTTTTGCAAATAGACCTTGGAAGTCTTTCCCAACTTATACCGTTTGCAGTCGATTCAACAAATCTGCAACTACACCCGAGTCCTCAATTAGAGAAATTCCAAAGCATTTCTTACCGGCATCCTTAATGGATGCCCCTATATGATACGCTTTATTCACATCTAGACAATATGTAATGACCTCCACTTTGTAAAATTCGTGGATTTACCTGTATAATGTAGTTGCAAAACAACAGCAGGGATTACCGCATACAAAGGGAGGTCATCAAATGAATCATAACACAATTTACGTAGGAATGGACGTTCATAAGGAAAATTTTTCACTTTGTGCTTACACTCTTGAAGCTGAAAAGGCTTCTTATCACCAAAGAACAGAAGCTGATTACAAGGAGGTTCTGAAATATTTGGAGTTCCTTAGAAGCATCTACGGAAATGATGCTAACTTCATATGCGGTTATGAGGCTGGTTGCCTCGGTTATACTTTGTATCACCAGTTATCAGCGAACAATGTAAACTGCGTTATTCTTGCCCCTACAACAATGCTTGAGCAGCGTAGTAAGAAGCGTATTAAAACAGACAAGCGCGATGCTGAAATCATTGCTAAATGTCTTGCTCAACACAACTATAGCTCTGTTCACATTCCTACAGCAAAAGATGAAGAAACAAAAGAATTCTTGCGCATGAGGGATGACCACAAGCTTGCTTTAAAAAAGATAAAGCAGCAGATACTTGCGTTCTGCTTACGACATAGCTATCGTTATAATGGAAAAAGTCACTGGACAGCAGCTCATCTCAAATGGCTTAGATCATTAACTCCTGAGGCTCTATACAAGGAAATCCTGGACGAATATCTGCTGACCTATCAGAATCTTTCCGATAAGCTTGAAAGAATGAACAAGCGTATTGAGGAGCTTGCTTCACTAGAAGAGTACAGGGAAGCGGTTAAGAAGCTTTGCTGTTTCATCGGGGTGAGAACGCATACAGCACTTTCTGTTCTGGTTGAAGTTGGTGACTTCAAACGTTTTGCTTCTGCCAAGAACTTTGCTTCGTACCTCGGTCTTGTACCAGGGGAGAATTCCAGTGGTGAGAATCAAACAAGGCTTGGCATCACGAAAGCGGGTAACAGGCATATACGATTACTGCTTACAGAAGCATCTCAATGCTATGCGAGGGGGAAAGATTGGATTCAAATCGAAAGAATTGAAATCACGACAGTCCGGAAACACACCGGAAATCATAGCTTATGCAGATAAAGCAAACGAGCGTCTAAGACGCAGGTATTACAAGATGGTTCTTGGCAGTTGTAAGAAACACAACGTAGCCAAAACAGCAATAGCAAGAGAACTTGCCTGCTTTATGTGGGGCATGATGACAGATTGTATTGCCTGACACTATGGGTGCAACATCGTGCTGCTAATATCAAGGCCAAGCCGCTAAAGCGGTGCTTTGCAGCCTTGACATCATCATCCCGCTGTTATGGTGGGTAATCAAGCAGATGTGAGATGGCTTATGCCACACACATCTGCAAAAAATAATAGTAACAACTGAAGACATCTTGAAAGGGCTCCGACCATTTCAAGGTTCGAGCTATCTACGATAATTCTATGTCGGCACAGAGTAATCTGTGATCCACGAAACTAGACGGTAGAGCTCACGGCGGACCATTGACCTGTAGGTAACCAATCCACGTATATCAGAGTGGCCAAGGCCGGGAACTGATACTCCGGAGCTCTTTCCAGATGTCTTCAGAAATAATTAAATAAAAGTTTGTGGTGATTTTCTATGATTTACACTTGACAGGAGGTCATTACATATCAGAATTATAAATCTGTCGTGGAATACCTGCGTCCTATTCACTGTCAATGTCGGGTACTGGGCATTAAAATTGGCTGCGTCTCTATTGGTAAGCTGTGCGCTCGCATAGGTATAAATCTTCACATCAACGCCGTCATTCTTCTTTGCCAAAATGTTCAGAGTATCCACATCTACATACCCGTCAATCAGGATAATCTCTCTAGTGGCCCTTTGAACGATAGATGTGATTAAACTGAATGCATCATAAATTTGACCGTCGAAGAAGATTTTTTTGCTCTGTCTCAGCATGATCTTCGATATATCGGAAAACCTTATCAAAGCGCACATCGGTATTTTTTTCATATTCCAGTTGCCTTAGTTCTATATGACTGACCTTTTCAAATAGTAGGGCATTGTTGGCGATAAAATGTCGCATCTCACGAAAAGCACGCATAATGAAAATACTTTGTTGTTCAGCGGCATCACCCTTCAGAACTGTAGCCAACATATATATTCCCTGTTCCGTAAAGGCATATGGTGGCTTCCTACGGCCTCCTTCCTGTCCTGAATAAAAATTTGAGACTGATGAAGTCACAATTTGTGATTTCACGATTCCAAGCTCTTCTTTTGTCAGCTGAAACATAAAATCAGCTGGGAAGCGCCCAATATTGCGCTTTTACTTGTTGATTCAATGCACGTACTTCATAGCCATATAATGCGGCTAGGTCGTGATCCAGCATAACCTGTCTTCCTCTGATTGTATAAATCAGCCGGTCGATATCATTTGTCTGGATAATTGCGGGAACAATTTCAGATTTTTCCTTGGTATTTGTCATATATAAATCCTTTCTGTGAAATCACAAATTGTGAAATGCATCCTACCATAAATAGCACTTGTTTTTAGTAAGCTTTTTTAGAAAATTACCGTTCGCGACAAAAGAATTACCGTTCGCGACAAGCTTATTTTCTCTTCCAGAACACATTCTATAATGAGCCTTGTAAACAAAAAAAAGAAAGGGAGGTTCACTGAGATGTTTAGAGTAGATGAAATCAAGAAGTCCTTTAAAAACAAAGAGGTATTAAAAGGTGTTTCCTTCTCCATAGAAGAAGGAGAGAAGGTCGCTTTGCTGGGGAATAACGGAGCGGGAAAAAGCACGCTGATGAAAATCATTGCCGGTCAGTTGGAAGCAAATTCCGGTACAGTGAATACGGCATTGGATTATCAGACAGAAATCGGGATGATGCCCCAGGGCGATATTTTGATCGATGATTTGATGGTTTCGGATTTGGTACAGCTGAAAAGTGCGATGAATCGAATTGCAATAGATGTGGATACAGCCTTGGAAAAAGTTTCCTTGCAGGATTTTAAAAAGCAATATGTGGGTGGTCTTTCCGGAGGACAAAAGAGAAGACTTTCCTTACTGCTCAGCATTTTTAAATTCTCCGAAGCTGATTTTTTTCTGGATGAGCCAACCACCGGAATGGACCTGGAATCCGTAGACCGGTTTTGGAAGCTTCTTGAGAAGGAAAAAAATATACTTCCGTGATTGTTACCCATGATTTTAACCAGATTGATCGTTTCTTTACAAAAGTGATGATTTTTAAAAAAATGGACGGATTGCTGCAACGGAATCCGTAGAAGAGATTCATCGGCAGGGGAAAACGATTGAAGAGTTTTATAGAGAAAAAGCTTGAAAAGGAGGCCTAAAAATGATTAGCATGATTCAATTAAAGCAGGTGTTACGAAACAGAAGATTTGTCTTATTTACGATTCTTCTTCCACTGGCCTGGTATATGTTCTTATACAATATTCAGGCGGATATGCTACCGAATATTATGCTGGGGATTGCCGTGTTTATCGGTATCATCGGAAACAGTCTGGCAACCTTTAGTAAAAGAATCTCCTCTGACATCGGTTTTTATTCCTTTGAATCCAGATTTTCCAACTACGGCATAAAAAACTATCTTTTGGACCAGACCTTCGTGCAAATCGTGTTAAATACCTTGATTTTTTTGTTGTGGTTTTTAGGCGCTGCGACGGTATTTGCCAAATTTCCGATTAACGGAAAGCTGGGCATTCAGTTTTTTTCTTATTGACTGTCATGGGCATTTACTTCAGTATTATCGGCTTTGTACTTGGTGTGAGATTGGATGCAAAACTCATCGATACAGTGGGATTTCCGGTCATTATTCTGGCAGCTTTGACCATTATGCCCTTCGCAAGCTTTGGAGCGGAAAGCGGATTTATTTCCCTTGTTGCCAAAGTACAAAAGGATTTTCCCGGGCTATTATTACACGAATATGATGAATGCAATCTTGTCCGGAAATGGAATTCAGCTGAAGGATATGTTGCTCTTCATAACAAGCTTTGTACTGAATATCATTCCTTTGTACTTCCTTGTTCCCAAGGTAAAATTAAGTAAGACAAAATAAGAGATCTTATGCAAAGAAAGAATTTCTATGCAAAGAAAAGCGGAGTCTTATGAAAATCCCTCGTACTTATGTAGCATCTCCGTCACTTCGTTTGCGAAATATACGGCATATTTCAGCTTTATTGCCGTTTCTTCTATCCGCCATGCCTTGAGACTTTTCTTGTCTTTTGGCACGGCGAAGGAATACCGATTGTTATAATTTGCAAAATAAATCCGAGCTTCGTTGCTATAGAAGGAAAACTTGCAGTCCGAAGTCATGCTGTTAAACCATTCGATGACAGTGGGAGTTAAGAATTTTCTTGTAGATTGTTCATCCGTACAGTAAGTGTTGTAGTGCTCGTTATGCTGTATGTCCTCTACATCGATTTTCTTCCTGTATGTCCTCTACATCGATTTTCTTCCCGTCTTGCATGGTGCCGGGATATCCCCCTTGGGTTTCAAAGAGAAGGAAATGCTCTGTCGGAACAATTCGCAGTTCTCCTTTTAAAGAAAATGTGTTCTTTATCGAGTAGACCTGGCCGAGAAAGTCGGTTACATCATCGTAACCGTCCTTTCCTTTTATGACACTATAGGCATATAAATCCACTGTTTTGAGATCTCTTTCATCATTGAGCTTGAGTATTCCGGATTGGATATAGTATTCTGCAGAAGGAACCACTTCTTTTACATTGTTCGGGGACATGTCATGTTCTGTGTCGATTTCTGAAGAAGGATAAAGGGCTTGCAGTATCGGATCCAGAATGTCACATTCGTAAAGCTTGCGAAGCTTAGACTTTTGCTTTGCTTCCCAACCGGGACCTATCAGGCTATACAGTAGGACACTGAGAATCTGAAGTACCACAAGAAAGATGCCCAGTCTGGCGAGGAGCATCATAAGTGCATCTATAAATTCGCTGCGAGGAAGAGTACCTTCATCGGTAAGGAGCATTAAACCGCCACCGAAAAGAAAGCAAAGAAACAAAAGAACCATATTTCGAGCAAAATAATGTTGTACTCTTTCCTTCCAAGTGATGATATTTTGTATGGCTTTCCAGCTATGTTGAAACCGCGCAGTATTCTGAAGTTCATTTATTTTCTTTAGTTCTTCCCGGCTTAAATCCATTTTCGCTATCCTTTCTTCCACTCATTTCTATAAAATAGTAAAAAAATTGATTTTTATTATAACTTTTTAAGTATAACACAGGAGAGTTCTATTCGTGATACAATAAATTATCTTTTTATGGAATTTTTGATTCGATTACGTTGGAAAGAAGAGGAGCAATTATGGAATTTTTCATTGCGGAAGAAGGAGTTCCGATAAACCTTGGCCCTGACGGGGAAGTATCGCCTATTTTGGAAGTGAAATAGACTTTCAATATGAAACGGAAGCACCTCATGGAGACGTGATTTTTTTCCGCAAAGCTTCCGCTGCTGGAAAGGTCGCTTCCCTTTTGGCTTTATGGGCGGAACCTCCTGTTTTTAGATGCCTATTATTTGCTGGCGGAGACAGTGAAGAAAGGCAGTTGGAGCCCCTATTTGTAGTATACTCCCGACTTTGACAGTCTACATAGTAAAAAAAGCCCTATAAATCGTTGAAATCAAGCGGTTTACAGAGCTTTTTTTCTTTGTTATCAGATGTGCGTACAGATTTTTTTATTCTTTAGTCTGATGGCAAATATTTCTCATTTTTTTCTATAGTGACGATCTGCATAGAAGTATTAATTCCAAAGGCTTTTTTTCTAGATCGTCTGTAAATTCTGTTTTTTTGCATATGTCGGGATAAATCCTCTGCCTTCAATCTTTAGAAAGTTCATATCTTTTAGACCATGTAACAGTTTTTTTCACATGAATACTTGCTTCCAAGTTGTTTATCCAGGTATCTGTAGAGAATTAATGAAAGGAAACAAATCATAAAGTGTGCCTTAATCCTATCATCTCTGTGAAGGTATACCGGTCGTGCTTTGAATTCACTTTTCATAATGCGAAAGCATTCCTCGATTTGCCAGCGTTGTTTGTTTACTTCAATGATAGCTGAAGCATCATCTTCCAAGTTAGTGCATACAGCGTAGAAACCGTCATACTGTTCTTCTTTTCGGATGACATCTTCATTGAGTTCTAAAAAGCTCTGCTCAGCCAGCTCTCCCTCCGGCGTGACACTGTTTTTTAACAAACCGTTTGAAATCGGTTTGGCGGTTGTGGTCTATTTCTTTGGGATTATTGGTAATAAGGTTTTGGGCACGGCTGATTTGTCCGCTCCGAACGTACCTTAGATAATCCCTGTATTTGATGGAATAGGATACAATCAGATGTTGTTCAAGTCCATTTTCATTTATCCACCGTTCTTTGTAAAAGATTTTTTTCTCTGTCTTTTCTTCGTCCAGTTCGGAAATGTTATACTTTTTGCATACTGCCTTTTAGACGCCAGTCTTTAGAATCGAGACACCATTCTTTCAGAAAACCTTTTAACTTCTTTATGGATTGTGTTGTGATAAAACCACGATTCCCCTTGGAGTTATATCTACGGTTGGATAATGCGGAAAGCCCTCCATCCGTACATACGACCAGTCTAGACAAGGAAAAATCTTCAAGAAGTTTTTTTTCCAAAGGAACCATTGTCGTTTGTTCATTGGTATTTCCGGGATTGACACTGAAGGCAAGAGGAATACCATCACTGTCCATAAAAAGTCCCATCTGAACAATGGGAAGAGGCCGGTTTTTCTTTTAGAAGCTCCATACTGTTTTAATCCATCTGCTTGCTCAAGCTCAAAAAAAGTAGTTGGTGCAGTCATAGTAAATCACTCCGGTTTTTTTCTTTTTGAAATCTTTTAAGCTGTTCCGATAAAGTGTGGACTGAATGTAATCCGACTCTTCATTAATGATGGATAGAGAACGGTAAATATCTTCAAGAGAAAAATCCGGCTTTTCTATGAATCTTGAAGAAAGCGCGAAAGAAGACAGTTTTGAAGAAGGATAAAGGATTCTTGTATAGAGCAGCCTTGAAAGAATTGAATTGAGGTTGTACTTAAATCCATGCTTTCTGGCAATAGCTTTTGCAAAATCTTATCAAACCCCAACTGAAAATAAATATCCTGTAGGAAAAGATAGCCTCCATTGAAGAGCCTCTGATCGTTCTGAGTGAGGGGAATTGAGGGATCAAACGAGATATCAATAGGTTTATTCCTTTCGGCATTCTTATTTAAATTGGCGACGTATTCTTTAGCCCATGCAAGAGCATCAGAAACACCATACTTTTTACAGATTTCCTTTTCGTTTCCCAGTTTTTCAACGGTTACAGTCGTACGTTTTTTATTGATATAAGCAGATTTAATAACAGAGTAAGAAACTGAGTGAGCAGATTTAGTGGCTCTAAGTCTCATAGGCACCTCCCTAAAAATGAATTATATTATACAACAGTACGCAATAAGACGCAATATATAGAACTATTGATTGCGCAAAAAAATAGAGGCTTTTCAAGCCTCTCGATACTGTTTATGTTATGTTAGGTGTCAAAGTTCCGAGACGTGATTTTTTCCGCAAAGCTTCCGCTGCTGGAAAGGTCGCTTCCCTTTTGGCTTTATGGGCGGAACCTCCTGTTTTTAGATGCCTATTATTTGCTGGCGGAGACAGTGAAGAAAGGCAGTTGGAGCCCTATTTGTAGTATACTGATTAATATTCATTACGGACAATATGCTTCTTTGGGGCAGTGGTATAACAGCGTGATTATCGAGGAAAAAGGAATTCGCTTACGAAATGATTTTGACGGTAGCAGCTTTTTTCTGGAAAATCCGAAAGAACTACAGTGGAATGACATGTAAGAGAAGTCCCTTACATAATTAAGTCAAAGACTTCATTAAACGGACGCCCCTTCTTACGGAGTGATTGATCATAGCTGTGGGTTTCGTGTCATAATAATGACACAGGCAAATAGTCAAGTAAATACAAGGGTTTTAGAGCTTCTACCAAAGTTTAAAATCAAAAAATGAATCGTTGGTATGCTGTTTAGAGCAGTTATTATGAAAATAAATGTTGTAAACAGTACATCAGCATAAAGGAGGAACTCATATGTCTAAGGTGAAAAAAGAGACGATTGAAGCCAAAGGATTTATACTTAAGACTTTCAAAACGACTATATAAGTCTAACGGATATTGCTAGATATAAAAGCGATGAACCAAGTGATGTAATTAAAAATTGGATGAGAAGAAAAGATACAATTGAATTTCTTGGTTTATGGGAAAGCTTAAACAACATGAATTCCTGAATAACAAAAAATCAGCTGTCTTGTTAAGGGTAAACTGAATACTCAGCAGAGCTGAGCGCCCTTGACATTCCAACTGATTTTTGTTAGATAGTAACCAACGCTTGAACAGCAGTTTGTGCTACTCAAGCAACGTAACTTTCATAGAAGACCATCATTTACAGAAAAAATTTCAGACACGGGGGTGCGGACATTTTTTTGGACAGCATCTCGAATTATTTTCTGCGGTTCTCTACTGAGTACAAGTAAATCAACGGTGAGGATTCTCTTGCCACGGGCAACTGGTATGAGTATGTGGAGTACGGAACCACAAATGAGATAATCATACAGTTGCAACGATATGTCTTTTCTCGTGAATCGGCTACATACATTCGTGATCACCAGGATGATTATATAATCCGGCAGGATGATGGAACCATCAAAATACGCTGGACAGATATTCAAAAAAATGCACAGACTCGGAAGTGCAGAGAGAACTGCCGGATGTTCATTTCAATACGCCAGAGTTGTTTATTGAAGAGACTGTAACGGAGTAAGAAGCAAAGAAGAAATAATGGAGGTGCAGCATGGCTATTCCAAAAATCAAAAAACAGGACATCATCGACGCCTTAAAGTATATCGATGAGAACGGCGTGCCTTTTCATAACCAGAGCACGAAGTATGAACTTGTGACCGAGGACGGAAAGCGGTACCCGCTGAAGTATGTGGTGGACGTGGCTGACCATATAGCAAACGGTACGGATATTTCCACAGAGGGCTTTAGCGCCGTGGAGGCAAAGAGCTACCTTGAAGGACAGGAATTTACAATAGAGACAAAGCAGCAGGAGAAATTTGAACTGTCTGTAACTGCCGAGAGTGTGGAATCCACTGATGAGCGCTTTACAATGGACAACTTGAGCCTTGGCGACAATTACAAGCCTCTTGATGTGTATTTCAAAAAGGCGAACGGGGAAATGGTTAAGCGTTCATATAGCAAAGGCGAAAGGAGAAACTCGAATCAAACCATGCCCCGAATCGCTTTCCAAATTTTTGAAAAGCAGATATCCGGTATGTCGGTTGAGGATAAGGAGAGCTTTCCTATCTGCAAATACAATCCGGATAGCGATATGATCCGTGGGATATTCTCCAGCGTGGAGGAGTTTAAGAAGCACCGTAACACTCATAGAGTACCTGACATATGGCTATGACAACGGCAGACAGTTCGTTATCTATTGCTGGAATATCTTCTCTACGATTATTTTCGTTCAGGAATGTTTGAAGCGATTTGGAAAGCTTGGGGATCAGTTTATTCTGACCTACCGCGAGAAAGATGAGAAAGAAACCGAGGTTGCGGAGACAGAAGCAGCCGCACAGGAAGAACTCGTTCAGCAGTTCAAGGGTTATCGGAATCCGTTCTCTTCCATGCTGATAGCATCGAAAAATCTGATTTTCAGAGGCGCGCCGGGTACTGGAAAATCATACCTTGCAAAAGAAATCGCCACTGATATTATCAGCAACGGTTATTTCGACGATTATACACTGCTCACAGATGAGCAGAAGAAACAGGTGGAGTTTGTGCAGTTCCATCCGAGTTATGACTACTCTGATTTTATCGAAGGCTTGAGACCGAAGGTAAATGACGATGGGACTATGGGCTTTGAACTGCAGGATGGCATCTTCAAGAAATTCGTTGCCCGTGCAAGAAAGAACTACGAGGATTCCCAGAAGTCGAAGGAAACGATAGAAAAGGAACTCTCTGTGCAGGAGTCCATAACGGAGTTTTTCTCCGGTATCGAGCTCGGCGTGGATAGCTTTAAAACGATTAACGGCAATGAGTTTACGATTACCAGCGTTGATAACAAGCATATCAATATCTCCATCCCCGGTAATGCTACTGTTAATCGTCTTACCCTCAATTTGGATGAGGTACGGAGGATGCTGGAGTCCGGGCAGAAGTTCGACAAGATTAAGGATATTACGACCTTCTTCGGAAAGTCGTTTGCTACACAGGCGTATTCCTACGACTTCGCTATTTATAAGGCGATCAAGGCAAAGAAAAGTGCTGCCTCCAAGGCGAAGGCAAAGCAGGAAGAACTGAAGAAGTACATCTTCATTATTGACGAGATCAACCGTGGTGAGATTTCAAAGATTTTCGGCGAGCTCTTCTTTGCTATCGATCCTGGATATCGTGGCAAAAGCCGGTGAAATTTCTACGCAATATGCTAATCTGCATTCCGACCCAGATGAAAAGTTCTATATCCCGGAGAATGTTTACATCATCGGCACCATGAACGATATAGACCGCTCTGTGGACAGCTTTTGATTTTTGCAATGCGCAGAAGGTTCCGCTTTTGTGGAGCTCCGTGCCGACGAGCGTCTTGAGATGCTTGCATCTCTTGAAAATGAGGAGCTTGAAGCCGAAGCCATTAGGAGAATGGCTGCACTCAATAAGGAAATCGCAGCTGTAGAGGACTTAAACGAGAATTACCAGATTGGCGCATCCTACTTCCTCAAGTTGAAGACGCTCGACTTCGACCAGCTTTTGGACGGACTATCTGCAGCCGCTCCTGCAGGAATACATCCGGGGTATGTATGATGAGGAAGGGCTTATGAGCAAATTTGCGAAAGCGTATGGCTATACAAAAGCCTGCCGAAGGTGATGCAAATGAAACTACACAAGATCAAGGATAACTCGCAGCAGAAGAAAGACTCTTTTTTTCTGATATAGGAACCCTTACGGGCAAGATTGCGGATAAGACGTTGGAGCAACTTGAACGGGAAGGCGTCTTTGTCTTCCCTGAAATCGTTAAGGATGCCGAGGACATTATGCGGGATCAAATGATAATCCAGAGCGTTAACGACAGCTATCGTTCTGGAAATGTGATGGGCTTTCTTGGTTGTGGAGACGAGCGCCTTATTATTGAGTCACGTTTCGGAGGTGAGGAGGATGACTTTTTCTTCCAGTACCTTCTCGACAGAGTGATGGACTTTCCCAATATTGTCGATTTGGAGTCGGATGCCAATCAGGATAGCCGTCTGTTCAATTTTCTGCTATTCCTGTTTCCGTATTATCTGAAAACAGCCATGCGGAAAGGTCTGTTCAAAAAATACATTCGGCATAGTTACAATGACGGAAATGTAAAGGGCGCTATCGATATTGCAAGGCACATAGAGAAGAATACACCGTTCACGGGGAATGTCGCATACTCACAGAGGGAATTTTCTTATGATAACAGCCTGATGGAGCTGGTACGGCATACCATAGAATTTATCAAAAGGAAACCTTATGGTGGAAATCTCCTCGTTAAAGTAAAGGATGAGGTAAAACTTGTTATTGATGCCACACCCGGATATGAGCCTTATGACAGGCAGAAAATCATTGAGGAGAACAAGAAGAATACCGTGCGCCACGCATACTTCCGGGAGTATCTCGCATTGCAGAGGCTGTGCCTTTTGATTCTTCGACATCAGAAGCACCAGATTGGCTCCGGCTCAAGGCAGATATACGGCATTTTGTTTGACGGCGCATGGCTGTGGGAGGAGTATGTCAATTCCCTAATAGAGGATGTCTTTTATCACCCGATGAACAAAGGCGGTAAGGGAGCCCAGCGACTCTTTGCGTGTAACATAGGTTTAATCTATCCTGACTTTATCAGCCGAGACAATAAAGTGAGAATAATCGCAGATGCCAAGTACAAGCCGCTTGATAACATCGGAAATCGGGACTACCTGCAGGTGTTGGCGTATATGTTCCGTTTTGACGCCAAGGAGGGATACTATCTTTACCCAGAGGCAGAAGGCTATGATGATATGAAACTGTGGATGAATCGCGGCTCGACCTATGAAGCAAATGTATCGCCGCGTGATGATATCAGCATTACCAAGCATGGCTTAAAAATTCCTGTGGATTCAACGGATTATGCTGGGTTTGTTACAAAAATGAAAACTCACGAGCAGGAATTCAAACAGGTATTTACAACGAGGTAATATGATTGGAGAGGAATATGGATAAATATGATTTAACCGCTGCGCACGAGGCGGCAAGATTCAATAGAGATGTGCTTGAGAAAAAAACAGTAAATGCGGTTGCTTCTATTGTCTCAAGATATTCTCTCCAGCTGAGATTGAGGAATGTTGTCCTGAACAGGATGAAGATGAAGAAGTGACAGCTATATGTCCATACTGCGGTATTGACGCCATTTTGCCTGAGAGTGCCGATTATCCGCTTACTGATGAATTTCTCGGAGCAATGCAAGAAAGGTGGTTTTGATATATGCTTGGAGCAATAGTCGGTGACATCGTAGGCTCGGTCTACGAATGGCACAATATTAAAGCAAAGGATTTTCCTTTATTCCGTGACGACTGCTTTTTCACAGATGATACCGTCATGACCTGCGCTGTTGCAGAGGCTGTTATGAATGGCGGAGAAAAGGATGCCTTCATCGATGCCATGAAGAAATATGGTCGGATGTACCCTGACGCGGGATACGGTGGCAGATTTGGAACGTGGATCAATTCTGATAACCGTGAGCCGTATAACAGCTTTGGAAACGGCTCGGCCATGCGGGTTTCACCCTGCGCATGGATGATGGATTGCGGTTTCTGCGCCCGGACGGGAATGTGGCCGTCCAATGGCAGGGACAGAGCAAGGTTGTCTGCTGAAGTAACACATAACCATCCCGAAGGTATCAAGGGCGCGATGGCAACGACAGATGCAATTTTCATGTGCAGATACTACTTCGGCGGATATTACGGCGACTACGAGCAGCCTATCAATGATAATCCTGCGGAATGCAAGAAACGCATCAAGGAGCATATTGAAAGCGAATACGGGTACGACCTTTCCAAAACGCTTGATGAAATCCGTCCTACATATCGTTTCAATGAAACCTGCCAGGATACCGTACCTCAAGCTATCATTGCCTTCCTGGAAAGCGCTGACTTTGAGGATGCTATCCGGAACGCTATATCTCTCGGCGGAGACAGCGACACGCTGGCGACAATTACCGGGAGCATAGCGGAGGCGGCTTACGGCATACCGGACTGGATTAAGAACAAGGCATATTCATATTTGGACGAGCCACTGAAGGATGTACTCAGGCGATGGAAGAAGTTCATTCCGAGAGGTTGACTATCGATATTTACTGTTAAAGCAGAAAATAAAACCGAGGAGAATGTTTATGTTTGAAACAAAGAAAACTGTAAGTGTAATAATGTAGAACATAAAAAAATTCAAGGGTAGATAAATTAGAAGAACAGGTGCTTGCACTTATTAAAGAAAAAAATATGGTGAAGCAGAAGTAAAGCCCAAAAGAAAAGATAAAAACTATCTTCTAACGAAACAGAAGTAGTAACAGATTATGAGCTTACACGAGAACTTATGGAAAAGTATGTTGAGTCAGGTATCTGTGAAGGTAGTATAGTTCAAAAAATCATATGGAAATAGACGCAAGCGGGAGTGAGAAATCACTCTCTTTTTACTGTCTAAAAATAGACAACAAATTTTGTGTCAGTAGCATGACACGAGAGGGGAGAGCTTTGCATTTAAATCAGCTTCAGATAGTTGATCTAGAGTTTTCTCATCCTTGGGAATCGTAAGGGTAAATGCAATTGAACTCCTGTTTCTTTATGACAGATATAGTATAATTACTATCGTTTTAAGCAGAAGCGGAAGCGTTTTTTGTGTCGAATCTTCATGACAAAAGAAAGCAGGAGGAGAAATGGACCTTATTCAGAAGATAAAGCGGATAGAACAGTACGTAGTAGAGAATTTCGAGGAGCTGGACTTAGATGATCCGATAGAAGAGGGGTATTGGGAGGAGTATCAAGAGATTCCAGGGGCTTCGCCGAATGAGATAGAGTCTTTTGAGAAGAAGTTCAACATCAAGCTACCGAAAGACATTAAGGAGCTTTACAGCTATAAAAACGGAAGCAAATATCTTAGTGTCTTACCTTCAGTAATTCATGACGTGGAAATGTCATTTAACCTGATGAGTTTGGAGCAGATGGAGAAGACAAAACAATATTTTTCAGAACAGAGATGCTCTTCTGACAGAGTTTCCGGACTTTTTCACTGAAGAAGACATAGAGAAAATGCGGGATAGCAGGATTAAGCCCTATCTTTTTCATAGGCAATGGATTCCTTTTGCAGAGTATTGTGACAGTTGTTTTTTGATGCTGGATTTTGACCCGGATAAGGAGGGAAGAGAGGGGCAGATTCTTTGCTATATCCATGATCCGGATGAGGTGACTTATGCAGCATCAGGGGTTTCGGAGTTAGTGGATGACATTATACAAACTATAGACTGAGGGGAATCCGGATTTTGATATTCGGGAAGTAGCATTGATAACAGGGAGATTGCCCCGGAAAGGGAAGCGTATGGAAGCAATAAAACTACCTAAGAAGTACAGAGACATTTGCGAGGAAATCAAAAATGGCTCCTATGAAAGTTTGTCGAAGCTGGAAGCTTTTGAAAAGAAGTTTCCGCACCAAAATCTTGCGGTAAAGGCCGGGGTGGAGTTTTTTGACCGAAAGTATGAAGAAGCGGTAAGCCATACTCTTCTTCTAATGCCCTTTTGGGATGAGTGGTATTATTCTAATGTAGCTAACGAATATATGATGGCCATGTGCTTTGCGGCAAAGAAAATCGGACGGGAAGCGGAAGTAAGTAAAGCTCTTCATGAAGAGCAAAGTAGGCTAATGGAAGCAGAGGAAGAGAAGTGCCTTAAGGGCTCATGCCAACGCTATAATTATTGCGAGATTTTTATTGCAGTATATTCATAAGGATATTTTCCCGGGATCAAGGAGCAGAGATTATCAACCTCCAAAAAGAGCCGAAAACCGCTACGGACTTAGTCGCAGAGTTCAAGCTAAATACGGGAAAAAGACTTTGATAAGATGAAGCTTCTAAATTTACTTTATATGAAGGGTAGTCCGGAGGATACAGTGAGCTATTATGAAACAATCAAGGACTTGAATCTTGGAGAACTGTATTACGAGGAAGCTTGTATTTGCTATCAGTATCTCGGGCAGAAAGAAAAAGGCATTGGAGGTGGTAGAACGTTGGGCAAAAAAAGCAAGCTTTTGGGATGTAGCCAGTCCTATGCAGGTTCGCCCTATGAGCTTCTTTATGTATCCCTTTATGCATGAATATTTGGAGAATGAAGAGAGTTTAAAAAGAATTAGGGAAGCTATCTTCGGATAAAGATGAGGGAGGAAAGGACGAAGGGAAAGTTCGGAATGCTCCAGCTAGTTGATATAAAAAATGCTAAGACAAAATTTATTTCAGCAATTCATCAATATTTTTTTCTTTGCATATAATAATCTTCTTACTTCCATTGTATTGCCTATTACTACATAGAAAATCGAGAAGTTTCTTACATTGATTCTGTAGTAAACTTGCTTTCTTAATTTAGAAGATTGGTACTTTGGAAATGAAAGAGGCATTTCTAGTCGTTTGCTGATTGCGAATTCAATATCATCAAGCAATCGGTGAGCTGCACCCGGATTATTGAGAGCATTGGTGATGTAGTATGTTACTTCGTATAAATCTTCTTGGAAGATTGGGAGAAAACTTAAGTTATATTTTGGCTTGTTCATTAATCCTTCTCCTTGCAGAAGCAAAAACTTCAGATTTAGAGAGCCGAGTTGTAGAGCTTGCTGCAAGGGCATCTGCTTCATCCAGCTTTTTTTCTGTATCATCGGTTAAGGCGGAATATTGCTCGAGACTCATTAAAACCATTGTTCCATACCCATTTTTTGTAAGAAAAACAGGGGCGTTGGAATTAACAACAACATCTTCAATTTCAGGAAATTTGTTTCTTAAGTCGGAAACCGGACGGATATTAATCATAAGAGTTCTCCTTTTTGTTTTTCTATCATAATAATATTGTTATTTTATCATAAAAAGGAGAAAGGACAAGGGAATAGTTATATTTCGAACAAGTCGTGATACAATAAATTATCTTTTTGTACAGTATTTGGCTTCGTTGGGAACTGATTACGAGCAAGCTTGTTTGATATCTGTATTTCGGACAGAAACGAATTAGGGAAGTTATTTTCGGATAAGGTTTGAATAAAGATTAGGGAGGAAAAGGATGAAGGAAAACACCGTTAGAGTAATCAAAATCGGTAAGGAAGCCCTGTATGAATTTCTCTATGAAAATATCATCTCGCAGGAAGAAAGTCTCTTGCAAGTGCCTGCTACAGAAGTGTTGAATCGCTTTGCCATGGACTGGGAAAGGGGGGAGTTTATTTTCTTGGCACATCAGGCGGAAGATGCGGATGGAGAATTGATTCCTTTGCCAAAAGAAATTCAGCCTGAAACATTGTTGAAAGCCCTGCCGGTAACGACTGAATCTCTACTGAAACGAGGAAAGGTCTATCGGGACTATAGCTTTGAGGAATTAAAAGAGCTTTGTGGAGAGAACGAAGATAACGACGGAAAGTGAGTGTTTTATGAAATATAGGGATTGGAATGAAATGTAACGGAAGCTTGAAGCGTTATATGTTTTGGATAATGCTTTTGACAGATCCTTCCGAAGAGTATCTCCGCTTAATTCGAAAGACAGAAGACGGAGATAAGCTTCATTATCATGTGGATAATGGAGCAGGTGATTCCTTATCCGTGATTTTTACGGAAAAGCTGGTGCTGGTGAAAGGATTCGCGCATGAAAGTGCATTGAATCTGTTTGCGAAAAGAACAAGAGGAGCAAAGTATACTTGAGCGGATCCATGCCGGGCTTCCGGAGAAATATCAGAATCTTTTTTTCACCAAAGGAAAAAAGGGAAACGACTTTTTCCTCTGGTATGACGGAGAACTCCATCAAAAATTCCTTAGGGGAAAATGATGGTGGTCAGTGGTTGTTAGCGTATGCCTTTGAAAGTTTCGAGAAATTCCGGGACTTTGCCAAAAGACTATTATGAACAAGAATTTTTCGGAGAGCTTGCTCCGACAACTATATGAAGCGGGAGGGCTTTCGGATAAAGAGTTAGAGGAATTGATTTAAGGGGTGTTTTTCCCTTCTTCCCAGAACAGCTCATCCAATGTTTTTTCCTAATACATGACAAATGGCGAGGCAGAGGCGGATGGTAGGGTTATAGTCCCCTTTTTCTATGGCATTGATGGTTTGCCTGCTGACGCCTACCAGATCGGCCAGCTCCTGCTGGGACAGGTCTTTTCCCGCTCTAGCGGATTTTAAACGCAGATTCTTCATTTTCCACCTCACTCTTCATCATTCTTCATTCGATTCTTCAGTAGCATGAGAATCAGGGCGATGGCAAAAAAGATACTGAGAAGGAGAGGAAGCATAAAGCGGCTGCTGAGCCTTCCGGCAATCCATATTTTATCGGGAGAGATATTCTCTACGGTGTTAAAGACGTTCAGTACACTGAACAGAGCCCATACGGTAACAGCAATCCTTTTATTTTTTTCTTATTGCTAAGCCCCCAGAAGGCATCGTGGAAAAGGCAGTATCCCATGAGGATCAGTCCCGAGAAAAGAAGAATGGCAAGGGGAATAATCCCGGCTTCCAAATATTTCTCAATCGGCTCGGCAAAAGCAGCGTACAGCATGAGGAGTCCCATGGTGGTGAAAAAAGCGTATTGATAGGCCTTTCCGCGGACGATTACCTGCCTTTCATCATAGCAATCCTGTTGTTTCTTACTCAATCTGTTTCGAAAGAGAACTAAGAGGGAAGTTGCAAAAAAACCTACAGCGATTCCTAAGTTAAAATAATTCATCGAAAACTCCTTTCCTTGCATTCTCACTTTTTGGAGGAAACAATATGTATTACAAAATGTCGCAAATACTTTACACAACCAATATACACCTTGTTTTTGATATGTCAAGTATATTTTACAAAAAGACATCTAAAGAATTTTTACAAAATGACATCCAAAGAATGCTCCGGTGGAAATTAAAGAATCCAATAGAATCCAGCCTGTTCCCTCAGTCATTTTTTTGATAAAATCTATCCGAAGTAATTTTTCCTGTTGTAAATGCTGTATGGAGGAAAAGAAATGGACTATAGAACAGAACACGATTCCATGGGGGAAGTGCAGGTTCCGGTGGAGAAATACTGGGGGGCACAAACTCAGAGAAGCTTTGAGAACTTTAAAATAGGGACGGAGAAGATGCCCACTGAGATTGTTCGTGCCTTTGCCATTTTAAAAAAAGGCGGCAGCAATGGCCAATAATCGCCTTGGTAAACTGGATGAAAGACGCAAAACTTTGATTTCCGGCGTATGCGATGAGATTTTTGGAGGGGAAACTCAACGAGCATTTTCCCCTTGTGGTATGGCAGACCGGAAGCGGAACCCAGTCTAACATGAATGTGAACGAAGTCATTGCGAATCGGGGAAATGAAATGGCAGGAGAAAAGCTACTTCATCCAAACGACCATGCCAATATGTCCCAAAGCTCCAACGATACCTTCCCAACAGCCATGCATATTGCAGCAGCCTTGGAAATCGAGGAGAGACTTTTTCCAAGTTTGGATACCCTCATTCAGTCCTTTGAAAGACTTATGCAGGAAAATGAAGGCATTGTGAAAACAGGCCGGACTCACTTACAGGATGCCACCCCGATTAGCTTTTCTCAGGAAATCAGCGGTTGGAAAGCTATGCTGGAAAAATCGAAGGAGATGCTGCAATTAAGCCTTCCCGGACTTCGGGAACTGGCTCTTGGGGGAACTGCGGTGGGAACGGGACTGAATGCCCCGAAGGGTTTTGATTTAGAAGTGGCCAAGGCAGTTTCCGAACTGACAAAAAAAGATTTTTAAAACTGCAGACAATAAATTCCATTCTCTTAGCAGTAAGGATGAACTGGTTTTTGCCCATGGCGCTTTGAAAGCCTTGGCAGCGAATTTAATGAAAATAGCCAATGACATTCGCTGGCTTGGCAGCGGCCCAAGATGCGGTCTTGGAGAAATTTTCCTTCCGGAAAATGAGCCGGGAAGCTCTATTATGCCGGGGAAGGTCAATCCCACCCAATGCGAAGCGCTTACCATGGTTTCCGTTCAAGTCATGGCCAATGACGTGGCGGTGGGCATGGCGGCTTCTCAAGGGAATTTTGAGCTAAATGTATATATGCCGGTGTGCATCTACAATTTTTGCAGTCTGTGCGCCTACTTTCCGATGCCATGCTGTCCTTTAATCAGAACTGTGTTGTGGGCATCAAGGCGAACAAGGAGAAAATGCAGGAAAACCTTCATCGTTCTCTTATGCTTGTAACCTGTTTGAATCCCTACATTGGCTATGAAAATGCGGCGAAGACAGCGAAGAAGGCTTTTCAGGAAAATATCTCTTTGAAAGAAGCCTGCCTACAGCTTGGCTTCTTGACGGAAGAGAAATTCGATGAAGTATTTCAACCGGAAAAAATGATATAAGAAAATAGAATCAAAGTACTAACCAAAGAAGAAGTGAAACAAGAAGAAAAGGTATTAAGAAGAAACGATATAAGAAGTGACACAAAAAGAAGTGATACAAGCAAAAGTGGAATTAAGAAGGAATGATACAAAGTATAAAGTATGGAGGAAGAAAAAATGGACTATGCGAAGGAATCATTGAAACTGCATTATGAATTAAAGGGAAAGCTGGAGATTACACCGAGAGCCAAGGTAGATAGCAAAGAGGCTTTAAGTCTTGCTTATACCCCGGGAGTTGCAGAACCCTGCCTGGTGATACAGAAGGATGTGGAGAAAAGCTATGAGCTGACCAGACGCTGGAATACGGTGGCCGTGGTAACGGACGGAACTGCGGTTTTAGGCTTGGGAGACATAGGGCCGGAGGCAGGCATGCCGGTTATGGAAGGAAAATGTGTGCTGTTTAAGGCATTTGGAGATGTGGATGCCATTCCGCTCTGCGTAAGAACGAAGGATGTGGAGGAAATTGTGAAAACGGTGAGCCTCCTGGCCGGAAGCTTCGGGGGAGTGAATCTGGAAGACATTTCCGCACCCCGTTGTTTTGAGATTGAGAAGAGGCTAAAGGAAGTTTGCGATATTCCTATTTTTCCATGACGACCAGCATGGTACTGCAGTGGTCACTTTGGCAGGCCTCATCAATGCCTTAAAGCTTACCGGGAAAAAAATAGAAGAAGTGAAGATTGTGACCTCCGGTGCAGGAGCGGCAGGCATTGCTATTATCAAACTGCTCATAAGCATGGGAGCTAAAAATGTGATTATGACGGACAGGGAAGGTGCTATTTATAAGGGGAGAGATAACTTAAATCCCATTAAGATGGAAATGGCAGAGATTACCAATCTCTCCATGGAAAAGGGAAGTCTTTCTGATGTTATCAAGAATGCGGATGTCTTTATCGGTGTTTCCGCACCGGGAACCTTAAGCAAAGAAATGGTGAAGAGCATGGCGGAGAAGCCCATTATTTTTGCCTGCGCCAATCCTATTCCGGAAATTTTCCCGGAGGATGCGAAGGTGGCCGGTGCTGCGGTAGTATCTACAGGGGCGGTCGGATTTTTCCCAACCAGATTAATAATGTACTATGCTTCCCCGGCATCTTTAGAGGTGCTCTGGATGTGCGAGCAAAGGATATCAATGATAAAATGAAGGTTGCCGCAGCCTATGCTATCGCAGGCCTTGTGAGCGATCAGGAATTAAATGCGGAGTATATTTTACCGGCGGCCTTTGATGAAAGAGTGAAGGATGCGGTGGCTAAAGCCGTTGCGGAAGCGGCGAAGAAAAGCGGCGTTGCCAGAGTGTAAAAACGAAACGGTAATGCCTAACTGTAAAATCAAACGGTAAGAGCATTCTTGTAAAACAAGCTGTAATTTGGATTGCTATAGGGGGAACAGTATAGTGCAAAAAGGGGCTGTAAAGAATAAAATAGTTATATTTTTATATAACCAAGTTATTCTCTTGCTTTTATTCAGCCCCTTTCTCCTATGAGCGGAAATATATTTTATAAACTAAGCTCAAAACTCTTTTCCATTTCTCATAAAGTCAATTAGGTTAATATGCTCAATACCGTTTCTCTGTTGCAGAATAGAGTCTGCAGTAACAACATATTTTTGGATAATTGTCCTTAATGGATTCAAGTGGTCTGTACTCACGGTCTTCAGTATCCTTTGATAATGCAATGGTATAGGCAACTTGTATGTAGGAGTAACGCATCTCGTTATTTCTTAATATGAAATCACATTCCAGCTTCCCTATTCTCCCAACAGCTACAGAATAGTCATGAGATTTTGCATATATATAGGTGATATTTTCAAGAATAGGACCAAAGTTAATTCTGTTGTCCGTGTTCTGAGCAAAATAAAAAGCGGTGTCTGCTAAATAGTATTTCTTTTCTCCACTTAAGGATTTTTTAGACTTCATATCAAACCTAGGGCATTCGCAAAGAATTTTCGCATCCAACAAGGCTTTAACATATCTTGCAATCGTGGCTTCGCTTATAGCTGTTCCATTTTGTTCAATGGCTTTTTTTAAGCTTTTTAGACTGGTTGTTGCGGCAAAGTTGTTGATGATGTATTTTTGGACGGTTTCGAATGTAGACTTATTACGGATTTTTTTAGCCTTCTTCTAATGTCTTTTTCAAAGATTTCCTCGATAACGCTTTGAACATATCTACGCTTTGCGGCAATATTTTTCCAGTTGTATTGTTCTGGGAAAAACCGCCTTCAAGAATATAGTTTTGTAATTCTTCTTGTCGGTCAGGGAGCAATTTTTTCCATAGAATTTTTTTAATGCCTTCGTATTCTTCAAACGAAAGTGGGAACATCTCAAATTCAATATATCTTCCGGTCAGTTTTGTCATCAACTCTCCACTTAGGAGATACGAATTTGAACCGGTAATAAAAATTGACCATTCATTAGACCTACGAAAGCTGTTAAGAATTAGTTCAAAGTCCTTTACATTTTGAATCTCATCAACAAAAAGATATTTTGTTCCACGCACTTTCGGAACTGATTCCAATAGCTGTTCCAATTGTTCCGGATTTGTTATTTTATGATAGTCCTTACTGTCCAAGTCGAAGAAATAAATATGATTACTGGGAATTCCGGACGATTTTTAATTCGTTGGCAATTGTTTCCATAAGACAGGATTTACCACATCTTCGCACACCGGTGATTACTTTAATAATATCGGTTTCGTGATAAAAGTCACGAATCTTCTTAAGGTAGTTTTCACGAGGATACCAAGTCATATTATTCTTCCTTTCTAACTTGTTAGTTCATAGTATATAATAGCAAATATAGTACGAAATATTAAAATTAACGTTGGCGATTTTGTAAAAATGCAAAAAAACGCTAACGTTAAATCCGTAAAATCATTATATCAGAATATTCCCGTACCGGCATGTGTTATAGTAAAAAAATTATAAGAAAGGAAAAAAATATGACTACAGAAGAAAAATTACAGAAGTATCAGGACTGGCTGTTCAAATGTTCTGCCTACCACATGGCCTTAAATATCATTGACATCGATAAGCAGACTGTGGCACCTACGGCAGGAGCAAGCTATAGAGATGAGCGTTCCGCCTTTTTGGCAGGAGAGCTTTTCAGCCTGGAAACCGATCTGGAAATCGTGGCTTTACTAAAGGATTTACAGGAAGATCCAAAAGGTAGACGAGGAAAAATAAGCGTGCCATCCGACTTTACTATAAGCAGGCTCTGGATACCCTTTGCATTCCCAAGGAGGAGTTTGTAGCTTTTAAAAAGCTTTGTGACGAGTCCTTTGATGCCTGGATTTTGGCAAAGTCAAAGGCGGATTATTCTCTCTTTGCCCCTTATCTGAAAAAGGTAATTGAGAGCCAGAAGAAGCTCTACGGCTACCGAAAGAGTGAAAAGAGTATTTATAATCAGATGCTGGACGACTTCGAGCCGGGGATGGACGAGGAAAAAAATATGATGCCTTCTTTGCCGCTCTAAAGGAAAGACTGGTACCCCTCATTCAGAAGGTCACAAAGGCGAAGCAGCTACGGGAGGATTTTCTTAAGCAGAGCTTCCCTGTAGAAGAGCAGAAGAAGTTTATGGAAGGTCTTTTTAGAGTATCTGCATTTTGATTCTTCCTGGGGCTATCAAAATGAATCCGAGCATCCCTTCACTTCCTGGACCTGTGAAAATGACTGCCGAACCACTACGAAATATCTGGAGAGCAATGTGATTTCTGCCATTTTGTCTACAGTGCATGAGGTGGGACATGCCTACTATGAGCACAATATCAACCCGAAGTATGACGGTATGATTTTATCCGAGGGAGTGTCTTCCGGTATGCATGAGTCCCAGTCCCGACTTTGCGAAAATTACCTGGGAAGAACCATGGCCTTTTTGGAAATACCATTATCCCAAGCTGCAAAAGCATTTTCCAAAGCAACTGGGAGAGGTGTCTTTAGAGGAATTTTATCAGGCAATCAATGTGTCCAAGCCTTCCTTTATTCGCACGGAAGCGGATGAATTGACCTATCCGTTGCATGTCCTTATCCGTTATGAAATTGAGAAGGGCTTATTTAACGGAAGCATTTCCACAGAGGGACTGGATAAAACCTGGAATGCAAAGTACAAGGAGTATTTGGGGGTGGATGTGCCCAATGATAAGGTAGGCATCTTACAGGATGTGCACTGGTCGGACGGAAGCTTCGGATACTTCCCCACCTATGCTCTGGGAACTGCCTTTGCTGCCCAGTTTATGCAGGCTATGCGGAAGGATCTCAATGTAGAAAAGCTTTTGGAAGAAAACCGTTTTGATGAAATCATGAATTGGTTGAAGGAGCACATCCATACTTACGGTTTCCGCTATGAGGCACCGGAGCTGATGAAAATGGTGACAGGGGAAAAGTTTAATGTAAACTATTTCTTGGATTACATTGAGGAGAAGTATACGAAGCTGTATCAGCTTTAATAATTCTTAAAGAAGTACGCTAACAGCATTAGCCCGTTCAGCATTATTGGAGCCCGCTGGTGTGCGCGATAGCAATGGAGGATTTTTCTTCGGAAGAATCCTCCACTACTTTTTATGGAAAAACAGCAGATTTTCATAAGTGTTTTTGGACCGCTCTTTCGTAATGATTCGAGAACCGGAAATGCCTTGTACAAGGGTGTATCGTTTCATACATTTCGCCTATGTAATGCTTTCTCCCGGTCCCATACTGCCGGAAAGAATGTTGCTTCTTTTAAAATACGCAATACGAAATATATAGGAGAATTTATTTAAAAAAACAATATTGTTAATTTATTGACATTCTTAAAAGTAGGGTGTAGCATGTGGGGTATGTAAAAGTTGACAGCTCTAAAAAGGAGGCAGGAGATGAGATTTACATTACCAAGAGACATTTATCACGGAGAAAATGCGTTGGAGGCGCTGAAGACTTTCCGGGGAAAGAAGGCCTTCGTCTGCGTGGGTGGTGGCTCCATGAAGCGCTTCGGATTTTTGGACAGAGTGGTACAGTACTTGCAGGAAGCAGGCATGGAGGTAAAGCTTTTTGAAGGTATTGAGTCCGACCCTTCTGTTGATACTGTAATGAAGGGCGCCAAGGAAATGCTGGACTTCGGACCGGATTGGATTGTGGCAATCGGCGGAGGATCTCCCATTGATGCGGCGAAGGCAATGTGGATTAAGTACGAGTATCCGGACTGCACCTTTGAAGATATGTGCAAGGTCTTCGGTATTCCAACGCTGAGAAAGAAGGCAAAGTTCTGTGCCATTTCCTCCACTTCCGGAACCGCTACCGAGGTAACCGCATTTTCCATTATCACTGACTATGAAAAGGGAATCAAATATCCCATTGCGGACTTTGAAATCACTCCCGATGTGGCTATCGTAGATCCTGCTCTGGCACAGACTATGCCGAAGAAGCTGGTGGCGCATACCGGAATGGATGCCTTAACCCATGCTATTGAGGCTTATGTGTCCACCGCAAACTGCGACTATACGGATCCTTTGGCTCTGCATGCTATTGAAATGATTCGGGACGACCTGGTAGATTCTTACAATGAAGACAAAGAGGCCAGAAATGCTATGCATAACGCCCAGTGCCTTGCAGGAATGGCATTTTCAAACGCACTTCTTGGAATCGTTCATTCTATGGCTCATAAGACCGGTGCGGTATTCGGTGATTTAGGGGCGCACATCATTCACGGTGCGGCAAATGCTATGTACCTTCCAAAGGTTATTGCCTTCAATGCGAAGGAAGAAACCGCAAAGAAGCGCTATGCAAAGATTGCGGACGTTATCGGTCTTTCCGGAAATAACGACGATGATAAGGTAAAGGCATTGATTAGCTATGTTAGAGGCTTAAACGACAAGCTGAATATTCCTCATTGCATCAAGAACTACGGTGCAGATTCTTACCCAACTGAGCAGGGATTTGTTCCGGAGAACATTTTCTCAGAGAGACTCCATGACATTGCGGTAAATGCGATTGTGGATGCTTGCACAGGATCCAATCCCCGTCAACCCAGTGTAGAGGAGATGGAAAAGCTCTTAAAGTGCTGCTACTATGATACAGAGGTAGATTTTTAAGAGGAAAATGGTATAGAAGAAAATAATGTTTGCAAAAACCGTTGTTTCGCAAGTAAAATTGGGAGACAACGGTTTTTTTGTGGAAGAGATAAAGGGTGGCTGCCCTTGAAAGGCTAGGAGGATATTGTGGCACGCTTTATTGTTTTTGATGTGGAGACACCGAATCGGAAGAACAACCGTATAAGTGCCATTGGCATAACCGTAGTGGAAGAAGGGAAAATCAGCAAAGAATTCTATTCTTTAGTGAATCCCGAGGCGGACTTTGACTATTTCAATGTCAAGCTTTACCGGAATCAGTAAGGCCAGTGTCAAGGATGCGCCCACCTTTCCGGAATTATGGCAGCAGATTGAGCCACTTTTTTTCCGATGGAATGCTGGTGGCTCACAATGCTTCTTTTGATATGAATGTGTTGAAAAATTGTCTTTTGGACTATGGAATTGACTGGAAGCCTTATGCCCGCTACCTTTGCACGGTGAAAATGGGGAGAAGCCTCTTTCCCGATAGGAGCCATAAGTTAAATATGGTCTGCGAGCATTTCGGGATTCCTCTCAATCACCATAGGGCGGACAGCGACAGCCATGCCTGTGCAGAGATTTTGCTTCGTTATCTGGAAGCAGGGGCAGAGGTGAAGGACTTTATAAGGACTTGCTCGTTTAAGAAATAAAGTATATTAGAGATTTTGCAGGGAAGATATTATGAAGGACATTAACAAAGACGTTACTAAAGACGTTACTAAAGGCGTAATCAAAGACGTTATCATTAAAGAAGCTCTGCCGGAGGACGCGGAGGCAAGAATAGCCTATGCAAGGCAGGTGGGTTCGGAAACGGACAATTTATCCTTTGGAAGGGAAGGATTTCCAATTTCCATAGAGGAAGAGCAGGAGGAAATTCGTACCTTTTCCAAGGATCCTAAATCGGTATGTTATTTTGCGTGGAAGAATGGAAAGCTTGTAGGAAGCGGAGAATTAAGGGCTTTTCCAAGGAGAATGAGTCATAGGGCAGAGCTGGGACTTACCGTGGTAAAGGCGGAGTGGAATAGCGGTATTGGAACCAAACTGATGCAAAAAGCTTATAGACTATGCCGAGGAAAATGACGTGGAGCTCATTAATCTGGAAGTGCGAGGAGACAACAGTCGCGCCATTCATTTGTATGAAAAATTCGGTTTTTAAAAAAAGTGGGAACTTTACCGGCATATTTTTAAGATTGGGGAAGAGTATATCGACTTTGACAGTATGGTGTTGGATTTAAGATAGGGTATATTGAGAAAAACCGGGAGAGGTAGCTTATGCATAGAGAAGAAATTACCTTGTGTAATCATAAACTAAGCTTATTTCAGGCGGAGAAAGAGGACTGCCCTCTGATTGTTTTTCACAGCTTTTCCGATGAGGGGGAGGCGGTGTATCAGGAGCTTCGGAAGCAGAATGCGCCGGAGTGTAATTTTTCTATTCATTGGAGATCAAGAGTCTAAAACGAGACATCCTATTTTAAAAACCATGCAGGAAAATACGGAAGAGCTGCTTGGTTATTTTAGGAGCTTGGAAATTCCCTGCAAATATGAGTTGAACCCGGGAAATCATTTTCAAGACGTGAATCTCCGCTGTGCAAAAGGAATTTTGGAGCTTTTGCAATAAAAATGGATACAAGGAATTATGGAGATTCCGGTTGCTTTATCATTCGAAATGTACTTAGTACTTTGAGCGAGAGGGGAATCTTGTTCGATAGGGCAAAAGGCGGGAAAAGCAGAGGTATAAGATAGAAAAGCAAGAGTAGAGGAGAGAAAATGTTAAATAGTAAAGGTTTTTGATTTATGGGCGGATGATTATGATAAATCAGTCGGGGTATCGGAAGAAGAGAATCGTTATCCCTTTGCAGGGTACAAAAAGATTTTGGGAGATATTTACAAAATCATAATGGAAAAGCCGGATGCAGTAGTTTTTGGACCTCGGGTTTGGGACAGGTACATTAACGACAAAACTATATGAAAACGGATGCATTATTTACGGACAAGATTTTTTTCTTCAAGAATGATAGAGCTCGCGTGTGAAAAGATGCCGGGTGCACATCTGTATCAGGGAGATTTTTCAAAGGGATTAGCGGATGAACTGAAGCAAGAGTCCTTTGATTTTATTGTTGCGACTTATTCTATTCATCACTTAACGGATGCGCAAAAGACTGTTTTGCTAAAAGATTTGCTTGCACATCTGAAAGCCGGCGGAAAAATTCTAATTGGAGATGTCGCTTTTTCAAATCGCAAGGAATTGAATCAATGCAAAAAAGAATATGCGGATGAGTGGGATGACGATGAAATCTATTGTGTTGCTGATGAATTAAGAACAGAATTTCCGAATCTGATTTTTGAGAAGAAGACATTCTGCTCGGGCATACTGATATTAGCAGGAGAAAATTTTGTCTTATACGAAACCATTGGTCTTGAGGGAAAGTAGAAATGTCTGTAAGCAGTTTTATTCATGTAAACAAAGCGGAAAATAAGGATTTTGATTTAGAAAAATTCAATAGGGAAATGGAAAAGAAGTATCATGGGGCAGAGATAGAGCAGAGTAAGACTGCGTCATTTTCCTATGACCTTTGTTGGGAAAAATTATTCGGAGACTTATCAATTTACCCTACGAATGGATAAAAAAAGAACCACCTTTGCCATAGAGTATTTTAATTCCGAGAATAGAATGAAGGATTATGCAAGCTTTATTGTATGGCTCGGCCTGTTTTTGGATCGAGAACAGGAATTGATTTTATGTGATGAAAATAATGAGGACACACTGATGCTTTCTGCGAATACCTCTGTGGAAGATATTGAGGAGTGGTTAGGACAATTAGGGCTATAAGGATGGGAGATAGAGATGGATTTTACGCAGGATAGGAAAAGGAATATTCTTTTTAGTTTGCATGATAGCAGGATAAAGAAGATTCATTTTCAAAACGGTATTTTAACCTTAGAACCGCATAAACTCTTTCAATATACGGAAGAGGGGGAAAAAGTATATTCCGGAAAACTTGTGTTTTTTGATACAGATTTAGAGGAGTGTAATTTTTTGATATTTGATAGGACTGTATATGAGGGGGGATTTTCCGGAAAAGCCATCGGATTAAAAGAATATATGAAAGAATATACCCATGCAGAATTTGAAATCTTAACAGAAGGATACTTCGGCTATAGTACAACATATACAGGCTGGCTTTGGGAGAAAGGAAAAGAACCTGTATCGGCTATCCTGTATATTTGGAATTCAGGGGATATGGTTTATAGAATTGAACATGAAATTTTAAGTTAATGATGGAGGTCATGCAAAATGGGAATGTGCGCGACTTATCGATATTTAAGTGATAAAAAAATTTAAAAGAGCTTAAGTCTTATTATGGAATAGAAGATAAGATTTCAGAAGAAATTGAAGATTCCCATGAAGAAGTGGAACTTTCGCTGGATATAGATAAAATGTGGGATGTACTGCATTTTATGCTTACGGGAGGAAGAAGGCTTGAACCAATAAAAAACGAGCCTTTAAGTGAAGCTGTTGTGGGTGAATTTTCTATTGATGATGCAGCAGAGTTTATGGCATATACGGAAAAGTCAAAGATTAAAAATATAGTTTTTGCACTCGATCATTTTGATATAAAAAAGGCGTTGGAAAAATTCAGTATGGAAGAATGTAAAACTGCCGATTTGTATCCGAATATTTGGGATGATGAGGAAGAAATCGATGAAATAAAAGAAGAAATTACGGATTGTTTTCAATGCATGAAAGAGTTTTATCATCATATTCTGGAAGCAAATGGGAATATACTGATTACGATTTGCTGAAATAGTATTATTCTGGAAGACATAGTTTGATTATTAGGAGGTGTCATCAATATGCTGTTAGATAGTGAAAGATATGAAGCGGTTATTGCTTATGGCAAGGAGGCTATCAATCAACTCGATGATAACAAAATAGAAGCGGGATTCTCCATTGCAGAACAGGGATGGGAAGCATTTCCCGATTCGGGAGCAAAATGGAATCAGGCTTATAACTATGCCAAAACATTCTTTTTACGCGCTCTAAAAATATAATAATCTCCCCATTGCAAAACGATGGTTAGACAGAATGGTAGAGAACAATAATACTCTACATTTGTTTGAGTCTGAAATAGAACATATGCAAGCAAAATATGAATTTGAAACCGGAAACAAGGAGGAAGCTTTTTCAACGATGGAAGAATCTTGTAAAACAAAAAGACTAACTATTAAAAAGTCAATTGGAAAATAAGATTTTTTTGAATAAGGCATCATCAGATGTTTTAGATAGCCCGGAGGCAGGTTTAAGCCTCAATCAGTACCTTGAAAAATCGTATGACAAATAGAGCATCTAAACAGGTGCTCTCAGAAAAGGATGTGCAGTTAATGAATTATCTTCGGTAGGCTTCGCCTGTAAGTTCCATTTGGTATATGGTACGTACCAGTTTTTTCGTTGCATGACCGATAGCAACATTATAGTGCTTGCCTTCACCTATCTTCTTTGAGAGGTAAGCTCCGAAATTCTCATCCCACTTGCAGACAAATTTCGCGGCATTGAACAAAGCATATCTTAGATAACGAGAACCTCGTTTCTCCATATGAGAATAGCTAGAATCCAGTTGACCTGACTGGTAGGTAGAAGGTGACAATCCTGCAAATGCCAGTATCTCGATCAGCGTAGTTGAATCGAGTGAAGTCACCAATCTCTGCAAGGATCATAGCTCCCATACGATAGCTAATCCCGGGGATTGTCATAATCGGAGAGTTACAAGTGTCCATGATGGATTTGATGGAATCTTCAATTTCATCAATCTCTTCCGTCATCACCTCAATTAAAATGGATGGTGTGCTTCAGTTCCATTGATTTTGCTGGTATCACAGAGCCGATAGAGTCTCTGGCGGTGTTTCTTAAAGTAATCGCCATATCTCGTCCGTAATGGCCTTTAGAGGCTGTTTCTAGGAGATTTTTTGAGATGGGTAAGATGACATTCGGTAATGTAAGAGGCTCCGGGGAGTTTGGACAGCAAGGCATACATCGAAGCCATATGAAGGCTGGGAACGAGTTTTTTTCCAGTTCCGGAAAAAGGATGTTTACAAGACGAGCTACGGAAGATTTGAGTTTTGCTCGTTCCTGAACCTTGTCGAAACGATAACGAGTTAATGACTTAAGTTCTTCGCTATGATATGATGTGTCTGAGTAGGGCTTGAGAGTTTTATTAGTCATTAACATCATAGCAATCGAACGGGCGTCGACTTTATCCGTTTTTTTGTCTTTCTAAGGCTTAGACCTTTTCTGTAAAGATTTGTATGTAACGGGTTGATAACACAGGTGGGTAGACCTTTATCAATGAGCGATCCGAGAAGATTGAGTGAGTAGTGACCGGTAGCTTCAAGACCTACTTTTATTTTGGTCTTATCATCAGTCACAGTGAATATCTTCTCATACAACTCATCAAAACCTGCTTTGTTATTCGGGATAGTGAATACCGGATAGAGTTTATCGGCTTCCGATTCTAGGATGCAGCAATCATGTTTATCCTTTGCAACATCGATACCAACATAGATCATACACATGATCCTCCTTAAAAAGTATTTGACGCTGTATTGGATCCACATGGCTCTCTGCCGATGTAACCTCGTTCTACATAAACCGTCATGCGGTATCTAACTGATTAACACTTTGACAAAGAGACTGTGGTTGGAGCCTTTTTGTAACCGTCTATGCGGTAGGGGTGATGACCAATCCACAGCATCTTCAACAGCATACCCTATACCTTAGAACAGGTAAAGAATGGGTATGACTATATAATACGAGGGGTTGGCTACAGATATTTTGAATACGATGACCCGAAGTATAAAGAGTTTTATAATACAAGAAAGTAAATGTAAGAGTTGTTCTATATTTTTATTCGTAAGGACTAGTAAAATACCAAAAGGAATAGAATAAGTAAGGTATCGAAAAAGGAGGTTTCCTTAAATGGAAATAAAAGCGGAATTTTTAAGAATTATGGCTGAGCAAACAGAAATAGCCTTGGCAACATCTGTAAATAATGTTCCCAATGTAAGAATTGTAAATTTTTATTTTGAGCCGGCTGAAAATATACTCTACTTTTTCGTCTTTCAGAGGGAATGACAAAGTAAAAAGAAATAAACGCAAATCCAAACGTGGCATTTACCACCATTCCTCACGGAGGAAATGAACATGTCAAAAGCGAAGGGGATAGTGCAAAAAAAGTTCCAAAACGATTTTTTTGATCTTGCCGAGCAATTTATTGCAAAAATTCCGGGGTACAAAGACACGATAGAATATGCAGGAGAATCGTTGATTTTTATTTGAAATCAGATTTGATACGGCTGTAGTTACCAAGGATTTACACAGCATTAAAACTTTAAAGCTATAAATCGCAATCGAATATATTGAAAGCCAATGGAAATCTATCGAGAGCTAATGGGAATGTATCGAAAAGCCAAAGGAAATGTGCTGATTATGATTTGCTGACATAGCGCGAGTAAATTTAAATTTTAGGAGAAGTAGGTATGGATTTTAATAATTTGATTCCTGAATTATCAGTTTTTGATATTTTTTTCAAACTAAAAAATTTTTTTACGAAGAATTAGGATTTAAAATAGAGTACGAACGACAGGAAGAAAAAAATTTGTTTTTTATGTCTTTTCAAGATAGTCAGTTTATGTTTGAACAAATACATGATGAAGGGTGGAACACAGGGGAATTAATCTATCCTTTAGGAAGAGGAATAAACTTCCATAGCAGTTGATGATATTGAAAAACTTATATACATTAGTGAAAAGCAAAAAAATTAGAGATTTACAAAAACTGACTAAAAAGTGTATATCTGGTTAACGGAATAGAAGAAATACAGATGGAGTTCTTGATTCAAGATCCTAATGGATACTTATTGAGATTTACAAACTGATAATTCCCGATTTGTAGGGGAGAACAAGATGTTAAAAAAATAAAAGATTTTTATATTTCAAGACGATTATGGAGACAGAAGAAGCTGCCTCATGTTCTTTAAAAGCAGACCGGGAGGAAAGCGCCTCATGGGCTGTAGACATCTAGGAAAGTTATGGAGGGTTGATTTATGGTTGGCATTATTCTTGAACAATTAGCACCGGATGATAGGGAGCAATTTATATTAGATAATCAGGAAGCATTTAATTATGGTGCAATGGTGGAGTTTGGCCTTAGAGATAACCGCTTCGAAGAAGATGGACAAATTATTTCAAGAAAAACAATTGAACGTTCTATTGATGATGGAAAGGCGTATCGTATCATATACAATAATAAAAAAGTCGGTGGAATTGTAATAAATGTTAATGGAGAAAAAGGCGAATTAGATTTGCTGTTTGTTGCTCCAAATGTTCACGGTAAGGGCATTGGTTATGCTGCATGGTGTGAGATTGAAAAAAATGTATCCTCAAGTAAAAAGTTTGGGAGACGGTAACCCCATATTTTGAACAACGCAATATTCATTTTTTTATGTAAACAGATGTGGCTTTCACATTGTAGAGTTTTTTTAATAAGTATCATCCGGATCCCTAACGAAACAGACAGTATGGACGAAGAAATTGATTCGCAATTTCAAGACGGGATGTTTAGATTTGAGAAGAAAAATAGATTAGCATATTAGAATTTGATGAGATAAATTAATTTTAGTTTTGTCTAGAATAACAACTTCCGATTTGTAGGGAGAGCAAGATGTTAATAATAAAAGATTTTTATATTTCAAGAGGATTGGGGAGACAGAAGAAGCTGCCCTCATGTTCTTTAAAAGCAGACTGGGAGGAAAGCGCCTCGTGGGCTGTAGACATTGGGTTTAAGCCCGGGAATTTTTGAGGGAAATGAGATTTCTCCTTCCATCTGTATCAATCCGATAGATACGGATAAGAGCACTGTAAAGGAATTGGTGGGGACTACATTTTTAGTAAAGACAGTTGAGGAAAGCGAAGAGCGTGAAGATTCCTTTTATATTTATGAAAATGAACCTTTGATTGAATACAGGATAGAAGTCTTAGACATAGTAGAGGCGAAAGCCCATATAAGATGCAATGGGGTGCTTATTCTGGACGGCTATGCGGAACCATGGATAGAAGAAAAATTTGAAATAGACAGTTGGGTTCCGGTTATAGAATCTGTGCAGGATTGGGATAAGCTGTCTTTATGATGGAAGAAGCCATTTAGCGCTTAGCTGCTTTAAAAGAGGATTCCGGTGAATATGTCAGAAAATCCGTGGGCAATGCTTTACGAGATATCAGTAAGAAGTCCCCTGATTTTATCTGTAAAGAATTAGAGAGCTGGTCTTTGGATAGTAAAGAGATAAAACAGGTTTATCACTTGGCAAGTAAATTTATAAAGTATTAAAGATATTGTTCTGATGCTTGCCATAATTGGAACGGAGAAGTTGTTATAAAATTAGGGATATCTTATATGGGGCAGAAAGGAGTCTGTAAGTGAGATTACTCATATTTGGTCCGGGAGTGATAGGCTCGCTGTATGCCTCGCTTTTTGCCGAAGCGGGTTTTGATACTACTGTTTATGCAAGAGGAGCCAGACTGGAAACACTCAAGAAAAAGGGGCTTCTTTATTTGAAAAGAGAAAAACTTACAAAAGCAAATGTTTCTGTATTGTCTGAACTCAAAGATGATGACGAATACGATTTTATATTCTTGACAGTCAGAGAAAATCAGTTATATCAGGCACTTGAGGAACTGAAAACCAATAATAGCAAATGCATTGTAACAATGACAAATTCTATGGATGACTACAATGAATGGGAGAAGATTTGTGGGGAAGGCAAAATCCTTCCGGCATTTCCGGGCGCAGGAGGAAGGATTAAGGATGATGTATTGGATGCTATGCTTACTCCGAAAATCATTCAACCGACTACCTTTTCTGAGATTTCCGGAATGAGAACGGATAGAGTAAGACGCCTTTCTTTGATTTTTAAACAATCGTCTATTCCATATCAGATAGTGAAAGATATGCACATTTGGCAGCTTTGTCATCTTGCAATGGTAGTTCCTATTGCAGATGCATATTATGAAGCGGATAATCCCGCAAAAACCGGTTATGAACAGAAGATTATGCATAAGACAGCAAAAGCTCTAAAACGAAACCTCCAATTTGTGAGGAAAAACTGCGGCAAGTTATCCCCATGGAAAATGAATATCTTTTTGCTTGTGCCGCTGCCGATATTGACTTTTAGTATGTCCTTTGTATATAGAAGTGCTTTCGGCGAAAAGTTCATGTATCAACATTCGATAAACGCACCGGATGAAATGAGAGAATTACACAAGCAATTTTATGAGTACATGGAAAATGTTATAAGTATAACTGAGGCTGAATCAATGCTTTAGAAGTAAAAGTAATGGAGGAATTTCAAATGGGATTCTGGATATTCATGTTCATTATGGTTTTACTTATTCCGTTAACTATGATTTTCTTCGGGTGGCTACTTTTCAGGAAAACGCCGAAAGAAATTAATTATGTATACGGATACCGAACAAAAAGGTCAATGATGAATGAGGAAACATGGAGATTTGCGAATCAATATTTTGGGAAAGCATGGTATCTTTTGTGGACTGATTTTAGCTCCTCTCTCCGTGATTGCCATAGCCATTGTATTTGGGAAAGGACCGGGAACCGTGGGAACGGTTGGCGGTATTATCACGATGTTGCAGATGCTTTCCTTAATTGGAGCGATAGTTCCAACCGAAAGCGAATTAAAGAAAAATTTTGATGAAAACGGAAAAAGAAGATAAACAGAATTGACGGAGCTTTTTGAGTAGTCCAAAATAGAAAAGGGCAGAGCAAATCTCTTGAGGAGGTGAGTAGATTTGAAAGAATATATTGCCGCATTAGAACGGGAATTTTCTTCGATAGAAAACGGTTTCAAGACGGAAGAAAGTAGAGCTTTACAGGATTTTCAGTCCCATGACTTTGCTTACAGCAAGGCTTTGGCATTTGCAGCTTTCCAATCTCCTGTTTATCAAGTGAGAATGTATGGGGTATTTCTTTTCGGCTACTTATCTGAAGATGAAGAAATCCTCCATTTTATGAAGGAAGAAGTTACAAAGGATGAGAACTGGAGAGTGCAGGAGATTTTTAGCGAAGTCCTTTGATACCTATTGTAAAAAAAATCGGAATGGAAAAAGCCCTCCCACGATTACGGAATGGCTACAAAGTCCTGAACCGAACGCCCGAAGAGCCGTTACGGAAGGGCTAAGAATCTGGACAAGCAGAGCCTATTTTAAAGACCACCCGGAAGAAGCCATTCGTCGTTTAGCTGCTTTAAAAGCGGATCCCAGTGAGTATGTCAGAAAATCCGTGGGCAATGCTTTACGAGATATCAGTAAGAAATTTCCGGATTTCATTTGTAAAGAATTAGAGAGCTGGTCTTTGGATAGTAAAGAGAGCAAACAGGTTTATCACTTGGCGAGCAAATTTATCAAGAAGAATTAAGATCACACATGCATAATGAGGTAAAGTGGAAATGTCCGGAAGAGGTATGCTGAATATCAGCCAACTATCTACAAAATACAATATTAAAAAAATGGGGGAAGAGGATGTCTCCGGGATTTTGCATCTGGAGAATGGCAATCCCTTGTACTTTGCGTATTGCCCGCCAAAGCCATGTAGAGAAACGGTGCTGAATGATTTAAAAGCATTACCGGAGGGAAAAAGCCTTGAGGATAAATTCTATATCGGCTTTTTTGAAAATGACCGCTTGATTGCTATTATGGACTTTATTCTCTCCTTTCCGGAAGAAGATACGATTTTCATCGGTTTGTTTATGATGGACAGTAAAGAGTCCGGAAAAGGGAAAGGGAGCGCTATTATTACAGAGGCTTTATCTGCATGGAAAAGTGGAGGCTATAAAAAAGTAAGGCTGGCCTATATGAAAGGAAATATGCAAAGCAGGAACTTTTGGAGAAAATGCGGTTTTACGGAGATAGGAGTAGAAAAAGAAAATGAGCATGGAATAGCGGTCATTATGGAATGTAACTGCCTCCAATTCCCCGAGCTTCCTTTGAAGGAAAGAATCGAAGTCAGCTCATATCATATGACATAGGAGAACTTTCAGGGCAAGTAATATGAATCTTGAATAAGGGTAGGCGTGGTGATTTCAATATTTACCTTGAGACTTTACGGAAAGAGGTGTTTTTAAGCTCAAGACAATGTTAAAATGAAAATCTGTTATTTGTTTGAGAGAGGTTCTTTGGACTTTTAAGTAAATAAAGGATTTAAATAGGGAAATTCAATACATGATTATGCCTTAATATAATCACTTTATAATACGAATTTATCTTGGTAATTTAAATTTGATAAAAGCTAAATACATTAAAAATTTTTTTCTTTTTCGCTAGGGAAATTAGTTGAGAGACCATCTATGATGACAGCTGTCAGCATAAATCATTAGATTTTTTTGACTAGTTCAATAGTTCATAGTAAAACAGGAGGTCTTGATATGTACGACGAAATTAAAAATCTTTGAAGGGAATCGGATTCGCTCAATTTGGAACGAGGAAAAGGAAGAGTGGTATTTTTCAATTATTGATATTTTAGGGATTCTTACAGAAAGTGAAAATCCAAGAAAATATTGGAGCGTGTTTAAAGTAAGGCTGAAAAAGGAAGGCAATGAACTGGCTACAATTTGTAGCCAGTTGAAAATGAAAGCCTCAGACGGAAAAAAATGAGGCAAACGGATGTAGCTAATATGCAGGGGATTTTCCGCATTATTCAATCCGTACCATCTCCCAAGGCGGAACCTTTTAAGATGTGGTTGGCAGAAGTTGGAAAAGAAAGAATAGATGAGATTATAGATCCGGAGTTAACGATAGATAGAGCTTTGGAAACTTATGTGCAGAAGGGATATTCCAGAGAATGGATTAATCAGAGATTACAAGCCATTCAAGTAAGAAAAGAACTGACTGATGCTTGGCAAGACCATGGAGTAGAAGAGGGCAAAGAATATGCCATACTAACCAATGAAATATCCAAAGCTTGGAGCGGTATGACAACAAGAGAGTACAAAGACTTCAAAGGATTGAAAAAGCAAAATCTTAGGGATAATATGAGCAGTACCGAGTTAATATTAAATATGCTTGCAGAAGCGGCTACAAAGGATATTACTAATGCGACAAATCCCTATGGATTAGAAGAGAATAGGCAAGCTGCAAGAGACGGTGGTAAGATTGCCGGAAATGCCAGAAAAAGAAATTGAGGAGCATACCGGAAAAAGCAGTTATTACCCCTCAAAATGCAATTGATTTTGGAAAGTTGATTAATGATGTAACGAGAGAGCTTCCTGAAAACAGGATAGATAGGGAGTAAAAAGAAATGATTAATATCAGAAAGTTGGAGAGTGAATTATGAGAGTCGGCAGATTTGCTTCGCTCAGGTTCACCGTTAATATCAAATCAATATTGCATGCCTGTTCTTGGTCTTATTTTTTTTACGCTATGCTTTCGGAAGAATTTATGAGTATTTTCTCAATAAGTTTGCGAAAAGCATGGCTTCAGAGATGATGGTATGTTTTTTACGCCGAAATCCCTTGTGAAGATGATTGCCAATATACTTGAACCAAAAAAAGTGGAATTCTGCATATTTGGAGCATTAGTTTCTTTCGTTCAAGGAGAAATCGGAATAGGTATATCTGGATTGGTTATCGGGTTCCTGTTTAGTCCTCATGGACTTCCTATGATAGGAGCAACAGTGATAGCGTTTATCGAATTGATAAAGGATAGGATAAAAGCGGTGTAGAAAAATTAGAAGTTGTTAAGGAGGTAAGTAAAATAATGAAAACATATCAGGATATAAACAAAGAAACCATTGACAGATGGGTTGAGGAAGGTTGGGAATGGGGGAAACCAATTTCGCATGATGAATATATCAGTGCAAAAAATGGAGAGTGGAAAGTTTTTTTCTTACTCCGACTGTTTCAGTTCCACATGAGTGGCTGGGAGATTTAAAAGGAAAGAAAATCTTAGGTTTAGCATCAGGTGGAGGTCAGCAAATGCCTATATTTAATGCTTTAGGGGCAGAATGTACAGTACTTGATTATTCTTCAAAAGCAAATAGAAAGAGAATTTTTTTAATTGCTGAAAGAGAAGGCTATAATATTAAAAGCAATTGAAGGTGATATGACAAAAATTTTTGCCTTTTGAAAATGAAATTTTTGATATAGTGTTTCATCCTGTTTCAAACTGTTATGTTGAAGATGTGCAACATGTTTTTTTAACGAAGCATATAGAGTTCTGAAAAAGGGTGGAATTCTTCTTGCAGGTTTAAATAATGAGATAAACTACATTGTGGATAGTGAAGAAAAAGAAATTGTTTGGAAAAATGCCTTTTAATCCATTAAAAAGATAAAAGCGGCTAAAGAATATATGATTAAAGAAAAATCCGGAATGCAATTCTCTCACAATATAACGGAGCAGATAGGTGGACAATTAAAAGGCAGGGTTTACTCTGCTTGATATATATGAAGATACAAATGGTTCTGGTAGGCTGCATGAACTGAATATTAAAACATATATTGCAACAAAATCAGCTAAATTATAGAAATAGATAACTTCCAGTTTGTAGAGGAGGAGAGAAAACGGAATGGACTTATGGGAGCTGATTCAGAATAATACGGAACTTCATACTATGCTCATGCGAGAGTGTGACATTTGCTTTTACAAGCAGCTTCAGGAAATCCGGTTTATGGAGAATAATGAAATCTATTCTATGCAAGCTAAGGCATTTGCACATGATGCAAGTGGCGGAAAATTTGTGTTGTTACAGGATGAAAGCATTGGCTTTATCGGTAGTGAAGGAGAGGTGGGAAGAATTGCGGAAAGTCATGCAGAGCTTCTGACCTTTTTAATTCACGCAGGAAATCTATTTGACTTTAACTGTAAGAAGATTTATCAAAGGGAAAGCTTGCTGAGAGCCTTCATTTTCCTGCAAATATATGGACGGTATGGAGGAATATACTTGTGATTCCATACTTTCCGATACGGTAGGGATGTGGGTGAAAGAACTTAGCGGAATGACGAAAGAGGAGATGGAAAACGATCATGAGCATCTATAATTGGATACAGAAAGTGTTCTTTGAGATTTATGAAGAATGGCACATGAAAGACCCGGCTTACGATAGAAATGGATTTCATATCAGCGGAATTGACAATGCACTAAAAGCGATGCATGACGGATATTATACTTATGCAGAGATAAGCCCGTCCCATGCCGTAAAGGGTTGTACATTGATGAAAGCGGTAGTCGGGAAAAAGCAAAGAGCTGGTCAATTTATATTTGAAAATAGAGGATAAAAAAAATATCTTATTTCCGACTTAAGCTACAGTGATGCCGTAAAGATTATGAGGGCATTTGTAAAAAAGGAAGTTCTTCCCGATGAAAAGACTTATACGGAAGTGTTAGGAAATGATGATGCAATCGTAAAATCCGCATTTGAAGACTTAACCAAGCTCCTGCTGGCAGACCCCAAAACAGCGCAGCGTTTTCTGAAAAAACACAAGCATGAAAGTATGGAAGATATGGATCATGCTTGGGAAGAGCTTTTTTTCGCGTTAGAGCGGAAAGGAAAAGTGATAGAACTGGATTGGAAAGCAAGGAAGGATAGCTTTATTCCTGCTGTGCGTAAATTAAGTGCCGGATTAAATCTCGAGATAGATGAGAAAATATTGAATGATGGAGAGGATATCCCAAGATGGGGAAAGAATCTGAATGCCGAGTGGACAGAGTATGTTTTGTCCGCCATGGATATAGGAAGTGACAGCTATGCGATGATGGTTCTCAGCAAGGAAGACTTTGAAAAAGCAAGGGAGCTGGCGAAAGTGTTCTTGCATAGGATCGCAGTGATTGAAGAGATGTGAGATGAGAAGTTCTAGAAAAAAATTTGAGGTGCAAATAGATATGGAAATGTTAAACAGCATCATTCAAAAAAATAGAAGTCTGCATTCAAGACAATGACGATCTTGAAACCGTGATGATGGACTGCATGGAAGAAATTGAAGAGAATTATAATCAATTAGACTCCGTACAGCCCTTTTGCTCCGGCTAATGGAAAGGCATCCTTTGACAGATTTTTGGAAGTCCCGGACCAATCGTCCATTTTGTGGAGAGATTTTATAAAAAAAGGATATGAAGAAGAACTTCTTCTGTCCTTAAAAAGAATGCCTACTTTACATACAGTTTGGATGCTAAATCGTCTTATCAATGGAACAGATCAGGCGGAAGTCTATTTAGACCTTTCTGAAAGAAATTTCTGAAAATGCATCATACGATAAGGAAATCAGAGAAGAGGCATTGCATTTCTTATCGATTCACTAAACTGTAATAGAAAAGGTGATAAATATGAACTCGGCAAAAATTTCAGCAAACGGCCAGATTATACAGTGCCTGTAGAAGTGCGTTATGGAAGAAAGGTATAATGAATAATAAGTCGATAATGAAAGCATTTTTTTATTTCCAACATTGCTTCATATAACAGCAGTTGCAGTACTGGTTGGAATTCTCAAAGAAAAAGGATATGGATTAGGCTACCATTCTTTTTTGGGAATGGTTTTTATTATCATTGGAGGTGTGTCGTCTGCCTTTTGGGGCGTATTTTTATCAAATTAAATACAATGGGAAAAAAAGCCTTTGCGTATAATAAAGGATTTTTTTCAAGATAAAGCAGACCATTTAAAAATCTATGCAATGGCAATTGTGTTTTTTTAATTATAGACTTTTTGTTCTGTGGCAATAAGTAAGGGATTTAAAAATTGAAAATGTATGGATTCCGATAGCTCTATTCTTTAAGGCCATTCTATTTGGTGGAATAGAAGAAATAGGATGGAGATATTCTTTTCAGCCCTTGTTTAGAGAAAAAAAGCTTTCCTATATCGTTGCGACGATGATGACCTTTGTGTGCTGGGGAGTATGGCATTTTTTGTTCTTTTGTATTGATGGTAGCATTGTAACGGTTGATGTTCTTAATTTCTCGTTGGGACTATTCACAAACTGTTTCATACTATCGGCATTATTTGCCTATTCAAATAGTTTATGGATATGTGTAATGACACATGCACTAATGAATACATTATCTCAAATTACTTTCCAGGATAATGTAATTATAGGGAATGCATCCAAAGTAATATGTATAGTTGCTGCTATTTTTGTTAGTTCATGCGACAAAGAAGGTAAAAAGCAGCTTAATGAAAGCTGACAATGTTTCCACCGTTGGATGAGCAAAAGTTCAGCAATTTGATAGGAGACTATACCAAGGGCAAGGATACGGGAAATCAACGTATTATTGTAAAAAATACAGATTACATTGAAAGCGAGGTGAAGCGAGTGTTAATGAATTCGTCGGAGTATATCTCCATTGTTGAGAAGATAAAGAGTGAAATTACGAGTGCGCAGTATCGGGCAGCTGTTCATGTAAACGCAGATATGTTGCTCCTATATTATGACATCGGTTGTGTCATTAACGAGCACAAAACTTGGGGAAACAAAGTTTCATTGATAACCTTGCGTCCGATATTCGCATGGCGTTCCCGGAAAGCAAAGGTTACTCTGTTCGCAATCTAAAGTATATGGCAAAATTTGCTGCTCGTTTTTCAGATAGAGAATTTGTGCAAGAGGCACTTGCACAAATAACTTGGTATCATCATATTGCCTTGATGGATAAACTGAAGAGTGCAGATGAACATATATGGTATACGAAAGAAGCGGCAAAGAATGGCTGGTCCCGCAATGTGCTGGTGCATCAAATCGAAAGCGGACTATATCAGCGGCAGGTGCTGGTTGATAAGGTTTCTAATTTTGAGAGCCGCTTGCCATCACCGCAAAGTGAGTTGGCAGCGCAGACCATGAAAGATCCGTATGTGTTCGACTTTATCCCATTCCGTGAGGAGATGTTGGAAAGAGATATTGAGCAGGCGCTTGTTCGCGACGTTACTAAGCTTCTGCTGGAACTTGGAACAGGATTTGCATTTTTAGGCAATCAGTATCATCTTAATGTCGGGGGCGATGATTTTTATATTGACCTATTGTTTTATAATCTGAACCTGCGGTGTTATGTAGTTATCGAGTTGAAAGCAGGAGATTTCAAACCGGAATATGCCGGTCAGCTGAACTTTTACCTATCTGCAGTAGATGGAATCCTAAAGAAAGAGGAAGACAATCCGTCCATCGGCTTACTGCTCTGCAAAAGCAAGAATAATTTGGTTGCAGAATATTCTCTAAAGGACATTTCAAAAGCCGATTGGTGTGAGTGAATATAAAGTCACCCAGAAGCCTGCCGGATGCCCTAGAAGAGCAGCTGCCGTCGGTTGAAGATATTCAAAAGAGAATCAAGTAAATAGTGCAAGTTACGCTTGCACTATTTAGAAAACGAAAACATAACAATGTAAACCATAGCAGAGTAGCTATCTTATGCTAGATAATTCTCATTTTCAGGAATTACAGTAATAGCGCATACAGCAATAAACTCGTGGAGGAAAAAAACATGAAAAAGTATATGAGAATCACCTTAGCTTTAATTTTTATTTTTGTATTAACAGCTTGCGGAGCGAAGAAGGAAATCAGCCTGCCGGAGGCAAAGGAAATAACAGAAATGGAAATCACGGAAAAATCCTTCCGGAAATACTGTGAAAATTACGGAACAGGATGAAATAGCTAAAATCGTGAATGACATCAAAGAAAATACCAAAAGATACAGGAGGGAAAAAGTTATCATGAATCGCCTGCAAACATTAAAAAAATTATCTGACTGTTAGCTTTTTATTATAACAATACGGAAGGGAACCCTGGGAGGTCGTTTATCTATATGAAAAATAGAAAAAAAGACCTATGCTGAACAACCCTATTCAGGGATTTGGAAAGATAAAAAAGAAGTATTTAAAGAGATCGAGCGATAAATTAAAGTAATCAAAGGACTATGTAAAAGGATTTTTGACACACACTATAAGTGGTGTAAAAGCCATTTGCTGGACGACAGGGGACATTTTCCCTACAATAAAAATGCTAGGGAGGTGCAGTAGCATGGAGCATGATATTGGAAGTAAGATAAAGGCAGCTCGAATGGAGAAGAAGTTTACACAAGAACAAGTTGCTGAAGTATTGGGCGTGAGTCGCCAGACCATTTCAAATTGGGAAAATGGAAAATCCTATCCGGATATTATCAGTGTCATTAAAATGAGCGAATGCTATTGTGTCTCTCTTGACTATCTATTGAAGGGAGAAGAAAAAAATGTCAGGTTATTATGATTTCCTTGAAGAAAGTACGAATGTTGTAAAAAGTACCGGCAATAGAAATAAAATCATTATCATACTTTCTTATCTGTTGATTTGGGCGCTTGCCATGATTGTGTTTTTGGTTTTTTTACCAGCGGAAGTGATGCTATGGGCTACAGCCTGATGTACCTTTGGATTATCCTACCGGTAACAACATTTGTTGAGTCCGTGCTGATTGGGAGACATGACTTTTTGGGGACAAAGGAAAATGGGGATGTACCCTTTTTCTTTGGCCTAATGTATATGCTTGCTGAATACGGTACATTTAAAATGGCAAACAACATTGCCGGTAACAAGATCAATGCCCCGGACTTTCGGAATGATTGTAGCCGGAGTGATAATCTCTGCAATCGGTATCTTGCTGGGGTCGTTGTGGAAGAAGAAACACTAAATTTAAGGAGGCAGTTCCTTGCAATACATACTTTTCCTTCGGGGCGTCAATGTGGGCGGTAAGAATAAAGTCTCTATGAGTGCTTTAAAAGAAGCTTTATTCCTTGCAGGCTTTGAAAATCCGGAGTCCTATATCAATAGTGGCAATCTGTTTTTTTCAGTAGTGCGGAAAGTCGTGAGGCTTGTATATTAAAGATAAGAAAAGTCTTAGAAACAAACTACGATTTTTCAATTCCCTTTGCTTTACTTACGAAAGAGGAGTATCTGGAAGAACAAGCGGCATTACCGGATTGGTGGGAAGAGGAGTTGGCAAGAAGAGATGTTTTGTTTTTATTCCTGTACTATGGATAAATATGGTATTCTTCGCTTTATAGAGAACTCTACATTTTACAATGAGAAAGTATATGTCGGGAAACAGGCAGTATTTTGGGGGAAAATGGATGAGGCGGAATATCTAAAAACCACCTACCATAAAAAAAACTCATGAAGCAGGATTTCTACAAGCAAATTACGATTCGAAACGGAAATACCTTTGATAAGATTGCAGAAATTTTTGAGGAGCTCAGAATGAAAAACAATAAGAATGAGACTTTCCGGAAAAACTTGAAAATGTCGTACCGGATTAGAGGTATTTGGAAATCAATATTTTGGGTTTTAGGGCCGGATATTATCCCAAATTTTCTTTATAGAAAGGCAATAAAATATGCTCAAAACTACACACTCCTCCGAGATACTTTCAGAGGATACTATATTACATAAACCAATTAAGAGTTGTGTGTTTATATTCCTTATCCTTCTTTTTGGTACATGCTTTTTGAAGCAATTGCACTTCGGATGGACCAAACGATTTTTTTGCAGAAAAATTTTATTAACAAGATATTTGGTATCGTACTACTTTTCGTTCTTTTAAAACAATTACATTGGGATATAAGCACGATAGGATTTAAAAAGTACGGTTTAGTAAAAACAATTCTCAAAGGGTTCGCTCTTGCATTATTTTCTTTTTTTATTGCTTATACAATTGAATGTAGTATCTTGTACTTTCAGGAGAAAAAAATTCATTTAGGATTCTTTATTACGGGATTTTCCTTAACCGGAGTTGGTAGTATACAAACGGGTATTGGGTTTGTTTTTATAAATATTTTCTTTAATATCATTAATGTAATTATGGAAGAAGGTACCTTTCGTGGATTGTTTTATCAACTGATTAACACCAGATATTCATTGAAAACAGCTCTGTTTATTCAGGCTCTACTTTTTGGAATATGGCATATTGTAACGCCGTTCCACAATTGGATTGATGGAGAAATTAGTGGGATGGGATTCGTATCACTGAGTATAGGCTATATTATTCTGGCAGGAATGATGGGGGTAAAATGGGGATTATTATATCGGATGACAGGAAATCTCTATGCGGGCATGGCAGATCACTTTTTCAATAATTGCATTGCTACTAACTTGCTTCATGTTGTAAGCAATACAGGCATAGATGAGTATATGATTTTTCGTATTTTGATAGCTCAGATATTCTCTTTTGCTATTGTCGTATTTCTTTGGAAAAGACAGAAAATAGAAGGGTTGAAATAATTGTAATATTTTTTATCTTCCTTCAGTATTTAAAAAACATTGTGCTTTAGGGATCTTCCTATTACTGATTAGTATAGAAAAGTTCCCTAAAGAAAAAGCTCTAAAAAGAAGTTGTGGAAGTATTAAGAACATTGAAGTGAACAAAAAACGAAGTGTTCAAAACATCACTAAAGAATGTATACTAGATAGTATTATTCCGATAGTTTCTATGTTTTATTATCTCTATTTTGTAAATTGATTTAAGGAGGAAATTTTGAGTTCGGAAATCTTTTCTTTTGTTATTTATATGATTCATGCCTGCGCAAATCGTTGGAGGAAGACGGCTGCACAGGTATATTTTTGCTTTAAAACAGAGTGGCTGTCTTAATCATTACCTGATTCCGAATTATGATATTTTACATACACAGAGTACTGATTTTGTTGTGAAAGATATTGAAGAATATCTTGCCCAAAAAAAGAGGTGATAGTATGATAGTATTTCATGGTTCTAATCAGCGTGTAGAAAAATCCTGATGTAAAAACATAGCCTTCGGAATTTGGACTTTGGTTCCGGATTTTTATGTAACTACGGTAAAAGAACAGGCAGAGAAGTGGGCTAAAACGCAGAGCGGACTTATTGACAGGAAGTCCGATTATTAATAGCTATGAGCTTAGCTTTGGATAAAAACAGATTTTTAATGTGAAAGATTTCGGAGAGGATTTGGACTCTTGGATTGATTTTGTGTGTAATTGTCGTGAGGGGAAAAAGGATTATTTACAATTTGACATTATTATCGGAAAAGTTGCAAATGATAAAGTTTTTCGAGTGGTTGATATGTACCATCAGGGGATATGGGATAAAGAAACGAGCGATAAAGGAAATTAGTGTTTATCCCAATTATGACCAGATTACTTTTTATTTCTCAAAAGATCAATTGATGAAACTTTTTAGAATTTGTTTTTAGCAGAGGAGTTAACATCATGACAGAGGAAGCTTTTAGAGCAGTTTTATCAAGAAAGTCTGGAAGAAAGATTGATCCAGAATATTGCAAAAAGAGTTGCATTTATCTTTAGAAGAGGCGATGGACTGTTATTATAAGAGTAGGCTGGCAGGCATGATTCAGGAGGGAAAGGAAGGAGTGCAGTATCTGGATTATAGGGCTTTAACTGCGCTTTTTATGGAAATGGAGAAAGGCATAAAATTTCATACTAAGTTTATATGATTTGGAGATTATCCCATGCAAGCAATAAAGTTAATAGGAAAAAAATATAGGAGTCATAATACTTTCCATCCTGGTATTCATAATAGGTGCTATTGCGGAAAGGTTTAGTGCAAGAATGCTTTTTCCAGTCAGTATTTACGCCTTGTCATAGCGGCTTTTTGTAAAGGATTGCGGTTACCATTGCCCTTGCTTACTTTGCATCATCAAAGCTACTCAAAAAAATGAGCGCAGAGGAACTGGGGACTAAAACTCAAAAAGACTAGATATTCAGTTATTCCTTATCTCTATAGCCCTACCGATGCCGTTCTGGCTTTTTTTATGCCTATGTACTGCCAAGTAAAGCTTACATTGCAAAGCCGGGAAGTTTTTGGATATCTTTGATAAGAGGCGTATTTAGTTTTGGAATTACTGCAGGAATCTGCGAGGAGCTGGTTTTCAGGGGCATGATTTTTCGATACATGCAGAGAACATTAGGATTAAAAGCTGCAGTGATTCTACCTTCTCTTTTATTTGCCTGTGCTCATATCATGAATATGGAAAGCTTTAATCTTACGGATCTGGTACTTTTAATCTTAGCTGGTTCATCGGTTGCAGTTATGTTTACCCTATTTGCATTAAAATCAGATTCAATCTATCCGGGGGCATTTGCCCATGCAGCCTGGAATACCCTTATCATCGGCGGCATTTTCGGAATAGGGGATACGGTAAATGGTATGGGGAACGATTCCTATCTTATCATTCCCATACAGTCTGCAAATAAGCTACTTACAGGTGGTAATTTTCGGTGTGGAAGCAGCTCTTCCGGCGATTATAGGATATATTGCAGTTGCTTTAATGATAGGATTTTTTTAGTAGAAAAGGAATCTAAAAAAAATGCGCACACAGAATCTAAAAATGTGTGTATTTTTTTGATTATTTTGAGATTATGAGTATAATAAAAAAATCAGATACATAGAAGAATATTGTGTGTTTGATATTTTTGTAAAGCAGGTATATTGATGGATATTCAAAATCAAGTTAAAAATATAATCATTCAACAAGGCGGAATAGCTAAATCGGCTGATTTTGTTGCTGCCGGTATTTCCGCTGTTCAAGTAGTATCTTTGTGCAATGTGGGCTTTCTTGAACGTGTTCGTCATGGGTATTACAGCCTTGCCAAACATGATACCGCTTCAGAAGAGCAGTTGCTTGCCAAACTTTTTCCAAAGGGAATTGTCTGTGTTGACTCGGCACTCTTTCATTACGGATACAGCGATTTTTGCTCCTCGTAAATGGTCGATTGCCATTCCGCGCTCTATGTCACGAACAAAGCTCGAAGACAACATTCTTCCCTTGCAGGTATATTTATGTTCAGCAGGACATTTACGAGCTTGGCAAAATAAACGATACTTTTAATGGAGTAATGCTGGCAGTATATGACCGTGAACGAACGCTCTGTGACTGTTTCAAATATCGCTCAAGGCTTGATACAGAGACTTTTAACAAAGCTCTCAATGCATATGCAAATGATCCGGGAAAAAATCTGCAGAATCTTTCGATATACGCAAAGAGCTTGCATGTGTATAAAAAAAGTGACAGAACTAATGGAGGTGTTACTGAATGGCTGATATTGCCACATCCGTGCTCGCACGACTCAAAAATAAAGCTGCTGAAAGCGGCAGAAGCTATCAGCTCTGTCTGCAACTCTTCTGTCAGGAGGAGTTTCTGCGCAGACTGGAAAAGTCCGAATATGCAGAAAACCTTGTATTAAAAGGTGGTCTGTTCATTTATTCTCTCACGGACTTTGATAGCCGTGTTACCGTTGATGTTGATTTCTTGATCAGGAGGATACCAAACACACCGGAACAGCTCAAGATCATATTGGAAGAAATCATAGTGACAGACACCGGCAACGATTTCATTACCTTTGAAATCAGGGATGTGGCTCCTATTGCGGTGGCAAAGAAATATGCCGGAATCGGTGCTTCCCTTTTGGCGAAGATCAAGAATACGAAAACTCCTTTTTAGTATAGACTTTGGTGTCGGTGATGTAATCGTGCCGAAGCAAGAAAAAGAGAAAGATACCGACGCAGCTTGCCGATTTTTGATGCCCCAACGGTCAACACGTATTCTTTGGAAACCACAGTAGCTGAAAAAAACTGGACGCTATCCTTTCTCTAATGGAATTCTCCAGCAGAATGAAGGACTATTACGACCTTTATTACCTCGCCAATAAGTTCGATTTCGACGGTGCAACGCTGACGAAAGCACTGCATACGACCTTTAAAAATCGTGAGCATCACTTTACGGTGAAGCAGTTCGAGCAGATTATGACCTTCGGTAGCGACGACGCTATGCAGAAAAAGTGGAAAGCCTTCTGCCGAAAGATTGATACAAAGACCGATGATTTTTATTACGGTGCTGAAAACGATAAGAAAAGTTCTTGTCAGAGCCGTACAATGCAGCCGTGGAGAATAAAGAATTTGTTGAAACTTGGTCTGCTTCCAACGGAAAGTGGAATCTAAACAGAAGGTAGCGCACCTTTTATCGGGACTATGAATTCAAAAAATGAAATAGCTAATTATATAGGGTAGGGTGCAATATACGATAGTAACACAATATCATTAAGCTATAACGGTTCCGTCGGTGAAGCATTTTATCAGTATCAATCTTTTTGCGCTATAGATGATTTAAATCTTTTATATTTTGATAAGAAAATGAAGTGATAGTTTGAAAAAAATACATTGTGCTATTTGTTTACGCATTACTTCGTCAAGAAAAGTATAGATAATCATACGTCAGAAATGGGGTTCTTGAAGGTGAGAAATCCACTATCATAAAGCTTCCTTAAAAAAAGCGGGAAAGATTGATTGGTTTTATATAAAAAACTATAAGAAATAGCTATCGCATGGAGATAGAATATGAGGTGAAAGTATGCAGGATAATATGGATAGGCATTTTGCAGGAACATTCAAAATTGGTGAAGAAGAGATAACTGGCGAGTTAATCTATAATAAAGAGAGAGGCATTACTTTACTCAATCTTGTAAAGCAATTATCAGATATTCCTGTGGGAAAAAGCTATGGAAACTTGGATATAATCACAGGCGTTCTTAATTCTGGAGTAATAGTTACACTTTTCCATAATCGTTGCACTCAGAATCAAACGCGATTATTCCAGACTCAGCAACTTGTTTATGTTGCTGAATATTCGATATGGTCAAAAAGGGATGCAACAAATGTTAAGTACAATAAATTAGAGTGTGTATTAGAAAATGCTTTGGACTGGAGCGGTTTATCTGCCATAGATACAAGTGACCTTTCGGTAATAAAATTCAAAGTAGATGATAATAAAAATGTATATCATTGGTTTGACGCAACAATCACATTTTATACTTTATTGAACTGTGAATTGTTTGGGTTTCCACACAAAGAGGAATCGAAGGTTGTTGAACGTTTGGTTGTAAGTATTGAAGCAGATAAAAAGCAGGACACATCGTATTTCATCTCAGTACGTAACAAAGTAATATCTTTGATTTCATTCGCAATAAAAAATAATGTAAACATAAACGCACAGTATTTATATGATTATGATGATAGCTATCAACTTGGTGAGCATGCTGAATATTACAAGAACTATTTGTATACCTCAGAGCGTAACCTTCCCATTTATAACAGTAGCTGTTTGGAATACAATTTTACGCTTACTCAGTTGTTACCAGAAAAAGATATAAAAAAAGAATTAACCTTATTAGAACCCATCTTCAATCTATACTTATCGCTATTCAAGTATACGGATATGCCGGCTGAGATGATTTTTTTCTGAATATTGTTCAGGCATTGGAAACATTTCACGCAAGATTTTTTTACGGTGATAGTAAAGACAAATATTTTTGCGTCCGTAATTGAACGTTTTTGGAAGTTGGCAAAACTATCCTGATATAGAAAAAAATTGTTATTGTGCGATACTCAAAAAAAGATAAAAACTGCAAATATATTATTTTGGTGTCAAGATTGAATGACCTTCTCGTTGGAAAGGGTGATGGGCTGTTCAGGGATTACTATGTAACTGACACTGGATTTGCTCAGACTGTCGCAGATACTAGACATTATTATACCCACTATGGAAAGTCCAAAGAGAAAAAAGCGTTGAAAGGTGACAAACTTATTGATGTGATAGGCATTCTGGCTTTATTACTTGAATATAACGTTTGTTTGAAATTAGGAATTGACAATCAAGAGAAAGTAAGAGAACGTCTTAGCAGCATCGCATGGTGGAAACAATTTCAAAAACTATTATCAGAAAGAGAACAAAAAGAAAGAATCATAAACCGTATTTAATAAACACTGAATGATACACTTACTTTTTTACAATACAAGACAAGACTTTATATGGCGACTAATCCAAAATGAGACTTTAGATTAGTCGCTTTACTTTTGCTATGCTGGCGACTATAATAAAGTCATACTTTATATTAGTCGGAGGATAGACATAGCATATATTCCAAGAGCTATTTCGGATATTTTTAAAAAGTAGAGTAAAAACAGCAAATGTACATTGATTGTAGGGGCAAGACAGGTGGGAAAATCCACACTGGTAAAGCGGGAATTCCCTGAATTTAACCGAAGTAATTTTTGATGATCGCTTAACCAGAGTGCAGGCCAAAGAGGAGCCTAAGCTTTTTCTTTTTGAACAATCCCTGTCCCTTATTTATTGATGAGGTACAGAAGGAGTCTTCCATCTTGGAAGAGATTAAATTGAAGGTGGATGATTCTGATGAAAGAGGACAATTTATCCTATCCGGTTCCCAAAAGCTGGAATTAATGAAAGGGGTAAGCGAATCTTTAGCAGGAAGAGTATCGGTCTATGAGTTATCCGGCTTATCCTTACGGGAGCTTCATCAAATCCGTTTCAACAGTCCCTTTGTTCCCAAAGAAGAATATATCAAAGAGCGGGAGAAGGAATTGAAAGACTATGACAATATTTGGGGAATTATTCATCGAGGTTCTTATCCGGAGCTTTATGATATAGAAAGGGACTGGCAGGAATTTTATTCTTCCTATGTTGCCACTTATTTGGAAAGGGATATCCATGAACTGATTGCTGCGGATAGTATTACATTTACAAAATTCCTGACGGCGGTTGCGGCAAGAACGGGGGAGATGCTGAATTATAAAAACATTGCGGGAGATGTTGGCGTAAGTGAACCGACCATAAAAAACTGGATTTCTATTCTGGAAAGAACGGGAATCGTCTTTCTTTTACAGGCTTACAGTGCGGGGGGCTTTTAAACAGGGCAATCAAAACTCCGAAGATCTATTTTTCGGGATACGGGTCTTGCTTGTTATTTGACCAGATGGTTAACGGCGGATGCTTTGAAAAATTCAGCAGTTGCCGGAAACATCTTTGAAACCTTTGTGGTGTCGGAGATTTTAAAATCCTATTCCAATGCAGGAAAAGACTACCGCTTTAATATCTTCTACTATAGAGGAAAGGATAAGAATACCTTCGGTGAAAAATGAAATCGACTTAATCATTGAAGAGGATGGAATCTTGTATCCGGTGGAAATAAAAATGTCGGGCAATCCTAAGGCTTCCATGGGAGCTACAAATCAAGTACTGGATAAGATTCCGGATAAAAAAAGAGGTATGGGAATCATTCTATGTCTTATTGATAAAAAGACCTATCTTAGAGAAAATTTATTGGCATTACCGCTTGAGTATATCTAGTGTAGAGATTATTACAAGTGTCTCTTCTGCTTTTAGGGAACTTTTTGCAAATAGGAAATACATAAAAGTTCCCTAAAGTAGACGCCGGAAGAGTGAATTTAGTGAAATCCCCTTACGCCGTAATACATTGTTCGGCGTTCCACATGGCAGTATATTTACCGCCCAATGCTAAAAAGTTGCTCATGAGTTCCGGACTCCACTACTTTTCCACCGGACAGCACGAGGATTTGGTCCGCGTTTTTTATAATAGACAAGGTGTGTGCAATCATCACAACGGTCTTGTTCTCTTGCAGAAGACTTACAATTGCCTGTTTTACAGCGAATTCATTTTCAATGTCCAAAGAGGCGGTTGCCTCATCAAGAAGCAGAATCGGGCTGTTTTTCAAAATGGCCCGGGCAATAGAAAAGCCGCTGCCGTTCACCGCCGGAAAGCAGGTTTCCATTTTTCCCCGACGGGAGTATCATAGCCCTTTTTCCATTTTGCGGATGAACGGGTCACAGTTCGCTTTTTGGCAGGCCTTTTCGATTTCTTCATCGGTGGCGGAAGGCTTTGCATGGCGTATATTTTCCCGAACTGTATCATTAAACAGGAAGGTGTCCTGATCCACCATGGAGATGCTATCCAGCACATCTTCCGCATTGACATTTCGGATAGATTGTCCTCCGATGGCAATTTTTCCGCTATCCGGATCATAATACTTTGCCATCAGATTCAGAATTGTTGATTTGCCCGAGCCGGAGTCTCCCACGATTGCGGTTAGCTTGCAATCCGGGATGGAGAAGTTCATTTCTTTCAGAACAACTTCACCCTGTACATAAGAAAAGGATACATCGTGAAAGGAGATGTCGTGCTCTTTGGGAGAAAAAAACAGCTTGGCTTTTTGCTTCTTCCTTTTCCGCCAACACGATTTGAATGTTTGTCTTAGAGAGCAGGAGATTCCTGTAACTGAACAGGTCGACCGAAATCGCAGCGGTCAGCCGGGCGAAAACCATTGGCATCATACAGAGAAACAGGAAAGTGACTGCGGAAATGTCTCCGGACTGCCATGGGATGAAACCAATCCACATAACAAGCGGAACAGTCAGCCAATTGACTATGTTAAAAGCGAAATTAACAGGTATTCCGTGTGCCTCATATTGATAACTGACGGTGCTGAATTTCCGCAGGACATCTGTTGTATTTCTGTTTTTAACACCGCCCATTCCATAGGAGCGGAAGGTCCGGATTCCGTCAATATACTCGACGATTTGTCCTACGGCTTCCGCTGTAACGGAATTCTTCTCCTTGCCGTACTTTTCCACAATTCGAAACGACAGCAACATTTCCGGAATGAGGAGTAGAAGAGAAAACAGCAGGAGGATTGCGGCAGGAAAATACAGAACACCGATTAGGGCAATCACGATTACGGACAGAACTCCGTTTTTTACAAGGGAGGCAAGTTTGTGCGTCAGAATCTGCTCATGACTGTTTACATCCGCTGTCATGATATTGATATATTGTCCTTCCTGTTTCTCCGTAAAAGAGGATAGCGGAACTCTCTTTAGCTTATCGCCAATGCCGAGACGGATATTTTTAGAAACCTCGGCACCTCCGATTTGGCTCTGTGTATAGCCGGTGCTGTAAATGGCAAGCCGTATCAGGAAGATTACGCCGACGAGAACGGATATACGGGTGATGCTCCTTATATCAGCGGACCCGTCGTACAGCATTTTCAGCACCGCGTAAAGGACAATGTAGTTACTTCCGGAAAGCAGTCCTTCCAGAACAGTCAATAGCAGACCGAGGTAAAACCGGGGGTTCTTATGGAAAAGATTTTTTTGTCTCTCATCTTGCGTCTCCTCCTTTCCCATAACGGATATTTCTTGCCGCTTCATAGCTTTCCCAACTTTTCCGATAGGTTCTGTTTCGCGTAAGCAGTTCATCATGGGTTCCTATATCGGAAATCGTGTGATTTTCTACTACCAGAACCCTGTCACACATACCGACCACACTAAGCCGATGGGCAATTATAATGACAGTTTTTTTCCTTTGCAAAGGTTCTTAATCGCCTTGTCAATCTCCATCTGATTTTTCCGGATCGGCGGCACTTGTCGCTTCATCCAGGATGAGAATCGGCGCATTTTTTTCAAAATGGCCCTAGCGATGGCGATTCGTTGTTTTTTTCTCCGCCTGAAAAGCGGGAACCATAACTTCCGACCTTTGTATCATATCCATCCGGAAGGGACATAATGAAATCGTCAATCTGCGCTTTTTCTTGCAGCTTCCCGCACCTCCGTAAGAGATGCATTTCTCCCCATACGGATATTGTCAAAGACAGAGTCCCGGGTCAGAAAAAGTCTTCTGAAAGACAAGAGAGATATTCTGAAGAAGCGTTTCATAGCGAATGCTTTTTGACATTTTTTTCCCTCCGATTAAAAACCTCTCCCTCGTTCACATCATGGAAACGGGCAATCAGTGCGGCAACCGTGCTTTTTCCCCGCTCCGGATGCTCCCACAACGGCAATCTTTTTCGCCATCCCGGATGCTTAGGTTGGCATTTTCCAGTACGTTTATTTTTCCCGTCATAGGAAAAACGCACGCCTTTTAACCGGATATCATGGTTTTTCCGGGAAAGCGTCGCCCCTTCAAAGGTAGGAAGCGCCAGTATTTCTTTTGACTTTGTTTATGCCGCTAAATGCCTGTGCAAAATTCCCGGAAAGTTGTTGAAGCGGTAGCAGTTCCGTTAAATACAAGGATCCGATGTAGGGAAAAGAGGAGAAATACACTTGCCGGGATAGATCCCCGCAGGAAAAGTCTCCCGCCAAGAGGAACAAGGAGTAAAAAGTCCGGATTCCAAAAAGTAGGATGAATACGGCATATAGGGGAGCAGTCTTTTTTTCGCGATTTTTGTTCCACGCTCTGTTCTCGTCAAAAATGGCTTCTCTGAACTTCTTAAAGGATTTACTGCCCATCCGGTAAGCCTTGATAAGGCGCATGCCGCGGACATATTCGACCATGACGGAATTGAAGTCGGCAAGGGATTCGTTGGTTTCCGGCAACAGGGCGGACATTTTCTGAAACACTGCCATCATCACCGGGATATCCAAAAAGAGAGGAATCAGGGAAATCAGTGCCAGCGGGATATTCACGGTCATGAGATACAGAAAAATCACGACAGGACCGGTGAGATAGCTGACCAGCTCCGGAATGTTATGGGCAAGACACAACTCCAGCTTCTCAATGTTTTCATTCAAGACGGTTTTGATTTCGCCTGTGCTCCGTTCACTAACGTATCCGAGCGGCACTTTCGCGAGCTGTTCTATAATCATGCAGCGCACGCGAAACAGCGCATTGTACGCCCCTTTATGCGAGAGCACGCCGGACAGCCCCAAGAGAACCATGCGAAGAATGGTCGTGACGCCTACCAGAACGATACAGTCCGTCAATCCTTTCCGTGTCAGTGTTCCAAGCAGAACGGCGTCCATCAGGTGGTAAATACCGATGTATGGTCCGATTACAAACAGTCCGCTTAAGAAAGCACAGAAAACAGAGGCAAGCAAGTACCATTTGTCGCTTCCTGCCCATGTAAGAAGTAATTTTACCGGTTTTTCATGGTCCTTATGCAAAGCAATCTCCTTCCTTATTTCCACTCTACTTTTCCCCCGCGGCGGAAAAGAACAACTGCCTTATTTCTTCCTTATTCTCTGCACGGCATTGCAAATCGCAGTGTATTTCCCCATCGGAAAAAACAAGCATACGGCTGCATGTCCTGCAAAAAAATTCATAATCATGTGTCACAATAAATAGGATTTTCCCCTGTTCGGAGAGTTTACGGACAATTTTTGCGACCCTTTCCATGCTTTCATAATCGAGCCCGCTGGTAGGTTCGTCAAAGAGAATCAGCTCTTTTTTGCAGATCTGTCCCACAGCGACGGCCAGTCTTTGCTTTTGTCCGCCGGAAAGGGTACCGGGATGCCGTTCGCTAAAGGGGGTCAGTTCCAGCGCAGCCATCGTTTCTGCGACTAAATTGGCATCCGGGTTCTTTATGCCAAAGGAGCATTCGGCCTTTACGCTTTCTGCAAAAAGCTCATAATTCACATCCTGCATGACCATATAGGAGATTTTCTGCCGCGTCTTTTTTTGAGATGATTCTGCCATCCCGGAGAAAATCCCCTTTTATTTCTTTATGTAATCCGCAAAGAGCCCGTGAAAATGTTGTTTTCCCTACGCCGTTTTTCCCGACAAGCGCTATCACTTCACCTTGTGAAAACTTTGCGTTGATATTTTCCAGCACGGCTTTTTTCTTGTAGAAAAGAGAAACGTTTTTTTCGGCTCCAACCATGTTTCTTGCTCTTTCCCCGAGGTGACTAAAGGAAGCTCTTTTCGTAAGTCCGTCGTTCGAAGCCCCATGCTTCGGCGTTCTTCGTCTGAAAGGCTTAGAAATTCTCTCGCTGAGTAATCCTTTTTTATTCTCCCCTCATTCAGCACAATAATCCGGTCAGCGATATCCATGAGATAATGTAGCCTGTGCTCAACTATCAAAATGGTCTTTCCCTGAGACTTCAGCATTTTTAGATGAGATTGCAAAGAAGCGACCGATTCCATGTCCAGATTGGAGGACGGTTCATCCAAGAGATACACGGAGGGGTTCATGGCATATACGGAGGCAAAAGCAATCTTCTGCTTTTCTCCCCCTGAAAGAGAGAAAATATTTCTCCCGCGCAGATTTTCAATTTTCAAATCTTTTGCTGCGTTCGCCACTTTTTCTTCAATCTGTTCTCTTGGGAATGCCCGGTTTTCCAAACCGAAAGCAATCTCACTGTCTGTGTCTACATTAAAAAAACTGCGTCCTGGGATTCTGAAATACCGAGCCGACAAGAGATGCCGTTTCATACATGGGTATTTCCGATACGTTTCGCCCGTCAAGCAGAACTTCTCCGCAAAGTTTCCCGGGATAAAAATGTGGAACGAGTCCATTTACGAGGCGTGTTATCGTGGTCTTTCCACACCCGCTTCTTCCGGTGAGAAGGACGCATTCTCCGTCATGCACCGTCAAGTTGATGTCCTGTAAATCCTCCGATCTCTGTCCGGCTTCCTGCTCCCCGTGCGAGTCATACGAAAAAGATAGATGTTTAAACTCAATCATAGGCTACACAATTCTTTCCGGGATAAAAACCCAAAAACAAGAATGCAGACCGCAAGAACTATGGCAATGAGGTCCCTCCCTCGGAACCGTATCGCAAGAAGGCAGGTACGGGGCTTTGGATTTTCTATCCCGCGTGTTACTGCGGCACAAGAGAGTTCTTCCGCTGTATTGGAAGCCGTCATCAATAAAGGAACATAAAGACATTCCACCGTCATGGCCGGGGTTTTAAGCAATCCGAATAAGGATGGCGTTACATCTCTAAGCCGCATAGCGTCTTTGATATACCCCCAGTCTTCGCGAACTGCGGGAATATAGCGAAGCATGACCGCGAGCGGAATAAGCACTTTCTTCGGTATATGTGCTTTGTTCATCGCAGTCAGGAACTCGTTCACCTTCGTTGTGGAAAGGATAATGCTCGAAAGGAAAGCACAGGGGTAGACCGTATAAAACAAGCCGAGCCAGGAGGTGAACACGGTGTAAAGTACCCCTTTTTCAAGCGATCGAATCCATAGCGTTAATATATAGAAAGCGCCATAAAATACCATGCAGAATAGTGATCTGCGTACTTTCCCGCTGGCGCACCCGAATATGGTAATCGCAAAAACAAGCGCGCTCTCATACAGGAGAGAAGAGGCAATCGTCGCTGAAATCACGCATAGAAGCAGCAGAACGATTTTTGTGCGGGGGTCAAATTGCAGGCCGAATTGGTTTTCTGTATATGCACTCCGATTCATGCCGTGATTCCCGCTTTTTCAAAGTGTTTCTTTAACAGTTTGCTACCAACAAAGCCGCTGAGAAGAGCGACGAAAACTGTGCCTGCCAGCATGGTCAGGAAAACCCGGTGGTTGACTGCGGATGTCATTGTGTCCAGATACTCTTTAGGTGTGCCTTTCTCCAACATCCGACTTACCCAGGCCTTGGGATTTAAGAAATAGGCAATATAAGAACCGGTTCCGCCGAGACAGAAAACAATATAGGATAGAATGTTGATTCTTATGCTTTTATAATGTGCGGTCCATGCCAGAAGATCCGCCGCTGCGCTTCCGACCAGATATCCGATGGTCATGCCGATATGCATGCCGGTCGCATAGCAGAAAATTGCCATCAAGAGTCCTGCGATAAAGATTGGCCCGGTTTTTGGCACTTTTGCAATCAGTAAAAGATATACCGGTCCGGCAAGAAGCGATGCGCCCACCGGAAAATAAAAGGTCAAAGCCGGGAACATGGCAAAAGGGCCTCCGCTCAAGGAGATACATACAAAAATGATGGCAGAAAAAATGCCGACCGTAATGAGGTCCTTGATTGTAAGGTTCTGTTTCTTGATCTTTCTTTTGCTTGTCATAAGAGATGCCCTCCCTTTAACCGTACATATTGAAATGAAAGAGATGCTGTGGTAATACATTATTAGATGTCGCTAATCGCAAAAACAGTATAAAAAATCAGGAGAAGCGAAACAATACAGTCGAGCGTTGTTTGCCTGAACTGTACGAAATGATGTCCGATATGTATGATTTTGAGGGGATTCTATGGAAGTCAACGAATTTTACAGAGAATGGCTTACCCGCAGCGGTTTTGTTGAATGTGAATCTACACAGAACTTTAGCCCTGCCGGAAAATTGTATCTCGCGCCAAAGGAGCTGGCTTGTGGATATTACTGGGTCTACGGAGAAAAAGGATTTGTTTGATATTAAAAATTCATGATTTCTATTTTTGAGGATCACTTTATCTCTTACTACGCCGGAGTGTTTAAGCATTACTTACTATGATGCCGTGTCCGGGGAGGAGTTGACCCCTTACCGTCGTTTAACTGCGGGATGTGTAAAAACCTTTCATGGAGGGCATGCGATTTATCAATCTATTATGCACAAGAATATTCCGATTCGCTCCGTGGGAATTGAAGTATTTCCCGCATATTATGAAAAATATCTGAGGGAAAGCTATCCGGATGACTACCTTCCTCCCAATGAGGCGTTCCGTCGCATTGGGCAGATGCTTGACTTCCCTGAGATGTCCCGACTTTTACGTCAAGTTTGGGATTATAAAGGAGAAGGCATACCGGCAAAAGTTATTCTATGAAGCCAAGGTTGCGGAAGCGGTTTTCGCTTGTTTATGAACACGGAAAGCATAGTCAGAATACTTTATCTGCAAAAATATCTAAGCAGGACATGGATGCCTTAAGTAATGTTACCTCCTATATCCATGACCATTTTAACTCGGCGCTTCCGTTGGATACGCTCGCGCGAATTGCCTGTATGGGTACAACAAAGTTGAAGACCTCTTTTAAGCATGTCTATCAACGTACCATTTCGGAGTACATCCAAGAGAGACGTATGAGTCATGCGGAAATGCTTTTGAGCTCAACAGACCTTACAGTTGACCAAGTAGCTTCGGCTGTCGGGTATTCCAATGCCGGAAGATTTGCGGCAAACTTTAAAAACAATACAGGACTTTTTCCGTCGGAATATCGTAAAATGGCATGTAGGAAATAAGGCAGAATATTTTTCCATTTACACGATTTTTTTGCTATCCTAAAGCTTGCAAACGTTATGTTTTCAGATTACCTAAACCGGCTAAACGAGGAGATATATGAAAAAAATCAGTAAAAAGTATGAAAATCAGTATCATTTTGGGCGTCTTTTTTGGCCTTTTTCTACTCTTTGTTAAACTATGGTTTCAGCTTAGTGTAGAAGAAATGATTCGACTTGATGTTTTTTCTTCAATAGCATTCGTGTTAATCAATGTTATCATAAATATCTCTTATAATTTATTTTATGGAAGGAAAATTAACGCCCTAATGCCCTTACTCGCTGAAGCAAAGTATGATGAATATCTGGAAAAGATAACGGCAATTCGAGACAAGGTAAAATCCAAGCATCTTAGGGCTATTGCGGAGCTGAATCGTACTGCGGCATTAACAGGGAAAAAAGAATATGCTACGGCGGTGGAAATGCTAAAGGAATTGGAGCCGAGGGTAAAGAAAATGCCTTCTGTAGAGATGGTGAGAAGATTGAATCTATGCCTGAACTATTTTTACTTAAAGGACTACGAGGAAGCGGAGACTCTTTATCAAGATAGTGAAGCTCTATTTGGAAAATACAAAGAAAATGCGTTCTATAAAAAGAACTTTACCCTTCTGGATTTGTTTATGGATTTATGCTGCTTGGGAAAAAAAGAGGGAGTGGCAGAACGGATTCAGGAAGCGAGAAAACTATGTCCGGAAAAGCAATTTCAAGAAGACTTTGCTTATTTGGAGGAATTTTTGGAAGAAGGAAAGGAAAATCTGCAGAAAGACACCAAAAGTGATGTATAGGAGAGAGAAAAGGAGGTGTAAAAAGCAACATGATACAGTTTATACAAGAGGAAATTTTGAGAATGGACTGGCTAAGCCGGCTGTTTCGAGAGGCTTTGGAACACATAGGGATTGCTACGGAAAGTCGCATCGGAGGAAGTCTTCATTTCTTTCTCTATGATTGTGTAAAAATCACGGTTTACCTTTGCGTCTTGATATTTGCCATTTCCTATGTACAGAGCTTCTTTCCGCCGGAAAGGACAAAGCGGATTATGGGGCGTTTTCACGGCATCTATGCCAATATCATAGCGGCTCTTTTGGGAACGATTACTCCTTTTTGTTCTTGCTCCTCCATTCCGATTTTTATGGGGTTTACGGCAGCCGGCATTCCTCTTGGCGTATCCTTTTCCTTTTTGATTTCCTCTCCCATGGTAGATTTGGGAAGCCTTGTGTTACTCACCGGTATTTTCGGTCTAAGGATTGCCTCTGTCTATGTGATATTGGGACTCTTGCTGGCGGTTCTAGGCGGCTTAGTGATAGAGCATTTGTCCTTGGAAAATGAGATAGAACCCATTCTTTTGCAGCTGAAACCCGTGGAGCAGGCGCTCCCTACCTTATCCCGGAAAGAGCGTCTTTCTTATGCTGCCGAGCAGGTGAAAACGACCTTTCGAAAGGTTTTCCCCTATATCCTTTTAGGGGTAGGTATCGGTTCTTTGATTCACAACTGGATTCCGGAGAACTGGATTATTTCTTTACTTGGAAAAGGAAATCCTGCCGGCGTGATTCTTGCAAGCTTGGTTGGAATCCCCATGTATGCGGATATTTTTGGAACGATACCGATTGCGGAATCCCTTCTTTTAAAGGGGGCAGAGCTGGGAACGGTGCTGGCCTTTATGATGGGAGTCACCACCCTTTCTCTTCCCTCTATGATTATGCTTAGGAAAGTCATTAAGCCGAAGCTCTTGGGGACTTTTATAGGAATATGCATCCTCGGCATTATTCTTATCGGATATATTTTTAATGCATTACAGGCGGTACTTCTGGTATGATTTAAGAGGAAAATACTTTCCTTTCGACTAGGGATTGTGGGTAGAGTGCATACCGCCGTTTCCCTATGAGGGGAAAAATTATTTAAAGATAATACTGAATATTATATCTTTATTAGCTTTTCTCTATGAGGAGATCATTTATGGAAAAGAAAAAATTATATGTTTTAACAGGCTTTTTGGGAGCAGGGAAAAACCAGTCTTTTGCTGCATATACTGGAAGAATTCTCCGATAAAAAAAGCTTGCAGTCATTCAAAACGAATTTGGGAAAAACGGGAATTGACGGCAGTATTCTGGAAAAAGAAGGACTGACCATCAAGGAAATCAACAGAGGATCCATTTTTTTGCTCCTGCCTGCAACTTTCCTTTGTGGAGGCTCTGGCTGAGATGAGCAAGGGAGATGGAATACCTTTTTGTGGAAAGCTCCGGTCTTGCCGATCCTTCGAATATTCGGGACATTTTAAAGAGCGTAGAAGTTCTGGCCGGGGATGTCTATGATTTTCAGGGCGTAATCTGCCTGATTGACGGCGTGCATTTTCCAAAGCAGGTAAAGGATACGGAAACGGTAGACAGGCAATTAAAAGCATTGTGATGTAGCCATCGTGAACAAGATGGATTTGATTTCCGAGGAACAATATAAGAAAGTACTTTCTTTGATTCGGGAAGTGAATCCTCACTGCCTGATTTTACACTGTGAAAAATGGAAGAGCAGATCTTAGCTTTATTCGAGAGGGCTTTTGAAAAAGGGAAGCTGGCTGGATTCGGAAGAAAGCTTAAATACGGTGGACAACAAGCCGAAAACCATTTCTCTGGTATGTACGGAAAATGTTTCCAAAGAGCGTTTTCATCAATTTTTACAAGCAGTTTTACCGGACTGTTATCGGATTAAAGGTTTTTTCCTTTTGGACAATTACTGGATGCAGGTGGATGTGGTGGAAGAACTAATCGACTATAAGCCATGCCCTGAGAAGGAGATTTCCGAGCTGGTATTTTTGTCGAAGGTTGGACCGAAGGTGATTCGAAGCATTGACGCAGCATGGAAAAAAAGACGATGAATAGCCCCATGAAATTAAAAGAATTAAAGAGTAAGAAAAGTTGGAAGGAAATGTAACGAGAGGTGAATATGGAAATCAAGGTTATCGGTGCAGGCTGTAAAGAATGTGATACATTATATCAAAATGTAAAAGAGGCGGTAAAAGAGCTAGGGAAGGATGCTAAAATTGAAAAAGTAGAGGAGTTAATCGAGATTGTAAAGCTTGGGGTACTCAGTGCTCCATCCCTCATGCTTGACGGGAAACTGGTCGTAAGCGGACGGGTTCCCGGAGTCGGAGAATTAAAAAAAGCTATTGTCTTAAAGGAAGCCTAAAAATACACAAATTTTTCACAACTAAATTAGCACTCGACACTTGACAGTGCTAACAACTTGAGTATAATCATAATCAAGCAGAGGAACAGAGAAGACCGCAAGGACTTTAAAGGTTCTCACGATGATGAAGATTCTTCCCCTTGCTAAAAAAACAATGACGAGAAGTCAGAATTGAAATAAAGAGTATAAGGAGGAAAAAAAGATATGTTAGCACCCTAGCATTTTTGGAGAGAATTTATTTGATGATTGGTTTGATTTTTCCGAGTTTCGGAGGTCTGGGCAGAGTAGAGAATAAGCTTTTACGGAGACCGTGCAGGAAGATTGATGAAGACGGATGTTCATGAAAAGGACGGGTAGTACGATATGGATATCGATCTTCCGGGCTTTAAGAAAGAGGATATCAAGGTAGAGTTGCATGACGGCTATCTTCAGGTCAGTGCCGTGAAGGGCTTAAATGAAGAAGAGAAGGATGAGAAAGGTAAACTCATTCGTCAGGAGCGTTACTCCGGCTCTATGCAAAGAAGCTTTTATGTTGGTGACAGCATTAAGCAGGAAGAGGTAAAAGCAAAGTTTGAACAGGGCGTTCTGAAGCTTTCCTTCCCTAAAGAAGGGGAGAAGAAACTTCCGGAGAAGCAGCCGATTATGATTGAAGGTTAAAGTTATTTGGAAAGCGATTCTGTTAAAAATAAAAGTGTAGCCGAGAATATTCGGAAATTGGCTTTAAAATGCATTAGTAAGTAAAGGAGCTACAAAGTAGTATGTTAACTATTTTGTAGCTCCTTTTTTGTCTTTCTTTGTTATTAGTTGTCACTCTTTAATTGGAATTTAGACACCAAATCCTGTAAAACATTGGCCTGTCCGGACAGCTCTTCGGAGGCTGCGGCAGACTGTTCCGCTGTGGCGGTATTGCTTTGTACCACGGAGGAGATCTGATCCAGTCCGGAGCTCAACTGTACAATGCCCCGGGCTTCATCCTCGGAAGCATCGGATATCTTGGATATAATATTTGTGATTCCTTCTGCTTTGCTCTTTACCAAATCCATGGATTCCGCCGTTTCCTGCGTGATTTTTGCTCCGCGAGACACGGCGTCAATGGTTTCTTCAATCAAGTCACTGGTATTTTGAGCGGCCTTTGCGGACTTCTGTGCCAGATTTCCGACTTCATCAGCCACTACGGCAAAGCCTTTGCCGGCAGCTCCCGCCCTTGCCGCTTCAATCGCTGCATTTAAGGAAAGGATATTGGTTTGGAAAGCAATATCATCAATGGTTTTGATAATCTTTCCGATTTCATTGGACTTTTCCGTTATTTCCTTCATAGCCAGAGACATTTCTTCCATTTTTTGGTTACTGAGCTCTACCGCTTCCACGGAAGACAGACTGAGCTTGTTGGCTTCCAAGGATTGTTCTGCGGTACTCTTAATCTTATCGGAAATCTCACTCATGGTAGCGCTTAGTTCCTCTATGGAAGAGGCCTGCTCCGTAGAGCCCTGAGATAGAGACTGTGCTCCATTGGATACCTGTTCTGCTCCGCTGTTTACTTCGGATGCGGAGCGTTTAATCTCCTCCATGGTATCAGACAAGTCTGTAGTAATATCCCGAAGGGAAAGCAGTAATGGTCTGTAGTCTCCTTTATAAAGGCTTTCGTCAGAAAGATCGACACGGAAATCTCCGTGGGAAACAGAGGAGAGCTTTTCGTTTAAATCCTGCATAATGCTCTTAATCTGTTGCATAACTTTATCAAAGGCGTGGGCAATGGTGCCGATTTCATCCTGTTTTTGATATTGAATTTCTACATTTAAGTTTCCGTCTGCCACCTGATTTCCGACCTTGGCCATCATTTGCAAAGGCTTCAAGGAGGAACGAATTAAAAGATTGGTAATCAGTGTCAGTAATACTACACCGCAAAGCACGATAATGGTGGATACGGTAATCAAGCGCTTGGTCACTCTCAAGTATTCGTTGCTGGAAATGCTCATAAGGCTCCAAAGCGTTGTGCCGTCCAGCTGTGTGGGAGCAAAATACAAACGTCTGCTCTGTCCGCTCTTATTCTGTAAAACCACATGGAAGGGTTTGTCTTCCTGCATTTTGCTAAGCAGCTCCGGTACATCCTTTTCGTCCAATGCGTCATTTAAGGTTTTTTCTCTTAAATCTTCTCGAGAGCTGTAGAGGAAGTTTCCCTGGTCATCCATTACAGAGGTAAAGAGGCTTGGGAAACGGCTATCTTCCCGTGCCAAGATATCAAAGGCGGAAAGATTAATTTCAATGGTGACAACACCCTTAAATTCTCCGTTTACAATAATGGGAGTACAAACGGTAATTAAGGAATACTCCGGATATTCATCATCATGGTAAAGGGATGTGATGGTGGTCTTCTGGGTTTCCTTTGCGGTTTTGTAATAGCCCTTATTTTGATAATAGGAATAGGGATAATTGATGATATCTCTGGTTTCTGCGCTCTTTACGGTAAGGTAGGGCGCATAATCCGTTACGCCGGGAATCAAGACACCGGGCTCAAAGAAATACCCTACACCTGTAACATAGGGATTACTTTTTAAGGTGGAGTACATAGCGTTCATCATAACGACTTCCGCATTGTACCGGCTGGCGGGAATTTCCTGATTTAAAATACGAGAGCGAAAGGTCGTATTTTGCATGGGAGTAATTTCCTGCACTTCTCTGTTGCCGTCGTTAAAATTATTGATTCTCCAGGGATTGGCGGGAGCGCCTCCTACAGCATCATTTTGATCCCAAACAAAACTGATGGATTCCATCATACTATCGGCTAATGTTTGCACCTGAGTAAAAACTCTTCCGGTTTTCTCATTGGTGATATCCAGCAAATCTTCCATGTTTTTTTGTTTAAGTTGGCTTTTACGGATTTACTTCCCATGGTTACTATGGGAACGCTTAAGCTACAAAGAATCAAAAGCCCTACAATGCCTAAAAGCATCGATAATCGGGATCCTAGACTTCTGCTTTTTTCCGTCTTCTTTTGTTGTCCTGTTTTCTTCATTTTACATACCGGTCCTTCCTTGAATAGATATATGATAAAAGTCACACAAAATTTGGTGGCATTTTCCACGATTAGGGTTTTTATGGATAAAAATATTTTCAGCTTGAATGGAGATTCATTGGGTAATCTCGCTCTCCATCGGTACGAGCTTATTAAGTCTTTTCGGTTCATTCGACAGAATTTCCTTTTTTTATAAATCAAAATAGAAAAGATTGTGCTATACTGTTTTCATCTTTAGAAAACGGCAAGAGAAGGATTGCTGGTATGGGGCAGAGGTTTATGCCTTCTCTAATATTTGACGATTATGTATAGGTCACGGCAGACTTTTATAAGATTAATCTGTACCTTTCGTGCTTATGAGACAGAAACATCCAAGATGCGGGTTAAAAGCATAATCACGAAGGATATTTTTGGGAAACAGAGCATTCTATTGTAGATATCCGGAGCGGAGATGAGAAATAATTCCTTCATCAAAAAAACATCAAACCGTCATTCTTTTTGTTCCTCTCCATTTTGGTGGGGCTTCTTGTGATGCGTTATATTCTGAGTGATGTGGGAGAAGTGCCGAAAAGTGATTATAAAGTGCTGAAGAATATGAGTGTGGAAGTACAGCACGAAGATGGAAGCGTAGATAATTTTCAGAGCTATCTGTTTAATTTTTCTTCCCGGAAAGATCATATCACCATGCATTTCCCTTTGAGTCGGAATGGAAGGCGGAGTATCAGACGATTAACTTCTTTTTTTATAACAGTGTGGTGAAGGCGTATTACAAGGATCGAGTTACTGGTGTCTTACGGAGAAAATCTGAAAAGGCATATGATCGGACACCTGAAAATCAGCATACCGGTTCCTTTGGAGGCTTATGGGGATGAGATTCGGGTGGAAATCGATCCGCAACTGGATATTCTGGAGGATAATTTTGATGTTCCGGTTTTGATGTCCAGAGGGACTGAGTTTTATTATCCGATGATTAGTCAGGAAACGACTTATCCTATTTTTGTAATGACCTTGATCGGATCCTTTATCGGAATCGTCATTTTTGCTTTTTTCTTTAAGACACATGTGTATGCCAGTGAAGGAATGTGGCTATTCTCGCTGGTTTTCGCCATTACCCTCTGGCACTTGGGAAATACCGGTCTGGCTTATTTGCTTTTTTTCCAAGAGAGGATTTAAGTGCGGTTTGTGAGTATGTCGGAATGTATTTATTGCTGCCCACGGCCCCTTTATATGCCAGCTATGAAACATCAAGGAAGGTAGTCAGGGAATATCTTAGAGTAGTCGGCAGCATTTTCTTGGCATTCTTCTTGCTTTTGCCTGATTCTTTATATTTTTCCCTACGGGATTTCAGTATACTAGGGCATCTCCGTCTGGTACAGACGGCACAGATTGTAATGGTATTTTTCCTCTATGGCAAGCCTGCTTTTCCCCGGAAAAAAGACAAAGAACAATTCGGATTATATTTTGGGCTACGGCTTGGTGTTTGTGGCTGTATTCGGCATTTTAGAACAGGTAAGAATCATTTTGGCCGGCAGTATTACGGAGAAGTGGCCGGGATTCTTGCAAAGCTTTGTTACCACAGGTTTTTCAAAGATTCTGATTCTGCTTTTGATTATTGTTTTTATTACTTCCTATGTATTTAAGGTTATTCTGATTGCCCAGGCCGGTATCGAAGAAAAGCATTTAAAATATCTGGCCTATACAGATCGTCTGACAGGCCTTGGAAACCGGCAGTATTTGCAGGATCAGCTGGAGGTTTTGGATCACAGCAAAAAGAAGGACTATGCCGCCATCTTTATGGATATCAATGACCTGAAACTGACCAATGACCTTTATGGCCATGAGTCCGGAGATTGGCTGATTCAAATGGTGGCAGAGGCAATTCAGGATGCCATGGCAGAAGTGGAAGGCTTTTCCGGAAGAAACGGCGGTGATGAATTTGTCTGCATCGTTTTCCCTGCAAGTGCAGTGTTTGAAGTGGAAAAAAAGATTAAAGAGTATTTGCGGAATACAAAGGAGAAACAGAATCCGCCCTTCCCTGTAAGCATTTCCATGGGAAGTGCCAGCTATCGGGAGGTTGCGGAGAAGCTCCCCATTGAAAAGAGAGAACATCTCACCGTGAGTCATGTGATTCGACAGGCGGACGGAAAGATGTACGATGACAAGTATAGAATGAAAAAGAGTAGAGATCAGGAGATTTCTTTTTAGATAAGGAGAAAAGGACTTTGGAAGAAGCATTTGGGGATATCCCCCGGTTCTTCCAAAGTCCTTTTTGATATTACTGAAATTTAGCCGGTATCAGAGCTGACATTTGGAAAAATGTCCGGCTCTGCTTAACGATATTTCTGGAAAGTAATATTCTGAATCAGGATGGGGTTGGATACAGGCGCATCATCTTGATTGGTTTCCTGAGAAGCAATCTTTTCTACTACGTCCATTCCTTCATAAACCTGTCCCAATACGGTGTAACGTCCGTCCAGCTCGGGAATTCCGCCCACTTCCTTGTACTTTGCTTTTACATTTTCCGGAAGAGATAAAAGAGGAAGTGCCGCTTCATTACGAATCTTACTGCACTGCACGATATAGAACTGATTTCCGTTAGTATGGGGACCGTTATTTTCCTAGGCAAAAGCGCTCCGTTAAAGTTGTGCAGCTCCATGTTTACTTCGTCAACGAAGAATCCGTTATAGCTGGACTTTGCTTCGTCTCCGGAACCGTCCAGAGCTCCGCCCTGAATCACGAAATCTTTGATGACTCTTGCAAATGGCGTGCCGTTGTAGAAGCCCTGCTTGGATAGGGTAATCCAGTTCTGCACGGCAATGGGAGCCTTCTCCGGGAAGAGACGCATCTTGATTACTCCGGCATCGGTGGTCATAATGCAAACTTCTTCGCCGCGTTTTTGGCTTATCCAACTGATAAATCTTTTACGTCGGATACATTCACGCCCTTATCCTTCCAAAGGATGCCTACAATCTTCCATTTGAGTCCCTGGGCATCTCCCAGTCTGGCCATCTTCAGAAGGACGGTGTGTTCCGTTACCTTGTTCTTTGCTTCGGTAGTCTGGAACTTTAATTCCATGATTCCTCGTAAATCATTGTACTCATCGGTTCCGTTTACCCGATGAAGCACCGGCATCTTGGTATAGGTATAGCGGATGTCCTTCTTCCCCTCAAAAGTCCGGAAGTAGTTGCGAATAGCTTCCTTCTCTTCTTCTGAAATGTCGGGAACAATGTAATCCTCGATACCTTTATGCTCCTTGATGTCCTTGATGAATTCTTCAAAGCGTACTTTTAGTTCGCTTTCATCCCAATGCCGGGACAGGAGCTGCCAGCTTTGTACTTCGTCATCATAGTTTTTGGCAAAACCTGTGATGGCGGTAAGGGATAGAGCGGTCAGCAATGCACAGCCGAATGCAAGAGCTGATTTCATGAATGATTTTCTCATAAAGCCTCCTTTCTGTCATGAGAACTTGTGCTGATTTACAATTACTCTTTGTAAATCTGAATTTATATTTAGATAATAATACCAAATAAAAAGCTATTATTTAAATACTTTTTAGAGAAAAAAATAAATGTATACATGGGGAGGGAAAGAACTTTAGGGTGTGGCATTTCTTGAGAATTCAAGGTAAGATAAATTATTATATTTAGAGTAAAACAGCTGAAAAAAATAAGTGGGAGAGATCATGAAGGCAAGGCATTTAGAAATTTTTAAAAAGAGCAGGGATTTCCGGTTCCGAAGTTTATCCTGGTTTCGGAAAAATGAGGAAGCTGATCTTTCTTTTTCCGAGAGAGACTGTTTTTGCCGTTCGCTCCAATTTTTCCACAGAAGATGGGGGAGCATTCCTTTGCCGGACAGTTTCTGACCCGCTTAAATGTAAAAAGAGAGAAGGTACAGGAAGCGGTGCAAGAGGTCTTTGCCTCCTACGCCGGCGGTTTGGAATATAAAGAAAAGGCGAATAGAGGGAAGGAAGAATACTGTCCCACAAAAAGGGAGAAAGGAGAACAGGAGAAAGAAGAACAGCAGGAGAAAGCGGAACAGAAAAAACTAGAATCATCAATAGAAACTGTACTTATTCAGGAAATGCTGTTTCCGGAAAAATCCGGTGTTCTGTTTACGAAAAAAATCCCAAGGGAATTCTCAGTGAAAATGGTAGTCGTTTTTGGGACATGGGCTGGGAGATAAGGTGGTGGAGGATCAGGGAAAATGTATTGACCTACCATTATTTTTCCGGGGGAATGCCTGTACCAAGAGGGGTACGGTCAAAGCTGCTTGTCGGAACAGGCACAGGAAAGTTCAGGTTTAGGTTTGGAAGAGGAAGAGCTGAAAAACTTTGTTTACCCTTGGAGAAAGAATAGAGCAGCTTTTTTTCAAAAAGCCCATGGATATAGAATTTGCCATAGAAAAGGGCAAAGTTTACATTTTACAGGCCAGAGAAATCACCACCTTAGACATGCATCTTCCCTGTTCGGATTTTTAGACAACAGCAATATCTCCGAAAGCTTTCCGGGAATTTGCCTTCCTTTAAGCGAGAGCTTTTGCAGGAGAAATGTATAGCGGGATTTTTTTACTTCTCTGGGAAGACGTTTTTTGGGAAAGAAGGTCTCTTCCTACGAGGAGCTTTTTCAACGCATGGTAGGAGGATTTTCCGGAAGAATGTATTATGAAATCTCCTCCTGGTATGATATTTTGCGTCTCCTTCCCTTTTCTCGGAAAATTATTCCGGTTTGGCAGGGAATGCTGGGGGTGTCTAACGAAGAAATATCCTTTTCCAAGAAGAGGCCAAGCTTCTTTTTAAAGTGCAGAATTGCCTTTTTATTTTGCTATTATTTTTTTCGTTTCCCAAAGGAAAATGAAGGAGCTGGATAGGTTTTTTCAAGAGCGCTATGCCTCCTATAGCAAAAGGGTGGATGAGGAGGAAGATGCTCAAGCACTCTATCGGATTTTTTTGGAAATGAAGGAAGATCTACTAAGGGAGTGGGATATTACTTTGATTAATGATATGGTGTCCTTTATCAGCACCCATTTATATGGGAAGAAAAACGGCATTTTCCTTAGAAACCATGAAGCCTGTACGAGCTCTTTTCCGCCTTAAAGACGGTAGCCGGAAAGTATGGCTTAGACAGTGAAGAATATCGCAGGGAAAAGAAAAGCTATATTTCTGCCTATGGAGACCGAATAGAGGGAGAGCTGAAGCTGGAAACCAGAACCTACAGAACCAATGAAGAACTACTGGACCGATGGATTTTGGATTCTTTAGAGACCGAAAATGCGGAGAGGTCTGAGATTTTGGAAGCGAAGCATAGTCTTGGGAAAGCATGTGTAGAGAAAAATTGTGTAGAGACAAAATTCTCGGAGAATGATTGCGAAGAGACAAGCTGTTCAAAAGAAGCCTTCCGAGCTGAAACAGCGAAGGTCCTTTTTCTATCGCCTTGCCGAGTCCTCCTGCAACAATAGGGAGATTTCCCGTCTTCATCGCACAAGATGCTTTGGCCTTATGCGGCGGATTGTAGATAAAATCGGAGAGAAAACCATAGGCTTTGATGTGTATTATTTGAGCCTCAATGAGCTGAAGGAATTGCTATTTTCCGGCAAAGATTTCTCCCTGAAAATTGCGAGAGAAAAGGAACTACGAAAGGCCTACGAAAGGCTTCCGGTTTTTGTCTCGGGTTAAGCTCCTCGGAAAGGTGGACAGAGATCCTCTGGCAGGAGAGATTCGTGTTTTAAGCTATGAATCTTTCAAGGGAAAAAGGAATATAGAAGAACGAATCGGAAGGCCCGGAAAAGATGAAGGGAATAGGAAAGCCGGAAAAAAATCAGGCAAATGGAAAAAAACCGGAAAGAAAGATAAAGAAGCAGGGAATTCTACGCCTAGAGTTTTTCTTCAAGGAGGCGTTTCCAAGGGGATTTTTCCGAGGAGAGGTTTTTAAAGATTAAAAAGCTTACAGGAGATAAGAGTAGCGGAAGCTAAGGGAAAAATCCTCTTAAGTTATTCTACGGATCCGGGCTGGTTCCCTTATCTCAATATGGCAGGAGGACTTATTACGGAAAGAGGCTCTCTGCTATCCCACAGTGCCATTCTCGCAAGAGAATTGGGAAAAGCCTGCGGTGGTCAATATTCCGAATATTATGGAGGAGCTGCAAAGCGGAAATATTGTGGAGATAGACGGGGATTTAGGCATTTGTAGCGTTATAAAACAAAAGGGAAAATAGGATTGCAGGACAAGTGAGAGAGGAAATCCGGGATTTTATTCATGGGCTTGTTTAAGTATAGAAAGGGAAAATGAAGAACTATCGAATCAAAGCGGTAAAGGAGCAAGGGGAGAAAGCGCAATTTTTAAATCTTCCTGCTATGCTTTATAAAAAGTCCTGTCTTATGCAGGACAGGAAAATGGAGGAGGCGGTACTTGCGGGAAAGCACATTTTAGTGCAGGGAAAGCTTCGTTTTCTGCCCTTTCTTTGCGTGAGCTTAAAGGAGGGAAAAGAAAGCGTAGCAGGGCGGGTTGCTTTTAACGCTGTATGAGGATGAGGACTACGGTTTTGTGGGCTTCTATGAAAGTATAGAGGAAGAGGAAGTTGCCCTTTTGCTTTTAGAAACTTGTGAAAAGGAAGCTAAAAAAGCGGGGAAGAAGGGCTTGAAAGGTCCCATTGATCTTTCTTTTTTTGGAAGGTATCGCTTTGCTTTGGAAGAGAAAGCGCCCTATACCGGAGAGCCTGCGAACAAAAGCTTATTATCCTTATCTTTTTGAAAAGGCGGGCTTTCAGATTTGTAATCGCTATGTTTCCAACTTTTATGATGTTTTGAGCCTTTCCTATGAAAATGTAAAGGCAAAGAAGCGCCTGGAACATTTTCAGGGAAAAGGGTTACCGATTTTTGCATCCGACAAAAGAGAACTTTGATCGATACCTTTCAGAAATTTATCCGCTTTTAATGGAGCGGTATAAGGATTTTCAAGGCTTTCGGAACATTTCTCTAGATAACTTTGTAAGCCTTTACAGTTCTTTAAAGTATATTGTAGATGAAGAAATGGTCTTTTTGGCTTATGATAAGGGGGAGCTGAAGGGCTTTTTTTCCTCTGCCTTCCGGACTATGGAAATCTACTTGAAAAGCCTCTCAATCCGATTCACCTTTTGCAAATCCTTTTTCAAAAGAAGAAGGCCAAGCTGCTATATTCTTTTGTATTTGGCGGTGAAGAAAGGTTCAGAGGGGTTGGGACTGGCCCTTTCTCAGCTGGCAACGGAAGTACTGAAAAGAAAAAAGGCCAAGTCTATTGCGGCACTCATTCAAAAAGGGAAGGCCAGCGAAGGCTATTTTCAGGATAAATGCGTGGGAAGTAGAGAGTATGTATTGTTAGAAAAGGAGTTTTTCGTAAACTTAGATGAAGAACATCACATTTCGACAAAGTGTGCTATGCGCCATTAAGGGACTTTATTTCGGATTAAAGACGGAAAAAAACTATAAATATTATCTGGGGATTAACCTGGTGTTTTTTCTATTGGATTTCTATTATTTGAAGGTGGATTTGTCTACCTGGTATGCAGTGATTTTAAGTTCTGCCGGGGTCTACGGTATGGAGTGTGTCAATACCGCAGTGGAGCATCTGTCGGATTTTACTACCAAGGAACAGCACCCGGAAATTAAGGTAACCAAGGATTTGGCGGCTGCGGGAGTGCTTTGCTTCGGCATTGCTTTCTTCTTGATTCAGGGAATTGCCATAGGAAAATATTTTTTAGGCTAAGATCAAACGCGCTTTTGCTTATGACGAAAGCTTGTCGGGGAAGGATGCTGAAAAAAATCAGGATAGCTAGACAATATGTAATGACCTCCACTTTGTAAAATTCGTGGATTTACCTGTATAATGTAGTTGCAAAACAACAGCAGGGATTACCGCATACAAAGGGAGGTCATCAAATGAATCATAACACAATTTACGTAGGAATGGACGTTCATAAGGAAAAATTTTTTTCACTTTGTGCTTACACTCTTGAAGCTGAAAAAGGCTTCTTATCACCAAAGAACAGAAGCTGATTACAAGGAGGTTCTGAAATATTTGGAGTTCCTTAGAAGCATCTACGGAAATGATGCTAACTTCATATGCGGTTATGAGGCTGGTTGCCCTCGGTTATACTTTGTATCACCAGTTATCAGCGAACAATGTAAACTGCGTTATTCTTGCCCCTACAACAATGCTTGAGCAGCGTAGTAAGAAGCGTATTAAAACAGACAAGCGCGATGCTGAAATCATTGCTAAATGTCTTGCTCAACACAACTATAGCTCTGTTCACATTCCTACAGCAAAAGATGAAGAAACAAAAGAATTCTTGCGCATGAGGGATGACCACAAGCTTGCTTTAAAAAAGATAAAGCAGCAGATACTTGCGTTCTGCTTACGACATAGCTATCGTTATAATGGAAAAAGTCACTGGACAGCAGCTCATCTCAAATGGCTTAGATCATTAACTCCTGAGGCTCTATACAAGGAAATCCTGGACGAATATCTGCTGACCTATCAGAATCTTTCCGATAAGCTTGAAAGAATGAACAAGCGTATTGAGGAGCTTGCTTCACTAGAAGAGTACAGGGAAGCGGTTAAGAAGCTTTGCTGTTTCATCGGGGTGAGAACGCATACAGCACTTTCTGTTCTGGTTGAAGTTGGTGACTTCAAACGTTTTGCTTCTGCCAAGAACTTTGCTTCGTACCTCGGTCTTGTACCAGGGGAGAATTCCAGTGGTGAGAATCAAACAAGGCTTGGCATCACGAAAGCGGGTAACAGGCATATACGATTACTGCTTACAGAAGCATCTCAATGCTATGCGAGGGGAAAGATTGGATTCAAATCGAAAGAATTGAAATCACGACAGTCCGGAAACACACCGGAAATCATAGCTTATGCAGATAAAGCAAACGAGCGTCTAAGACGCAGGTATTACAAGATGGTTCTTGGCAGTTGTAAGAAACACAACGTAGCCAAAACAGCAATAGCAAGAGAACTTGCCTGCTTTATGTGGGGCATGATGACAGATTGTATTGCCTGACACTATGGGTGCAACATCGTGCTGCTAATATCAAGGCTGAGCCGCTAAAGCGGTGCTTTTGCAGCCTTGACATCATCATCCCGCTGTTATGGTGGGTAATCAAGCAGATGTGAGATGGCTTATGCCACACACATCTGCAAAAAATAATAGTAACAACTGAAGACATCTTGAAAGGGCTCCGACCATTTCAAGGTTCGAGCTATCTACGATAATTCTATGTCGGCACAGAGTAATCTGCGATCCACGAAACTAGACGGTAGAGCTCACGGCGGACCATTGACCTGTAGGTAACCAATCCACGTATATCAGAGTGGCCAAGGCCGGGAACTGATACTCCGGAGCTCTTTCCAGATGTCTTCAGAAATAATTAAATAAAAGTTTGTGGTGATTTTCTATGATTTACACTTGACAGGAGGTCATTACATATCAGAATTGTTTTTTTGTAGAGGAGGATAGCCTACATTGCAGTGGATATTGTCTTTATACATCACCATGTTTCCGGTGATTCTGGCAGGCGTTTTCAATATGCTGCTTTTGAAAATTCCTTTTTTGAAAAGTCGTTGCAGACCTATTGACGGCGGGAAAAACTGGACAGACGGAAAACGGATTTTTCGGGGACAGCAAAAAGTGTTTTGGGATTTCTTTTTAATGACTGCTCTTGCAGGTATACTGGAAGTTTTTGGGGCTTTCTTTTGCAGGGCTTGGGAGAAAATAAGCGGAGTCTTTTGTACCTGTATTTTGAAAATACGCCTGCCTTTAATTTCCTGATTGGTATGCTTTTCGGCTTTTTGTATATGCTCTTTGAACTGCCCAATAGCTTTATCAAAAAGGAGACTTTCGGTTTCTGCGGCGGAGCAGGGAGACAGAAGGAGAGGGCTAAAGCTCATTTTCTTTATTTTTGGATCAGATTGATTCCATGTTCGGGATTATGCTTTTGCCTGGGCGTGTTGGTGTATCTGACACCGGCACAAACTGTATTTGCGATTATCCTGGGAGGCCTTACCCATGTTCTCGTGAACTGCCTACTGATTCTTTTTTTAGGGTGAGGAAATATTTATAATTGAGTTGCGGAGATATGAATACATACACGAAGAATAAGTTGTTGAATGAGTTGAGGAAATATTGATGAAGAAAATTTTTCTTGGGGTCTATCATCCCAGTGTACTTTTAACCTATCTTGGGCTTTCTATTTCTTTTATACGGAATCTTCTTTTCGAAAAGTTTGGCCTTTTTCTTTGATTTTTGCTGATCTTAGCCGGACTTTGCGATACCTTTGACGGCATGGTAGCCAATGCGTTTCAAAGAAATGATTTGGAAAAAGCCTTCGGGGTGCAAATTGATTCTTTATCGGATCTTATTTCCTTTGGTGTGTTTCCGGTACATATTTATCTTCAGTATTTTGCCAAGTTCGGAGTCTTTTCTTTTCTGCTTTCAGTGCTATATCTTCTTTCCGAAGTAACCAGACTTGCTTATTTTAATGCCAGTGGAGGAGAAAAAGAAGGATTATTTTTATCGGCCTTGCGGTGACCTACGCTTCCTTTTTTTATTCCTCTTTATGGATTATTCAGCATATTTTTTTCCATAGAGAAAAATTTTTTTCCGGGAGAGCTTTTTGTATGCTTTTACTGGCTTTTTCTTCGTCTTTAACTTCAGGATGAAAAAGCCGAGTTTGAAAAATCCGAATCGGTCTTTTACTTTTGGCGATTCTCTTTGTGATATTGCTGGTGAGAAAGCTATAGGGGAGAGGACTATGGGTAAAGAGCAAAAAAACAAAAGGAGCAAAAAAACAAAAAAAGAGCAAAACTCCCTTCTATTATTGAGCGAAAAAAACAGGAAGGTTGATTCGTGAAGAAGAGTACGGACAAAAAAAGCCATTTACTTTTTTTGTACCATCATTTTTCTTGGAAGACTTCTTCTCAAAATGATTTTTTTGCCCGTCCCTATTTTTTTCTTTTCTTCGAGGCTTGTATTACAACAGCTTTCTTTCTAAAAAAAGAAATTGCGCCTTTTGTGGAAAAAAATACGGACTTTCCAAAAGAGCTTTTTAAAGAAGAATTATCAGAGCTTTTGGGGCTTTCTTTTTCCAGAAAAAGAAGCCGTGAATTTACGGGATGCCGGGAAAGAGAATACAAAGGAAAATGGAGAGGCATGGAAGGAAAAAGTTACGGGAGAAAGGACAGGCGAGAAAGCAAGCTTTCTATGCCACCGCTTCCGGAAAGCTTCTGGCCTATAAAATAGACCAAGAAGGACAAAATCATTTTCCCCGGCAGTGACAACAATGGGAAATCTAATCTACTTCCTTTGAAATCAAGGGGAATTTCTATTCCATAGAAAAAAATCCTGAAAGCTCCCTGTCCGGAATTCTTGAAAGGGGGAGCGCTATTGGTTTTTCGCCTGAGCTTGCCGGATTATCATCGCTACATTTTCCCGGCAAGGGGAAGACTTTTAAGAACGAAAAAAATCAAGGGAAGGCTGGATAGTGTGCGTAAAGAGGCCGCCCACTTTAAAGCATTTTTCCGAAAATAAAAGAGAAATCAGTCTTTTTGAGTTGGAAGGCATGGGAAAAAAATCCTCCATGTGGAAGTGGGGGCAATGCTGGTAGGGCATATTCATAATCATAGGGCAAATCAGCTTCCTTTTCGCTTTCAAGCAGGAGAGGAAAAGGGCTATTTTTCTCTGGGAGGCTCGACTATTGTGGAACTGCTCAATGATAAAATTGTGATTGATGAGGACCTTTTTGAGAATACGAATAAAGGCTTGGAAACGAAGCTGGAAATCGGGGAAAGGATAGGCTATGGAAAGGCTTAAACGATTAAATATTTACTTTAAGGAAATGTACCCCATAGTGCCAAGATTGGGACTGGGCGTAATGATTTTTCTGGAAATCTACTTTATTGTGCTCTTAAATCATGGTGTGGGAAAGGATACGCTTCTTTCGTTTCAGCCGGTGGAGGGGCAGTCGGCACTTTACAGCTTTTTTGTGCAACATGATATTTTGGGGATGCTGATTTGCAGTTTTACGGTTTTTAGCTTCTTGCTTTGGCTAAGAATTGCGGATGACTTTAAGGACTACGAGCTAGACAAACGGCTTTTTGCCTTTCGGCCTCTTCCCTCCGGAAGAGTTACAAAGACGGATTTACGGATATTTGCCACCATACTCATTTCCTTTACCCTGCTGATTAACTTTCTTTTCATGAAGAATTTTATCTTCTGCTTTATTCTTTACACCTATGGAAGCTTAATGGCGGTGTGGTTTTTCCAAAAGCATAAGATTGCAAAGTCCCTTCCTCTGGCTTTGGTTACCCATAATCCGGTACAGATTCTTCTTAATCTCTATGTGATTTCTTATACCATTATGAAATACAAATTGCCGGTTTGGGATATTACCAATTTCATGGCTGTGCTGACCTTGTATTTTCCGGCTCTTATCTGGGAGATTTCCCGGAAGATTCGGGCACCGGAGGAGGAAACGGAGTATGTGACCTATTCCAAGCTTTTCGGCTATAAAAAATGTATTCGCTTTGTCTTTATTTTAACCTGGGTAGACATTTGCACGAACTTCATCCTGGTATGGAGACTGAGCAGACTGTCCGTTTTGCTACTTTTCTTAAACGCTTTATGGTGCTCCTACTGCTTCTATGACTATGCAAAAAGTCCGGGGCGTTATCGCATTGTGTCCAAGGTGGAAAGATACACCTATATTCAGGAAAGCCTGATGATTCTAACGATAGTGGGATATTTGATTTTCGGAAGAATTTAGAATGTTGGTTTTGAGAAAATTTATAATAGCTGCCTTAAATCGGAGTATAATAGAGCGGTCAAGATATATTAAAGGTATAGAGTACAACACGATAGCTATAGAGTAAAAAGGAGATTTTATGGAATTACAGGATTTTACGGAAAAGGAACAGGAGCAAATTAAGCAGGGTTTATCGGAGGCGGTCATCAGCGATAAGGAAGCAGGAAAGAAAATTTTAGATTTGGTGCCGGAGGAATGGATCAAAAGGATTCCCTTCTTCGTAAGAGGTCATGCCACCACCAAGACCATTGAAAGAATTGCGAAGGAATATCCGGCATTATATGCAGTGGCTAAACAGGCGGGAGAGCTTCCGGAGAAGGAGAGAGAAGAGCTTCGAAAGATTATTACGGATATCTTTGAGGAGAAAATGAAGAAGCATAAGATTCAGTAAAAGAAAGAATATCTGAAATTGGGACAATAAAGAATACTTTTATGCAATATAGGTCTGAATGCGGGGGAGTCTGAGCCCGCATTCAGACCTATATTGCTTAGAAAAATGTTTTTTTACAGCTCTTTTTACTTTCCGGTTATCTATCTTAAAAATCGCCAGCGATCGAAAGAGCAGACTGCTGTCCTTCGGATAGGACAGGTATCTTGCCTCCCAAAGGGGCGAGAATTTTTTTCTTTGTATTTTCTTAGTCCCGAAAAGGAGTAGAAACGATTGGTAAAGGCATAAACCAGGAAGGCCAGTTTTTCTTGGAAAAAGCTATGCTCTTCCTGTCCCACGTTGGAGAGAGGCGCCATACCCAAATCAAAGTATTCCACGCCTTTTTCTTTAAAATACAGGAAAATCTCCACAAAGAGGTAGTCCATGATGCCGTTACTTTCCGTTCCCGGATTATAACGCATTAAATCAATGCTGGCTTCCCTTTTTCTCCGTTGCAAATAAGGAAGTTGGAGAAGGCCTGCACATGTCCCTCGGAATCCAATACGCAGGCAATGGGAGCCAGAGAGAGATAGCCTTTGTCAAAGAAGCCCAGAGAAAATCCCTTTTCCTGTCTTCCGGAAAGCCAGGCATCGGATATTTTTTCCAAATCCTGTAAAAAGGCATCGGAAAAGGGCGGGTATTGTACTTGAAAGGTATATCCTTTGTTTTCTATTTTGTTGACCGCGGCACGGAACTTCTTACCGGATTTTCCCACAAGATCAAAGTCGGAAAGAGGAACCTTTGCACTTTCTCCGAACTTCATAAATTCATAGCCATGGTTATGAAGGAGAAGGGTTAAATCCTGTCCTACCTCATAGAAGAGCGGAGTAAGGTTTTTTTCCTCCGCTTCCGCAGTAAAGGAAGAGATTGCAGCAGGAAAATATTTTTCTTCCCCGATGGGTTCTCCCATGATCACCGCTTTTTCCGTCTTCTATGGCAAATTGAAAAACCACTTTATCCATGCCCTCTTCCTGATAATAGTACAGCAACTTATCTCCCAAGAAAGCCAAAGAAGCCCCCTAAATTCGTATTGGGAAAGCTTTTGCAAAAAGTTCTGAAAGCGTTCCTGATTGAATTTTTTTCTCCGAAGGAAAAATGTTTATCCCTCGCCAGTGCGCCCACGGCAATATAGCAAAGCGCAGGAATCAGAAAATAGGCGAAAAGATGAAGAAAGTAGTCTAAAAAGACCGTGAAAAAATGGGGCTTTGAGAAAGTGTGTATTTTATGCAGAACGCCCTTATGGAAAATCAGGAAGCTGAGACTGTCTTTTTCCTGTATTTCCACTGGAAAGATATAAAAAGAAAAAAAGGTAAGTAAAAAAACTTCCCACAATATAGGAAAAGTCCTTTAGCCGGTCTTCCATAGGATAGAAAAAGGATTTTCTGGAAAGCTCTTTTTCTTCGAAAAAGAGAATCAGCAGAAACAACAGGAGATAGAGACTGCTGAAAAGAGAAGGGCTTCCCAGATTGATATAGAAAAGTGTCACAAGGCAAAGCAGAAGGGAAAAGGGCTTAGCAAAGGCGGCTTTGCTTTTCAAAAGTCTTCCCAAAAGGAAGAAAAGAGAGCCAAGAAGAAAGCTTGGAAACTGCCAAAGCAATTGCCCGCGGATGGGATCCATTTGTCCAATCAGAGGAATACTATGGATTTCATCGGGAAGAATGGCGGTGGCCATCAGAAAAAAAGCCGAAGAAATTCGCCATAAAGTGGCTGATACCCTGTCCCAGCAGGGAGCTAAGTTTCTTCGGCAGACCATAAAATTTCTGGTTAATCTGTCCACCCATACTTTTGATAAAGAAGAGGAGACCGATGGCAAAGGGAATGATGTAATAAAAGATACGGAAAAGTAGCAGCCAGCTTGCCGCCTCATTTCTATTTACGGAAAAATGTAAAAGACCGCTCATCATCATTAAGTCAAAGCTTCCAAGACTTCCGGGAATCATGGAAACGATGCCGATACAAATGGAAATAAAGAACAAAGGAAGAGTATTCAAAAGGGAAACGCTGTAGCCCAGTGTTCTTCCGCAGTAAAAAGAAAAAAAGCAGGAAACAAAAGCCCCCAATCTAGGAGGGAAGTTGCGATTAAAGCCAGAATCTTTTTTTCTTAGATAGATTTCCAAAGTAGGACCAGTTTTTTTCTGGTAGAAAGAAAAAGCAAGACCGGAAGAATCAGAGAAGCCAGAAGGAGGACAAAACTGTAGGGTCTTTAAAACGGCATTTTTTTCTGAACGAAAAACAAGAGCCCGAAGGATAGCAGGGAATAGAGGGAAAGCCCGGACATAAAATAAGGCATCACCTTGAAATGCCCTGCATGGTTTCTTCGCCCTTATCCTCCTCCGTAAAAATAGCTGTAACGCAGTCCCACGTCTACAAGGCCTGCAAAAGCCGATCAGGGTTGTTTAGGCTGTTAATGGTCCAGCTGCTTTCTATCAGCTTCCCCAAAGAAATCTTCTTTTTTTCAGCTCCTTACAAAGGATAAAGTCATAGAGCATCATCGGAGAAACGGAAAGGATTCCGAGAACAAGGAGACTTACAATTTGGAAAGGCGACAAGCCGCTCAATATGCTTTTTACCGCCTCCGGGGAAATGGTCTTTCCCATTTTAACAAGTTCCAAAAGCACCAAAATAGAAATGCTTTAGGAAAAAGAATGCTCTTTAGAACATTCTGCCATTTTTTTTAAAAAAAGAAATCAGCTTATTCAATTTTTTTCCTCCTTACTATGGAAACCGGAGTTTCTTTTACTCTATACGAACTTTGTTTTTGCAATTTTTACCTTACTTTATCAGCAACTTGTGCTGATAATCGATGCTTGTATTGTATAATCAGCATCTTGCTATTTGATTAAGGCAGTATCAAGGCTGTATGCCCTGCACCATTTTTTCTATCAGTTGGTTAAAATAGGCACTGTCTTTTTTAGGAATATTGTGTCCCTGTCCTTTTCTTTCCAGAAATTTGCCTTTTGGAAAAAAAGCTTTTGCAATAGCCATACTGTGCTTTCGCTTAATCATATCCCTATCGCCCACCAAAACCACTACAGGGTAAGGCGCCTTTTGAAAAAAAGCTCCTTCGGCACATCCACATTTTTCCCGTAAAAGGGGAGAAACCCTGGACTTCCGTTTAAAGGCGGGAAGAAAGAGCCCCAAAAAGCGGTAGAGCCATTCCTCCAGATAGCAGGCATAGCGGGGAAGGAACTTTAGACCGGAAAAGGAAATATTTCCGCTGTTTGCCAGAATACCGGCTACTCTCTCGCCGTGGCGACCGGCGTATTCCAGGGCGAGGTTTGCGCCGTCACTGTGCCCCACCAAAAGACATTTTTCCTATGGAAAGGGAGGAAAGGAGCTCCTCCAGACTATCAGCAAGGTAAGCAAAAGCTTGTTTCCCCCTGCAGTTCTCCGGATTTTTCCATGCCCCAAACTATCTACAAAGAGGAGCTTAAAACTTTTCTCGAGAACCCTTTGCTTTGCAAAGTAGCCGCTTTGCAGATTGTTTCCATGGAGGAAGACAATGGGGAAGCCTTCTCCCAGAATATCCACATGGATTCGTTCTCCGCTTTTTACAATAAAATTCCATTTTGCAGCCCCCTGACTATATGTTTATCATCTTATTTTTTTGAAAAATTCTTATTTCTTTTTTTGAAGTAATAGGAAGAAAGATCTATATTATTCTTCGCAGGATAGTATAGACCTCTTTAGGCATAGCAGATGTGTTTTTCTTGTGAAAAATATTAAGTGGTCGGAGTCCTGGTGACAAAGTTAAATAAGTAGATGGCAATCAGGTGATTTTGAGATAAAATGTTTTGCATAAAGCTAATACAGTTTCGGGAGGATAGAATGTTAGAAGGTTTAAAGAAGTTTTTTACTCGGAAAGATGAGTCTAAGTCTGAGAATCAAAGTAATAGTGGGAATGGAGTCGATTCCGAGAAGCATAGCAATGACAATGTAGAGCAGCAAGAAAACCGTGACAGAGCTGAGCGAACTCGATTTACTCTGATGGTAGAAAGCTATGCAGTTGTAGAGGGGGATTGTTTTTCTGTAGAAGGCCAACTCTTTGGAAATGCTAAAGAAGGGGAGAAGGTTTATGCTCTGCATCGTGATGGTACTATTTCTCATCTAACGATTATGAAGATAGAAGGAAGTACGACATTTGCGGAGCAGGTAAAAAGAGGAACAAGAGGAAACATCGGAAACCCAAGGGCAGAGAAGGGTAAAGCTCTTTTTTTCTCGAAAAGATATTCTTTCTCAGGACTGGAAATATGCAGTAATCACGGATATTCCCTATCAGATTGAAGCGAATGTAAACCAAGCGGTGGAGAATCCCTATCTTTTAGGCTTAAGTCGTGTGTTTTTTGAAAAACAAGGAGAGGGAGAGTTTCTGAATCTCTTTTTTTAGAGAGCTGGTACGAAGTCATTACCTGGTGGCGATAGAGACAGACGGAAGCCTGCCAATGGGAGAAAAGGATGGCTCTGTAACGCTAAAGGCGGGGATGAAGTTCACCATCCCTCATGTAACGATGGATCGGGGAGAATCTGCCCTTCCAGTGTTTACGGATTGGTTTGCATTAGGCGCCATGGATCGGCAAATGGAGGCAGGGTGGAAAAAGAGAAACCATGATTGCCGGTTTCCCTCAAATTGTTTCCATGCTTACTAAGGGAGAAGGCTTTTGTAATCAATCCCTATGGACCGCAGCTCTTCTATGTAAGCCCTACACTTATCCATAACTTGATGAGTTCACCGGGATACCAAAGTGAATTTGGGGAAGCGAAAGTACAGTCCGTGGAAGTGAAGAAAGATACGGAGGTTCTGCTGGGATATCCGGAGGAAAATGAAGAAGTGGAAGCCTTGTATAGGAGACTTATATCCTTTGCAAAGACACATTCCGAGATTGCAATGCTGGATATGCTTTTAAAGTCCGACCCGGATGGCACAAAGTCTTATCTGATTATTGTGGACATGCCGGAGGAGCATTGTCATGAATGCTTTAAGGAAATCTATGAAAGCTGTCGGGATCTTTTGCATCGGGTTCCCTATATGGATTTTGTGACCTTGCAGAGAGGAGATTTTGCAAAGGGGGCAAGGACAGAGGAACCGCTTTATCGAAGGGATTAGATATTTTCTTAAATAAGAAATAGTTTAGACGCATAAACAGTTTTGGGAGTGCTTAACAGCCGGAAGAACGATGGGAAAATAGGAGTGAATTGTAAAGTATGAGAACAAAAGAAGAAGCGATTGCCTTCGGTCTATCCTTTCCGGATAGCTATATAGACCGTCCTTTTCGAACGGCGGATTGGGAGCTGATTCGTTTTCGGGAAAATAAAAAAGCCTTTTTGCTTATCTACGAAAGAAATGGTTTTGTGAACCTGAACGTGAAGGTACATCCGGAATGGCGGGATTTTTGGAGGAGAGTTTACCCTGCGGTGCAGCCTGCGTATCACCAGAATAAAGAGCATTGGAATACGATCCTTTTAGACGGCAGTATTCCGGAGGAAGAGCTTCGGAGAATGATTTCGGAAAGCTATGCTCTTATTTCCGATTCTCCCACAAAAAGGATTTATGAGGCAGTGAAGAAGATTCCTAAGGGCAAGGTAGCCACCCTATGCTCAGGTTGCGGAGATGGCGGGGAATAAAAAGATGTCCCGTGCAGTGGGAAATGCCTTGCATAAAAATCCGGATCCGGAGCATATCCCCTGCTTTCGGGTAGTGAATTCCAAGGGGAGCTTGCTCCCGCCTTTGCCTTCGGGGGAGAGGATGAGCAGAGAAAAACGCTTGGTAGAAGATGGAGTGGAAGTGAAGGACGGAAAAGTGGATTTAAAGAAGTATGGAATGGAAGTCAAAAATTGAATGCGGACTTAAAGAAACAAAGAAGTAAAATATAAGAAAGCCTGATAAAATGCCAGAATCTTTGTATGCTGAATATCAAGAAAATCAAATCATTCTTCATGTGGATATGGACGCCTTTTATGCTTCCGTGGAAATGCGGGACAATCCGACTCTTAAAGATAAGCCTCTGATTATCGGCGCAAAACCCACGGAGCGGGAGTGGTGGCAACCTGCAATTATGAAGCAAGAAAATACGGTGTCCGTTCCGCCATGAACAGTAAAGAAGCCTTTCGGCTCTGCCCGAAGGCTGTTTTTCTATATCCGGATTTTGAAAAGTATAAGGCGGTGTCAGAGGAGCTCCATGAAATTCTGGAAAGCTATACCAAGCAAGTGGAATACATTGCCTTGGATGAGGGCTATCTTGATTTAACGGAGGTGGCCGAGGATTTTTTTCCGAAGCGGAAAAAAATCGGGCGGGAAATTCAAAGGAGGGTTGCGGAAGAGCTGAGTCTGACCTGCTCTGTAGGAATTGCTTATGGGAAAACAGCGGCAAAGATTGCCAGTGAAGAGAAGAAGCCCAACGGCTTCTTTTATGATTCAAAGAAGAGAAGATTATGTAGAGCTTTTTACGGGACAGAGATGTTCGGGCGCTTTTCACGGTAGGAGTAAAAACGGCGGAAAAAGCTTCATTCCTTCGGGATTTATACCGTGAAGGATTTGCAGGAAAAAGAGAAGGAGGTCCTTCGCCTTCTGGGGAATCAGGGGAAAAATGCTTTTTGGAGCTTTCCTACGGTATCGATCATCGGAAGGTGGTTCCCTACCGTCCGGAGGACACCCAAAAGCATCAGTAAAGAAATGACTTTTCAGGAGGATGTGACGGACTATTCCTTTTTTTGGATGATGTGCTGTTTCTCCTATCCTTCCGTGTGGAAAAATCGAGCAAAAACGTTACGGGCTCTATGCAAGAGGGGTTTCTCTGAAAAATCACCTTTGCGGATATGAAAACCATTACTCGATCTGCCCTCATTTCCGAAAGCACCCAAAGTGCATTTTCCTTGTATAAAAATGCCTCTGCTCTCTTGCAGCAGATTCCCAGGAGAAGAGTTCGACTAATCGGAGAGGGCTTTTATCATTTGGAGGAAAATGAAGGAAGACAGCTTAGCTTTTCCGACATTTTCACGGAAGAAAAAGAACGGGAAGAAAGAGAGAGGGAAGAGCGCTGGCAGCAACTGGAGGCTCGCTACGGAACCCTGTTTCAGGACAGAAAGAGCACGATTCTTTCCGGAGAGAGGGTGTATGATTTGATAGAGGAGATGCGAATTTATGGAAGAAAGTAGAATTGAAAGGGCTATAGACTATATCACTACGCTTTTTCAGGGAAATGGAGATGGACACGACCTAGCCCATAGTTTGCGGGTATATCACAATGCCATGATGATTGCCCAAATGGAAGGGCAGGGAGAAGAGGAAGTGATTGCGCTTTCCGCCCTCCTACATGATTGCGACGATCATAAGCTTTTCCATACAGAAAACAATGCCAATGCTAGAAACTTCTTGCAGCAGGAGGGACTTTCCGAAGAGCGAATTGAGGAAATATGCAGGAATATCAATTCTGTTTCTTTTAGCAAAAATAGAGGAAAAGTTCCGGAGACTATTGAGGGAAAAATTGTGCAGGATGCAGACCGGCTGGAAGCAATTGGCGCTATCGGTATTGCGCGCTGCTTTCAGTTTGGCGGAAGCCACGGTAGAAGCTTGGAGAATTCTATTGATCATTTTTATGACAAGCTTTTACTGGTTTCTAAGGAATTAAATACTCTTTCAGCCAAGAAGATGGCGGAGAAAAGGGATAAGCTCATGCAGGATTTTCTGAAGGAGTGGGGAGAGGAAATGAATTAGATATTAAGACCGTAAAATAGTTTATTTTTCCGGTTCATTCCTTACATAATTCCGAGTTTGTGTAAAAGGAGAACAATAGAGTGAGAATCACTGCTACCTCGTGTTTATACGCCTAAAGCTTTTTAGACTATCCATAGTACTATATGATTTTTACGCGATTATCTAAGGCAATCCGCCGCCCCTCTTTAATGGCGGCTATAGTCACATCATTTAGTCTAAGCTCAGAAAAAAAGTTGATTCGCCTGTTCAGGATTTTTTTATTATTTTCGTTATTTAGTTTTTGTGTTCGCCATTGAAGGAACCTCCATTCCAATTGAGTATTGTTAGTTTTAGGTTCTTAGCTTTTGCAGAGCATATTCTTCACCGAATGCATCAGCACCCTTCGCATTGCCGGAGACAATTTCTATATCTTTTTAGAGAAGACATGATTAGAGATTATGTTTCTCCTTTAATTTGCGCATAATCTCTGCTCCATCGTCGGTATTCCCCTCTTTTAGATCCTTCAGCCCTTCTAAAACATCTTTTGCTTCATATATCTTTTTGCATGGTCTTCTCATAGTATTCAATATCCATAAGCACAAGCCCCCTTAACTATTTTTACAATTCATCCCTATTTCTGCTTTAGCTTCAGGATTGTATCAGTTCACATGAAGTCAGTATTTTTTGCATATTCTGGATAGAATCCTTGTCTGTTCGCTTTCTAGCTTATCCATTAGGACAGGAACATCTACTCCGGCATCAGCCGTTGGCTATTCGCCAAGAAAATTCATATTAGGCCAGAGGGCACGGACTACATTTTCCGGATACTCCTGATCTATAAAGCTTTCTATAGCATTTCTTGGCTCCGGATGTTCTTTTTCGATCCGTGGCTCTTACCATGACCATGGCGGTAACCATGGAGTCGGAAAGGAAGAATAGGGTAATGGCTATTGCCAACACGGAACCTAAGATAGGCGGTATCTTTTCAATAAATCGGGAAATAGGGGGATAGGCGTAATGAAACCAAAGCACGGAAACAATACCCCAAAAAATCATAAACAAGAGATTGGTTCTTCCATCTATGTTAAATGGCATGTAGGAATAGTCCCAAAACTTCATACCGAAGAAAACTTCAGTGAATACGGAGCAGAGATATTCAAATGCTCCACCAAAGAAGAATCCGGCAATGAAGATGGAAAGATTATTTTGCTTTTTGACCTTGCTAAGTACCAGCGTTAGGATAACCGCGCCTAAACCCCAGACAATACTGAATGGACCGAGCACCAAACTAGAACGCCGCATCAGGACGTGGGCTGTCAGAAAGACATAGACGGTTTCGATGATATCTCCTATAAAAGAGGTAATGAGAAGCATCCAAATCAGTTTATAAAAAGTGAATTCCTTCGGCAAAAAAATAATTCCTTGTTGTTGCAGGCGTCGATCGGAGGCGGCAATTCCTGCAGATGGAGAAGCTCCATGCTCTACAGAGTTTTTCTTCATTTTTCTGCTAAAAGACTTGGATATTGGCGGTAAATTCTATTCCAAATACCTCGGGAAATCCATTCTCCCAATCGCAGTTTTTCTATTGTGAGCCAAAAATTTCTTCCCGCTTTATGTAGTATTTTCTGGGAAGAAGATAGAGCAAAAACAATATCGGAAACAAGGGAAAGCAAGAGGAGAGCAGCAAGGAGGTGAACAAGAGAAAGTGGAAGCAAAGAGACCACAGAAAAAAAGAAGCGGGTGGAAGCTCTTTAGCAGGACATATCCCGGAATAGTAAGGAGTATAGAGTAAGCAGCAGAGATTTTTCAGATTTCCCTTTGGGAAAAATTTCCCAGCTGTTCTTATTTTGATAAAATTTATGTAGAAAAAAATAAAGATATGTTGTTTGTAAAAAAATACCATAAAGAAAGGTCATAAACAGTAATCCCGGAGTGCTGACCCTTTTTCCGGAGGATAGGAAAATCAAGAAAAATCATGATTAGTGCAGGTTGAACCAAGATTGGAAGATTTAAAATTCCAAAATTTCTGTAGCACTGTTCCTTTAGGCTTACAAAAAAATAGTGGCGGTAATCCAGGCCAAAAAGCCATAAAAGAAAAAATATAAGACCAGGTCAGTTCCTGAAAATAATGGCATACCCCTTACACTCCTTTTTGTTTATTACTTTTAAAAATTTTTTAAAAGATTACTTTTATACAGTTTAGATATTCCCCAGTTCATAAATTCTATCAAATAGACAATATGTAATGACCTCCACTTTGTAAAATTCGTGGATTTACCTGTATAATGTAGTTGCAAAACAACAGCAGGGATTACCGCATACAAAGGGAGGTCATCAAATGAATCATAACACAATTTACGTAGGAATGGACGTTCATAAGGAAAAATTTTTTTCACTTTGTGCTTACACTCTTGAAGCTGAAAAGGCTTCTTATCACCAAAGAACAGAAGCTGATTACAAGGAGGTTCTGAAATATTTGGAGTTCCTTAGAAGCATCTACGGAAATGATGCTAACTTCATATGCGGTTATGAGGCTGGTTGCCTCGGTTATACTTTGTATCACCAGTTATCAGCGAACAATGTAAACTGCGTTATTCTTGCCCCTACAACAATGCTTGAGCAGCGTAGTAAGAAGCGTATTAAAACAGACAAGCGCGATGCTGAAATCATTGCTAAATGTCTTGCTCAACACAACTATAGCTCTGTTCACATTCCTACAGCAAAAGATGAAGAAACAAAAGAATTCTTGCGCATGAGGGATGACCACAAGCTTGCTTTTAAAAAGATAAAGCAGCAGATACTTGCGTTCTGCTTACGACATAGCTATCGTTATAATGGAAAAAGTCACTGGACAGCAGCTCATCTCAAATGGCTTGGATCATTAACTCCTGAGGCTCTATACAAGGAAATCCTGGACGAATATCTGCTGACCTATCAGAATCTTTCCGATAAGCTTTGAAAGAATGAACAAGCGTATTGAGGAGCTTGCTTCACTAGAAGAGTACAGGGAAGCGGTTAAGAAGCTTTGCTGTTTCATCGGGGTGAGAACGCATACAGCACTTTCTGTTCTGGTTGAAGTTGGTGACTTCAAACGTTTTGCTTCTGCCAAGAACTTTGCTTCGTACCTCGGTCTTGTACCAGGGAGAATTCCAGTGGTGAGAATCAAACAAGGCTTGGCATCACGAAAGCGGGTAACAGGCATATACGATTACTGCTTACAGAAGCATCTCAATGCTATGCGAGGGGAAAGATTGGATTCAAATCGAAAGAATTGAAATCACGACAGTCCGGAAACACACCGGAAATCATAGCTTATGCAGATAAAGCAAACGAGCGTCTAAGACGCAGGTATTACAAGATGGTTCTTGGCAGTTGTAAGAAACACAACGTAGCCAAAACAGCAATAGCAAGAGAACTTGCCTGCTTTATGTGGGGCATGATGACAGATTGTATTGCCTGACACTATGGGTGCAACATCGTGCTGCTAATATCAAGGCTAGCCGCTAAAGCGGTGCTTTGCAGCCTTGACATCATCATCCCGCTGTTATGGTGGGTAATCAAGCAGATGTGAGATGGCTTATGCCACACACATCTGCAAAAAAAATAATAGTAACAACTGAAGACATCTTGAAAGGGCTCCGACCATTTCAAGGTTCGAGCTATCTACGATAATTCTATGTCGGCACAGAGTAATCTGCGATCCACGAAACTAGACGGTAGAGCTCACGGCGGACCATTGACCTGTAGGTAACCAATCCACGTATATCAGAGTGGCCAAGGCCGGGAACTGATACTCCGGAGCTCTTTCCAGATGTCTTCAGAAATAATTAAATAAAAAGTTTGTGGTGATTTTCTATGATTTACACTTGACAGGAGGTCATTACATATCAGAATAATATTCGTCAAGACATCGTAGTGTTACCTATTATAAGGATTTGGTTTAGTAGCTTTGGGATTCCGGTGTTTATTCGCTAGAACTTGAAAATAAGAAAGAATAGGCATACACTTTATCAGGACAAATTTTTCTGCAATATATTTTTGTCCTATAACTCAGATTAGTCCTATAGCTTGGTTTTTAGCCTTTAGGACGCAAAACAGAATGGATTTACACGGGAGAGGAGTTTTATTTGCGCAATTTCTTGAAAAAATATGCTTTGGTGCTTCTGATTGGCGGTGTTTTCGAAGCTGTGGCAATTAGCCTTTGGCTTACGAAGCATAATCTTTTTTATCTTTTCAACTTTAGTTATATCGGAATCTCCTTATCCTTAGGGAATTTTTTTCTGCTCGGAAGAAAATATCCCTATGCCCGTCGTGTGGTACAGCTTCTGGTTGGACTCTATATGCTCGTTTATTTAGGGCTTATCAACCGGGAAAAAATATGCAAATTGAGGGATTTTGGTACTACTTGCTCACCGGTGTTTTTCGAGGCGGCTACCATTCATTACGCGGTGGCAAAAATCTTCGGACCTCTGATTTTTCGGAAGAGGCTTCTGCGGTTATGCCTGTTGGACTGCCATGGTTTTGGATTTTCTGCCTTATAAAACAAGAGAGCTTCCCCGGAAAAAAATATCGGATGGATTCGTTATCTGACTTTTTGCTTTATCTTTCCTCTTTGTTTCCGCCCTGTTTCTGATGAAAGTGGGGAATCTGGAAAGGATTATGTTTTGGGCATTTCTCATCGGAAATCTCGTCTATTATCTTGTGGGAATAGCACTGGCCTTTCTTTTCAAGGATAATCGGGCTTTCTGCAAATACATCTGTCCGGTTACCGTATTTCTAAAGCCAATGAGTTATTTTTCTTTGGTACGAATTCGTTGTGATGAGACGAAATGTATTTCCTGCGGAAAATGCAAGAAGGTCTGTCCCATGGATGTGGAGATGACTGACAATTCCAGGAAGAGAAAAAAACGGGACGGACTGTATCCTATGCATGGAATGTGTAAAGGTCTGCCCAAAGGGCGCATTGTAATGGAAAGTATAAAGGTCTGCTCGAAAGGGGCGCTGTAAGGGAAAAAATATGAAGATTTTTATTGTAGAAGATGAAGAGAATATCGTAAGGCTGTTAAAAGATGAGCTTATGCAGTGGGGCTACACGGTAGAATCTGTAAAGGATTTTCAAAGAGTGAGCGATGAAGTGGAAGAGTGTAATCCGGAGCTGATTCTTATGGACATCAGCTTACCCTGTTATAACGGTTTTTTTACTGGACGGAGAGGATTCGTAAATTTTTCCCATGTACCTATCCTTTTTCTTTCTTCCCACAGCGAGTCCATGGACATGGTGCAGGCCATGCAATTCGGGGCGGATGACTATATTGTGAAGCCCATTGATTTATATGTGACAAGGGCGAAGATTCAGGCATTGCTTCGGAGAACCTACGAATATACTGCGGTGCAGGACAATCTTTCCTTTCAAGGCTTGCAGCTGGACTTGGCGAAGGCGGCTCTCCTGGGAGAAGGTTTTCGTATTGACTTAACAAAGACAGAACTGCTCATCTTGGAGTGCTTATTCTTAGCAAAGGGCGGAATTGCAAAAAGGGAGGAAATCATGAACCATTGCTGGCAGGGAGAGGATTTTCTGGATGACAACACCCTTTCCGTCAATATCACGAGGCTTCGAAAAAAGCTTTCTGCCGTAGGCTTACAGGATTTGATTCAAACGAAAAAAAGGAATTGGGTATTTTTTTAGCGTTAAAAAATGAATAATTGAGGAAAATTGTTGATCAAAAAGTCACTACTTAAAAATGTCGCTATCGAAAGAGAATCAATTGTAAAAAGGAGACAGCAAAACATTATGCAGATAAAAAACCGGATACCGGCGTATCTTCAAACAAAATCGGATTTATTAGGGTTTTTCCTGCTTTTGCTATCCCTTTTCGGAGGGATTTTTCTTTGGGCATTTGCCTTGGAATTATTTTTGTTTTAGGGGCGGAGCTGAGCGGCTTTTTGCTCTTTGTCTATCTTATCCTTAGCTACTTTTTCCTTTGTCCGGAAAGAAAGTTTGGAAAAAGCCTTGGAACGGCTGGAAATAGAGAAAAAGGAAGAAGAACGCAGGCGGATAGAGGAAAAAAAGGGAGCTTTCCGAATACTTTCTCCTCTGGGTGCATCAGATTAAAAACGCCGATTACCGTGTCAAAAGCTTCTTCTTCGAAAAAAACGGAAAGTGAACATAAAAAGAAGCTCGAGGAGCAAATGTTCTATATCGAAGAGTACAGCAACATGGCAATGAACTATTTGAAAATGCAGAACCGTTCCGCCGATATGGATATTCATCCGGTGGATTTGGAAGCCTGTTTAAAACGTTTGTTTAAAAAGTATGCTCCCATTTTTATTGAAAAACAACTATCTCTCCATTATGAGGGACTAAGTGCTGCGAGTGGCGGAGAAAAGGCGGAAGTAATCAGCGATGAAAAATGGCTTTCGATTCTCTTAGAGCAGCTTCTTTCCAATGCTCTAAAGTATACGAAAGAAGGCAGTATCAGCTTTTTCTTTTGACCGGGAAAACTCCTCTCTTCGGATACAGGATACGGGCATCGGCATTCCCTCTTCCGACTTAAAGAAAATCTTTGACCTGGGCTATTCCGGCTTTAATGGCAGGGCTACGGAGAAGTCCAGCGGACTGGGACTCTATATGGTGCAAAAAGATTGCCGGATTTTTTGCAGATTTCCGTATCTGTAGAATCTACCGTGGCGGTGGGAAGCTGCTTCACTTTGTGTTTTCCAAACTCCTCCAATCTTACAATTCTGTAAGCTTTATCCCTTATTTTGTCATCTTAAATAAAGGCAAAAATCGGCTATTCGTTTTTATACTTCTTCTTGTTCCAAGCCTTCCTGAAAAGAAAATAAAGTAAGGCAATGTGTAGAAGGGAGTTTAAAACGAATGTCCATTTTAGAATGTAAAAATATCAAGAAAGTCTATCAGACCAAGAATCTGACAACGGAAGCCCTTCGGGACGTGAATTTCTCCGTGGAAAAAGGGGGAATTTATCTCGATTATGGGGAGTCCGGCGCAGGAAAGACCACCCTCTTAAATATCCTTGCCACCCTGGACAGTCCCAGCTCCGGCGTTCTTTTATTAAACGGAAGGGACATGGGGAGTCTCAAGAAAGAAGAAGTTTCCGCCTTTCGAAGAAAGGAGCTGGGCTTTGTCTTTCAGGACTTTAATCTTTTGGATCAGTTTAATAACCGGGATAACATTTTCCTTCCCCTTGTTTTATCGGAAGAGAAAGAAAGCCTGATGCAGGAGCGTTTAGCGAAAATGCAGGGGATTCTGGGAATAGAGGAGCTCTTAGAGAAGTACCCCTATGAGGTGTCCGGCGGACAAAAACAGCGTATCGCCATTGCCAGAGCCATGATTACGAACCCCTCCCTCCTACTTGCGGATGAGCCTACAGGCGCGTTGGATTCCGCGTCTTCAGAGATGATTTTTACAGCTCTTTCATAAGATTCATGCAGAGGGACAGACTATTTTGATGGTAACCCATTCTCTTCGAGCCGCCTCCTACGCCGATAGAGTCTTATTTATCAAAGACGGCGTGGTTTTCCATGAGATTTATCGGGGAAATGAGGAGGGACAGCGTGATTTTATGGAGCGTATCTCCGAGGCACAGCTTGTACTGGGAAGACGGAAGGAGGTTTAGGCATGCGCTTTTTTATGGCAAGACGCTTCGCTCTGAAAAATCTCCGGGCGAATCGGCTTTTAGAAATACCCTTTGTACTTTCTTCCGGGATTATGGGAATGCTTTTCTTTATCATGGCTTCTTTACTGGAAAAATCATTACGTAGAAACCCGTCATAGGGACTTGCCTCTTTTTATCCAAGTCGGTACGATTCTTCTTTGCATTTTTTTACCTTTATTTTTTTATCCAATATGCAGTCAATTTCATGCTGAAGAAACGAAATAAGGAGTTTGCTCTTTATGGCATTTTTGGGCTTGGAGAAGAAGCATATCCGAAAGATTATTGCCATTGAATTTTTTTCTGCCTTTTTTTGCTTTTTATTCTGGTACTGAGCATTGTGGGAGGATATCTCTTTGGACAAATGGTCTTGCTCATGCTGAACTTCATCATGAAAGACGTGTCGGGGAGGCTGATGGACTTTCCCTTCAGCTTTACTGCCCTGTTCTATACTATGGTTTTTGCTCTTTGTCCTCTATCTTTTTCACCTTGCTTCGCAGCAGTTTTTCGGATTTCCTTTTCCACACCGATGGCGCTTTTTACAAAAAGGACATGAGGGAGAGGGTGAACCGAAGTCCAGAGTGCTTCTGTCTTTTATAGGCTTCCTGTTCCTCGGCATCGGCTACGGTATCGCGCTTTTCGATCCAAGGCTTACTGTCTTCCTTTACTTACTTTTTCCTTGCAGTACTGGCGGTGATTCTTGCGACTTATCTTTTGTATAGCTCCTTTTCCGTACTGCTTTTGAAAATGGAGAAAAGGCGCCCTTCTTACTACAAGCCGGAGAAGTTCTTAAGCATCAGCGGCCTTCTCTATCGTATCAAGGGAAATGCGGTGTCTCTTGCGAGTATTTCCATCTTGAGTACAGGGGTGATCTTGAGTCTTGCCACCACCATTTGTATGTATGCAAATATTCAGAATAAGGGAAACAGCTTATTTTCCAGAGAGTACAGTATGGAACTTTCCCCATTTTCCTATCCGAAAAAGGAAGGGGAAGACTTGAAGCGGTCTTTAAATCAAATGGTGCTGGAAAGCGTGAACGAGCCTTCCGAGGTAGAGGGTTTATATACCATGGCAACGCTTGCTACCGCGGGCTATGTAGAGGAAGGTCAAATCCTCCCTGTGCAAGGGCAAGAGAACATGGTGAATGCCAAAGATCCCAATTTGATTATCCTTTATGATTTAGCCGGCTACAATGCCCGTTTTCAGAAGCACATTTCTTTAGGGGAAAATGAAATCCTGCTTTGCAACAATAGAAATACGCCGAAGGGGCCGGGCAGTTTGAAAATCGGAGATCGGATGTTTCAGGTGAGTGAAATTCAGAATATCTTACCGGTGGACATGGTAGCTTTAGGAAGCTACGGCATTGTGGTGCGGGATCTTGCCACTATGGAATATATTGAGAAATGTTTACAGCCTAAGGAGCATCGCAGTGAATCCACCGGCATCGAATTTAGCACTCATTGGAATCTGAAAGGGATTTCCGGGGAGGCATATCAGCCGAAGTACACAGCTTTAAAGAAAGAGCTGAAGGCGTTCTCGGAAAAAAATTTCAAGGGAAACTATCGGTATTCGGTAGAAAATAAGGAAGAGTACCTGCAATCGCAATATGAAGTAAACGGCGGTTTTTTATTCTTAGGAGTGCTGATTGGCATCATTTTCCTGACAGGCACGGTATTAATCAGCTACTACAAGCAAATCAGTGAAGGCTATGAAGACAGAGAAAAAATGCAGATCATGAAGAAGCTGGGGCTTTCCGACCGTTTGATTCAGAAGACCGGGTCCTCTCAGATTCTATGGCTGTTCTTCGGCCCCTTAGCAGTGGCAACCCTACACTGCCTCGTAGCATCCAAGATTGTTTTCAGGCTGCTGGGACTTTTTCGGAGTGGGAAGCCTGACCCTTTATGCCGGCTGTTTGTCCGCGGTACTTCTTGTCTTCGCGCTGGTTTATCTTGTGATTTTCCGACTGACCAAGAAAGCCTATACGCGGATTGTGGAATAAGAACTATTCTTTACGGAGAGGGTGAATTGTGGAAAAAAACATACTATTTATGGAGGGAACGTTCGGATTGTGAAATGAGAAAAATCCTCTTAGAGTGCGTTTGGTTTTGGAACAGGGAAAGTGAGGAAGAAAGAGATGAAAATGATAGGGAAACTTTTGAAACTTGCAGGAATAATTGTTCTTGCGCTGCTAGCCTTTCTGTTTGTCTGTATTTTTGCTTTTATTTTTGGAAAAATTAAAGTTCGAGGAATTGCAGGCTCACCGCGAAATCAAAGAGGTTCAGGCGGAAATGAAGCCCCTCTCCGCAGAGTATATACCGGAGAATATTTCCATCCTTTCTATTGGGGAGGCTGCCCATGGCTGTAAAGAAATGCAGGAGCTGAAGCTGTCTGTTTTCAAGGGAATGGTGGAGAAACGGGGCTTTACGGCATTTGCTCTGGAAGCGGACTATGGGGAGTGTGCGGAAATTAACCGCTATATCCAAGGAGGAGAAGGAAGCGCCGAGGAAATGGTACAGAAGTTCGCCTTTCCCATTTACCATACCAAAGAAATGGCAGAGCTCATTTCCTGGATGCGGGAGTGGAATGAAAGTGCTACGGAAGAGAAGAAGGTCCGTTTCTACGGCTTTGATATGCAAGATCCTGAGGGAAGTTATGCTTTTTTAAAAAGAATACAGCCTGTCTCATAACTTGACGAGTGAAGAGGAGTTTTCAAAAAAATCTGGACTGCATAAAGGGTGAGAATTTTTAGTTTAAATGAAAAGAATGCCGGAGAAGTAATTGCCTTTTTGGACAGCTTAAAGGAAAAGGCGGAGAAGAGTCCGGAAGAAGCGGAGAAGGAGAAGAGAAACACAGCGAATGAGCAGGAGGGTACAGATAAACAAGCGTTTAAGGAGAATCAAGACTTTCTGATGGAGTTAAATACCGTCCGACAAGCCGCGGAAACTTGGCTTTCCAAAGAGAATTCCTCTGTCCTTCGGGACCGGGATATGGAAGAAAAATGTAAAAGAAAAATCCTGGAAATAGAGCAAAAAAATCGGTTCCGGAAAGCTCGTAGTTTCTGCTCATGACGGACACATTCAGAAGGAAAAATCCAATTTATAACAGCATGGGTGTGCTTTTGACCAAGGACTTCGGGGAAGCCTACTATGCCATCGGAACGGATGTCTGGAAGGTAACAGACAATATCAAGGTGCTTGGAGAAGCGAAGAGAACAGTGCAGAGCTTTTGTTTCCGTAGACCCTTTGGCGGCACAGGCAAGATTTGCGAAGGGAAAGCAATATGCCTTGTATTTTTCAAGCATTACAGACGAGAAAAGTAAAGTCTATCAGCTGATTCATACGCCGATGGAAATGTTGCAACTGGGAGAGGGCTACTCTTTCCTTCTGCGATTTTTGCCGAATTCTTATCGGGTGAAGGGGGCTCCCGTTCAGCGCTACGACAGCATGATTTATCTTTATGAAGGGAATCCGATAGAGCTTTTGGAGGAGAAATAGCTGCCGGCGAGGCGGAGTATTTCTTGTATAATAAAAGCAAGGCGAAGGCATCCTGCTAAGTAAAAATGCAATATCGTAATATGCAAAAGTATGTTATTGCATAATACGATATTGCATTTTGTTCCATTGGAATGGATTATTCTAACTTAAAAACCACTCTATAGTTTTGATTTTTTTACTTACATAGCACTAAATTTATTATAGAAATGAATGCTAATCATTGCAAAATGCATTCATTTTTGGTATATTTCATATATACATGAATGTAGATAGGAGGTGGAAACAATGGCAACAATTACAGTACGAATTAATGACGAAGATAAAAAAGTATTAGACCAAGTAGTAGAAGATATGGGCTTGAATTATTCCACATTTTACAGTATTTATACGAAGAAAGTTTTACGAGAAAGACGAATCCCTTTTGAAGTATCTGCCAGTGTGGATCCATTCTATTCGGACAGCAATATTCGTTCGCTGAAAAAATCTATAAAGGAATTGCGTGAGGGTAAAGGCAAGGTACATGAACTTATTGAGGTAGACGATGAGTGAAAAAATATGGTCTGATGATGCATGGGAAGATTATTTATTGTGGCAAAATACCGACAAGAAAATTGTTAAAAGAATCAACCAGCTTATTAAGGATATCGAGAGAAACGGATGCTCTGATGGAATTGGAAAGCCCGAAGCTCTAACCGGTGATTTAAGCGGAGAATTTAGTCGAAGAATTGATGATAAAAATCGACTGGTCTACCATATGGAAGATAAACGTATTTTTATCGTGCAATGTAAAGGGCATTATCAGGATCATTAAGCAAATGGTGCAGTTTCTCTGCACCATTTTATGCCCTTTTCTAAAGCGTTATAACAGATTTATATGATATTATCCTTGCAAGTGAGGTTTATATAGACAAACAATAGGAGAAATCATGAAACAATCTTTAGAAGAAAAACAGTCACTAGCGATGGAAGTCTTAGCGGCAGGTAAGAACTGCGGACAGCTGGTGCTGCTTGCCTATCAAGAGGAATTAAATCTGCCCGAGGAGCTTCTGCTTTCTCTCTCCGCAGGGCTTATTGAAGGATTGGGAACATTAGAAGGAACCTGCGGCGCACTCATTGGAGCTAATTTGGTTTTAGCTATGAAAAATAAGGGAAATCCAATGGTTCAGGTGGAGGCCGCCCATCTTTTTCAGGATTTTGTTGAGCGATGTGGAGCCAGCATTTGCAAAGACTTAAGAGGGATAGGCAAAGAAAAGCCTCTTTGCAGCTGCGAAGATTGCATCAAAGAGGCGATTGCTTTACTGTATTAAGTTTTAGGGGAGTTTATTAAAACTGATCCACAATTTCCACGCTATCCGGTAAAAGCTCCGGATTCACAATGGAGTTTCCGGATAGCTTTACTTTTTTCAGATTGGGTAAATTCCGTAATGCGCTGATGTCGGTAATATAGTTATCGGAAATGTCCAGCTCTTCCAGAGCGCTGAGTCCCTCTAAACAATCCAGATTTTTCTAACTTATTTCCACGAAGTCCAAGCCTTTTTAACGCTTTAAAATGGGAAAGAAAGGCTTTGGCATTGGCCGTGAAATTATCGGAATCATCATCCAGGTTTTTGATTTCGGCCTGGGTGAGAATCAAGGTCTCCGTAGTGTTGTTATCTTCCATATTACTAAGGGATAGGGGAATCTGAGGCGTGTGAGCTGAATCAATGACATTTTCATCAAAAATCAGCTCCTTTACTTTGATACCGGAGAATAGCCCGCGATAGTCTCTCGAAGTATCTAAAGGATCTCCCAGAATACTTAGTTTTTCAAGCTTTGGTAAGTCTTTTAAAACATTTTCCCAGTCGTTAGAAATATAATCCAGGGAACCGGAAATTATCAGGGTGCTTAAAGAGTTCATTCCACGAAGGGGTTCGGCGCTGATCTCGTCACCGTCCAGAAAACAGTAGAGACTCTTAATCGAGGGCATATGGGAAAAATGACCGAGATACCTGGAGTTACAAAGAACTTCTTCCAAGGCGGTTAAATTCTGCAAATCCGGCAGGGAAAAGTCGTAAAGGAGAACGCCCAGGTGCAGGCTTTGTAAAGCACTGAGACCGGCAATGGCCTTTCCGTCCGTTAATTCATAACAGCTATCAATGGAAAGCGTGTTTAATGAGGGGTGGTTGGCTAAACCGTCTAAAGAGAGTATCGGTACGCTCTCGAGTTCAAGAGACTTTAACTTAGGCATATTTTGGGTAAAGTTTAAATCCTTTACGGACATTACATGGGATAAGCTGAGATTCTCTATCTGGGGCATGCCGGAGAGGACGGAGATATTTTTCCAAGGGGGTATCGGAGGGACCCGACAGACTCAGAGTTTTACAATTGCTTAAAGTGGCTAAAGGAGCTAAATCCGCAGAGGTAGTAAGGGTTAAATTCTCCAACTTAGGAAAATGCCTTAAGAAAAGCAGCCCCCCTTCATAGTCAGAATCCACTCTGATGGAAAGGCTTTTCAGGGAAGAAAAGGGGGTGAAAATATCCGTGATATCTTTTGTTTCGTCAGAGGAAATGCTGTAGGGAACAACGTCATCACGGAGGTAAATACCGCTAAGACCGAGTATCTGTTCCGGATTTGCCAAGCTTAGCAAAAAGCTCTCGGAAGCTTTCCGAATTGTTTCCTATAGCAGAAAAGTATTTTAACTCTTTTAGATTTTTTTAAATCCTGATTGTCGCTACTGTCACTATCGAAGTCCAGGCCTTGCCCCAGTGCCAGATTCTCCAAACCGGTGAAGGGCTGAATCTCCTGCCGGGGAATACTTTTCGTAGCAGGAAAATAAAGAGTCTTTTCATCCACGGGATTTCCCTCTTCATCCAGCTTCTCCGCATAAGAAAAACACCAGTTTTCTTCATCTATATCTTTTGAGATGGACAGGAATTTTAAGGAATTATAGTCTTCCCTTGTGATTTGAGAAAGATTCTTGGAAAAATGCCTTCTCCACAAAGGAAATCACTACCGGATCCTGCACCGTGCTACGATATTGGTCGGTGGGAAGCTCTATTCCGCTAGGAGAAAAGACTGTTTTTAGTAAAATAAACAGAAGGATTGACATCACCACTACTACAGAGCCCACTGCACAGCTTTGCAAAAGATATTTGCCTCGTACATTGTTTGGAACAGTTCTTTCCTTGTTATAATTCACATTTTTTTATGGTGATATTTTTGGGTAATATCCGGCTTATGAGGCTCTAAATAGACCTTGGTATTACAGAATTTACACTGCACAAAGCCTTCCTTCATTCCTTCAGGAACGGATAATTGACCATTGCAGTTAGGACATTGGATTTTGGTAATTTTCATGGATTTTCCTCTTGCTATTATTAACTTATATTTTTGTAAAATGAATATTATTTTTATAAACAAATTAAGTTTACATAATGACTAAGTGATAAGCAAGAGGAGAATAGGAGGAAATCAAATGAGAAGTGTTTTTGGGAAATCGTAAGGCGGTATTTGAAGCGGGAGGACGGAAGCTTTGTATTACGGAAGAAGGAATTTCAGTGGAAGGGAAGAAGCCCTTTACTCTTTCTTTTTCCGAGGTGGGAGCCATTCTTCCCATGCGATATTGTAACTCCAATATGCTCTATTCTCTGATTTTTAGGGATCTTCAGGGGAAAAATATCAGTCTACCAGATTTAGAGACAGATACCAAGGCAAATGGTAGAGGGCATAATATCGCGGAAACCAAGACGCTCTTACTTGCATTTGCAAGAAATAAGCTGGGGGCTGAATTTCCCAATAGCATCGATAGCCTGGATATTCCCATCGGCTTTAATTTAAAGGAAAAGGAGATTCGCCTTTCCGGAGGAACTATTACCGGAGCAAAGCATAGTATTCCTTTAACTGCGATTAGACGAGTGAAAATGGTGACCAACGGCACCATTTCCAACTTAGGCATTTATACCAAGGAAAAGGGTGGCTTCTTTGATTTTCCGGATATGAGCATTCCTGCAAATGAATTGACCCTTCCTATCCTGGAGGCGGCCATGACCAGAAATACCGGAGCAGGCATTGACTTTAGTAGGGGAGACGGATTCGCACAAAAAACTTCCGAGTTTATGATTATTCGTTTCTTAAGTGCCGATTTTTTCATTAATGAAGATGGAAGTTTCTCCGCTGAATGGCAAGAGAGGGTCTGTGACAGAATTTCTGCCTATGGATATGAGGAGGAAAGCTTGTTGGAGCAGGCTATATTGCTTTAGTAAGATATATTATTTTGGGAAATGTTCATAGCTATAGCCTGCATACAAAGATAGCATTACGAGAGTGGTATTACACCACTTATCAGTAGGAAAATGTTTCCTCCACTTCCTGATAGGGATAAGTCCTGCGGAGTGCCTGATAACAGGGGCAGTCTTCCTCATGGTCGTTAATGACACCACAGGCTTGTAAAAAAGAATAGACGATGACGGGGCCGGTATATTGAAAGCCCCGTTTTTTTAAATCTTTACTGATTGCTTCGGAAAGAGCATTTTTCGCCGGCATTGCTCCCTTTTCATGCCCCTGATAACAAAGACTTTTTCCGCCGGAAAAGCTCCAAAGATAAGCATCAAAGCTTCCCTCTTCTTTTTTTAGGGCTAAAAATGCCTTGGCGTTTTGAATCATGGCTCTGATTTTTCGCTCCGACTTAATCATATTTTCCGTATGCATGATTCTTTCAATATCTTCTTCCGTGAATGCTGCGAGCTTTTCCGGGGAAAAGTTTGCAAAACAGCTTCGAAGAGTTTCTCTTTTTCGAAGAATCAAGGCCCAGCTAAGACCGGCCTGCATGGATTCTAAAAGCAAATATTCAAAGAGCTTTTGAACATCATGGGTGGGTACGCCCCACTCCTTATCGTGATAAGAAATCATTTCCGCACTGCTGTTTTTCCATTGACAAGCCATAACGCCTCCTTTTTGAAAGGATTATAACAGATTCTATTTAGAGTTGATAATAAATAAGAGGAGTAGTATAATGTACTACACATTAAGTTTGTACATACTTTGCCTATAAAGTACAGCAAATAATTTTTTTGAAATAGAGGTAAAATCATGGCATTTTCAATTCGAATGAATGAGGAGGAAAAAAAGCACTTGCAGAAAGCTATGCAAAAGCTTCATGCGATATCTTTAGGAGAGGCCTTTAAAAAGGGCTTTTGTTTGAACGCATTGAAGAGGAATATGATATTAGTCTTGCCAATGAAGCCTATCAGGAATATAAGAATACCGGCTGTAAGTCCAGACCGATTGAGGAACTTTGGAAGGAATTGGATCTATGAGCTACCATGTAGAAACAACTGCTCGGTTTGATAAGGAGTTCAAAAAGCTGGACAAATACACGCAGCAGATCATCAAATCTTGGATTGGGAAAAATTTGCAAAATTGTGAAAATCCTAAGGCACATGGAAAAGGGCTTACTGCCAACAAAAGTGGACAATGGCGGTATAGAATCGGAGATTATCGTTTACTTTGTCTTATACAAGATCAAGAGCTGATTATCCTTGCATTGACTGTCGGGCACAGAAGAGATATCTACAGTACTTAGGGGAACATTTATTTTGATTTTTTAAAGCTCCTTAAACTTGCCTTTTCCGCCTCTTTCTTTGTAAACCCTTCATTCATCAGGGCATCTATTAAATCTTCTTTGGAGGTCACTCCGTCCTCCATGTATTCTTTTGCAACAATCTCTGCTTGTTCTATCCAGTTCGCGTTAATGTGGCTCACGGCAAAATTCGCTTCCTCTTCCGTGAAGTGGTCGAAGAGCAATTGTGCTTTTAGTTTTTCTTTGGAAAACCCGATTTTATGCTTACAATATTCTTTGGCTTTCTTCCGTGCCTCTTGATTCCAATCTATACTCAGATACTCTAGGGCGAACTTTGCATCTTCAGAATCGATATTCTCTACAGAAAGCATTTGCAATAATTCTGTTTGGGATAAGTGCATAGTATCAAGATAGCCTTTTGCAGTTTGGATAGCCTGTACTTGATTTTCGTTTAGGCTTTCCAATGGGGGCTTGGTAGTTTCTTCGTTTGATGATTCCTTATCTGTCGAGACACTATTCTTACTCCTTTCTTTGGAATCCGCAGAGCTATTCTCCGGGTTAATTTTTTTGGAATCTACCGAACTGTTCTCTATGCTTTCTGAAGAGAGCTTCGAAGAACTCTCTATAGCATTCCCTTCTTGATTTTGTTTTGTACAGGACATCATAAAGAAGAGAAAGAAAATGGCAGTAAGCCGGGTCAAGTATCTGGAAGCATGACTCATTTTTGTAACTCCTTTCGTGGGAGAGAATGGAGAGATTTCTTCATTTTCATAAAAACAAGCTATAATAATTACGGTATAATGTTCTTATAGTAATCTTTACTTTCTTATTAGGCAAGAACAAGTGTGGATGTAAAAAAGAGTTTTGAGAGAAATGGAGAAAAAATGGAAGAATTTAAAAAAATGAGGCGGTTTAAGCAGGAAATTTCTAAAGAAGAGTGTATTCAAGTTTTACGGGAAGCCCCCAGAGGGGTAATGGCTTTTCATGGGGAAAATGATTATCCCTACGCTATTCCCCTGAACCAGTTTTTATGATGAGGAAGATGGAAAACTCTATTTTCACGGTGCGAAAAGAGGGATTGAAATTGGATCTGCTTGCTAAAAACAATAAGGTTTGCTTTACCATCATGGACTCAGGATTCAAAAAAGAAGGAGAATGGCCTTGGTATATTCGTTCCGTACTTTGCCTTGGAAGGGTGGAAGTTGTAGAGAATCAGGAGAAGGTGATAGAACAATGCAGGAAGCTGGCGGAAAAAAATTCTATCCGACGAAGGAGTCTATCGAGAGAAATAGAAAAGGCCGGTGCAAGAGTCAATATGCTTTTGCATGACGATTGACAGAATGACCGGAAAGCTGGTGAAGGAATCTTAAGTCGGGTTTGTATTTTATGAAAGGAGGAGAAGATGAGTCGAAAGGAAGAAATTCAAAATGCCTATCAATCCGTTGGCAATCATACCGGCTTTTATGACGGAATGATGACCTATGGAAATTTTGCAGGAAAGCTTCTATGCCGTTTGGTATGGAACATGGATAAGGAGAAAAATCTTTATTATCGGAATAAGGTCTTATCCTCCATTCCTAAGAACTTTTCCGGAAGGCTTTTGGAAATTCCTGTGGGTACGGGAATCATGACTCTTCCCTTATATAAGGGGCTTCCTAATGCAGAGATTGTCTGTATGGACTATGCGCCGGAAATGATGGAGCCGGCAAAGGATAGGGCGGCTTTTACTGGGTATAGAGAATATTCATTTTCAACAGGGAGATGTGGGAGATCTTCCTTTTCAAACGGAAAGCTTTGATATCGTTTTATCCATGAATGGTTTCCATGTTTTTCCGGACAAGGAAGCGGCTTATCAGGAGGTGTTCCGCGTATTAAAACCGGGAGGGATTTTCTGCGGTTGTTTTTTTATGTGGAAGGGGGCGTTAAGAGAGCGGATTGGTTTGCAAAAGCATATCTATGTGCCGAAAGGACTATTTACACCGCCCTTTGAAACGGAAGAGAGCTTAAGAAAGCGGCTTATGGAAAGCTACAAAGAGGTTTCCGTGGAGAGGGTGGAAACGGTGGCTTGCTTTTCCTGTGTAAAAAAATAATCTCCTTATTGTGACCTTTCCTTTCTATTCTCCGTCTTGATGGGAGAAGGGAGCTAAGGCAAGGCGGAAATTTTGTCTACAGAAGATGTGGATTTTGGCGTATAATGGGGGGGATAAAAATATTTTGTCCTATCGCAGACAGCGTATAGGAAAAGTCGGGAAAAATTAAGTTTGTCTCAAAGCATGTCTCAAAGAATGGAGCATAGCAGAAAGAATTCCTGATTGTTAGAGTAGAAATAGGGGAAACTATGCTTGTTACAAAAAAGCTAAGCAACAATAATACATGGATTAATATTAACTCGGATGAAATCACCAAGCATTCCAAAGTCTATGAGGAATATGATATTGACCCGAAAACTTTGGAGTATGCTTTGGATGAAAATGAGCATGCCCACATGGACTATGATCGGGAGGACGGAACTGTTACCTTCATTTACAGTGTCTTGGATCTGGAAAAGGATAAGGAATATTATGAGACGGTTCCTCTGACTTTTTATTGTGCAAAAAAATCGACTGGTGACCATCAGCAATGAAGACAATGTATATATCATTCAGAAGATGTGTGATTATGTGGATGGAAAAGAGAATCTTTCGATTTATACCTTACTCTTTGCAAGCTTGGAAATGATTTCCAATGCCTATTATCCTATTATTGAGCGTTTGGATAAGCAGAAGGATGAGATTAACCATTTGCTTCGGCAGAAAACCACGAAGAAAAAAATCTTTATGCTCTTTCCGACTTGGAGGTGGGCATGATTTATTTACGATCCGCCGCTACGCAAAATCGTCTTTTGCTGGAGCATATCCAGGCTCATGCCATTTATCGTAGCTTTAATGAAGAGGAGTCTGCGCAGTTTGATGATGCCATGGTGGAGGCCAGACAGCTGGTGTCCATGACGGACTTACTTTCCAGCGTTGCCCGCCAACTGTTGGATTCCTACAACAATGTTTTAAATAATGACTTAAATAACAACCTGAGTACTTTAACTATTTTTGAGATTTTACTCAGTGTTCTTGCGGTTATCACCGGATTCTTCGGCATGAATGTGCCTCTGCCTTTTATGAATGAACAAAGAGCGTGGATTATGATTTGTGCTGTCAGTGCACTGCTATGGGTGATTTTAACCTGGGTAATGCGCTGGATTATAAGACGCAGATAAATGAATGGATAGAAAGTAAGGAATAAAACGTATTTGAAGCCGAGATTGGGAAATGAAGCATTTGGAATATAGCTTTAGGAACGTAAAATCATAGATAAGGATTCAGAAGGATGGAAGACCAAAAGATTATTACCCTGTATTTTCAAAGGGCGGAGACTGCGATTTCAGAAACCAAAAAAATAAATACAGCCGCTTACTCCTTTCTATTTCCTATGGTATTTTTAAAAATTATGGCGGATGCGGAGGAGTGTGAGAATGATACTTATTTAAAGACCTGGAACGCCATTCCACCGAAACAGCCGGAAAATCTGCCGGCTTTTTTTATCGAAGATCGTTCGGAATCTTTCTTTGGATCGATATGACAGTTTACACGCGGAAAAGCGTGGGGGAGGAGAAGTTCCGGTGGTGCTGGAAGAGCTGTCGGAAGTTCTTCCGGATAAGGGATCGATACCCGGAGAAGAAAATGAGCTGTCGGAACTTATGGACTCTTTTTTTGCATACATTGAAGCCGGAGAGCAGAAATATTTTTTTATGAGAAGATATTGGTTTATGGATTCCGTATCCGAGATTGCGGAGGAATCAGGCTTTTGGTCTTAGTAAGGTGAAAATGAGTTTAAGCCGTACAAGGGAGCAGCTTAAGCTTTTCTTAGAGCAGGAGGGATATCGTTTATGAAAGAGGACAGCAAGCGACTGCTTCGGGGAATGACAGAGGTCAGTGACCAATATATTTTTGGAAGCGGAGGCATTTTACCAAAAGAAGGATGAACAGGACCCGGTAAGAGAAAGGCAAGAAGATAGCGTAGAAAAAGAAAGCATAGAAAAAAAGAAAAAAAGATTATCAAAAATACAGGAAGCTAAGAAGAGGAAATCTATTACCATTCCTCGGGTTTTTAGGATTTACTGCTTCCATAGCCGCTGCCTGCTTTGTTTGTTATATCGGAGTATTCATGTTTTTTTCGCTCCCCAGAGCAGCCAAAACCGAGTTCCGTAATGCTGGAGGGAGCGCAAGGGGAGGACTCCGGTGGAACACAGGATAAAGCGGAAGAATTTGCCGCGGAGAATGGAGAACTGAAAGGGAACTCTGCCGGGATTACGGCTAAGGGACGGAGCGTAGAAGAAGTTGAATCAATGCAGCAGGCTACAGAGCTTACCGGTTTTACCATGAGTATTCCGGAGGTAAAAGCTCCCTATACCGAAAAAACCATCAGCGTAATCGGAGAGGATATGATTGAAGTGGCTTATTCTAAGGAAGTGCCCTTTGCAGTAGGATACTCCATTCGAAAAGCAAGAGCTGAAGGGGATATCAGCGGAGATTATACGGAGTATCCGGATATCCGGGAAGTGGATTTCGAAGGAAGGAAAGTCAAGTTAAAGGGTGAAGCCGGAACATGCTCTTTAGCATTATGGGAAGAAAATGGCTTCAGCTATGCGGTAAAAGCACAGGAGAAGCCTATGACGGAAGAGGAGATTTTGGAAATTGTAAAGGCGGTGGAGTAAGAGATTCGTTAAGGTAATGGAGGAGCGTAAAAAATCGGACGGCGAATTTTCACCGTCCGATTTTTTATGAAATATTGTAGAAGCTAAACGTTTCTTAAAGCAATATCATCCTTGAGGCTATATTGCTTTTGATACTTTGGCACTATCATTAGCCCCAGAAGTAATGTCCGGTAATTAAAGAATAAATGCCCATAACTGCTACAACAGCACAAGCTATAATTTGCAATGGACGAATGCGTACGCTTGTTCCGTTTTCATGAGCTTGTTTAATCATAAGAATCTGCCCTACGCACATTACCAAGCAGACAAGAGTAACGATAATAGTCATGGTTTGCTGGTTCATTTTTACTTCCCCTAAAAAAATTAAAGTGATTTGTTTATTCCCTTAAAAAAAGAAAAATATTAATTTTAATCCTTAAGAATTGTAAGCAGAATACTAATGTCTGTCAAGAGAAATCTTAATCTTTTACGGAAGCTAATTGACTTCTTAGATGATGAATTTATAATAGTTTTGCATGTATAGGATAGAGAGTTTTTTCCTATCCCGTAAGTGAGATTATGGAGAAGAAGTAAACGTTACTGTTTATCAATATTTGTAGCAGCTTTCAGGAGGAAAACAAGATGAATCAGACTATTATGATTGTAGCCGGTGTGGTAGTTGTGTGGGCAGTTTTATTTGTTGTTATGATGAGCTTTCAAAAAAAGCGTAAGGCAGGGGAACAGCAATTTAATGCGGATAATGCGTATAAGGCACTCTTACATTTGTACTGCGATCATGTTGCTATTGACGGAAACAGCCTTTCCGCATTTTCCCATACGCAGGGAGAATATATGCAGACTATCGTAGCCTTGGAGCCGGGACAGCACAGATTGGAAGGTATTTTCCGCTCTACAGAGGCAGGTGTTACAGGCAATAAGAATTTGGTCAGTGAAAAGCTTAGTATTGATATCGATTTGGAAGCAGGGCATGTTTATTCTGCAGCTATGTATTTTTATTCCTCAGAAGATAGAAACGAGTATTATAAGGGACAGACCGGAAAGGCTATTGCAGAAGTGCCTCTTTCTATTGTTAAGGGCAGCGACCAGGTTAAGGCCTATGTCATTGTGTATGAAGAGCAATAAAAGTAGCTAGAGAAAGTGGGGGCTTCATGTGGAAAATAAAGTCTAATACTTATTTAGATGAAAATGGATCCTGCCACTGGCAAATTAGGTACTATTCGCCCAATCCGATTTTTTCTTTCTTTGGTCTTCTTTTCTTACTGGGAATATTTTTTCTGGTTTATAGGCAATTAGGCTTAGATAAGAGTGTATGGCTTCTGTATGGGCTGCTCACTATGTATTCCGCCTTTTGCGTATGGGATATCTACAAATTTTTCTTTCTTACTTATATTGTGGAAGCAATTCTGTATGAGGAGGAGATTGTACTTCTTTACAACAAGGGGGAAAGTCGGAGGATTCCTTATACGGAAATAGGATTTGTGGATTTTCAACTCCATGAGGGTGTGGGCAGTAAAATACGTTTTTCGCCCCACTTTAGTCTTTACAAGAAGAACAGTACATCTAAGATTCTGGATTCCGTGCTGTATAAAAATGATTATTTGCTTTTTACAGGAGAAGTAGAGCTTCTGGAGGACTATCTTAGGATTAAAGAAATTCTGGCGGAAAAGGGAAAACATTGTGTGGAACCCAGGGAAACCGAAGAGTGCTTTCGAAGAGGAAGGCTTAGCAGGCAAGCTAGAAGAGATATTGGATAGGGATAGAATCGTACGATTTTCATTGCGGAAATCGTACGATTCTTTTATACTAAGGAAAAAGGAGGGACAACTATGTCTATTACTGCAACGGAGTTAAAGTTGAACTTAAGTAAGTACTTATTACTGGCGGAGAAAGAAGATATTTGCATCACAAAAAATGGTAGACCGATTGCTAAGTTGGTTTCACCGTATCAAGACAAATTAAAACTTGTAGACGAGTTATTTTCCAGTGTACCTTCTGACTTAAATTTAGAAGAAGCTCGCGAGGAGAGAATGAATCAGATATGAAAATATTATTAGATACTTGTATTGTGATAGATTTTTTGCAGGGGAGGGAGCCCTTTGCAGAGGATGCCTATCAAATTTTTCGCCTTTTAGCAATGGAGATATTCTCTGCTTATATAACTGCAAAGTCAACAACAGATATTTACTACTTAACAAGACGCTGCACACATAGTGACAAAGAAGCGAAGGACAAGTTGAATCGTTTATTGGGAGTTTTAAAAGTGGCAGATACTTTGTCTGAGGATATTTTCAATGCCTTGATTTCTGAGGCAAAGGATTTTGAAGATGCGGTAATGATGGAGACGGCTCTTCGAATAAAGGCAGATGGTATCGTGACCAGAAATACAAAAGACTATAAGAACTCTTCCGTTAAAGTGTACACACCGAAAGAGTTTATAAAGTATTGTGAGAAAAAGTCTTTAAAGAACTTAGAAATAAAAAAAGAATACTTTTAGTTCTATTTTAGGAGCCCAAGAGGCTTCTTTTTTTATGCCTAAAGAATAGTAAGTGAAATAATGAGGATATTTTTGTATTGTAGACGCAATAAAAAAATCTAAAAACGGATAAATATGCAATGAAATGCAACTTCATACATTTTGCACATTTCATACACAAGTTAAACATAAGTTTCTGCGATAGTAGGGTGTGTAAAGAGTAACCCAATCACAGAAAAGAGGACAGTATGAAAAAGAATAAAAATAAAATGAGTATATGGCTGGCGGCAATGGCAATGAGTATGGCCATCGTAGGATGCTCCAATGCAAAGACTGCTACAACAGCGGTAGCAACTACGGCCCAGAGCACAGAGACGGTGACAACGAACACTTCCACAAAAAAACAACGGCAAGTTATTCTGAGGAAGACTTAAATACTTCTTATTCCGACTCCGATACCAAGATTGAGTTGAGTAGTGGAAATGCCAAGATTACCGGCGAGGGCGCAAGCTATACGGATGGCAATATTGTCATTACTAAGGCCGGAACCTATGTCTTTAGCGGAGAGCTTAACGGACAGATCATTACAGAGGTGGGCGACGAAGACCTGGTACACATCGTTTTTCAACGGCGTAAACATCACCAATACGACTTCTTCCGTCATTAACGCAGCTACAGGATGTAAGATAGTGTTGACCTTAGTGGACGGCACTACCAACACCATCACTGACGGCACAACATATAATTACGCGGAGGGAGAGGATGAGCCGGATGCAACCCTCTTTGTAAAGCAGGATTTGACCATTAACGGAAACGGAACTTTGAATATCAGCTCCAACTATGCAACAGCCCTTAAGGCAAAGGACAATCTCATTATCTTAGGCGGAAAGATTAACATTGAATCTGTAGGAAAGGCTATTAAGGGAACCGACTCCGTAAGTATTGAAAATGCAGAAATCACCATCAATGTAGAGGATGATGGTATTACTACAGATGGAGCCTTGGTCATCAACAGCGGAACCATCAAGATGGAGAAGGTCTGGAGGCTGTTACCATTGATATTAACGGCGGAACCATTGACATTGTGGCGAGCGATGACGGTATCAATGCCCGTGGCTTGATTGATGACAGCGCTACAGATGAGGAAAAAGAAGCTTACGGAGAGGAAAATCAGGCGGATACCTATTTCCGTATTACAGGCGGTACGGTCAATGTGACAGCCGGCGGAGACGCTATCGATTCTAACGGACAGGTTTATATCGAAGGCGGTAGCTTAACAGCTTCCGGACCTGCTTCCGGACCGGATGTAGCCTTAGACTATAACGGAAAGGCAACGATTACCGGCGGAACATTTGTCAGCACCGGTGTGCAGGAAATGTTTGAATCCTTTGACAGCAGTTCCACACAGAACTTTATCAATGTGTTCTATTCTAGCACGGTAAGTGGCGGAACAGAGGTGAAGGTAACGGACAAGAGTGGAAATGTAGTGCTTAGCTACACACCGATCAATGACTTTACGGCAGTGATTCTTTCCTCTGACAAGCTTGTGACAGGAGAGACCTATACCGTAAGTGCGGGAAGCAATAGCGAAGAAATCACGATTTCTGCCGGAGAGAATACCATAGGTGAACAAAGTGGCGGTATGGGTTTTGGCGGTGGAAACGGTACGCCTCCAAGCGGAGCTCCTGGGGAAAATGGCGGTACTCCACCCTAGCGGAAACGGCTCTATGGGACAGCCACCGGAGAAGCCTACAGATGCCAATGGGAATGAGCTGGCTATGCCGGAGCCACCAAGCGGTCAGGGAAGCAATAGTGAAAGTAATTAATATCATTTCGGAAAGTTTTTGAAGAAATAGCTATCAGAAGATGGAAAACAGGGAAGGCTTAGGATCTTCCCTGTTTTTTATATGAAAAAATATTTTACCCAAATGTCTCCCAATCATCTGAATTCCTACCTTATCCCCATCTAATCTTTATCTAATTCCCATCTAATTCATAATTAAAACCTATAAAAAAACATATTCAATATTCATATAAACACAATGTATTCATCATAAAATTTAATTAGCAAATCTATGGTATATTTTGACATTTTTCTTTTAAGATAAGGAGGCGATTATATACATTTTATACAATAAGTTGAAACATCAAAGGAGATGACATGAAAAAAAGAAAAAAACGATTACTGGCAAGTACTATGCTTTTGTACTTTGGCTTTACAGAGTGTGGCTTTTGCTACAGGAAATAGGGAGACAGCTTCTATAGTTACTCTAGAGAGCACGGCGACCAATGGTAGTGTTCCGGGGAAAATAGGGGTAGTATCACTCGTGTTTTTTTGGAAATGATGTAAACCAGGATAGTAGCACTCTTCCTGCAGAAGGAGGAAAGCTAAAAAAATCGGCCTAATGCTGGGCATCAACAATCGTCCTGATGGATATGAAACGCTTCGGGCCAAGGCGGAATTTAAAAACAAGTTATGGACTGGTTTCGGAAAAAAACTTCTGCCTCTTGAAGAGGAAGATTTATCTTTAAAGAAGGGAAAGAGAAGTTTTTTTCTGTAAGTATTCCGGAAAATGAGGAAAACAGCGAAAGAACGATAACTCTCTACTTTAACTGTTGGGGAGATGAAGAAAAAAATTCCAAGACGCTCCGATTCTTACAATTACTCAAGAGCCGGGAACAAAAAGAACTTGCAAAGGCGGAAATCACTAAGCTTAGTGCCAATAAAACGGAACTGGCTAAGGGAGGAGAAATTTTACTGCATGTTAAGGGAAAAACCTTACAGAGGACAATCTTTTTGGAAAGGTATATCGGGAAGAAAAGGGGAGTATCTTGAAGATGAAGGTTTAAGTGAAAGCTTAAAAGGCGGTTGGGAAGGACTGGAAAACAATAGAACCAAGTCTTTGTTCCTTCCGGATGCAGAGGGAGGCATTCAGAAATATAAAGTTCAAGTAGGAACAACGGATGCCCCGGAGGATTTATTTTCCGATGCATTGGAAATCTCTGTAGGGGGAGAAGAAAGTAAGAAGAAGGTACAGTTCATGCCCCGTCTGGTTAGTCTTTCCGATGACGGGCGGAAAAATCACCGTATATTTTTTTACGAGAAGATTTCTGCGGCAAAAGACATGGATTTTTCTAAAGAAAAGCATTTTCCTGAAAAACGAAGGAAGAGGAGGGCTATGCTCCCTTAGAGGCAGAGGATGCGGTGGAATTTGTAGATGAGCATACCTTGGAAATCCGTTTGCACGCTGCTAAGGACTTTAAAAATACTGCAAAGATTAAGGTGGAAGAGCGGAGTGTTTTAGATACTAATCGACAGGTGGAAAATAATCCCTTTGAGAGCTTCTTGCAACAGTCCGGTGTCATTAGTGAAGTAAAGATTGAAGAAGGGACGGTTCTTTCCTCAGAGGGAGGACAGGTTCGCCTTCGAATTAAGGGACAGAACCTTTCCAGGGAAAAGTTTCGATTGAAAGTGCTTCCCAATAAGCTTTTCAGTGGAAAGGAAGAGGACAATATCTTTGAGCCCACAGACCTTAAAATTGAGGCGGATACCGGCTTAGCAGAAAATGCAGAAAAAGCGAAGAAGGAAGGTTTAGTTGTCAGCTTTTCCATTCCGAAAAATGAAAGCAAAGAGATGAGAAGCTTTACTTTACGTTTGTCTGCTGACGGCGGCTTAAGTTTTAAAAAAATCGCTTTTTCCAAGGTGGCACTTCCTAATGAGAAGCTTGTGTTAACTCAGCTTTATGAGGGACAGGAGGAAAGTATTCCGGCAATTTCCTTTGCATCCATTCAGTCCTATGGAACTTCCGGAGGAGGAACGGAGGTGGTGGACAATACCCACACCGTAAGTCCCTACAGGACAAGGCAGCAAGAAAACCCTCGTACATCTTTATGGTATTAACCTAGATGAAAAGAAGAGTAAGATTAAAATTGTGGATGAAAATGACATTACCTGGTATCCGGTGAATGATGCAACATCTGATAGTTCCAGCAACTTCATCATGATTGCTTTTAACCATACCGGAATCACCGGAAATGGAAACAGTCAGGTGATGGAAGTTATTTGTCCCAATAATTTCAAAGGAGATAGAACTTTTACTTATTATATTGCCCCGGACGGAGTGCACTATGATATGCAACACAAGGTTACAGCTACAGTGTTGGACGACAAGACTCCGAACAAGCTGGAGCTTTCCGGAAAGAACATTCGTGCAGTGAAAGTAAGCTATGTGGATGTAGAAGGGAATATTTTGGAGGATCCGGAATATATACAGGGCTATAGTTTTGCCAAAGTAATGTCCTTTGGTATCCTTCCCAAGGAGCTTTCCGGCTATAAGGCAAAGTCTTATCGTTTCGGTAGTGTTCAGAATAAGAAAATGCAGTGGACGGAAGGAGACATTCGTATTTTAGATAACCTGAATGTTAAAGATATGGCAGAACTTCAGTTTGTCTATGAGAAGGACAACACAGGAAAAGAAAAAAAGCCTAATCCATCTGAAAATACTGAAGCTTCTCACGAAAAGCAAGAAAGCGGCAAGACTTCCGGAGATATTTCCAGAAACATTTCCGGAAATGGAAGCTATCGTTCCTCTTCTTATAGTAGCTCCGGTACTTCCACTACAACGAAAGTAGGAGCGGTGCTGGGAGAAAGTCGTGATACCACGCTTTCCGGAACATGGCAAAGGGATGAAAAGGGCTGGTGGCTGTCTGCAACTGACGGAACTTATCCAAAATCTCGATGGGCGGAAGTCAACTACGAAGGAAGACCTCAGTGGTTCTATTTCGGGGAAGAGGGCTATATGGCTATCGACTGGGCTTTGGTAAATGGAAAATGGTATTATCTCAATCCATTGACAGGCGCTATGCATGAGGGCTGGCTCCTTTGGAAGAATCAGTGGTATTACTTAAGTAAGGGCACCGGAGAAATGAAAACCGGTTCTGCCAATATCAATGGGCAGGACTATCATTTTGATGAGAAGACCGGAGAACTGATGTAAAAGCAGAGGCTACACATCAGGCGATAGAGAGTCGTACAAAACGAGATATCGCAAGCTTTGCGAGAAATCCTCGTTATGAATAAATACCCCCGGAATACTTTTAATCCAATACTTTGGAGAAAAGCATTTCGGGGGTATTTTTAAAGAGACACTAAATCTTCGCCCTAAAGGACTTGACAATGCCGCGTACTGCCCCATAGCCCACTCCGGCTACCGGCCAAACAATCCAGCTGATGTCCCAGCGCCGGGTAATAAAACTGTAGCCAAGATAGATAGCGATTACCAAGCACCAGTAAATTTGCCCGACGTTTTCATTTTTGTACTCATCCATCTTTTTCTCCCTTCTATAATCCCCTTGCTCTAAAAGCATGTTCAAGGCATCCCAAATAATATTCGTTTTGACAATCCGAAACACGCCAACGGCCACAAAAAGCAGAAGGAAAGGCACGGCAAGAGCGGTATGGAGATCATCTTCTCCGAAGATAATCATACTGATAAAGATGGGACTTGCCGCAATGATGCAAAGAAAAATACCTAAAATCATCTGAGAAGTATAAGTTCCCTGGTAACGGGATTTTTTCTCCTGCACCATACCATTTACCCCGTAAGCAGTATTCAGAAGCTCTTTTTCTATATAATGGAATCGATCTCCTTCAATGGAGTTTTTTTGATAAATAAGGCTACTCCTGCTCCTGCCAAAAGGAAGAGGAAGAGCACACCGATACCTACGGCTTTTTCCCTCTGAGAGAGAAAGAAGAGAACTTTCCTGAAGCGTGCTTAAAAACAATCAATAGGCTGGGGGAAAGGATACAAAAGCAGTACGCCCAGAGCAATCTGGGAAGCTGCTTGATTCTTGTGTTCCAGAAAAGCATTGGCCTCCTCCATGGAAACAGAAACCTCCTTTAAGGAGGATTCCGTATCAATCTTTAGGGTTTCTCCCGGACTGTCCAGCTCTATCTCATCCTTTAAGAGGTAATCAGTACTTACGGAAAAACCTCGGACAACTTCAAAATCTTATTCATATCCGGAATGGACTGGGCGCTTTCCCATTTGGAAATGGACTGCCTGCTGACTTCCAGCTTTTCTGCCAGGTCTTCCTGAGACCAGCCATTTTTCTTTCGTAATTCAATAATCTTGTCTGCAAGTATCATACTCTACTCCTTCTCTTTTTTTAGGAAAATGTCTTTGATCGCTACGTTTTTACGTCTCTCATACTATCGAAAAATCCGGTTGCAGGGAAGAAAGCAGGCTTTGTCAATTTGACAACCGGCGGTTGCAAAGCCTTGATTTTCCGTGGAAAAATAATATTTCGAAGAAAAGCTTCAGAATGGAGAAGTGTGATGACCGAATTGAAACAACAGTTTTGGGAAAACGAGATCCGATATGTGCTTGTCGGGTATTATTATATCCTGAACTTGACTTTAGTGGAAGAAGAAAGAAGGATCAGGCGCAGTCTTTGAACTCCTGCTTGCATGAGTTTGTAATTCACTTGATTTATTAAGAAAGGTATAGTACGATTGCATTACAAACAAATGCAGATTTAATGGAGGTGTGACTATGGCAAATGGATTACTTCAGCTTCGTATAGACGAAAACCTTCGGAAGGAAGCTTCCGATGTATATTCTCAGCTTGGCCTTGACTTGCCTACGGCAATCCGGATGTTCCTGACTCGTTCTGTGCAGGTGCGCGGCATTCCATTCAGCATGATCTTGCCGGAAGAGAACTATAAGGCGACGGCAGCTGTCGTTGCCATGAAGCGCATGAGCAGTGATGCGGAGAATGCCGGTGTAGCCGAAATGACGCTGGATGAAATCAATGCGGAGATCGAAGCCGTAAGGAATGGGAAATAACGTATGAAACTATATGCAGTGATAGATACCAATGTGCTGGTTTCCGCTCTTCTTCGCTAGGATTCCGTGCCCGGAGCGGTTCTGGAACAGGCTCTTGTGGGAAGCATTGTTCCTCTCCTCAGCGATGAAATCATGACTGAATACGAAGAAGTGCTGCGGCGGAAGAAATTCCCCTTTAAGGAAGAGGATATCCAAGCCGTGACAGATGGGATTCGGATGCGTGGTGTGTTCCTTGACCCGGAGAAGCTGGAGGAAAACCTGCCCGACCCGAAGGACGTAATCTTTTATGCGGTCACTATGGAAGCCAGAAAAGACAGTGACGCTTATCTGGTAACCGGGAACATCAAACATTTCCCCCTGAAGCCCTATGTGGTGACACCGAGGGAAATGCTAACGATTCTGGAGAATGGCGGAAAGTCACTCCCGGAGGAAGCAAATAATGATGAATGATGCGCTCATCAAAAGTTTTTTGCAGACGCTGTCTGCAAAATTGGAGAGAGGTCGTAATTTTTCTAAATATCTTCATTCTCTGAATCTCTACATTTCCAAAACCGATTCAATGCTGAGGCGCAAGGCAATTTCTCGGGAACCAATACCGAAGGAGCGCATATCGTGTTCCTCTACATTTGCCAAAGAATCTCCGGTGTAGAGCAGACTACCCCATTGAATATCCCGCATCTTTGCCACGGCTGCCAGGGCGGAACACTCCATTTCCACAACAGTACAACCTTCCGACTTTCTATATTCCACCTTTTCTTTGGTTTCCCGGAAAAATCCGTCGGTGGACCAGGTAGTTACCTCTTCATAGGGCAAATGATGGGAACGAAGAACTTTTTCGATAGCCTTTCTTGGGGCTTCCTCTATGTCCACGAAGCGGGAGGGCGGAAGATAATGGTAGGAAGTGCCTTCGTCCCGCAGCGCCTTTTTCGGAACCAGAAAAAAAGGCCTTCCTCCTATGAACCAATACACCGCAGGAACCACTGCTGATGACTTTTTTAACGCCATGGGCAATGAGCCAATCCAGAATCTGTGCGGCAGGGGCGGCACCTACAGGAGCCTGTACCAAGAGGAAGGGGATTCCATTTTCCTCCAATAAAAAAATGGGATATTGCATGGTGGCGGAGAGAAAATGGGTCAGTACCTTTCCGCCATGCTGTAAGGCATATTTTTCTATTGTGTCCTGTAAAAAAAGGCAAAAACGGCCCTCTCCGGAAAATGCACATCCAGTGCTTCGTGACCCGGCTCTAAAACGGCACTGGGGTCGGAATCAAATTCTAAGATGGGGATTTCGTGTTTTTGAATACTCATTTTGGCCTCTATTTTTCTCTTTTTTTAAAAAGGGTTTTATGGTAAAAATAATAGCAATATTTTTTTATAAAGTCCTAGTATACATGGGAAAAATAAGATATTCGCAAGAAGGAAAATGGTAAGAAAATTTAAATAGTAAGAAAAATTTAAATAGTTAAATTGTATGGGAAGGAGTAAGGGTATGCGTTTATATCATGGAAGTAAAATGATTGTGGAATTTCCGGAGATTCGTATGCAGAAACATAATAAAGACTTTTACTTCGGTTTTTTTATTGTACTCTCTTAAAAGAACAAGCAATTCGATGGGCAACAAGATTTGATGATCAAGGATATTTGAATGAATATGAATATACGAAGGATGATTCTTTAAAGATTAAAATATTTTCGGAAATGACTGAAGAATGGTTGGATTTTATTATTTCTTGTCGCTTAGGACATTCCCATGAATATGATATTGTAGAGGGGCCAATGGCGGATGACACCATTTTTAATTATGTACAAAATTATGTGGATGGGAAGATTAGTAGAGAGGCATTCTGGGCATTGGCAAAATTCAAAAATCCAACGCATCAAATGAGCTTTCATACAGTAAGAGCATTGGGAACTTTACATTTTATACAGGCTGAAGAGGTTCATTATGAAAAATAACAGTGCTTTATTTTATACTTGCAGTTTAATAGAGTATATCGGTAGAGAACAAAAACTGAAACGTTCTGATGTGGTAAATTACCTAGGGAGAGAAGCGATTACTCGAATTTATCATTATGCAGATGTTTTTCACTGTGAGCCGATTGCAAAGACGGCGGATGAATTTATTGAGAAGTGCGCTATTCCTAAAGGGAATTTTGATAATGTTGAAACTTGTCGTTATACAGTACCGGACTACTGGACTATTGCAGAGGTGTTTGAGCGTTTGATAGAAGACATTTGTGGAGATCAGGAAAGTGCAGTAATCGATAGTCTTATGGAAGTATATGAGTCTTGGATAGAAAAATATTTATCCGACTATAACACGGACTTTTATTATCAGTCTCGAGAGTATATTGCTTTGTGCTATAGAGAAGGGAAAATTGTGGAGTAGAAAAAAAGCTGCAGAGCAGAAAAAGCTGTAGAGTACAGGAGTAAGATAATATGAAAGTACTGGTCATACCGGATGTACATTTAAAAACCTGGATATTCGATAAAGCGGAAAATGTCTTAAAGTCGGGCAAGTCTGATAGGGTAGTTTGTCTTATGGATATGCCTGATGATTGGGATATGGAATTTCAGATTGATCGGTACAGAGCAATCTACGACAGAGCTATTGCATTTGCCAAGGAGTATCCGGATACCCTTTGGTGCTACGGAAACCATGACTTAAGCTATCCCTGGGGACGGCTGGAAAGCGGCTATTCTCCTTATGCAGAGCGGACGGTGATGGAAAAACTGGAAGAGCTGGAAAAAAAGCCTGAAAAAAATTCCTCTCAAATCAACATTATGCATAGGATAGGTCGAGTTTTGTTCTCCCATGCAGGCCTTAGCACTGAATTTGTAAAAAGTCTTAACCGGAAACTCTTGGATGCGGATATAGATGAAGTCCTTCGTTTGGTAAATACTGCTTCTCAGGATAAGCTGTGGAATGATGAATCGCCCCTTTGGCTAAGAGCATTGGATGTACGGAGAAAGGCATTTCAATCGGAAAAGTACAAGCAGGTTGTGGGACATACTCCGGTGGAAAAAAATCATGGAGCAAGGGGGAATGATATTTACAGATGTTTTCTCCACGGATAGGGAAGGTAGGCAGATTGGGGAATCTGCCATGGTGGTGATAGATTCCGAGACGGGGGCGTATGAGGTGGTAGAGGTTTAAAAAAAGACTGTAAAAATCAAATGCTTTTCTAAGCAATATAGGTCTGAAATTGAGGCACGCTCTCGCTAACCTCGCCTCGCAGCGGGTACTAAGCGAAAAAAATGCTTGGCATTCGTTTTTTTCGTGATTCTCACGGAATTATTATACTATTTACTGAGGTGCTTACTATGGAAACGACAAAACTTTGG